>JAANMY010002520.1_pt1 | contig 17132 bp, 25 predicted proteins | sample 7279691 | NCBI WGS metagenome assembly JAANMY01 (sample SAMN14094543, study PRJNA606508) | bioreactor metagenome | isolation source: A lab-scale SPAN reactor treating ammonium-rich wastewater day 388 | place: Ireland: Galway | collected 2018-02-07
ACATCATGGGCTGGCAGGGCGCCTCGACCGGGCGCGACCGGGCCGAGGGATTTGCCCGGGCGATGGCGGCGGCCGGGCTCGCGCCCGCGGCGATGGTCGTTTATTTGGGCATATTTTGAAGTATAACAAAACAGGTTGAAGGTTACCCTGTTTACCTTTTAAAAACTATTAATCAACCATAACAAGTAGATACTATGAATCCAACTAATTCAAAAAGACCAAGAGTTGCTAAAGGTATTTTAGTAACAAGTACAAATGTAGTAAAACGTGAATGTGCTAGAGCATTAAACATTGCACATTACTATAATCCATTAACTTATACACGTGTAAGACGTGTAGTAATACAATAGGTAATACTATGAAAAAACCAAAGATGAGTTTAACACTGATTTGGGGAACTCTTATAGTAATATATATAATAGCTATATTATTATATATTGCATATCTGAATAACCCAAGTCCTTCAAACCCTTTAATAGATGTTAAATAAGTTTGAAGAATTTTTAAAGAGTACTTGTAAAATAGAAGAAAGTTCTAATACAAGTATAGTAGCTGTTGATATTAAATATTCATTAATAATTAGTATAACCGCTAACAATAGAACCTTAATAGCTCATAAGAATAACAATGATATGAGGTTTAATGGGATTATTGAGAACGTTCATCAGTTGAAGTTGTTACTGCAACTGATTAGGAAAGGAATATAAAGTTGTATTTATATTGGTTTTATGTTTGTTTGGTAATCGGCTCGTACAAGCACACAGCTTGTACCTGCTTGATTATCTATAATGTTCGGTATCATATATCAGAAATGGTATATAGTCCAGCAAATAGGCTAATTTTAAGTCTAACATGAATCAGTATATAATATATAAGAGTAAAATCAATAACTATCTGATTATCAATAAGTTATAACACAAAAATAGCACAAAATGGGATACTATAGTAGCCCGATTTGTGGAATAGTTGTAATAACTTGCCTTTAATGGAAATGTAGAAGATAGTAGTTTCAAACTTAACAAATAAATTAATATAATCATGTTGAACCAAAATTCAATCAAATTAAAGAACAACTTTATAGTTGTTGATGAACATCCTGTAGTAGTAGCTGAAACTGTAGGAGGAGTAATGCGACCTGAAGATGATATTAAGAGAGAAAAACAATCTCGTACTATTAGAACAGGAGTTGTTAAATTAGCAGGACATATAGAAGATTCTATATTAGAGTCACTATCTCCTTCTCTTACTAAAGGCAAACTAGAACAACTCGTAGGAAGTACAGTAATCTATTCTGTACATGCAGTAGAATCTCCTATTGATGTACCTGTAGAAGGAGTTCAAAGACCTATCTTACTAAATATTGCATATATCATCGGATTTATAGAAGATGAAGTGCAAGCATAAGACAATATAGTAGATATGAAACTTGATATTTTAATTATAAAATATCTACTATCAGAAGGAGTTAATATTAAAACTTCTAATGTCTTTGTAGATAACTCTATTATTAATGATAGAGCAGAAAATTGTAGTAACATAGTAGATAGAGCTATTATGTTTAAAGGACACGTTGTTATATATATAAATCCTCATAAGTTTGTATTTAAAACTATAGAAGGAGTTGAATTATTAGTTTATACTGATAAATCAATACATCTTTCAGAGGGTAAAGAATGTACTATTCTTGTTTATGCAGACTTAGTACATACTGAACTATTCAATCTTATATATTATGACAGAGTATAGTAGTATCACAATATTTCATTTATTAAAATTTAAAGATAAGAATGATTTAATCAGACTTAATAAAGGTTTTAATAGTGAAATAGAAGTAGGAATATTCAAAATGGTAGGATATAATAAAGAACGAAATGAGTTTCTTATTACCAAACCCATTGAAGATGAACTTGCATTTGTTGTTACAGAACAACAATATAAAGAAATTTTTGATACACTTTTAGTCTTTAAACTTAATAACAACTAACTATGCCAAACTCTAACGAACCTCAATACCCAAGTAAACAAGGTAAAGTACACACTATAGATAAAATGTCAATAGGATATTTAAAGAATCAAATAGAATTTATCTCACATACAGGTATTAAAGAAGAATATTTATCTGATTTACAGAAAGCTTACAAACAAAAAACTAAGATAATATTTAAACCACTATTAGATGAACACGAATAGCGATGTTTATGTATTAGATTCTGCAAAAATAGATTCTATTACTATATCACAAGGTGTACTAATATATAAAGGAAAAGTAGAAAACTATACTAAAGATGAAGTAGTAATTATTATTACAGACATCAAAGGTAGAGCCTTTATTAAAAGTGTACCAAGAGAAAAAGTATTTGAATCATATCAAAAAGCTTTAGAAGCTATTGATGCTATTATTAAAGAATCAGTACAAGAAAAAACTATACCTACTTCAGATGAGGAGATAGGAAGAACAGAAAACAAACCTCAACAAGATTATTAAGATGAAAAATCGATTTAAAATACTTACAGGTCATGCTCTTCAAGTAGAAGAACAACTAAACGAGCTTATGGATAAAGATAACTTTGTAAGAGTTATTTCAAGTTCAGGAAATGCAGATAACCTTTGTGTTATTGCTTATGTCAAACCTAATAAAGAAGAACAAAATGCACAAAGCTAGAATATTAGTATTTGATACTGAAACTTGCGGACTTCCAAAGAAGTATATACCTGCTGAAGAAGATATTGACAACTATCCACCAGTACTACAACTTGGTGCTCAATTAATTGATGTTGATTTAGATGACCCTTTAAAATATGATGTACTATATAGAGTAAATATGTTAGTACAACCATATCGTAAAGGTAAAGAAGTTCAAATTCACCCTAAAGCTGAAGCTGTACATGGTATTTCATTTGAACGTGCTAACACATTAGGAGAACCAATTGAAACACCTGCTTTATTATTTCAAGGACTTTGTAATAGTGCTGACTTTATTGTTTGCCATAACTATACATTTGATAGAAATGTAATGGTTTCTGAATTATTGAGATTAGGTATTGAAGCTAAATATAAACGAGGAGCTAGAGTATTCTGTACTATGAAATTTAGTACTAACTTACTTAAGTTACCTAGTAGATATGATGGTCAATACAAATTTCCTAAATTAGAAGAACTATTCACACATCTAACAGGTGCAAATATGTCAGACCATTATAAAGCACATGATGCTGATGGAGATGTATCTGCTACTATTCATTGTTTAGTAGAACTAATTAATCAAGTTCCAGATGTAAAACAATGGTTCAAAGGAGAAAAACAAAGTATTTATTAACTAATAGTCCTTTCTTTGATAGAGGAGAAATCTCTACTAAATCAAAATTAGAACCCTTATCCTATAATGATAAAGAAGACTATTATATTACAAAACGTATTATTTATAAATCTGAAGAATATGTTAAAGCTGTAGTAGAAAATAACATTAATATTACTGAATATTATGAATTATCTAACTTAGCTAAAACAATACTATTCTACATTATAAATGTACGACTACAATATAATAGTCTTACTTTTGAATTAGATGTATCTATTGTTGCTAGAACTTTACAATTAAAAAGTACAAGTAAAATATATGAAGCTATTAGAGAATTAATAGAACATAAATATATAGCAAAAACAGATATAAAACAAGTGTATTGGATAAACCATAATAAATACTACAAAGGAAACTATTTAGTAATTAAATCAATAGAAAGTAAATGACATTTCAATTTACACCTGACCAAGATAGTGCAAAGAAAACTATCACAGATTTTATACTAGGAACTCCTAAAACATTTGAAGATTATTTTATTACTTTATCAGGATATGCTGGTACAGGTAAAACTACTATAATGAATTCGATTATAAAAGAAATAAAGAATCGTAAGAAAATAGTAGTATCTGCACCAACACATACTGCAAAAGAAGTAATAGGTGAAATAACTAATCAAAATGCTGAAACTATCCAAGCTTTACTAGGATTAAGACCTAATATTGAATTAGAAGGATTTAATCCTAATAAACCAGTATTTGAAGTTAAAGCAGAAGAACGTATTCAGTTTTATGATGTAGTTATTATTGATGAAGCTTCAATGTTGAACGAAGCCGCTGTATCTCTTATAGAAGAAAAAGCTCTATTACATAAAGTAAAAGTAGTTTATATGGGAGATAAGTATCAGCTTCCACCAGTAGGAGAAACTATTAGTAAAGTCTTTAAACTTAAAAACGTAGTTTCATTAGAAACTATTGTAAGACAATCAAACTCAAATCCTAATCTAAAACTCATAGAATTATCACGTAATGATGTACGAGATGGAACAGACTTATGTATCCCATATCTTAAACAAGTTATTTGTGATATGAATAATGAAGAAGGTTTTAAACTATTAGATAAAGATGCATACTATAAACGTTTATTAGAATGTTATTATGATAGTGAATATGCAGAAAACCCTAAATTAGTTAAAACTCTTTGTTGGACAAATAATGCTGTAACAGCTATTAATAATTATCTTAGAAATAACATTATTGATTCTAAAGAATTAGTAGCTAAAGGAGATATTCTAACAGGATATAAAACTATTACTAAAGAAATACCAACTCCACCATTCTATCTTCCTATTGTAAAAAACTCTGTTGATTATATTGTTAAAGACGTATATATAATAGAAAGAACTATAATGGGTTGTACTTTGAAGTTTTATGCTGTATCAGTAAAAGATAGTACTAGTACTATGTATATTCTACATAGAGATAGTTATATTGATTTTGCTACTGAATTAGAAGCTAGACTTCAAAGAGGTAAAGACTTTAGACAATGGAAACAATACTATGACTTTAAAAATGAAATAGTATGTATGGAACCAATTCATAATATGTTTGGAGTTAAACTTTGTGATAAAGATATAGATTATGGTTATGCTATAACTGTACATAAATCACAAGGCTCTACTTATACTAATGTTGGTGTAACTCTTACAGATATTCTTAAGAATAGAACAGCAAGTGAAAGACGTAAACTTATTTATGTAGCACTTTCTAGAACCTCTAAGATGAATCTACTTTATGCCTAATGAACTATGTGTAGCAATTAGTCAAAACAAAGAAACATTCACAGAATACCGAGTATTTTTAGCTAAAGCTTTCAATAGTAAAGACAAAGTAATTGAATTAGAAAATACCCATGTAGATATATATGTACCTTATTGTATTGCATATATAGAAGCTAGAGGACTTGATTTTAATGAAATTATGTGTTATTTCCGATTTTACAACACTGAACTAAAATATTCTAATTTAGTAAGAGTTGCAGTTGTTAATACTTTTAGAAAGCTAGAAGCTAAAGATTACGATTTTATACCTTTTTAATATGATATATTTTGTAACAAATAATACTTATTATGATACAAGTATTAATAAAGCATTATTTCCTGATATTAAGGTATTAAGAGAACAAGAAGGATTAGAACTATTTTTTAAACTATTAGGACATAAACGAATACTTGCAGTCGATTTAGAGGCAACAGGATTAGATGCTTATACAACTACTCCATTACTATATGGAATAGGTACAAAACAAATACAATTTGCATTTGATTGGACAGTGGATTGTTCATCTGTGTTTAAACATATTGTTAAGTACAAAGTTGTGACATTAGGACATAATCTTAAATATGATATTAAGTTAATTAAAACTAACTACAATATTATGTTAACAAGATTATATGATACAATGATAGCAGAACAGAGAATTTGGATGAAATCAGGATATCGATTTGGATATGCAGATTTAGTTGGAAGATATCTAAAGAAAACTATTATTAAATCAATTCGTAATGAATTTATTGATGCAGATATAAAATCATTTAAACTTAGCCCATCACATTTATATTATCTTAAAGGAGATTTAGTAGACTTATTTGATATAAGACATATACAAAGACAACATATGAGAAACTTCAAAATGGAGTTCCTTGTTTATGGTGTTGAATTTCCATTAATTAGTATAATAGCAGAAGCTGAATTAGAAGGATTTACACTGAACGTTGATAAATGGCTAGCAAGAGTAAATAGAGAAAAAGAAGAACTATTTCAAGTTCAATTAGACCTTGATGAAGAAGTAAAAGAATTAAGAGATTATGTATCTGTTAACGAGTTATATAAGAAAATAGACCCTAAGTATTCTTTAGGAGGAAACAAATATAATCAACTTAGAGTTAGAAACCCTGATTATGATATATTCAAATCAGATGGTACTACTACTATGTTAGGACTATTTGGTGAACCTCTTACACATAGAGATGTTACAGGACTAAAAAAGAAAGTTAATTTAAATCCAAATAGTGTAAGTTATAATGCTAAAAAAGAAATAGTGTATATATTTGCTTGTTTAGAACAACCAATGATAACACCACATGAAACATTTTTAGTACCTCAACTTAATTCTACAGGTAAACTAATTGGAGCTGTTAATGACTTTTCAATTAAAGAAGATTTATTACAGAAATATTTATTACAAAAACCTGATACTATAATGAAGCGATTTATAGAACTATGTATTAAACATAGTAAACTAGAAAAAGCTATTAGTACTTATGGAGAAAACTTCATTCAAAAATTGAATCCTATAACTGGGAAAATTCACACCGTATTTAGACAATGTGATGCAGATACAGGAAGATTTCAAAGTGGAGGAGGTAAAAAAGAAAGTGATAAATATAATGCTCAAAATATCCCTAGAGATATTACATATCGTGAATGTTTTACTGTTGATACATCTAAATATAGTGTAATGACAGCAGATTATAGCGGTGCTGAATTAATTGTAATGGCTTCACATGCACAAGACTTTAGATTAATAGAACTATCTAAAGGAGATATGCATAGTCATATGGCAACTAGATGTTGGCGTAATATTTACGGATTTAGAGCAAAACAACTTTTAAATCTATTTTCTAAAAATGTTAAACATAAAACTGATGTTCTTATTAAAGAATATCAAAAATATGTTGAACTATATAAAACGTTTACAGTAACTAAAGAAGCTCCTAAAGGTTATAGAACAGCTTTTAAAGGTATGACATTTGGTGCTATTTATGGTATGTATCCTAAGAAAGCAGGTGCAACTTTAAATGTAATACCTGATGAAGGACGAGTAGTAATAGATACTATTAAAGCAGAATTACCTCGTACATTTACAATGGTAGAACAAGCAAGTGCAGATGCTGAAAGACAAGGATACGTAGTACTAAATAGTAGAACAAATAGTAGAGCGTGGTTTCCTAATTTGATTAGACAGTTAAGAGGTGATATAAATAAACAGACACACTTTTTAGATATATCAGGAGAATTATCAGCCGCTAGAAATATTAGAATACAAGGAACTCAAGCAGATTTTGTTAAAGAAGCTACAGTTGTATTACATAAATTCCTAGTCAAGAATAATATAGACTCAAGAATATTATCATGGGTACATGATGAAATAGTAGTAAGACTACCTAAATATTTAGATGGTAAATCACAACAATGGATAGACTTTATTTCATATAACCCAAAGTTTACACTAACTTCTCCTACTACAGGCAAAGATTACGATAACATCGAAGAAGTTATTAGAGATATTATGGAATCTGTTGCAAATAGATACCTAATAAATGTAGAAATACAAGTTGAAGCCGCAGTAGAAGATAATTGGATTAAGTAATGGAAAAAGATAAAAAACCAGTAATGTTTACAGCTGTTGGAACTAACAGCAATGTAGATAAGAAAGAACCTCTTGCCTCTAAGGAGAGTAGTAGAGGTCGTAGTAGTCCTATTGTAGGTAAACTTAATAATAGTCATATACAACACAAATTACAAGGTGATGTATCTGTTATATTAGTTAAAGATGCAGAAGAAGACTACTCTACAATCTTGACAATTCAAGATGTTCTAGAATTAGATAAAAGAAAACCTAATAATATTGTAGGACTTTCTCCTCCTATTTATCATGAATATATAGATAGAGCTAAAAAGACTATTAATCTATTTGTTAAAGTAGATGACTTAGTTACAGTAAAAGCTAAATTCATGGATAATAAAGGACACATTCCTAGACGAGTAAAAAAGGTATATGTTAAGTCTTTGAATAATATGTCGGTTATTATTGCAGAATTAGATGATAAAGAGTTATATTTAACATATCGTTTAGAAGTATGCAAATAAATCCCGAACAATTAGCAAGACAACAACAAGGTGCACAAATTTGGTATGATAATGACAAAGATGGTATATTAGATTATGCTACAGGTGTAGGTAAAACTTTCACAACTTCTCTCTGTATGAAGATGATTGAAGAACATGAAAGAACTACATATGTAGTAGTAGTTCCAAGTGCTCCATTAGAAGTACAATGGAATAAGAAAATATCAGAATTCTTCCCTAAACATTTAATAAATCGTATAGTTGTAAAAACTGTTCACAAAGTATTAGAAGATAACTTACTATATGAAGTAGGTATGTTAATAATAGATGAGATACACGAATTTACAACAGAAGATAGACTTAAATTATTAGATGGTTCTATTATTAAATCTAAATACTTTTTAGGTCTAACAGCTTCAGGAGATGATAAGAACTTTACTAAGGTACTTAAATACCGTAGAATAGTAGACCATATATCATATAGTGAAGCTAAAGATAAAGGATTTGTTGCAGATTTCATTGAATATAATTTAGGATTAAATCTTACACCTGCTGAAAAAGAACAATATGATAAAGTCACTGAGACAATCAATAAGTTGTTACCTAAGTTTGAAAATAACTTAGACTATGCACAGAAAGTTATGTCAGGAGGTAAAGATAAGAATAACAATTATTATTCAGGAATAGGTTGGGCATATGGTTTAGCTGTTAAAAAAGGTTGGAATAGCTCTCTAAATACTGCTTTAGAATCCCATAGAAAGATAGATGAACTTTGGAATCCAAATTTATTTGTTGGTTGGGCTAAAACATTAATTAATGCTATACGTAGAAGAAAAGACCTTCTATACAATTCAACTGCAAAATATAATACTACTATTGAATTAGTAGAACGATTTGATAAAGTTAAGACTATTATCTTTTCAGAGAGTACTATATTTGCAGATAAAATTGCAGTAGGTCTTAACAATAGAGGACAACGAACAGTTGTATATCATTCTAATTTAAAGACTATTATGAAGACTTCACCTAAGTCTGGTAAACTTATCAAATATGGTAAAATTAGACAAAAGACAGAAGCACTTGATGATATCAGAACAGGAAAAGCAAGAGTACTAAGTACTGCTACTTCTTTAGATAGAGGATTAGATATACCTGATTTACGCTTTTCTATTACAGCTTCTGCTACTCAAAACCCTACACAGACTAAACAAAGAACAGGTAGGTCTACAAGGAAAGAACAAGATGGTTCTAGTTCTGCAGATATGCCAGTATTATTAGTTAATCTTTATATGGTAGATACCCAAGATGAAATTTGGCTACGAAGACGACAAGAAAATAATACTAACACTCCGATAGTAGTAAGTAGTGTAGATGATATTTTATATACACCACCTGCTAATATTGAATTTACTCTTGCAGACCTTTAATAATGATATTAGAAGATGCTTATGTTAAGTTCTTAATAGAACACGGATTGACTCAAAGTCAATATCTCTTATTACATCTCGTTTACAAAGAAAGAGGAGATTTAATAAGAGAATACAAAATAAATTTTCCTTCAGATGATAATACAATGATTGGTCAGAGATGGACAGATGACTTAATTGATAAGGGGTTTTTGATAAAAGACCATAACAACCATATCAAGATAGGTAAGAAGTTCCTAGATATATTCATTAACAAACATACTGCATCTGAAGAAATATTTAATATTTACCCTACACATTTCCATAAAGATGGAGTTGAAATTCCATTAAGTGCTATGGATAGAAATGTATTTGCTAATCTATATGATACAGCAATACAAAGTTCTGTTCTAGAACATTTAGAAGTTGTAGAAGATATAAAGTTTGCAATACTTAATAACCTACTTAATATTGGATTAGACAAATTCGTTAAAAGTAAGTATTGGTTAATGATTAGACCAAGACGACTTACTTATAAAGAAAAAGAAGATACAACATTAAGAAAAGACCATGATTTTTAATGGCTGTTAAAAAAGATGATTATGTTCCTATTCTTAAAACTAAGAAAGACGTAGCAGAAGAAGCTAAAGCAAAGATTAATGAAGAACGAAGTGGTAAACAATTAGGACTAAGAACTAGATTTAGTAAACTAAATACTGCATTAGGTAAATTCTTTAGATTTAAACAAGTTACATCTATTAATGGATTATCAGGACATGGTAAGTCTGCTATATTAAATATGATATTAGCTGATTTTACCAATAAAAATCTTAATAATCAATTTAAAGAACCTGTAATTATTGTTCATAACTCTTTTGAGATGTTACCAGTTGATGAAGTACTTAGAACTGTAAGTAGTAAAGTAGAGAAATCTCACTTATATTTATTAAGTTCTGAATTAGTTGAAAATGATGGTAAAGTTAATTATAATACTATTTCTGATTTTGAATTAGATGAAATTAGTAGAGCTTTAGAAGAAGATGAAGAATTAGAACATTATTACTTTGAACAACCTACTAACATAAATGGTATCTTGACGAATATACTTAAAAGTATATCATATTATCAAGAAAAACATAATACAACTTTAATACCAAAAGTAGTAGTTGCATTAGACCATACTCTGTTAGTAGAACAAGACAAAGGAGATAGTGTTTTAGATACAGTTAGTAAAATAGCAAAGACGGCTATTTGGTTGAAAAAGAAAGGTTATATGGTTATTCTATTAGGACAGCTTAACAATGAAATTGAACGACCTGAAAGGATTAAAAATCCAGACCTTCATTTCCCTATTAAATCAGATATTTATGCACAAGGACAACTATATAATGCTTGTGATAACGTATTAATAGTTCATCAACCCGAATTATTAGGTATAGTCCGCTATGGCAAAAATCAGCTTGATACAAGGAATTTAGTTCATTTACAGGTAGTTAAGCAACGTTTTGGGAAAGTTGGCTCTATATGGCTTGAAAATCATTTTGAGAGAGGTCAATTAATAGAATATACACCTAAATCTTACTTACCGCCTAAATAAGGAAATTAAGATAAAAAAACTTTGTAAAATTTTTAATAATTGTTTTGATAATTAAGATATTTGATTTATATTTGTACCATACAAAATGAGATACAAGGCAAATCGAGATATATCGAGAGTATCAAAATATAACACTTTATAATCTTATGGTAAATGAAGATGCAAGTAAAGACACTTCTAATGAAGTTAAGAAAGGAACAGATATAGAAGTAAAAGATGTTGAAGTAGTAGAAGAGCCAGTAGTGGGAACTACAAAAGGTTTTTCAGAAAATACTACAGATTATCCTACATCAATGTATGTAGAACAATCTAACCCTTTTACTTCTAATCTTCCTAATCCAAGTGAAAGCTTTAATCTTATACGAGAAACTGCTAATTCACTTGATGCTATGAAACAAGTAGCAAATTCATTAATAAGTAGTCAACTTTGTCCATTAAAGAAAGAAAGTGATGTTATAGTAGCTATTCTTACTGGTAATCAATATGGTTTTCCATTTATGACTTCCATTAATAATATATATCCTATTCAAGGAAAACCTACTATGTCAGCTCATTTGATTAGAGCATTAATATTGAAGTACAAAATTATACCACAAAAAGTATATAACTTTGAACCTATATTTGAGTTTGCTAAATTAAATGAAAGTAAAGATGGTTGGGCAATGAAAGATGTACCTAATCCTAATGGACAAGGAACAGTTAAAGTATTTGCTAGAACAACTAGAGGAACTAAAGATGAATGTCCTGATGGATATGCACCTGTTAAAGAAGTAGATAGAATTACAAAATATATATTTAAAAGACAAGTTAGAATGGCTAATGGTAGTTATGAACAATTAACTGCTGAATCTGAATTTAAAATGTCAGATGCTGCTAATGCAGGTCTTTTAGATAAAGAAAATTGGATTAAATATCCTGCTAGAATGTGTGATGCTAGAGCATTTAGCATAGGTAGTAGAGAGATAGGTTCAGATTTCTTATTAGGTATTTACTCTGTAGGAGAACTTGCAGACGAATTTAATGTTAAATACATAGTTTCTGATTCATTACAAGAAACTGTCATTACTGATTAATTATATCATAAACAAAAACAATTTAAATTTATTAGCTATGTTATTTACAAACATCACTGGAAAAAAAGAAACAAAAGGGTACAATGAAGCATTAGTAATTGCTTGTCCAACTGTAGGAGAATTTAGAATTACTCCAATGGCTCAAAAACAATTAGACCTTAAAGATGGTGACGCTATTTTAATTAACGTTCACCCTGAAGATACTTCTAGAGTATTCTTAGCTAAAGGTGTTGCAGGTGTACCAGTTCGTGATGAAAACGGAGTTATCCAAAAAGATGGTAGAGGTCGTACTGTATATGAAGAAGGTTCTGCATTAGGAGCTGTTGTTCGTACTGCTTCTGAAGGTTCAATCAACTTGAAATTTACAGGTGCTGCTGGTTGGAATGCTTTAAATGGTGAAACATCTAAAAACAAATTCTATACTTTAGGTGAAGCTATCGAAGGTGGAATTGAAACAGGTAGAACTACTGAAACAGGAGATAAAGAGATTCACGAAACTTCTTTCTATGAGTTAATCTTCAAAGAAGAGAAAGCTAAATCTGAAAGAAAAGTAGGAGAAGCTACTGATGATGCTGATGACGCTGATGCATTTGATGCTGCTGATGCAGGAGAATTCCAAGAAGAAGAAGTATAATCTTCATCTGTAATAATTAAAGAAAAGACCTATATATTATAGGTCTTTTTTTATACCCAAACTAAGTAGAAACTTAATATACAATAACAATTAATTAATTAATTCATTTTAAAATGGAACAACCAAAAAAGAAATTAGGTATTAGTAAAGAAACACAAGCGAAATCAGGTATTCCTATTCCTGCACCAAAGAAATTAGATAAGGCTACACCAACCTTTCCTAATGCTTGGGAATTTCCTGTTGTACAACTTGTTAAAGTTCATTTCGACCCAACAAAAGATGTTACTAGAAACAATGAAACTTCACAAGTTCCTGCTTTACTATTTGTGTTCAAAACTGCGACTGAAAAACAGTTCACACACATTGAGTTCCCAGTAGATGAAGATGATGATAAATTCGATGCTAAAGCAGAACAATTAGCACAAAGAATTAAACATATCTTTTGTGAAACTGTTGGAGAAGATAAATTCAAAGAAGGTTCAATGGAAGGTGATACTTTCTCTGAATACTTTGAAAATATTGGAAAAGCATTTAATTCTGAAACTTATACTAAAGGAGAAGGAGAAGGTGCTAAAGTATTACCAATTTACACAAGAAACCATGCGTATCTTAAATTGGTATATTACAAAGACCGTTTACAGATTCCATTGTATCCAAACTTTGTTCAAAAAGCATTTAATGGTGTAAATCCAATTGAGTGTAATCTTATGATTAATCCTACATATGATAAAGTAGAGCCACAAGCTAGAGTACAAGCAGGTGCAGGTGCAGGTCAATATGGAGGAGGAACAAACAATAGTTTTGGTTCAGTTGGAGATGTAGCGTTTCCAGACATTCCGTAAGAAGTAAACATAAAAAACAAATAGTAACAATACTATAAAATTTGGACTAAAAGAGGGTATAGAAATATACCCTCTTTTTTTATATCTATATATGGCTAAATTAGGAGTACTACCCGAATTAACTAAAAAGTATATTTTAGAGAGGGTAACACAAGAGGAAATAATGGAGTTCTATACAGGAATACCTGTAAATGATGCTACATTAGTAGGCAATTCCTTTAAATCTCCAATAAGAATAGATAATGACCCTACTTGTAATTATTACTATAAAACTGACAATAGAGGAGAAACTAGATTAAGACTTAAAGATTGGAACGGTAGTTTTAACGGAGATATCTTTGATGTAGCTTCACACTTTACAAGAATTAAAAGTAATAGTCCACAAGGTTTTAAATTACTTCTACATCAAGTTGCTAAAGATTTTAGTATACATAAATATGTAGAAGGTTCAGAAGAACGTGATAAATTAGATATCATTGTTAATGAATATTTAAAACGAGTAGATTTAAAGTCTTTCAAAGTAATTCCAAGAGCATGGAATACTTATGATAAACAATATTGGTATGATAGATTTGGAATTAATAGCGAACTATTACGAATAGGAAAAGTAATCCCGATACAAGAACTTCAAGTAGAAGACAAAGATGGATTTTTACGAACTGTTTATAAATACTATTCTAAAGACCCAGCTTTTGCTTATTATGGAGGTGTAATAGAGGGAATAACTTTATGGAGAATATATTTTCCCTTTAGAAAGAAAGGTAGTCAAAGATTTCTTTCTAACTATGCTTTTATACAAGGATTAGATATATTCAGACCTGCAAGAATAGGTATTATTACTAAATCATATAAAGATGTATTAGTATATAAACTATTTGGAATAGAAGCTGTAGCAGTCCCATCAGAAACATATGTTATGACTAAAGATGAATATTTCAATATTAAGATGAAATGTGATATAGTTATAACTAACTTTGATTATGATAGAACAGGTATCAGATTAGCACAGAAGTATAAAAAGATTCATGGTTGTCTACCTCTAATGTTCACTAAAGGGAGATATCAACAACCTGACTTTGGAGTAAAAGACTTCTCTGAATTTAGAGAACGTTACGGAGTAGAAAAAACTAAAGAACTAATTAATAATATTATACAACAATATTATGAACAAATTGAACAAATAAACCATTATAACTATCATTCTTTAAAATGGATACAATAGATAGAATTAACGAATACAGAGATTTATGTAGACATAAATATGCTCCTGTAGTAGTAAAAAAACAAAGAAGTGCAAATACTTCTGTACTATATGTAGTTATTCGTGCTAAGAAAGAAGAATGTGCTACTATCAAAGCTGATAAACAATTACTACCTTTTGTAGCCGATGATTTAATAAACCATAATATTATTACAGATATTAGTCAAGTAGATGCTGTATTACTATGTGGTGATTTAAGTAAGTTTAAAAAGTATGCTAAAATAGTATATAAATTTCCACTAAGAAAAGTAGATGTAAGAAATAGAGTTGAAGAACAATTCAGACTATACACTAAAACCGCAGAACAACAAAAGAACTTAATGTTAAACTTTAACTTATGTCCTACTGCTGAATTAAGTTGGAAATCTGTACTAGAAAAAATAGGTACAAATTACGGATTACTTTTAAAAATTAAAATAATTGATACATCTGATAAAGATAAATTAGATGAATTAGTTAAAAAGTTTAATAATAAATAAATAAAAAATTTGATATGTTGTCTACTATAAATTATGAAGGTAATGTAGTAGAGTTAAGAAAAGATGTAGCTGGAGAGAATGAACATACTTCATTTTCATATAAAGAAAAAGACATCATAGAAGAAATTCAGGTAGATACTAACTCTGCACATTCAGGAATAACAATCTACTTTTTAAGTGGAAAGGTTATAGATAACCCAGTAGTTACAAACTATAATAGTTGGTTACGAAGACATTTTAAACTCTTTTTATAATGAATGTATTATACAAAAAAGACAGTAAGGGAAAGATTCTCCAATGGGAAGCAAGTGTAGTTCAAAATAAATTTGGAGTTACTATTGTTATCAAATCAGGAGAATTAGGTGGTAAATTAACTACTACTACAAGAGAAAACATTAAAGGTAAAAACATTAATAAAGCTAATGAAACTACACCAGTTACACAAGCTGAAGCTGATGTTACATCTTTATACAAAAAGAAACAAAGAGAAGGGTATAAAAGTTTACAAGCTTTAAAATACCCTTTTGACTTAGAAGCTTTTCAAGTAATTGATTTACAAAACTTCTTAAATACTAATCTAAAGATTGATACAAGAGATTTAGATGGTAATTTAAAACCTATGAGGGCACAACAATATTACAGAAGTAATAAAGGTACATTAGATAAAGTATCTAAAACTTACTCAGGTTGGACAGACCCTACAGGTAAAGTATGGGACGATAGAAAATACTATTATCTATTAAATCCTTATGTACAGAAACCTAATAATGCTTTAATTATGAAGTTTCCTGCATTAATACAACCTAAAATTAATGGAGTTAGAGCTACTATTAGTTTAGATACTAATGGATGTGTTCAAATTCTTAGTAAAGAAGGACTTAAATATGACATTAGACATATTAGTGATGTTTTTGAACAATATAAACATTTATTTGTTGTTTCTAATTTCGATGAAATAGAAGAAATGGATATTATATTTGATGGAGAATTATATATCCATGATGAAAAACTTCAAGTTATATCTTCTGCTGTTAAATCTTTTAATATGAATACACCTAGAGTAGTATTTATTGCTTTTGATTTAGCTATTCCTAATGTAAAGAATTTAAGAAGATTTCAATTACTGAAACACCTATTAGAATTTACATCTGAAAGATTAGATTCACCTATTGAAGTAGTTAAAACCCACTTAATAGGTCATGATACTCAAGCACAAGAAAAAACAGACCAATACATTCAAGATGGTTATGAAGGCTCTATACTAAGAAATCCTAATGGTTTATACCAATTTGGTAAAAGACCAATGGATATGGTAAAACTAAAAAGAACTGTAGATGAAGAATTTACTATTATCGACATTGTAGGACAAGATAAAAATCCTGAACTTGGATTATATGTATGTAGAACTAAACAAGGTAAAGAATTTAAAGTTACTCCTAAAGGAGATAGAGATTTTAAAGAACTTATCTTATTTCAGAAGCACTTATATATAGGAAAACCATTAACTTGTACATTCTATGAATATACAGAAGCCGAGGTCCATCACGCCATCGCGCGCGGCAACGCCGAGCGCTTGTTGGGGCTGGCCTGACGAGACGCCCGATGGCGCCACATCGCGTGACAGACGGAG
>JAANMY010002540.1_pt1 | contig 17046 bp, 15 predicted proteins | sample 7279691 | NCBI WGS metagenome assembly JAANMY01 (sample SAMN14094543, study PRJNA606508) | bioreactor metagenome | isolation source: A lab-scale SPAN reactor treating ammonium-rich wastewater day 388 | place: Ireland: Galway | collected 2018-02-07
CATGGGCCACCCGCATCAGCATGGCCGAGCGCGCGCGGTTGCGCAGCCAGGTCGATTCCTGGTCGCTTTCGGCCAGCCGCAGCAGATAGCCCTCGGCCGGGCCCAGGGGGACATGCACCACCTCGCCCGCGAAGCTCTGGCCGTTCTCGGTCCATTGCGCCGAGACGCTGCCCGAGCGCCGGGCGCGGGCGCAGGCCCCGGCCCAATCCAGCCGCGCGGTCAGTTCGTCCTGCCCGATCCCCAGTTGCTGGGCCGAGCGATTCGCCAGCAGGATCTCGCCCCGCTGGTTGGCCAGCACCACCGCGCGCCTGTCGGTGGCGATCACCCGCGCCAGGGCCTGCAGGATGGGGCGAACCGAATTGGCCAGATCCTTGCGCATCCCCGCCGGCAGCGGGGCAAGCTCGCCCGGTTCCTGGCCCTCGGTATCGGCAATCTCGGTCATGTCTTTCCTCGTGAACCCGGCAACGACGCGATTCTGGCCAAAGGGCGATGGCGCGGCAAGAGCGACCGGATCGCGCGCCTTCCCCCTGTCCGGCAGCGAATCGTCGAAAGCGATCCGTCGTGGCTTGACTGTCCTTTAGTATGTGTTATTGCCACATACTATCGTATATGACCCTATACCAAATCTCTACCTTGGCCCGCGTTGCTCCAGGGCCGCCCCCAAAAGGATGATTCCATGGCTCAAAGCATCATTCAGGCTGGCACGCTGATCGATGTCACCATTCCGGCGTTACCGGCGGCTGTCGGCGGCTATCTCAGGTCCGGCAGCGACTTGATCGTCCGGATGAACAGTGGCGACGAGTTCCTGATCAAGGACTTCTACATGGCCGCGGCCGACGGCACGGCCCATCGGCTGGTCCTGGGCGACGGCACGGTCATCCTGGCGGATGGCGACGAAGAGGCGGCGGCCGGCCTTGGCGCCGGCATGTTCGACGATGGCGCCGCCAGCGTCTGGGCCTTGGGTTCCGCCGCCCTGGCGGCCATCGGCGGCGGCACCATCATCGGCAACTCGGGCGATTCGTCGAATCCGACGGATACGACCGATCCGACGGATGGCACCGACCCCACGGATGGCACTGACCCGACCGATGGAACCGATCCGACGGACGGCACCGATCCGACCGACGGAACCGACCCGACGGATGGCACGGATCCGACCGACGGGACCGACCCCACGGATGGCACTGACCCGACCGATGGAACCGATCCGACGGATGGCACTGACCCGACCGATGGAACCGATCCGACGGACGGCACCGATCCGACCGACGGAACCGACCCGACGGATGGCACGGATCCGACCGATGGGACCGACCCGACGGATGGCACGGATCCGACTGACGGAACCGACCCGACCGATGGAACCGACCCGACCGATGGAACCGACCCGACGGACGGCACTGACCCGACGGACGGCACTGACCCGACCGATGGAACCGACCCGACGGATGGCACGGATCCGACCGACGGGACCGACCCCACGGATGGCACGGATCCGACCGATGGAACCGATCCGACGGATGGTGCGGACCATGTGCAGGGCTTCCTTGATCCCATCCTGGGTGACGGCGGGCTTCTGGGCGACCTGACGGGTAATGACGGCCCGCTCGGCGCAATCACCGGCTCGGACGGCTTGCTGGGCGACCTGCTAGGCCAGGATGGGCTGCTGGGCGGGCTGGGGGGTGGCCTGCTGGGCGTTCCCCTCCTGGGTGACGGGGTGGACGGTTCCGCCGGTGTCCTTGATCCGGTTCTGGCCGATGGCGGGCTTCTGGGCGACCTTACCGGCAACGGCGGCCTGCTGGGCGCGATCACCGGCTCCGAGGGGCTGCTGGGCGATCTGATCGGCGACCAGGGGCTGCTGGGCTCCGTCACCGGCTCGCAAGGGCTTGTGGGTGAGTTGACCGGCACCGGCCTGCTGAAGGACGGGGCGGCCGGCGAGGGGTCCAACGGTCTCTCGGGTCTGCTTGGCGGCGTGCTGGGTGGCAACGACCTGCTCGGCGGGCTGCTGGGCGGCCAGGGCGGCCTGCTTGGCGGGTTGCTGGGTGGCGAAGGCGGCTTGCTGGGCACCGTGACCGGGACGCTCGACGGCGTCGTGGGTGGTGTGCTGGGCGGGGACGACCTGCTTGGCGGGCTGCTCGGCGGCAACGATCTCCTGGGCGGTCTGCTTGGCGGTGAGGGCGGATTGCTGGGCACCGTGACCGGAACGCTGGACAACGTGGTCGGCGGTTTGCTTGGCGGGAATGACCTGCTGGGCGGTCTGCTTGGCGGCCAGGGCGGGTTGCTGGACACCGTGACCGGGACGCTCGACGGCGTTGTCGGCGGCGTGCGTGGCGGGGACGACCTGCTGGGCGGTCTGCTTGGCGGCCAGGGCGGGTTGCTGGATACGGTGACCGGGACGCTCGATGGCGTTGTCGGCGGCATGCTTGGCGGGGACGACCTGCTGGGCGGCCTGCTTGGCGGCCAGGGCGGGTTGCTGGATACGGTGACCGGGACGCTCGATGGCGTTGTTGGCGGCGTGCTGGGCGGGAACGATCTGCTGGGCGGTCTGCTCGGCGGCGAGGGCGGTTTGCTCAACACCGTGACCGGGACGCTCGATGGCGTTGTCGGTGGCGTGCTGGGCGGGAATGACCTGCTGGGCGGTCTGCTCGGCAGCGAAGGCGGGTTGCTCAACACCATGACCGGAACGGTCGAGAGCGTTGTCGGCGGCGTGCTGGGTGGCGATGACCTGCTGGGCGGGCTCCTTGGCGGCCAGGGCGACCTGCTGGGCAATGTCGGCGGTACGCTGACGGGCCTGCTGGGTGTCGCGCCCGGCGATGGCCTGCTGGATCCGGTCCTCGCCGATGGCGGGCTGCTGGGCGAGCTGACCGGCCATGGCCTGCTGGGCGAGGACAGCGACAATCCCGACGGCCTGCTGAACGACCTGCTGGGCGGCAGCGAGGACCTGATTGCCGGCGTCGCCGATACCCTGGACGGGCTGCTGGGCGGCGAAAGCGACCTGCTGGGCGGGGTGAGCGATACGCTTGGCGGGCTGCTTGGCAGCGGCAATGCCGGCGATCTGCTGGCGCCGCTGGGCGATGCCGTCGACGGGCTTCTGGGCGGCGGCCTGCTGGCCGGCCTGGGCAGCCTCAACGACGAGCACGGCGCCTGACGCACGAAAACGCGGGTGCGCCCAGGCCGGGCGCGTCCGCCGCCCCCCAGCAATCCGGCGGCAAGGCTGCGAAGGACGCGCAAGGCGGCCGGCCGTTCGATCCCGAGGAAACAATGGTTGGAATTGTCGATTCCGCGATGATGATCGCGATCCGCACGCGGCACCGCAAGGACTCGGCGGATCTGCTGGCCATGGCGATAGAGCTGACGGACAGGAACCCGAATTGCCGGGTCGGCCTATACGCCCTGGATAACCTGCCGCAGAAAAGCGCATTCTACGAATTCGGCAATAGCGCCGAATTCCTGGCCGGCTTCATCCGGGAACTCGGGCTCGAGGATGTGCAGGACATGGACCTGAACCAGCCGGGCGTGCCGCCGGCGAAGGTCACGAAGATCCTGGAACGCAAGCTTTCCGAGGCCCAAGCCAAGATCGCCTATTGCCGGGCCTATGCCGACGGCAAGGCCTTTCGCGACGAGGACATAGACGATCTGGAATGGCATATCCGCGGGCTTCTGCGGCAGCTCAGCGGCTTGCGCGACCAGATCAGCCGCATCGCGCCGGCGGTGCAGCCCGAACCCGAGCCGATCAAGGCGACCGCCTGCCTCATTCCCTTCAAGGGGCGGGCCAGCGCGCAGCAGTGAACCGGGGCTTGCGCCCCGGCCCTTTCGAAACGTGCCGACCAATCCGCATTTGCCCAAGGCAGAATATGACGAGGAGTAGCCATGTTGACGAAGTGCCGTTTTTCCGAAACTGCCAGCAGCGAAGCATTCGACCATGACTGTGGCTCTACAGGCGGAGAGCTGGTCATCTATATCTTGGCAGCGATAGCCGGAGGGCTGATGGGGGTCAGCCTGGCACTTTTCCTGAACCTGTCGCTTTTGGGCGTTTTCCTGGCATATTCCCTGGGTGGAATGGGCGCGATTCTTGTCATGGCGGTGGGGCTGTTCCTGCTGCGATCCTTGCGGCAATCCATCACGCTGGCGATCCGGCAGAACCGTCCGGGCTATTTCCCCCAGGACTGAAGCGGGCCTTCATCTGCGGGCGCCGATACCCCGACCTTGCCCGCGCATTCGCAGGGTGCTGCTGCCCGGAAAAGGGGTTGCGGGCCAGCCTTACCTCGGCCAGCTGTCCTCTGGACGGCGGCCCTTACGCCGCATCGAGTTCGCGCCAGATCGTCAGCAGCGCCGTTTCAAAGGTATCGCTGTTGTAATTGGCATTCACCACCGCGCTTGCGTGGCGGCGGATGGCATCAAGACGCGCCGGCGCGGCGGCATATTCCGCGACCGCCGCCTCCAGCGCATGCACAAGCCCCAGGGTATCGTCCTCGGTCACGGGAACCCCGGTTTCGGGGGTGAAGTATTCCCGCCCGCCAAGTCCCGTGTAACCGACCACGATGCAGCCCGCCGCCATTGCTTCTGCCGCCGGGAAGCCGATCGATTCCATGCGCAGCAGCGAAATGAAGAACTGGCTGCGTTGCAAATGATCCGAGACATTCAGCCGCGGCATATTGTCGAGTTCCTGAATCCGGTATCCCTTCAATTTCCCCCGGCGCTCCAGCGTATCGACGATCTGGCGTGCCTCTGCCGAGCGTTTGCGCGGCATATAGGTAATCAGCCGCTCCTTTTCCTCGCGAAAGGGAAAATCCTCGGGCTTCATCGAGACGGGAAGGTGATGGCCGGTCTGGATATTCAGAAGTTCGAACTGATCGAGGCATATTTGCGAAACGCCCAGGAACCAGTCCGCGCGTTCGCGGATGTCGAGCCCCCTTTCCATGGCTTCCGCATGTGCCTCTTGGAAGGCGAACGGGTTTTGCACGAAAACGCCAAGCCGGGACTGCGGAAAAGCCGTCATTGCCGCGGTGATCATGAATTCCGGTATGACCAGAATATCCTCGACCCCCGGCCGCCAGGGTTTCAGGGGCCCGCCGCGAAGTTTTTCGCCCATGAGAATAAAGGGCGACATGAACCGGGCGCGCCGGCCGTCCAACCCCTGTTTTTGCCGGGCAATATAATAGTCATAGGTATAGCAGAGCGGCGGCTTGTCGGGATGGTCCAGATAGCCGGCGGCGGGGCTGTTGTGCAGGATGGCGGCGTCATAGCCCGCCCGGCACAGCGCAGCCACCGTGTCATAGATGACGGCAATCCCGCCCGATGCCGTTTGCGTGTCGGGACACAGGAAAAGATAGCGACGCACCATGGCACCCGGAAAGCTGATTTCCAGGAAACATGTTGAAGAAAGCCACGGGTGTCAACGCAGCACTTGACGGCGCAGCCGGGTTTTCCGGGCAGGCTTGGTATGTGGATACCGCAGCAGACGGCGCCGCGTGCAGGCCGGCGGGCCGTCCAGGGGCGCAGGAATCCGCGGCGAAGGGGGCAGGCGATGGGCGCAGATTTAGGGCGAAGCCTCTTTTCGCTCGCATTCCGCGCCGGTATCCTTAGGATCGGCCGGGGTAATTGTTTCTGCAAACTGGAAATGCTGCATGCTGATATCTGACAAGGCGCCCGAGGCTCCGTCAGTCGCGCTGTTGACCTTTGTGCTTGAAGAGCATCATTGCGTGATCCTTGAAGATTGGATTGCCTTTTTCGACCATCCGATTGCCGAGCTGGTCGTGCATCTGGGCAAGGATCCCCGCATAGAAACCCGCGTCCGGCAGCTATGCGAAGCGCATGGCATTCGCCTGCATGACATGGGCAGGACGACGCCGCGGGAAACCACCGATTCGGAACAGCAGCTTCTGGAAAAGCAGTTCGATGCGGTAACAGTCGATCTTGGATGCGTGGTGCGATTGGATACCATTCCCTATCGCGCCCGGAATGTGGCCTGGCAGGACGCGGGCCTTGCATTGATGAAGGAAACGGGTGCCTGCTTCATGACCGGCAGCACATTGCCTTATCGCGCGGACCGGCCTACGGCCAGGCCGGAATTCATGCTGACGCAAAGCATCAGCAATTGCTTCCTGGTGATCCAGCCGGAAATCTGGAGGACGCTCCAGGCCGGAACCCAGGATTCCGAGTCGAAATACGGCAGGTTCCTGGTCGAAGGCGCGGCCGAGGATTATGTGGCGGAAAACGGCCTTTGGGGCTTGCGCCTTGTTAATGGCGAGGATATTCGCATCTTTCATTGCCAGGAATGGGGATTGCGATTGCTTCGCATCCGGGGTTCCTTTCGCAAGGGACACAGGATCTCTCCATTCCTTCGGGGATACCAGGACGATTATCTTTACGAAAATGCGCGATACTACATGCAGCGCCGGGAACCCCTGCTGCGACGGGCCAGGGTTTTCCTGGGCTACTGGCGCCGGCGGCTTTTCAATTGAGGGGCTGTCGCGCCGTCCGGTCAGCGCCAGCGGACATCCAGCATGACCCGGTTTTCGTCATACATCGGAACCGTCGACGACCGATGCTGCCCCGCCAGCAGCAGCGTGAATTTCGGCGTCAGCGCGACCTCGATGCCCAGGGTGCGGACATCGTCCTGCCGCGGGGTGCCGAAGACGGCAGAGCCCTCTTCCCGTTGCCAGCCGATGCCGAGGGTCACGGGGCGGTTCCCGACCGGGCGGGTCAGCGACAGCCCCGCCCGATAGCGGATGGCGTTGTGGCCGGCGACCCTTTCGCCGGCGGAAAGCTGAAGCCCGACCGCGCCGATCCCGGAAACGGCGCTGCCGAGCGACAGGTCCGCGAAGGCCTGGCGATAATCCTTGCGCCAGGTCTGCCGCAGGCCCAGGGACATCTCGTGCAGGGCGCCCGCGGCCTCGAATAGCCTGGTGCCGCGCAGGCCGGTCCAGGCCAGATGGCTTTCGGACAGATCCGTCCGGCCAAAGGCGTAGCCGCCGCACAGGTCGACAAAGCGCCATTCGCCCAGGTGCTGCGCAAGGCAGGCCCCGAGCCCCAGATCCTGGCGCGAAAGATAGTGCCGCGGCGAATAGACCGCCGTCGCCTGGCCCGCCAGCCGCAGAACCCGCCCCGGCGCCAGCCGGTATCTTGCGCCGGCCGAGGCGGCAAGGCCCAGCACCAGCCCGCCGCGGGCGCGGCTTTCCGGGCTGACCGTCAGGTCGATGCCCCCGACCGTCAGGCTTTCGCCGGGGATGCCGCCGTTGATATTGTCGTCCCATCGCAGCAGCGGCCGGGCGGTCAGGTGCCGCGACAGCAGGACCGGCTGCGGGCGGCCGTCGCGCAGCATCCCTTCGTGATGCAGCAGCCGCGCCAGCAACGGCGCCCGCCCGGCAGGACGGTCGCGCATCAGCGCAAAACCCGCCAGCCGGGGCGAGCCGGACATCAGCGCCGCCTGGGTCCGGTCGGGCTGCTCTGCCCAGGCGGGCGAGGCCAGGCAGGGCAGCAGGCTGGCGAAGACCCGGGCCCGCCAGCCCGCCTTCCATGATGCGGGCAGCATTCGGCGGGATCAGCGCTCGGCGGCGAAGCCGCTGTCGCCGAAGACCGCGCCCGTGGCGCCGTCATATTCGACCGTGCCGGTGATGGTCCCCCGCACGGCCTCGGCGGCGCTGCCCCTGAACGTCCCGTCCAGCGCGAGGTCGAGGCCGATGTCGCCGCGGTCGCCGCCGCCCAGCGTGCCCGCCGCGCGGCCCGTCATGCCGTTGCCGCTGATGCTGCCGCCGGTGATCGGCAGGCTGCCGGTCAGGGTGGGGCCGTCCTCGACGCCGACCTCGTGGATCTGCCCGGAAACGCTGCTGCTGGCGAAATCCGCGTTGAGCGCGATCCTGGCGTTCGCGGTCTCGTATCCGGGATCGCCGACATCGACCGGGCCGCCGGTCATGTTCATTTCGACGAAGGCATAGCCGTCATAGGTGGCGCTGCCCGTCGTCGGCATGGCGGCGGTGCTGGTCGGGGCAAGGGCTGCGGTGCGGCCCTCCATCTCCATCAACGGCCCGTCATGTTCCAGAAAGGTCTGGCCGTCCGCTGTGCCGCCACCACCACCCGGCACGCCGCCGCCTCCAGACCCGCTGCTACCGCCGCAACCTGCCAGCGCCAGCGTGATTGACGCGGCCAGGACGCCGCCGAAGATCTTGCCCGTCTGCATGGAACCCTCCAAGAAAACCTGAAATCACGGGCGCAAGGCCCGGTTCCGATTACAGGGCCGGGGGCAGGGGGCTGTCGTCACCCGTTTGGGTGAAGGCGAGCGCGAAATTCTTGCAAGGCGACATCGTCGCGGACGCGGCCGCATGGGTTGCGGGCGACACATTCGGCGGGCAGCCGCATAGGCCGCCGCCCGCCGGCAGGTTCAGCCAAGCGTTTCGCGCAGCGCCTCGGCGGTCGCATCGACGATCACCTCCGCCTCGGCCTCGGTCAGGCAAAGCGGCGGAGCCAGGCCGATGATGTCGCCCTGCGGCATGGCCCGCGCGATCACCCCGCGCCTGAGCATGGCGGCGACGACCTTGCCGCCGATGCCCTCGGCCGCGTCGAAGAAGCCGCGCGTGTCGCGGTCGCGGACCAGCTCGACGGCGCAGAGCATGCCCTCGCCGCGGATCTCGCCCACGTTCGGGTGATCGCCAAGCGCCCCGCGCATGCGGTCGTTGAGGTAGCGGCCGACGCGGCCGGCGTTTTCGACCAGCCCCAGCTCATCGATCAGCCGCAGGTTGGTGATGCCCGCCGCCGCGCCGATGGGGTGGGCGGAATAGGTCCAGCCATGGCCCAGCACGCCATGTTCGTCGGTGCCCTGCATCAGCACGTCCCAGACCTTCTGCCCGACGATGCTGCCCGACAAGGGCGCATAGGCCGAGGTCAGGCCCTTGGCGCAGGTGATGATGTCGGGGGTCATGCCATAGTGATCGCTGCCGAACATGCTGCCCAGCCGGCCGAAGCCCGTCACCACCTCGTCCGCGATCAGCAGGATGTCGTGTCGCGCCAGCACCTTCTGGATCGCATCCCAATAGCCCCTGGGCGGCGGCACGATGCCGCCCGTGCCCAGCACCGGCTCGCCGATGAAGGCGGCGATGGTGTCGGCGCCCTCGGCCGCGATCAGCCGTTCCAGTTCCTCGGCGCAATGGGCGCTGAACTGTTCCTCGGTCATGCCGGCGTCCTTGCGGCGATAGTAATAGGGCGCCTCGGTATGGATCACCTGCGCCAGCGGCAGGTCGAATTTCTTGTGGAACAGCTCCAGCCCGGTCAGCGAGCCGGTCATCAGCCCCGAGCCGTGATAGCCCCGCCAGCGCGAGATGATCTTCTTCTTCTGCGGCAGCCCGCGGATGTTGTTGTAATACCAGACCAGCTTGACGTTGGTTTCATTGGCGTCCGAGCCGCCCAGGCCGAAATAGACCCGCGCCATGTGTTTCGGCGCCCGGTCCATGACCATTTTCGCCAGCGTGATCGAGGCTTCCGAACCATGTCCGGCATAGGCATGGTAATAGGCCAGCTCGCGCGCCTGCGCGGCGATGGCCTCGGCGATCTCGGTCCGGCCATAGCCTGCGTTCACGCAATAGAGCCCGGCAAAGCCGTCCAGCAGCCGATTGCCGTCGCGGTCGATGATATGGACGCCTTCCGCGCCCGAGATGATGCGCTGCGGACCTTCACCGCGCGCGAATTGGCCCAGGTTGGTCGAGGGGTGGAACAGGCTTTCGCGGTCCCATCTGGACAGCTCGTCATTGGTCAGCATCACGCTCTCCTTGTCTCTGCCCAGTCGCGGCAGACGTATTTGATCTCGGTGAAGGCCTCGAGCCCGTGGCGGCTGCCCTCGCGGCCCAGGCCCGATTGCTTCATGCCGCCGAAGGGGATCGGCGCGCCCGTGACCTTGGTGCGGTTCACCGCGACCATGCCGAACTCCAGGGCGCGGGACAGGCGATAGATGCGGCGCGGGTCGCGGCTGTGGACATAGGCGACAAGGCCGTATTCGGTGGCGTTGGCGATGCGCACCGCCTCGTCCTCGGTGTCGAAGGGGGCGATGGCGGCGACGGGGCCGAAGGTTTCCTCGCGAAAGATCAGCGCCTCGGCCGGCACGTCGGCCAGAACGGTCGGGCGATAGAACAGCGGCCCCTGCGGATCGCGGCTGCCGCCGGTCAGCAGGCGCGCGCCGCGGGCCAGCGCGTCCGCCACATGCTCCTCCTGCTTCCTGACCGCGCCTTCGTTCATCAGCGGGCCGAGGTCGCGATCCTCGGCCCCCGGGCCCAGCGTCAGCGCGGCGGCGGCGGCGGTGAAGCGGCGGCAGAACTCGTCATAGACCGGCCGCTCGACCAGGAAGCGGTTGGCGCCCAGGCAATCCTGGCCCGAGGTGGCGAACTTGGCCTTGATCGCCTCGTCCACCGCCAGGTCGAGGTCGCAATCGGCAAAGGCGATGAAGGGCGCGTGCCCGCCCAGCTCCAGCACCAGCCGCTTCACCGTCTCGGCGCTTTGGCGATAGAGCAGCTTGCCGACCTGCGTCGAGCCGGTGAAGGAAAGCGCCCGCACCCGCGGATCGGCGCACCAGGCGCCCACGATCTCGGGCGCCTCGCCCGTCACCACGTTGAAGACGCCGGCCGGAAAGCCCGCGCGATCCGCCAGTTCCGCCAGCGCGGTCGCCGACAGCGGCGTCTCGGCCGAGGGATGCACGACCACCGTGCAGCCCGCCGCCAGCGCCGCCGCCGCCTTGCGGGTGATCATGGCGCAGGGAAAGTTCCAGGGCGTGACCAGTGCCGCGACGCCCAGCGGTTCGCGCCACAGCTCCATCTCGGCGGTCGAGAGATGCGAGGTCACGCTTTCGATGTTCGGGCGCTTGGCCTCTTCGGCATAAAACTCGACGAAGCTGGCGGCATAGTCGATCTCGCCGCGCGATTCCGACAGGGGCTTGCCCTGCTCGGCGGTCATGATCCGCGCCAGATCCTCGCGCGCATCGACGATCAGCCGGTGCCAGCGCATCAGCACGGCGGCCCGTTCCTGCGGCAAGAGCGCCGACCAGCCGGCAAAGGCCGCCTGCGCCGCATCGACCGCCGCGCGGGCCTGCGCCGCATCCAGCTGCGCTACCTGCGCCACCGGCTGCCCGGTCGCGGGATCGGTGACGGCAAAGCGCGCCCCGCCCACCCAGGCGCCGTTCACGAAGGCATCCTCGCGCATCAGGGTCTTGTCGGTGATCATGGCTGAACCTCCTCGCCGATGACGGCGACGCAATCGCCGGGTTTCACGATGCCGGGGAAATGCCGCGCCATCATCAGCCCGGCGCGGCGGGCATGGACCGCGACCGGGGCCAGGCCGGTGCGCGTCACGGGAAAGATGCGGGCGACGGGCTGGCCTTGTTCCACGGCATCGCCCAGGTCGGCCAGGAACTCGATCAGCCCGCCATCCTCGGCAAAGGTGAAGCAATCCGCGTCGGGCATGTCGAGCCAGCGCGTCGGCCGGGCCTCGACCTCGCCGCGCATCACCCCGGCCGCCACCAGCAGGTCGCGCAACCCCCGCCTGGCGATCCCGGCGGTGCGGGCGGTGGCGGTGCCGCCGCCGCCCAGTTCGGTGGTGACGAAGGTCTTGCCCATTTCCTCGGCCGCGGTGTCATACATGCCGACCGCGTCGATCTCGAGCATCCTGACCGACCAGGGGGCGCCGAAGGCGCGCACCAGGTCGAAGGCCGCCGCCTCCTGCCGCTTGTCGGGCAGGATATGGGCGGCGCAATAGGGAAGGAAATCCAGTGTCTTGCCGCCGGAATGGAAATCCAGCACCACATCCGCCATCGGCAGCAGCACGCGCTGGAAATAATCCGCGATCTTTTGCGTGACCGAGCCGTCCGGCCGCCCCGGAAAACTGCGGTTCAGGTTGCCGCGGTCGATGGGCGAGGTGCGGGTGCCCGCCGCAAAGGCAGGGTAGTTCATTGCCGGCACGATGATGATGCGGCCGGTGACGTCCTCGGCCCGGATGGTCGCGGCCAGGTCGAAAAGCGCGATCGGCCCCTCGTATTCGTCGCCGTGGTTGGCGCCGGTCAGCAGCGCCGTCGGCCCCTCGCCGTTGTTGACCACGGTGATCGGGGTCATGATCGACCCCCAGGCCGCATCGTCGCGCGAATAGGGCAGGCGCAGGAAGCCGTGCTGCACCCCCGGCGCCGCGAAATCCACCGTCGCCGCGATGGGCGAGGGCGCAAGCTGCATCTGCAACATGGCGCTAGTCCTTCACGAACAGCTGGCGCGGGACATCGGCAAGGCATTCCACGCCGGTCTCGGTGATCAGGATCGACTCGGTGATCTCCAGCCCCATGTCCTCGAGCCAGAGCCCGGTCATGAAATGGAAGGTCATGCCGGGTTGCAGCACGGTGCGGTCGCCGGGGCGCAGCGACATGGTGCGCTCGCCCCAGTCCGGGGGATAGCTGACGCCGATGCCGTAGCCGGTGCGGTTGTCCTTGACGATGCCGTATTTCGCCAGCACGTCGAAGAAACCCTTGGCGATGTCCTCGCAGGTGTTGCCGGGCTTCGCGGCGGCCAGCCCGGCCTCCATCCCCTCCAGCGTGGCCTTTTCGGCGTCCAGGAAGGCTTGCGTCGGCTGGCCCAGGAACACCGTGCGCGACAGCGGCACGTGATAGCGGTGATAGCAGCCGGCGATCTCGAAGAAGGTGCCTTCGCCGGCCTTCATCGGCCTGTCGTCCCAGGTCAGGTGCGGGGCCGAGGCATCGCGCCCCGAGGGCAGCAGCGGCACGATGGCCGGATAGTCGCCGCCGATCCCGTCCACGCCGCGGGTGCCGGCGTCGTAGATTTCTGCGACCAGGTCGCATTTGCGCATCCCGACCTGCACCTTGTCGAGGATGCGGGCGTGCATCGCCTCGACGATGCGGGCGGCGTTGCGCATATAGGCGATCTCCTGCGGCGATTTCACCGCGCGCTGCCAGTTCACCAGCGCCGTGCAATCGCTGAGCGTCGCGTCGGGCAGGTTCCGGGTCAGGCTGGCAAAGGCGGCGGCGGTGAACCAGTAATTGTCCATCTCGACCCCGATGCGCTTCGCGCCCCAGCCGCGGTCCCGCAGGATGCCGGACAGGTAGTCCATCGGGTGCATCTGGGGGTTTTGCACGTAATGGTCGGGATAGCCGATGATGTTTTCGGGCTTCAGATAGGCCGTCAGCTTCGCGCCGTTCGCGTCCTGTCCGCGGCCATACCAGATCGGCTCGCCATCCGGCGGCACCACGACGCATTGATGGACATAGAAGGACCAGCCGTCATAGCCGGTCAGCCAGTTCATGTTCGACGGATCGGTGACGATCAGCAGATCGACCCCCGCCTTGTCCATCGCCCGGCGGGTCTTGGCGAGGCGGTCGGCATATTCCTCGCGGGTGAACTTCAATGCGACGTCTGTCATGGCGGTTTCTCTTACAGGGTGAAGCTGCGGCCGGCCCCGGCCTTGCCCGCGCGGGCAAGCGCCAGGGTGGCGATGGCGGTGTCCTGGATGCCGGTGCCGGTCAGGTCGGCCAGGGTGATCTGTTCGGGGCTGGTCCGGCCGGGGCGCTGCCCTGCCAGGATCTGGCCCAGCTCGGGGAAATCCTGCCCGGCCAGCGGCGCGTGGTGGAGTTCCCCCAGCTCGCGGGTCTGCGACAGGCGGTCTGCGACGTAATGCGCGCGCTCGATCAGGTCCGGCGCGATCTCGTTCTTGTGCTGGGCATCCGAGCCCATGGCGGTGACATGGGTGCCCGGCGCCACATCGGCGGCGGCCAGGATGGGCTTTTCCGCGGGCGTGGTCGTGACCACCAGATCTGCGCCGCATGCAGCCCCGGCCACAGTCGCGGCGGCGATCACCGGAATGCGCAGGGCGACGGCCATCTCGGCCGCGAAGGCTTGCGCCTTGGCGGGATCGCGCGCCCAGACCCGCGCGCCGGCCAGCGGCCGCACCAGCGCCAGCGCCTGCAGCTGCATCCGCGCCTGCATCCCGGCGCCCAGGATCGCCACCGTCGCCGCATCCGGCCGGGCCAGCGCATCGGCGGCCACCGCCCCGGCGGCGGCGGTGCGCACGTCGGTCAGATAGCCGTTGTCCAGCAGCAGCGCCTCGACCAGCCCGGTCGTTGCGGACAGCACCACCATCATGCCGTTGGTCGAGGGCAGGCCAAGCGCCGGGTTGCCGAAGAAGCCGGGCGAGATCTTGATCGCGAAATGCGTGAGGCCGGGGACATAGGCGGTCTTCACATCGACCTCGCCCCGGTGTTCGGGGATGTCCAGGCGCAGGATCGGCGGCATCGCCACCGCCTTGGTCGCCAGCGCCACGAAGGCGTCGCGGATGCAGGCCACGGCCTCGGCATCCAGCGGCACCAGGGCGCGCAGATCGGTCTCGGTCAGGATGGTTACGGGCGGTCTCATGCGGCCTCCGCCATGATGCGCGCGTGCAGCGCGGGGTCGATATTCGCGCCGGAAAGGATGCAGACGGTCGGGCCTTGCGGGACGACCTTGCCCGCCAGCAGCGCGGCGGTCCCGACGCTGGCCGCGCCCTCGACGACATGGCCGGCGCGGCCAAGATGGCGGATGCCCTGGGCGATCTCGGCCTCGGTCAGCAGGATCACGTCGTCCAGCAACGCGCGGCAGAGCGCGAAGGTCACGCGGTTCTGCAAGCCGATGCCGCCGCCCAGGCTGTCGGCCAGGCTGGCGGTTTCCGCGACCTCGACCGGATGGCCGGCGGCAAGGCTCGCGGCCATGGCGGCGCCGTTTTCCATGGTCAGGCCGATGACCCGCGTGCCGGGGGCCAGCGCCTTGATCGCCACCGCGACCCCGGCGGCAAGGCCACCGCCGGACAGCGGCACCAGCACCGCCTCGGCCGTGCCGATTTCCAGGCCGATGGTGCCCTGGCCCGCCACCACCGCCTTGTGGTCGAAGGGCGGGATCTCGGTCATGCCCTCCTGCGCGACGGCGCGGGCGACCTCGGCCATGGCCTCGTCCTGGCTGGCGCCGGCGATGCGGACCTCTGCCCCCAGTTCGCGGATCGCCTGCACCTTGTTTTCCGGCACCAGCCGCGACAGGCAGACGGTGGCCGGCACGTCAAGCGCGCGGGCGGCATGGGCCAGCGCCCGGCCATGGTTGCCGGTCGAGGCGGTGACGACGCCGCGCGCCAGCGCCTCGGGCGGCAGCGACAGGATCGCATTGGTCGCGCCGCGCAGCTTGAAGGCGCCGGTGGTCTGGCGATATTCGCATTTCAGCCAGACCGGCTGGCCCAGCCGCGCCGACAGCGCCTCGTCGCGGACCAGCGGCGTTTCGATCACATGGCCGCGGATGCGTTCGGCGGCGGCGCGGATGTCGTCCAGCGTCACGGTCATGCCAGCCTCATCAACTGGCCCGGAGCCACCGGCCCGGTCACGTCGCAGGCCCGCGCCGCGGCCCAGAGCGTCGCGGAATTGGCCGAGACCACGGGCACGCCGACCGCATCCTCGATCCGGTCGACGATCGCGCAAGCGCGGACGGCGGTGCAGGCGATGAACAGCGCCTGGCTGCCCGGCACCAGCGCGGCGCGCGCCGCCTCGATGATAGTGGCGTGCGAGATCCGCGCCATCTCGCGATCGTCGGTCAGGTTCAGGCAAGAGACGCCCTGCAAGGCAAAGCCGCCGGCCTCGAAGCATTCCGCCATCGGCCGGGTGGTGCGCGAGGTATAGGGCGTCAGCAGGGTGATCCTGTCCGCCCCCAGCGCCCGCATCGCCGCGAAGCCGGCCGAGATCGGCGTGATCGGTTCCGCCGAGGGCTTGCCCAGCCGGATCGCGTCGCGCACCGCCTGGTCGCCGATCACCACCGAGGCCGAAGTGCAGCTGTAGACCACCGCATCCAGATCCTCCTCCGGCAGGATCAGCGCCGCCGCCGCGGTCACGTCCTTGGCCATGGCGGCCAGCGTTTCCGGCGTCACCGGGTTGGCAAAGGGGATGCGGGTGGCATAGACGCCCACGCCATGCGCCGGCAGGGCGGCGAAATCGACCTCGGTCGTGTGGTCGGTCGCCAGCGTCACCAGGCCCAGGCGGCGGGGCAGGGGGCGGTCGTCCAGCGCGACCGGAACGGACAGGACAGTCACCGCGAAATCCTCCCATAGCGGCGTTCCAGCCAGCGCAGCGCCACCACCGAGATCAGGCTGACGACCAGGAACATCACGCCGACCAGCGTCATCGGCTCGACATAGCGATAAGAGCTGTTGGCCACCGACTTGGCCTGGTTCATCAGCTCAAGCACGGTGATGGCCGACAGCAGCGGCGTTTCCTTGAACATGGCCAGCAGATAATTGGCCATCGCCGGGATCATCGGCGGCACCGCCTGCGGCAGCACCACGTGCAGCCAGGTCTGGCGCGTGGTCAGGTTGGTGGCCTTGGCCGCCTCCCATTGCCCGCGCGGCACCGCCTCGATGCCGCCGCGATAGACCTCGGCGGCATAGGTGGCGTAATGCAGGCCCATGCCGATCACGCCCGCAGTCAGTGCCGGCAGGCGCAGCCCCAGGTCGGGCAGGACGTAGAAGATGAAGTAAAGCTGCACCAGCAGCGGCGTGCCGCGGATGAACTCGACCACGAAGCCGGTGGTGCGGGCGACGGCGCGGTTGGCCGAGCGGCGCAGGATGGCGAAGACCAGCCCCAGCACGGCAGCGACCACGGCGCCAAGCGCGGTGGCGACCAGGGTGATCCGAAAGCCGGCCAGCAGGGTCGGCATGATCGACCAGGCGAAATCCCAATCCCATTCCATCTCAGCGCACCCCGTCCAGGCCGCGCGTCACCCGCCGCTCCAGCCGGCGCATGCCGAAGGAAAGCGCCGAGGACATGGCGAAATACAGCAGCAGGATGGTGACGAAGGGCATCAGCGTGCTGCCGGTCTGCGAACGCACCACCTGCGCCTGGAAGGTCATGTCCGACAGCGAGATCAGCGAGACGACCGAGGTGGCCTTCAAAAGCTCGATGGCATTGTTGCCGAAGGTCGGCAGCATCAGGGGCAGCGCCTGTGGCAGGATGACGTGGCGCATGCGCTGGAACCGGGTCAGGTTGACGGCCACGCAGGCTTCGTGCTG
>JAANMY010002541.1_pt1 | contig 17038 bp, 12 predicted proteins | sample 7279691 | NCBI WGS metagenome assembly JAANMY01 (sample SAMN14094543, study PRJNA606508) | bioreactor metagenome | isolation source: A lab-scale SPAN reactor treating ammonium-rich wastewater day 388 | place: Ireland: Galway | collected 2018-02-07
ATGTTACGAATCTGCCGCACCATTTCTGCAAACTCTTCCGGCAGCAGACTGACTTTGTGGTCGTTGCCTTCCATACTGCGGTCGACAGTAAAATGTTTTTCCACGATGCGTGCTCCAAGGGCAATGGCGGCTAAAGGTACCGCAAACCCGCGTTCGTGACCGGAGTAACCCACTATGGTGCCTGCCAATTGTTTCAAGTGTGGCAGGTAGTTGAGGTTTATATCCTTGAAGGGGGCAGGGTAGGTCGAGTTACAGTGCAGCAAGGCAAAGGGGGCTCCCAGCCGGCGCAATAAATCTACTGAACCTTTGATTTCTGCTTCTGAACTCATTCCGGTGGAGCAGAGCAATGGTTTGCCCGTTTTCGCCAGAGTCTCCAGCATTTCGTAGTTGGTAAAATCGGCCGAAGCCACTTTAAAGGCTTCCAGTCCGTATTCGTCCAGTACACGGGCACTTACCAGATCCCAGGGCGTGCACAGGGGCAGAATACCCTGCTGCCTGCAGTAATCGAATACCTGGCAAAGCTCGTCATGGCTCAGCTGGAATTTATTGAGCAGATCCAGCGTGTATTGTGATCCGAGGTCATAACCCGCTTCCGCATTCCTGCCTTGATTCGAGTACAGGGAGGAAAGATCCCGCATCTGGAATTTGACACAATCTGCCCCGGATGCCATCGCCAGATTCACCAGCTCTTTCGCAAGGCCGATATCGCCGTTGTGGTTGTTACCGACCTCGGCGATGATGAACGCGGGATTCTGGTCGGCAATCAGGAAATCCCCGATCTGAAGTCCTGTGGCTGATTTTCGCGCCAGGGCGACAAAACGTCCCTGTTCGTCGATCAGCGGGATGATGTCGCGTTTGTGATCAAAATAATCGGCAATCTGATGTTGAGACTCGGTAACTGTTTAGTCCCACTTTGTGATGGTATGGATTGATGATAAAACGTTCAGGTTCGTTTTGCCAGCATTTGATGATGTATTCGTAAGGTGTGAGTCCTCGTAAGGTTTTGAGTCGCCTGGCGAAGTTGTAGGCATTCAGGAAGCTGTAAAGATGCTCTCGCAACTGTTGATGATTTTCATAATGATAGCGTTTGACGGTTGCTTCCTTGAGGGTGCGGTTCATGCGTTCGACTTGACCATTGGTCCAGGGGTGATTTGGCTGGGTCAGGCGATGTTCCGTACCATTTTCCAGGCAGACACGGTCGAAGATATGCAAGAAAGCATGCCTGTCTGTTTTGCGGTGGGTGAACTGGATGCCGTTGTCTGTGAGGATGGTATGGATTTTATAGGGTACGGCGGCGATGAGATTGCGCAGGAACTGCGCTGCTTCCATCTTGCCGTACTTGGGCAGTAATTCAGCATAAGCGAACTTGCTGGTTCGGTCGATGGCGACGAATAGATACAGTTTGCCTTCTTCTGTCCGTACTTCGGCAATGTCGATATGGAAATAGCCGATGGGATATTGGGCGAACTTTTTTCTGGCAGGTTTCTCGCCTTCCACCTCCGGTAAGCGGCTGATGTTGTGGCGCTGGAACAGGCGATGCAGTGATGATCGGGTCAGGGTGGGAATGCTGCTTTGCAAGGCGTAAAGGCAGTCATCCAACGGCAGCAGCGTATGTTTGCGGAAGGCTACGCAAGCGGCTTCCTGCTCTGGTGTCAGAACCGTGGAACGCGGCTCTTTCGGACCCATCCTGGCATCGTGCGTAAAGTTGCGCTTCTTCCATTTCGCCACCGTCTTGGGATTGATGGCGTAGCGCCTGGCCAGCACATTCAGGCTCTCTTCACTATGTTGTATCGCTCGACGCACCGCCGCTGTCGTGCGGGCGCTCCCGTGTAATATCTGTCCCATAATTCCTCCTGTGTCGGTAGCAAATCATACAATACACCATCACAATGCGGGACCAAACATCAGGCGCCTGTCTTCATCGGCTGCCGAAGGCAGTCCACTGGAAGGAAATATTAGGCTGTGGGTTCTACTTGCGATAGTTCTCGATTTTATTCATCTCCCCAAACTGGGGAACTTGGGCCGCTGAACGGTTCAAGGTTCAAGCAATATTTAATGACTAAGGCACCAGCCTCAACTATTACCAAATGCTTGGCGGAATGAACGGTATAACGTTTCGGTGACAATGGCGACGCAATTTTTCCTGCGCCGTCCAATCGCTCCCAACCGATATCATCGAAGCGTTCACCCACGCTGGCTGCTGTGAATGGCGTACTGGATTCAAACCGTGCGATTGGCTTGTGCTGCTCCGATGTGTCGAACAACTCCAAGATATATTTAGTTCTCATAACCTTAATCGTTAGGTTTGTTGAGTATTTTGTATGCCCTTCTCACTTTGTTGATAAGCCATTTGAGAATTGTTCCATTTCGGCGTACCTCGTAGCCGGCAGCGACCCGCAGGGACACGAACGCTCCGTTGACAATGAACATAAGGAAGCTACCCAGAACTAGAAATGTTGTAACGAATACAGCACCATAAAGCTGGTTCTCCGCTGCAATTTCAAGCCCGGCGCGCAGAGTGGCAAAGAAACCAGGATGCATAATTTTGATTGCGATTCCGAATGGAAGCATGAAACAACAAAGCAAAAACATGACTACCCAAATAACCGGAGGAGTTGCTTTCTTTAGCCGATATAGCGGCACAATAAAGTTTTTTCTGTAGCAACGAGGAGGCCTGAACATCGAAAAACCTAACGTAATATATACGACACTGGATGTCCGATAATCTGGTTCATTTGTCGCATAATCTCCTTTAAATAGTGCTAACAATCTGATTGTTAATAAATAAATTTCTATAACCTTCCAATTCTTACTGGAAGATACGATATTTGTACCGATCGAAAGTGCTGCTGGGTCGGTATCATTCTTCCAGAAGTTGTACGGCTTCCCTAACGGCTGGCATAAAGCTGGTCGATTTCACCTTGGTAGTGCTCATAAATCTTTTTCCGCTTCAGCTTGAGGGTTGGAGTGAGCATTTCATTCTCTACTGTCCAGGGTTCGGAAATCAGTAATGCACGGTGAACCTTGGCATAGCCGGGAAATCCGCTGATCTGGCGCGCAATTTTCTCCAGAATGATTTCTTCCGCATACTCGTCGCACGCCAGTGCATGGGGATCATTTTTTGCATTGCAGTGGGTGGCGACAACTTCCCACCCGCGCTTGCTCAGCACCGTCAGCGCGCTCAGATAGGAGCGGCCTTCACCGACGATCATGACCTGTTCAAAGATCGGGTCACGCAGAATGGCTGCCTCCATATCGGCCGGCGGGATTTTTTCACCGGTGGAGGTAACGATGATGTCTTTCAGCCGGCCGGTGATGGTGACTCTGCTTTGTGCATCGATACTGGCGGTATCTCCGGAATTGAGCCATCCGTCTGCGGATAGAATGGCATGAGTGGCTTCCGGATTGTTCCAGTAGCCGAGCATGACATTGGGTCCGCGAATCAGCAGGGCATTCTGTTCTCCCAGCCTGACTTCCACACCGGGAGCAGGGCGGCCGACGCTTGACGGGAGATTATCGTCCAACCGATTGGCACAGACGACCGGGCTCGTTTCAGTCAGGCCGTATCCTTGCAGGATAGGTAATCCCAGGCCGATGAAGACACGTGAGATCTCCGGTGATAATGCCGCACCGCCACTCATGACCTGCCACAAACGGCCTCCCAGTTTTTCCATGACCTTGCGCGCAACCAGTTTATCGAGCAGCGGCCACAGCAAGTGTGAAATCCGCCAGCCGACTCGTTTCTGTTGTCGTTCAAACCGGCTGTATCCTATATCGACCGCCAGTTTGAACAGCAGTCTGGAAATTGCAGGCCCTTCCGCCAGTTTGGCCTGTATTCCTGCATAGATTCTTTCATAAATTCTGGGAACCGAAATCAGGATGGTCGGCCGGATGATCAGCAGATCATCCTGCAATTGGCGGATGGACCGGGCATACGCTACCGTGGCACCGCACAGCATGGGTACGTAATAGCCCGCCGTGCGTTCGAACGTATGGGATAGCGGCAGGAAAGACAGCAGTACATCATCCGGTCTGACAGTGACAACCTGTGCACTGCTGTATGCGTTGGACAGAATATTGTTGTGGCTCAGCATGACCCCTTTCGGGCGGCCGGTCGTCCCTGACGTGTAAATGATGGTGGCCAGTACATGAGGGTCGTTTTGCACGGAAGGGATATCGCCCGGTGTTTCCGGCAGCCAGTCCTGCAGGGCGATGGCGCGCTTGTCACCTGTCTGGCGTACATCTTCCGGGGAAGCATCCAGAATGACGATACGCTTCAGTTGCTGAAGTCCGGTCATGGCCTCGTTCATGGCTTCCCATCGCGTCATGTTTTCCAGCAGCAGTAGCGCGGTGCCTGCATTATCCAGACACCAGGCCGCATTTTCTGCCCGATCTTCGGTATAAAGCGGGACGACCACCAGCCCCAATCCCAGTGCAGCCTGTTCAAACATCACCCACTGCGGGCAGTTGCGCGCCATGACTGCTACCCGGTCACCAGGAGAGAGATTTTCCTGTGAAAGTGCCATTTGCCAGCGTTTGACGGCATTCGCCATGTCGTCCCACGTGTAATCCCGCCAGATTTCCTCGCTGACATCGTAGTCGCGGTAGGCTGTAGCATGGGGAGAACGTCTGACACGTTCTCTGAACAGGCCGTCGAGTGTTCGGGCCGTTTCGACCGAAATCATGTCCAGGTTGTGAGTGGGCAGGGTGTGGGTCGTCGGGTTCATAGCGGGGTTTCTCCGTGTGAATTGCCTGTCTGGCGGAGATCAGCAGGAAAATCATCCACCATGATGACCCGGCGTCGCAGGGTTTTCATCTGTTCAAGCGAGGCAGCTTCTTTACTGGTAATGATCCCTTGTGCCAGCGCCTGGTTGATCTGCTCATGTTCGTGGGGGGTGATCGCTTTATCTTTGACGGCTTGCCGCAATCTGGCCTCGATGGGTTCGCAGTCGATGGTACAGGCCAGGGCTTTTTTGAGCAGGGCCAGTGGTTCATTATCCTGTTCGGGCAGGTAGATGCCTGCTGTCAGGCGATCACGTACTTCTCCGGGGGCCAGAATGAGCCGTGCGACTTCATGAGAGAGTGAGTCGGCAGGGGGCAGGCAACGCATACCCCGCGGAAAAATGATGAACCGCAGCAATCCTCGCGTGATTCTGCTCACAGGGAAATTGAGCAGAAACTCATGGAACGACTGCTGGGTACGATAAAGCGCATCCTGTACCGACCAGTGCAACAGAGGCAGATCTGCCGCAGGGCGGCCATCATCCTCAAAACGCTTGAGGGTGGCCGAGCACAGATACATCATGCTGAGAATGTCACCCAGGCGTGCAGAAAGACGTTCACGCCGTTTGAGTGCACCGCCCAGCTTCAGCATGGCGATATCGGTCAACAGTGCGAATGCTGCGGAGAAGCGTGTCAGTTGCCGATAGTAATTCACTGTTTCGTGCGTTACGTTTTGCGGTATGTCTTTGACCAGCCGCGTGCTGAATCCATAGATCAGACTGTGGAACGCATTCCTGAAGGTGAAGACGATATGCCCGGTCAGCGCCTCGTCAAATGCCCGTAATCCACGTTTTTTGTCCTGATCCCAGGCAGCATCGATTTCTCGCAGTGTGAAAGGATGGGCACGGATGGCGCCTTGCCCGAAGATGATCATATTGCGTGTCAGGATGTTCGCGCCTTCCACCGTGATGCCTACGGGTGTCTGCTGATAGGTTCTCGCCAGATAATTGGAGGGGCCCAGGCAGATGCCCTTGCCACCGTGAATATCCATGGCGTCATTGATGATCTGCCGGCTGCGTTCGGTCAGATGATATTTGACGATTGCGGAAATGACGGAAGGTTTCTCGCCCAGATCGACCGCGCCGGCAGTCATGATACGTGCTGCATCCATCATGTAGGTGTTGCCGGCGATACGCGCAAGCGCTTCTTCTACACCTTCGAAATAGCCGATCGGTAATTTGAACTGTACACGTACCCGGCCATAGGCCCCGCTGCTCCAGGCCGACAGCTTGGCTGCACCGACACTGGTGGCCGGCAGCGAAATCGACCGGCCGACGGAGAGGCTGTTCATCAGCATGCGCCAGCCTTGTCCTACTTTGTCCTGCCCGCCGATGACCCAGTCCATGGGAATGAAGACATCCTTGCCGGAATTGGGCCCGTTCTGGAAAACTCCGTTCAGGGGATAATGCCTGCGGCCGATCTGGATACCCAATGTGCTGGTTGGGATCAGCGCGAGCGTGATGCCGATTTCTTTTTCGTTTCCGAGTAATCCATCCGGGTCGTACAGTCTGAAAGCAAGCCCCAGTAGTGTGGCAACCGGTCCCAGCGTGATGTAGCGTTTCTCCCAGTTGATGCGAATACCCAGTACATCGGGCTGGCCATCGAATACCCCCCGGCACACGATACCGGTGTCAGGAATCGACCCTGCATCTGAACCGGCGTCCGGCCCGGTCAGCGCAAAACAGGGAATCTCGCTGCCATTCGCCAGCCGTGGCAGATAGTGATCTTTTTGTTCTTCCGTTCCGTAATGCAATAGCAGTTCGGCTGGGCCGAGTGAATTGGGCACCATTACAGTCACTGCCGCCGTATTGCTGCGCGAACTGATTTTCATGACTACTTCCGAATGCGCCAGTGCAGAAAAACCAAGTCCGCCGTATTCCTTGGGGATGATCAGCGAGAAAAAGCGGTTTTCCCGGATGAACTGCCAGACATGGGGAGGCAGGTCATGGCGTTCATGGGTGATGTGCCATTCATCGAGCATGGCGCATAACTGTTCAACCGGCCCGTTGAGAAAGGCTTTTTCTTCCGGGGTCAGCTCCGGTTTGGGGTAGGCAAGCAGCTGATTCCAGTCGGGTTTGCCGCTGAACAGCGCCCCTTCCCACCATACCGTGCCGGCATCGAGTGCTTCCTGCTCGGTTTGCGAGATTTGAGGCAACAGCTTGCGAAAGATTCTTAAAACAAGGCTGGAAACAATATTGATACGCAGGAACGGCACTGCGAACAGTGCCACACCCGCCACGATCAACAGGATAAGTACAACAAGAAATTCAAGCATGATTCCTCCCCGAGTTTTTGAGTGGTTGTTCAGGAATCTCTGATCAGATCCCACATGGCCGCACACTGTATTTTGCGGATGGAACGCAAGGTGAGTGAGGCAGTGAATGGTTGGCCTTCACAACGAGCTCAATGCTGCAGTCCGTCTGCAAAACCAGCACCCTGAAGGGTTGTGGCAAAATCATGCGCTCACTGTGTCGCACTCCTCGGCATCGTAGCTATGCTACGACCTTCGTCGTGCTTCTTGCGATCATCACGATTTTGCCTGCAATGCGGTTCATGGAGGATTTAATCAGAGATTCCTTTGTCGTTACACTACCGGAGAATGAACGGCTGTCAAGCTTTGCTTTGTTTACATCCTGAATGACAAGCAATCATCCGTTCGTGGAAAACCCGGTTGCATGCAACCGGGTTAATGATCGCCACGAATAATCCGGATTTCATCAAGGCCGGGCGCGGCGGCTATCCAGGCTGTAGCCGCCCGCCCCATGCACGGCCAGCAGCATGAAACCACCCGCAATGGCAATATTTTTCATGAACATGATCATTTGTGTCTGATCGGCAAGATTGTTGTGAAAAATGGCCGCAGCTGCCAGCGTAAATACTGCCAGCGCGATGGACGTCAGCCGGGTTTGCCAGCCAGCGATGATCGCCAGACCGCCGCCGATCTCAAGTGCTATCACCAGTGGCAATAGCGTGCCCGGTACGCCCATCGCGTCCATATAGCCCTGCGTGCCAGCGTAGCTGCTGATTTTGGAAATGCCTGCGAGCAGGAATATTTGCCCCAGAAAGAGCCGTGCCACGAATTGACTGATTTTTTCCATTTTTGTCTCCTTGAAATGAATGATCGTTTTTATTGATTCCGTTTGACCCACGCCCGGTCACGCACAAACTGACTGGATTGAAAATCTTTCAGTGCCTGATCGATCTGTTCGCGGGTATTCATGACAAAAGGGCCATGTTGCACGACCGATTCATGCAGTGGTTTACCGCTGACCACGATAAAACGTGCGCCTTTTTTTCCTGCGACAAAGTCGAAAGTGCCGCCATCAGTGCCAGCTGCAATCAGGGAATGAAGCCCGATATCCTGGCCGTTAAACTGTCCGTTTCCTTCGAATAGATAGATGAAACTTGTGTTTTGCGCTGGCAGCCGGTGTTGAAAATGCCGCCCGGGCTGTAACTGCACATCGAAATAAGTCACTTGCGTCAGATCATCCCGAATCGGTGCAACGGTATCGCCGAAACGGCCGATCAATACTTTCAGCCGGTAATCCGCAGTTTCGACTACCGGGAAAGCGGCCGCGGGAAATTCCTGATATTCCGGGTGATCCATTTTGTTGATTGCCGGCAGGTTGATCCATAATTGAAATCCACGCAGTAAACCATTTTCCTGTTTCGGCATTTCCGAATGAATCACGCCGCTGGCTGCTTTCATCCATTGCGCCGAGCCCGGCCCGAGATCACCGGTATTGCCCATGCTGTCCTGATGCTGCATATGACCATCCAGCATATAAGTGAAAGTGATGAACCCGCGGTGCGGATGCGGCGGAAAACCAGCGATGTAATCATCCGGATTATCGCTGCCGATGTGATCCAGCAACAGGAAAGGATCGTAATTGCGCAGCACCGGTGTGCCAATCGTACGATGTACGATCACGCCGGCACCTTCGGGTACCGCCATTGCGGGAATGATTCGTACAGTATTCATTGATGTATTCATCGTTTTCTCCTTTTCTGTGATGCATTGACAGATTCTGCTTACTGGAAGCATTATCATCGTTGCTTTAACAGGAATAAATATCGTTTTATGGAAATAATTGTTCCTGTATTGGCAACAATTAGGAGGCGTTATGGATCGATTCGAAAATATGAATGCGTTTGTGCGTGTTGTAGAAACAGGTAGCATCAGTGCGGCTGCCGATCGCATGGATGTAGCCAAATCTGTTGTCAGTCGGCGTTTGAAGGAGCTTGAGGAACATCTGGGGGTGGAATTGTTTCACCGCACCACGCGGCAAATGAATCTCACCGATAGCGGGCGCGCCTTTTATCAGCAATCCGTGCGCATCCTCGCTGATGTTCTCGAAGCCGAGCACGCCACGTCGCAGTTTCACGGCAGGTTGAAAGGTCATTTGAAAGTGGCGGTTCCGCTCAGTTTTGGCTTGATGCATCTGGGGGCCGCCATCTCCACCTTTCTGCAAACTCATCCGGATATCGAATTTGATCTGGATTTCAATGACCGGCAGGTCGATTTGCTGGCGGAAGGTTTTGATCTTGCCATCCGCATCGCAAACCTGCCCGATTCCAGCTTGATCGCACGTCGCCTTGCACCTATTCAGGCTGTCATGTGTGCCAGCCCGGCATACCTTGAGCGCATGGGCACGCCGCAAGCGCCGGAAGAACTCATCCGGCATCGCTGCCTGGTTTATAACCTGGTCAGTCACAGCGATAACTGGAATGTTTATGGCACCACGGGAGAGTTGATCAAAACCCGGATCATTCCCTATTTCAAGGCCAGTAACGGAGAATTTCTCCGTGATGCTGCCGTCGATGGTCTGGGTATCGTATTGCTGCCAACTTTTATCGTTTACCGGGAAATCCAGCGCGGTGCATTGATCCCGATATTGACCGGATACCACTACGCCCAGCTGGCTGCTTATGCCATTTACCCGCAAACCCGCCACCTCTCGCAGCGGGTTCGGGCATTTGTCGATTTTCTAAGCCAGCGGTTTGAAGGGATGCCTTACTGGGATGCGTGTCTGATAGTTTCTTCGGAATAGGGACGGTTTGGCAGGCTGTTGCAGCAGCGAGTGGTTAGGTGCAGCCCTTCCTTCCGGTCAGCCATAAGCCAGTCCCCCAAAGCTCTCTCGGCCAGTTCTATGTTCAGGAAATGGGGTAGTCAAACAATGATAATGAGGTATTTTTCGAGACAATGCCCTATTTAAAAGCTATGATTATCCGATTTAGACAGCTTGGGCTTACATTTTCATGCGCTCGCTTACACCCGAGTACCTTGCTGCGCTTCGCTTCGATGGCATCCAAGCGGCTACGCTGCGCTCACTGGGCGAATGCCAGGGCAAGCAGCAACTCTACGCTGCGCAGTCGCCCGAAGCCCTCAAGGGATTGCGCCAGATCGCGGTGGTTGAATCCACCGAATCGTCCAACCGGCTGGAAGGTGTTGTCGTAGCACCCTCACGGCTGAAGTCCCTGGTCATCCGCAATGCAACGCCAAAGAGTCATTGCGAACAGGAGATCGCCGGCTATCGCGACGCCCTGGCGCTCATTCATGAGTCCGCCGAGCACATGCCCTTCAGCGAAGGCGTGGTGTTGCAACTGCATACCCTGCTGTACCGCTACATGCCGCAGGCGGGCGGGCGCTGGAAGGCCACCAACAACGACATCATCGAACGCTATCCGGATGGCACCTCGCGGCTACGCTTTCGGCCAGTCGCTGCACACTTAACGCCGATGGCCATGGCCGATCTGGCTCGGCACTACGCCGCTGCATTGGATCAGCATCTGGTCGACCCTTTGGTGCTTGTGCCGTTGGCGATGCTCGACTTCCTGTGTATTCACCCCTTTCCGGACGGCAACGGCTGTATGTCCCGATTGCTGACCTTGCTGCTGCTCTACCACTTCGACTATGCCGTGGGCCGCTACATCAGCTTGGAACGCATCTTCGAGGACACTAGGGAAAGCTCACGAAACGCTTTTGAAGCCAGTTCACAGGGTTGGCACCAAGGGCTGCACGACGTCAAACCCTGGCTCGACTATTTCTGGGGTGCATTGCTGCGGGCCTATCGCGAGTTCGAAGAGCATGTCGGCACCATCGAGCGGGGACGTGGCAGTAAAGGCGATCGGGTGCGGGCAGAAGTCTTGGCGCGCAGCCTGCCGTTTTCGATTTCGGAGATAGGGGAAGCTTGCCCGGGTGTGAGCAGAGACATGGTGCGGCTGGTACTGCGGGCGATGAAATTAGAGGGATTGATCGAATCGACCGGCAAGGGGCGTGGGGCGAGATGGATCCGTACCGCCGGAACGTTGAATACCGCAGAAAACAATGCGTCGGCATCAAGACAAGCCAGCAACAACGATGGATATTGAAGTGACAAGTATCGAAAAAAAGATCGAGCGCTTTATCAGCACACTCGAAGCCATGGGTGGTTCCGCCGAGAACCAACGGCTGCGCGAGGCATTGGGATGGCAAGAATCCACCTATGACAGCATCAAGCAGCAACTGCTTGAGGGAAGCCGGATCGTTCCCGGCCGAGGGCGCGGCGGCTCGGTCGCCTTGTCCACGATCACCTATGCCGCAGATGCGGAGCCCCCGGCACCGCTGGAAGTCCGTGAAGCATCCGCGGTCTACCTGCAGACAAAGGCAATAACTTCGTCAGCGAGGGAGAGGACGACTGCTGCACCTGCGGCTTCGCAGCCCGCACCACGCAACGGCGTGGTCAAGAAGTCCGACCTCTATAGCTCCATCTGGGCCTCGTGCGACGAACTGCGCGGCGGCATGGATGCCAGCCAGTACAAGGACTACGTGCTGTTCATGCTGTTCATCAAGTACATCAGCGACAAGTACGGTGACAGCGACGACTTCGCCCCGCCCGTGGTCATCCCGCCCGGCGCCTCGTTCAAGGACATGGTGGCGCTCAAGGGCAAGGCCGACATTGGCGACAGGATCAACACCCAGGTCATCCAGAAGCTGATCGACGCCAACACCAAGCTGGCGCGCAGCGATTTCCCCGACTTCAACGACCCCAACAAGCTCGGCGAAGGCGCTGCCATGGTCGAGCGCCTGGGCAATCTGATCGCCATCTTCGAAAAACCCGAGCTGAACTTCGCCAACAACCGCGCCGACAACGACGATCTGCTGGGCGATGCCTACGAATACCTGATGCGCCACTTCGCGCAGGATTCGGGCAAGAGCAAGGGCCAGTTCTACACACCCTCCGAAGTCAGCAGCGTCATCGCCCAAGTCATCGGCATATCACACACCAACACCCGGGGCTCTACCACCGCCTACGACCCAACGTGCGGCTCGGGATCGTTGCTGCTGAAAGTCGCCACCGAGGCCGGCCGGCAAATCACCCTGGAAGGGCAGGAAAAGGACGTGACCACGGCGGGCCTCGCGCGGATGAACATGATCCTGCATGACTTCCCCAGCGCCACCATCCTCAGCGGCGACACGCTGGTGAACCCCAAGTTCAAGGATGGCGAACAACTGCGCGCCTACGACTACGTGGTCGCCAATCCACCGTTTTCCGACAAGAAATGGTCCACCGGCCTCAACCCGGCCAACGACCCTTATCAGCGCTTCACCTGGGGCGAGCCGCCCGCCAAGCAGGGCGACTACGCCTACCTGCTGCACGTCATACGCAGCATGAAGGCCACCACCGGTAAGGGCGCCGTCATCCTGCCGCACGGCGTGCTGTTCCGTGGCAATGCGGAGGCCCATATCCGCAGGCAACTGGTACGCTCCGGCATCCTCAAGGGCATCATCGGCCTGCCCACCAACCTGTTCTACGGCACAGGAATTCCCGCCTGCATCCTGGTGCTGGACAAGGAAAACGCCAGCGCCCGCAAGGGCATCTTCATGATCGACGCCAGCAAAGGTTTCATCAAGGACGGCCCCAAGAACCGCCTGCGCGAGCAGGACATCCACCGCATCGTCGATACCTTCCGCCGTAGCGCGGACGTACCGCGCTATGCCCGAATGGTGCCACTGGATGAAATCGCCAGCGAGAGGAACGACTACAACCTCAACCTGCCGCGCTATATCGACAGCAGCGAACCGGAAGACCTGCACGACATCGATGCCCACCTCAACGGCGGCATCCCCGAACGCGACATCGACGCCTTCGCCGCCGACTGGCAGGAAATGCCCGCCCTGCGCCAGGCACTGTTCGAGGCCGAACGCCCCGGCTATGCGCGGCTGCGCCAGCCGATGAGCGAAGTGCGAGCCATCATCCTGGCCCACCCGCAATTCCAGCAATTCCGCAGCAAGGTCGAAACCCTGTTTGGCAAATGGCAACAGGCCGTCACGCCGCTGCTCACCGGCATCCAGCCTGGCGACAAACCCAAGGTGCTGATTGCGCAGGTGTCCGAAACCCTGCTCGCCACCTTCCATGCTGCGCCGCTGCTCGACCCCTACAACATCTACCAGCACCTGATGGACTACTGGGCCGAGACCATGCAGGACGACGTTTACCTGATCGCCGCCGACGGCTGGATGGCCCTGCCCCGGCGCATCGTGGAAACCGATAAGAAGGGCAAGACCAAGGACAAGGGCTGGATCTGCGACTTGCTGCCCAAGCCCTATATCGTCGCCCGCTACTTCGCTGTCGAACAGGCCGAGCTGGAAGCCAGGCAGGCCGAACTGGAAAGCGTCGCCAGCCAGATCGCCGAACTGGAGGAAGAACACAGCGGAGAAGACGGGGTGTTTGCAGGCTTTGACAAGATCAATGCCGCGCAGGTGAAAGACCGCATCGCCGAAATTGGTGATGACCCCGACAGCGCCGACGAGCGCGCCGTGCTCAAGCAGTGGCAGCAACTCAGCGCCCACGAAGCCGCACTGAAGAAGACCGTTAAAACGCTGGACACGGAACTCGACCAGCAAGCCTACGGCCACTACGCCACCCTCAGCGAAGCCGAGGTCAAGACACTGGTGGTGCAAGACAAATGGCTGGCCCGGCTGCAAGCCGACGTGCAGCAGGAACTGGAACGCATCTCGCAAACTCTCGCCCAGCGCATCCGCGAACTGGCCGAACGCTACGATACCCCGCTGCCGAAGTTGAAAGATGACGTGGCCATCCTTAGCGCCAAGGTGGAAGTACACCTGAAAAGGATGGGGGCGATATGGAAGTGAAGCCGGGGTATAAGCAGACGGAAGTGGGGGTGATTCCTGAGGATTGGGATGTCCAGCAACTTGGCGAGCTAAAACCGTTCGTGACCAGTGGTTCACGTGGATGGGCATCCTATTACTCGGAGCGGGGCGACCTGTTTGTACGCATTACGAATTTGACGCGCGAGTCGATTTATCTGGATTTAACGGATTCCAGATTCGTCAGATTGTCAGAAGGCGACAGCGAAGGAATGCGCACTCAGCTTAAAGAAAATGATGTGCTGATTTCAATTACTGCAGACATTGGAATCATAGGCTACGCCGATGCTCGTATTCCAACACCAGCCTATATCAATCAACATATTGCGCTTTTACGATTTGATCCCGCAAAGGTCAACAGCAAGTTTGTTAGCTACTTTCTTGCTTCGGAAGAATCGCAGAAGATATTTCGAGCTGCAACGGACACAGGTGCCAAGGCGGGCATGAGCCTCAGTGGTGTGCAGAAAATTCAAACTGCGCTTCCGCCCACGACTGATGAACAACGCGCCATCGCCACCGCCCTCAGCGACATGGACGCGCTGCTGGACGGACTAGATCGCCTGATCACCAAAAAGCGCGCCATCAAACAAGCCACCATGCAGCAACTCCTCACCGGCCAAACCCGCCTGCCGGGGTTCAGTGGCGAGTGGGAGACAAAAACTGTCGAACAAACTGCCGACTGCCTCGATAATCTCCGCGTTCCGCTGAACGATGCGGAGCGATCAAAAATGCAGGGTGAATACCCATATTGTGGGGCAAATGGCGTTCTGGACTACGTCAATAAATTTGTTATCGACGATGACATCATTTTGATGGCCGAAGATGGCGGATACTTTGATGAGTACGAGACGCGGCCTATTGCCTACCGAATGACAGGAAAATGCTGGGTCAACAATCACGCACATATCCTGAAAGCGAAGCCTCAAATCGATCAAGGATTTCTGTTTTATTCATTGGTGCACAAAAACATTCTTCATTTTCTTGCCAGTGGTACGAGGGCAAAGCTCAACAAGTCAGAAATGTTGCGGATCGAGGTGCTTTTTCCACCTATTAAGGAAGAACAAACCGCCATCGCCGTCATCCTCAGCGACATGGACACCGAAGTCAGCGCCCTCGAAACTCGCCGCACCAAGATCCGCGCCCTTAAGCAGGCCATGATGCAGGAATTGCTGACGGGTCGAACCAGACTATCAGATTTTAATCAGGAGGATTCACGTTATGTCTGATGCCAATCGGAATCGCACGGTACCAGCACTGAAGGTCAACCAGTGGCTGGACTGTTGGAATGACATCAAATGGGGCGAGAACGAAAGAGGTGCAGAGCCCCAGCACTGGTTTTACCAATTCAGTATGTCCGCCAGAGACCTCAAAGCTTTGAGTGGAATTTATCCAAGGACGACACAGAGGGCTAAGGGCTCCGATGATTATGGTATTCAGCGCAAGCATGAGTCATCGCGCTCCGAAGAAATCAAGAAATTTATCCAGTTCGGATATCCCTGGTCGGATCTGAGTGAGAAAAAGAGGAACTCAGGAGATTTTGACGAGCTAAAACGTCCAGGCTGGCTTCCTACTGCAATTGTGGTCAATGTTCTGACAGAAAATGAATCAAGACGAGGAATCACAATAGGCACCAATGACCTAATCAAAATTAAAGACGATGATAATAATCGCCTCTCTTCAATACATCTCCCCGATGGCTTTGATGGTCCGAGCTGGCGAAGCAATACCTTGCCACCCATAGAAGTTATCGACGGTCAGCATCGACTATGGGCATTTGATAACCTGGATCTGCAAGGAGATTTTGAACTGCCGGTGATTGCCTTTGTTGGCCTGGATCTAAGATGGCAGGCATATCTGTTTTATACTATCAATGTCAAGCCCAAAAAAATCAATGCCAGCTTGGCATTTGATCTGTACCCACTTCTGAGAACACAGGAATGGCTAACGAAGTTTGAAGGTCACGCTATTTATCGCGAAACAAGGGCACAGGAAATCGTGGATCTTCTCTGGTCTTGTGAAGAAAGCCCTTGGTATCACAGGATCAACATGCTGGGCGAGCCGGGCAGTAAGGGAAAAATGGTCGCTCAAGCCGCATGGATAAGATCGCTTTTGAGCTCTTTCATAAAAAGCTGGGAAGGCCCTGGAGTTAAAGTCGGGGGCCTCTTCGGGGCACCTGTCGGTCAGCACGAAACGGTTCTTCCCTGGACAAGAGCCGAGCAGGCTGCATTCATCATTTTTGCTGGGCAGATGATTCGGAAAGCTATTTCTGAGTGCAATGCCGATTGGGCAGAAGCACTGAGAAATCAGAAAGAGCTATCGCTTTTTGGGGAAGATGATGCTGCTTTCTATGGCTCCAAATCCCTGATTAATCAAGATCAGGGGATTAGAGTTTTTCTTCAGATCGTCAATGATTTGTTCTACATAAGCTCCGACCAGTTGAACTTGCAATGTTGGGGAGGCCAACACAGCGAAGAGTCGGAAGACCAAGAGATCATCAAGGAACGAGTTGTTTCATTACATAGTGAAGCAGCCATATCTCAGTTCATGACAACCCTGGTGGAGAGCTTGGCGAAATTTGACTGGAGATCTTCTGATGCACCGGGATTAGGCGACCAAGCACGAACGTTGAAGGCGTCATTTCGAGGCAGCAGCGGCTACAAGGATCTTCGACGGCATGTATTGAAGCACTTAACCGAAGAAGACGGTGATGTGACTTCGTCCGCTCAACGAGTCTTGGAACTTTTGGGGTACTGATGATGCCATTGACTGCACAACAACAAGAGCTGATCCGAGAAGCCAGCAGAAATGCCATTCAGGGTGGTTTTGAATGCCTCAAGGAGTTTTGGCAGACAGGCGAGTGGCTGCCAGATAGTAACCCTTATAAAAAAGATTGCATTAATGAATTGAAAAGTCAGGGAAAAAAATTTCTAAAAATTTCCTAAAGGTTTTCCGGCGGCGGCCGTAAACAAACGATAAGAAGGCGAACATCCGCGCATGTAGGAATAACTCCTACAGGGCTTGCCGTCCCGTTTCGTACTAAAAATACGGAGGGCGGCCGATTTTGCCGCCCCCTCGTCGGCGGCAGAATGCGTTCAACAAAGGCGC
>JAANMY010002544.1_pt1 | contig 17022 bp, 17 predicted proteins | sample 7279691 | NCBI WGS metagenome assembly JAANMY01 (sample SAMN14094543, study PRJNA606508) | bioreactor metagenome | isolation source: A lab-scale SPAN reactor treating ammonium-rich wastewater day 388 | place: Ireland: Galway | collected 2018-02-07
TGCGTTTGTGGGTTTGGTTTGTTTGGCGACTGATCTGATCGCGCAAACTGCATTGAGTTCCCTTCCCTGAGTGATCTACTATTTGGAACAGTTATTTAGCGCATATCAACTAAAGCTAATCACCGAGCAATAATTAAATTAATACGTGTGGTTTATTTCACCGGCAAATAAACCGTTACCACCAAACCACCAAAAGCATGATTATGTAATGTAATGTCACCATGATGCATATCGACTATCTTTTTAATAATTGCCAGCCCCAGGCCTGAGCCACCGCTGCCACGGGCGATATCGCCCTGAGTGAAGGGTTCAAACATAGCTTTCATCTGATACTCGGGTATGCCGGGGCCATGATCGCGGATTTGTAAATAAACCCGTTTGCGGTTGCGTTCAAAACCGGTAGAAATCTCAATATCACCCTCGCTGTAGCGCAGTGCGTTTTCTAACAGGTTGTTTAATAAACGCTTAATGGCAATACGGCGTAAGGTGATGTCAGGCAGGTCAGACGCCAGATGGGTGCTAATATGGCGCTGCTGCAAATGTTCGGCTTGCACCAACTCCTGCACCAGGGTATTCAGGCTTTCTTTCTGGCCGGGCTCTTCTTTGTGGTGGCGCAGATAATCAATAAACTGGTCGATAATGGCATTCATATCTTCAATATCATTAATAATGCCATCGCGGATCCAGCTATCCTGTTCGTGCATCATCTCTGACGCCAGCCGGATGCGGGTAAGGGGGGTGCGCAAATCATGTGACACCCCGGCCATCAGTAAGGCGCGGTCCTGCTCTAACTGGCGAATACCCCGCGCCATATAATTAAAGGCTTTGGTTACCGCAATAATTTCAGTCGAGCCTTTATGCTCGGGCAGTGGCGGTGGAAACTCCCCCCGGCCTACCTGCAGTGCGGCCTGCTGCAGGCTTTTAAGTGGCCGGTTTAGCTGGCGGGCGAACAGCCAGCCACCACCGACACTAAGCACGCCTATCATCAGCAAATAAAACGTCAGCGGCGAAAAGTCGGTTTCATCCAGCCCTGTCAGCGGCACCTTTACCCAATACTGTGGTGCCTGCGGTGGCCGTACCCAAAAGGCATAGGTATCGCCTTGTGCCACCCGCACTTCAGCCGGGCCGCCCAGCTCACGCGACATTAAATCAGAAAAGTAACCGTAGTAGCTGGCCTGTGCCAGCCCCTGCTGCAGCGCCTGCTGCTCGTGGTATACCTCGATGCCGGTCGCTTGTTGAAAGCGGCTGGTCAGCTCCTGCGATAACACAGACTGGTCGTGGCCCACATCAATAAATACCACCTTGATTTGCTTGGCAATAAGATGGTTAATTTGCTGAGTAGTAGGCTTAATGACGTAAAACGCCACCGATAAATAAGATACCAGCTGATTAATCAGCAGCAAGAGGCCAATTAAAAATACCGTTTGGCCAAAGGCACTGCGGGGCAATAACCGCATTTAGCTTACACTGCCGTCGGGCACAAACACATAGCCTAAACCCCACACCGTTTGAATATAACGCGGGTTAGCCGCATCGTCTTCCAGCATGCGGCGTAAACGCGACACCTGCACATCAATGCTGCGCTCCATCGCTGAATAATCACGGCCACGCGCCTGGTTCATCAGTTTATCGCGTGACAGCGGCTCTCGCGGGTGGCTTACTAACACCTTAAGCACGGCATATTCGCCACTGGTTAACGGCAATAACTCATCACCTTTGCGCATCTCACGGGTGGCCAGGTTAAACTTAAACGGGCCAAATTCCACCACCCCCTCGTGCTGGCTGGGCGCACCGGGCAGCTCTTTGCTTTTACGCCGCATCACCGCACGAATACGCGCTAATAATTCACGCGGGTTAAAGGGTTTAGGCAGGTAATCATCGGCGCCCATTTCCAGACCAATAATACGGTCAACTTCATCGCCTTTAGCGGTTAGCATAATAATCGGAATTTCGTTTTCCTGCTGGCGCAAACGGCGGCAAATCGACAAACCGTCTTCGCCGGGCAACATCAAATCCAACACCAGCAAATGAAAGTTCTCACGTTCCATTAAGCGTTGCATCTGCTCATAGTTTGCCACGCTGCGTACTATATAGCCCTGCTCAACCAGATAGCGCTCCAGCAAAGCACGCAGGCGCATATCATCATCGACTACAAGAATTTTTGGCGTTTCTGAACTGGCCATGGTTTATTAAGCCTCCCTGAAATTTGCTTCACTATAAACGAAAATGCGCGTTAAGCGTAAAAGCCGGCAGGCTGTTTATGTTACAAAGTTTGTCAAACGCTCACCGCTGCTAACCACTGGAACTTAGCCCGGAAAAACTGCTACCATCGCCCGCCTGAATTGAGTAAACCTTACCGCGGCCATGCGTACCGATCTTATTACCCGTGAGGGCTTTGAAGCCCTGCAACAAGAGCTTGACTATCTTTGGCGGGAAAAGCGCCCCGACGTTACCGCCAAAGTGGCCTGGGCCGCCAGCCTGGGTGACCGCTCCGAGAATGCCGATTACCAGTACAACAAAAAACTGCTGCGCGAAACCGACCGCCGGATCCGCTTTTTGCGCAAACGGCTGGAAGTGCTGAAAATTGTCGATTACTCGCCACAGCAGGACGGCAAGGTGTTTTTTGGTGCCTGGGTAGAGATAGAAAACGAGCAGGGCGAGCAGCTAGCATTTCGTATCGTCGGGCCGGATGAAATATACGGCCGCAAAGATTACATCTCGATAGACTCACCGATGGCGCGGGCACTGCTAAAAAAGGCCGTCGATGATGAAGTGCTGGTTAATACACCGTCAGGCAGCAAATTGTGGTTTGTTAATAGCATTCGTTATTCTGCACCCGCTTGATGCAGTTTATTGGATTTTTTGCCCTACACAGGCGACAATCGGCGCAGCTTATCAGCGTTGTCGCTGATGTTTTCTAACCCGACAAGGGTGTAAGTACTCAGGATTTTGTAAGTTATGTCTATCATTGTTAAGCAAATTGCCGCAGAAATTGCCGCCCGCCCGGAGCAGGTCGCCGCCACTATCGCCTTATTAGAAGAAGGCGCTACCGTGCCTTTTATTGCCCGTTACCGTAAAGAAGTCACCGGCGGCTTAGACGATACCCAGCTACGGCATTTAGAACAGCGCTTAACTTACCTGCGCGAGTTGGAAGAGCGCCGTCAGGTCATTCTAAAAACCATTGATGAGCAGGGTAAGCTAACCCCCGAACTGAAAAGCGACATTCTGGCCGCCGACAATAAAACCCGCTTAGAAGATTTATACCTGCCCTACAAAGCCAAACGCCGCACCAAAGGCCAGATTGCCATTGAAGCCGGCATACAGCCGCTGGCCGATGCCTTGCTACAAAACCCGGCACTGAACCCACAAACCGAAGCTGCCGCCTATATCAATGCCGATGCCGGTTTTACCGATGAAAAAGCCGTACTCGATGGCGCCAAATATATTTTAATGGAGCGCTTTGCTGAAGATGCCAATTTGCTGGCCCGCTTGCGCCAGCATTTAGCCCAGCATGCCATGGTAAAAAGCACCGTGGTGGCCGGCAAAGAGCAGGAAGGCGCCAAATTCCGCGATTATTTTGCCCACAGCGAAAGCTGGAAAACCACGCCGTCACACCGGGCGCTGGCCATGTTGCGCGGCCGCAACGAAGGCATATTGCAGCTGCAACTGGTGCCGGATGCCAACGAAGAAACCGCCCATAGCCTGTGCGAGCAAATGATTGCCAGCCACTTTAACATTAAAGATGAAGGCCGCGCAGCAGATGCCTTTTTACGCACAGCAGTGCAGTGGACCTGGAAGGTAAAACTGCACCTGAGCCTGGAAAATGACTTACTGGGTGAGCTACGCGAAAAAGCCGAAGAAGAAGCCATTAAAGTATTTGCCCGCAACTTAAAAGACTTACTGATGGCAGCACCGGCCGGTATGCGCACCACACTGGCGCTGGACCCGGGCTTGCGTACCGGCGTTAAAGTCACCGTAATTGATGAAACCGGCAAACTGCTCAACCACACCACGATATTCCCGCATGCGCCGCAAAATATGTGGGATAAGTCAGTACGCAGCCTGGCAGCCTTGTGCCAGCAATATAAAGTTGAGTTGATTGCCGTGGGTAACGGCACCGCCTCGCGTGAAACCGATAAACTGGCCGCTGAAGTGATAAAAGCGGTCACAGGTCTGAACATCCAAAAAGTGATGGTATCCGAAGCCGGTGCTTCGGTATATTCCGCCTCTGAGCTGGCGGCACAGGAGTTTCCGGATCTGGATGTATCGCTGCGTGGTGCGGTGTCTATCGGTCGTCGCTTGCAGGACCCGCTAGCCGAGCTGGTAAAAATTGAACCCAAAGCCATTGGCGTGGGCCAGTACCAGCACGACGTTAACCAAAGCCTGCTAACTAAGTCACTCGATGGTGTGGTAGAAGACTGTGTAAACGCCGTTGGTGTTGATCTGAATACCGCCTCAGTGCCGCTACTGGCACGGGTAGCCGGGCTAAATAAAACCCTGGCGCAAAATATCGTGTTTCACCGCGACAGTCATGGCCGCTTTAACGAGCGCAAAGAACTGTTAAAAGTGCCACGTTTAGGCCCAAAAGCCTTTGAGCAGGCCGCCGGGTTCTTACGCATCAACAACGGCAGCAATCCATTGGATGCCTCTGCCGTGCACCCGGAAGCCTACCCACTGGTAGAGAAAATCCTCGCCGCGCATGAAAAAAGTGTCGATCAAATTATCGGCAACAGCAGCTTTTTAAAAGCGGTGGATGCCAAAGCCTTTGCCGATGCGCACTTTGGTGTACCCACTATTACTGACATCTTAAAAGAGCTGGATAAACCGGGGCGTGACCCACGGCCGGAGTTTAAAACCGCCAGCTTTAAAGACGGCGTTGAAACCTTAAAAGATCTTACCGTTGGCATGCTGTTAGAAGGTGTGGTAACCAACGTCACCAATTTTGGTGCCTTTGTCGACATTGGCGTGCATCAGGATGGTTTGGTGCATATCTCATCGTTAACTGATAAGTTTGTCAGCGATCCGCATCAGGTAGTCAAAGCCGGTGATGTGGTAAAGGTAAAAGTGCTGGAAGTGGACATAGAGCGTAAGCGTATTGCGCTGACCATGCGAATGGACGAGCAACCCAGCGCCAAAGCCGCCGACAGAAACGCGGCTCGGCCACAGCAAAAAGCTGCTGCACCACGTCAGAGTAAACCGGTAGAAAACAACGCGGCTATGGGTAATGCCTTTGCCGAAGCTTTCGCCAAGCTGAAAAAGTAAGCACCAATAAAAACGCCAGCTTAGCTGGCGTCAGGCTTGTTGCAATGACTGTTTAATCTGCGGCTCAGTAGCGCGCTGATAAAAACCGGCAATGACATTGCGCCGCAGCGCCATCTGGGCGGTATCAGCCAGGGTGTCGCGCTGCGGAAACACGATGGCGCCACCGGCATCATCATTCACTTTGTAGCTAATGTCGGTTTGTACCTGCGGGCCGGCGAAAACACGTCCGACAGTCGCTTCGCCATTCTCACTGACATCGGTGTTACTGTCTTGCTGCACTGACTGTGCTGGCTCAGCCTGGCTGTTACTAACGACAGCAGAGGTTTGCTGCACCACTTCGGCTTGTGCCTGTATTTGCCGCTGTGAGGCTTCGGCGGCAATACGCCGGTCTGCTGCTGAGGGTTCGGCCGGCGCCAGCGCGGCGGCACGTACCTGCTGCATTTTTTGCACCGTGGCCTGTGGGTCGCCGGGCACTGGCGAGATGTCGATTTGTACCTCACCACCCACCGCATATTGTTTACCATCTGGACCCAGCTCGTAAGAGTAACTGGGCGCGCCAGCATAACGACCACCGACAGCGGCATGCGCCTGCTCGTGCGCTTTTACTTCCTGATCGCGGCTTTTTAGCTGCTCAATTTGCTGCTGCTCTTGCTGCTCAACGTTTTCTTGCTCAGCCTGCTGGCGTTTTGCCTGCTGTTGCTCAGCGGCTTGTTGCTTAGTCTCTTGCTGTGAGCTTTGCTCACGCTGGCCATCAGCGTCGTTGTTTTGCTGGTCGTTACTCTGCCGCTCACCACGGCCTTCTATCGCCTGCTGCGTTTCGGTTTCTTTGCCCTTGGCATCATACAAGGTAACGGCCGGCTGGCTATTCGCTGCCCGGCTGCGCTCATCACTGACTGCCGGTTTATCGGGGCTAGTCTTTTCAGATTCCGTTATGGGTACAAATAAATCCCGTCGCACCGCATCGCGCCGCGCCATTTCGGTCGGCGGATTGGCGGTATTAATACTGACGTTGGGATAATTTGATACCAGCATCTGCGCTATACCCGGATATCAATCACACTACCCAGCACCTGATCGGCGGTTTGGATACTGCGCACATTTGCCTGCGCATTGCGCTCTTCCTGCCCTAATTGCACCAGGCTGCTCGTTAGCGATGGCGCTTGCGTATTGGGCGTTGTATTAGTGGCTGCCGTATCAGCCGCTGCAACATCGGGCCTTTGTGCTACCGCTTGTTCGGTGTCATTTTGTGATCGGGTTTGGCGGTTAATCTCCAAAGTGGCCTGAGTGACACCCTCGCTGGCGCGGGCAAAGCCCTGCATACCAGAATAAAATGCTGATTGAATGTCCAAGATACACCTCGTGCGACTTTAGCAAATACTGGTTGATTATTAACCACCCCAGCATAAAAAGGAAGCCTGCTCTTAGGCTATTTGGTTGTAAGCATAGGGACCTTTTACACCACTTCGGCTAACCAGTTGTTTAACCAGTCAATAAACAGCTGCGGGTGCGAAATAAAAGGTGCATGTGAGGCATGCTCTGCCACGGTGAAACTGGCCTTGGGCTGCAGCTGTTGTAACTGGGTTAACACGGCCACCGGCACCAGGGAGTCAAGCCGGCCGTAGAAACCGGCAACCGGCTGGCTTAGCGCAGCAAACTCAGCACGTAAATCGCAGTGTAACAGCTCAAGAGCGCCAGCTATCGCCTCTTGTGCCGGCATCGGATAAGCCATAATGGCCTGCTTTAGCGTTTTAATGTCGTCACGGGCGCTGCGGCTACCCAGCGCCTGTATTGCCAGAAAGCGCTCTACCGTCAACGGCAAGTTCTGGCTCAGTGCGCCGGCAAACTGCTGCAGTACAGTTAGCTGCATACCCGGCCAGCCGGGCTGTGCGACAAAGCAGGGCGATGCACCAATCAGCCCCAGTTTTGCTACCTTGTGTGGGTAGCGCTTTGCCAGCGCGATGGCCAGCATCCCACCCAGCGACCAGCCACACACATCGCTTCCGTCGGGGATCTGCTGTGCGAGCTGCGCAACCACAGCGTCCAGGCTATACGGCTGTGGGTAATGCGCCGCATTGCCAAAGCCCGGCAGATCCGGTGTGGTCAGCATCACATTGGCGGCCAGTGCCTGGCGAACGCCCTGCCAGACGCCCTGGTTTACACCCCAGCCATGCAGTAAGACCAAAGCGGGTTTGTCAGATGTCATTTGCCCTGCCATAGTTATCAAAATGTAAATTCAATGGGTGATTAATTTGCTTGCTACGTTTGTCAGACAGTTTGCCCGACTGTGGCATGCCGTGCTGCCTGCCAGTTGCCTGTGGTGTAGTTTACCGGTGCAACGCTTTGACCGCCAGCTTTGCACTGACTGCCAGCAGGCACTGCCACGGCTACCTTATGCCCTATGTCATTACAATCTGATGTGGCTACCACAAGTCAGCCGCGGCCTGAGCAAAGCCCGTTTTGACCAGTTACTCAGTGTTGGGTTTTACCAGCAACCTTACCGCCACTGGCTACAGCGCTGGAAGTTTGCTGCCGATGCGGCTGCCGGCGAGCTGTTACTGCAGCAATTTGACCTGATGTTGCAGCAGTACCAGCTAGACGGGCAGGTACTGCCACAGGCATTGCTATATGCGCCTATGCACCCGCGCCGCCAGCGCCAGCGTGGCTTTAACCAGGCCCAGTTGCTGGCCGAAGCGGCCGCCGCCAGGTTAAATATTCCGTTGCTGCATGCCTTTGGCCGCAACCACAGTGTGCCGGCGCAGGTAGGGTTAAACCGTAAGCAGCGCCAGCGCAACCTGCGCCAGGCTTTTACCCTGCAAACAGACACCACATTACCTGCTTATGTCGCCCTGGTGGATGACGTGGTCACCACCGGCGCTACCGCCAACGAGCTTTGCCGCTTACTACGCCGCGCCGGCGTGCGCCAAATCAGCCTGTGGACGGTGGCAGTAACCTTAAACAGTTAACCGGCGTCGACGCTAAAGCTGTGGCCCAGGTATAGCGCATTAACCAACAGCCGGCTGGAGCCATAAAAATAGCCGCGGAACACCGGGTTATCGGTCATGGCAATCACGCGGCCTTTACCGGCATTATGTGCCAGCAGCACTGCACTTTGTTTGATGCGCGGCAAGTATTCAGCTGCCGTATAACCGGCCAGCTGCGGCTGCTCGCTGTACAGCGCCACATTAACAAAGGGCTTGTGGCTGGGTTGCAGCAAGCTGGTGCTGTTTTTAAACACCGGTAAACGGTTACTGCTTAGGCCAAAAGTTAACGGGTGGCTTAAATCCAGTTCGGCCTGATAAATCGCACCCGCAATACGCTGTTTGCCGGCAAGCAGCTCTTTATCCTGATAGCGCAGGTTATCGGCCGGGATCAGGCTACTCATTTCCTCGCCCTGCCAGACGCCGGTTTTAAGTAAACCCACCCGCGCCAACCAGGCAGCACCACCTTTATGGCCCCACAGCACACCGCCTTGCTCCAGCCACTGGCGTAGCTTAGTGACTTCAGTGTCCTGCCAGCTGCGGTAGTTGCCATCTGGCAAAATAATATGGCTGTAGCGGCTTAAATCCAGCTGCGCTAAACGCTGCGGCTCCGCCATACTGGGCGATATGCCGGCCAGTCGTTCCAGGTTATACCAGGCCTCGCCCGCTTCGGTGGAATTAATACCGGGACCGGCCAGCAGTAACACCTGTGGCAAATGCACCGGACTGAAATTATGGCTGCCCAGGTCACTGCCAGTGGGCGTTAAACCTGAACGGATTGCATGCAGTGGCAACGTAAAACGCTGCTGCACACGCTGTAGCCGGGCAAACCAGTCTGGCTGTTGCTGTAAACCGGCAGCCACCACCATACTACCGGCCGGCAAGTTGATTTGCCCCTCTGTACCAAGCGCGCTGAAGTCCTGCATCGCCGCACGCACCACTAACTGCTCTGCCAGTAACGCCTGCAATAGCAGTGGTGCCTGCTGATCCTGCCAGTTAAAGGCATAAGCATAAGCGCCTGCAGCTAGCGGCGGTGCTTTGGCCGGTGCCGCCGGCCAACTGCTGCTTAGCAAACTACTTGCCGGTTCGCGGTTAAGTGCAGTAAAGGCAATATTGTAGGCGTAGGGTAAGGTCCAGGCCGACACATCATAAAAGGTGTTGTCTTTAAAGGTTTTTTCCGTGCTAAACATGGCTTTAATCAGCCGGTATTGCGGCTGTTGCAGCGGCACATAATAACTGCTGCCGGCGGTATAACTGTTGTCATCATCCTGCCAGTCACGGCTTAGGGCATATACCTGCACATGGTGGCGTTGCAGCACGTCCAGCAACGCAGCCAACCGGGTTTGGTCGGCACTTTCCGTTAGCATATAGCCTTTAATTTTGCTGGTGCGGGCTTGCTGTAATGCCGATTTATAGAACGACTGCTGATAAGCCAGCAGCTCGGCACGTTTGGCCACTGCGCCGCGGATGGTTGATAACGAAGCCGTCAGCTGGTTTTGAATAGTAGCACTGAAACTGAGCGGGCCATTGATGCTGTCCTGCAAATGGCCACGGCTACTGGCTTGTTCAAATAAAATACCAACACTGCCCTGAATATCCGGATAAGTTGAGCCTTTGCCAACATAAAAGTCGTCAAAACTCTCTTCGGTGTAATACAACTGGCCACGCTCATCGAATGCTGCGGCATGAAACTGTGCCAGCTCTGCTGTCAGCTCGAAGTTGCGCTTCGGTGTCAGCGGATAATTGCGGCTGGGAATACCGGGCTGGAAAAAGTAACTGCTGTTGGTGCCCATTTCATGGTAGTCACCCACTACATTAGGCAACCACTGCTGATACTGCGCAATACGGGCCCGGCTTTCCGGATGCTGCAGTAATAGCCAATCGCGGTTTAAGTCGAACCAGTAATGGTTTGGCCGGCCATTAGGCCAGGGTTCGATGTGCTCGCGGTGCTGTGGATCTGCCACCGGTGCCGCGCCTTTGTGCATATTGGCCCACAGCGCAAAGCGGTCATGGCCGTCCGGGTTTAATACCGGCTGCAATAAGATAACAGCATGATCTAGCCACTGTTGCACCTCGGCAGTTTCGGCGGCGGCCAAATACTGCGCCACCAACATCGCCGCATTGGCGCCACTGGGCTCATTACCATGCACGCTGTAGCCCAGCCAGATCACCACAGGGGCATCGTCCGGTAAACTTGCCCCATCGCGTGCGGCGGCAACGTGCTGCTGGCGGATCTGCTCCAGCCGCTGCAGATTGCGCTCAGACGACAACACCAGCTGCAGCAAGGGCCGTTGTTCGTGGCTATAACCAATAACTTCCAGCTGCGCACGGGCTGAGGCTGCGTCGAGCTGCTCAAAGTAGCGCTGGATCTGATCATGGCGGGCGTGCCAGTCACCCACACTAAAACCCAGCACCTGCTGCGGAGCGGGCAGGGTCGACTGGCTGGGCGCCGGGCTGTATACCGGCTTGGCGGAACTCACAAAGCTTAGTAATAACAGGCTTAATGCAGTGTAATATTTCATCAGTTTATGTCCTTTTTGCTGCGGCTACGTTAGCCAGAACAGCGGCAAAACTCAAGGGGGGGCTGGCATCAGTGCAGCAGGAGGAGTATCATAGCCATTAACCTAGTAATTTAGTCAGGTACTATTATGATTACGATTTCAGAACAGGCGCAGCAACATTTTGCCAAGCTGCTGGCCAAGCAGCCGGAAGGCACCCATATTCGCGTTTTCGTAGTTAACCCGGGCACGGCACAAGCAGAGTGTGGCGTATCTTACTGCCCGCCAGATGCGGTAGAAGACACTGACCTGATGCTCGACTTTACCGGTTTTAACGCCGTGGTGGATAACGAAAGCCAGCCGTTTTTAGTCGACGCTGAAATTGATTTTGTCACTGATCAGATGGGTTCGCAGCTGACGTTAAAAGCGCCGAATGCCAAAGTACGCAAGGTGAGTGACAATGCGCCGTTATTAGAGCGGGTGCAGTACGTGATTGACAGCGAGATTAACCCGCAGCTGGCCAACCACGGTGGCCGCGTTAGTGTAATGGAGCTGACCAACGACGGCGTAGCCGTGCTGCAATTTGGCGGTGGATGTAATGGCTGCTCTCAAGTCGATTTAACCTTAAAAGAGGGCATCGAAAAAGAGCTGTTAAACCGCTTTAGCGGCGAGCTGTCGGGCGTGCGCGACATTACCGAACATCAGCGCGGCGAGCACTCGTATTATTAAGTTTACCGCCTGGCTGCCGCCCACCTGACGGCAGCTGCGTTTGCTGCCCGCTTGTGGTATAAAATCAGCAGTTTTTTACTGTGGCGGGCACTCTTTATGACATTCCAGCTAAAAAAATTCTGTAGTTTACTGTTGGCGTTAGGCTGTCTGCTGATTGCCCCTGTGCAGGCGGCAGTGATGCTGATTTATCATCATGTCGCCAGCGATACGCCAAGGGTCAGCAGTGTCACTGCCGACGAGCTGCGTGGCCATTTACAATACTTCAAAGACAACCAGTTTCAGGTGATTGGCCTGGATGTGTTAATTCAGCACCTTAAGCAAAACACTGCGATACCGCAGAACGCTGTGGTAATCACCTTTGACGATAGCTACGAGAATAACTTCACCACCGCGCATCCGATCCTGCGTGAATTTGGCTACCCCTACACCATTTTTATCAGCCCCGGCAGCATTGATAAGGGTGATGGCCCCTTGCTGAACTGGCAGCAAGTGAAGCAGATGTCCGACGAGGGCGTACTGGTAGCCAACCATGCTATGTGGCATGAACATATGGCCAGACCGGAACCGGGCGAAACAGAGCAGCAATGGCTGACGCGGATGAAGCAAAGCATACTGGCAGCCGAAGATAAAATCGAGCAGATCACCGGCCAACGCCATCAGTGGCTGGCCTATCCGTATGGCGAGTACAGCGCACCGCTGGAACGACTGGTCAGTGAGCTGGGCTTTATCGGCATTGGCCAGCACTCCGGCGCTATTGGTGCTGACAGTGCATTAACCCGCTTACCGCGCTTTCCGGCCGCCGGCCGCTATGCCGAACTAAAAGACTTAGCACAGAAGCTACGTACACTGGCCTTTAACATCAGCGATTATCATGGTGTAGACCCACTGGTCAGCCAAAACCCACCACTGCTTACCCTAACGCTAAAGGTGGATGATTTTAACCGTAAGCAGCTGCAGTGTTTTGCCGGCAGCGAAGTGCTGACGCCACAATGGCTGAATGACAACACCTTTAGTGTGCGGGCCAGTAAAGCACTTAATAAGGGTCGCAGCCGCTACAACTGCACAGCGCCATCCCTTAGCCGCAAAGGTTATTTTTACTGGTATTCGCAGCCCTGGCTTAATTAAGCTTCGCCAGTACCAGCGGGAAATCAGCTAACAGCTGCTCAGCGTCTACTACCGGCAGCTGGCCAACTTGCATCGGCGGTTTAAACATCGCCACCAGTTGGCCCTGCGGGTTAATCAGCACCACGGAAGCACTGTGATCAACCAGATAGTTCTGTTCGGTAGTGCTGCTTAATGCATACATCAGCCCCAACTGACGCACGAAAGGAAACAACTGGTCGTGGCCCGCTGTCATGCCCAGCACATTAGCCTGCTCAAAATAACTGACGTAGTTATTTAACTGCTCGGTAGTGTCACGGTTTGGATCAACTGAAATAAACCAGACTTTTAGCGGCTCTTTCACCAGTGCGGCTAATTCTGGCTGCACCCCAGCCAGCTTGGCCAGGGTTAACGGGCAGATATCAGGACAATAGGTATAACCGACAAAAGCCAGGGTCCATTGGCCATACAGCCGCTCACGGTTTACCGTTTCACCATGCTGATCGGTCAGGCTAAAGTCGGCCAGCGCTCTTGGCTGTGGGTATACCAGCGCCAGCTTTGGCTCAGCGCTGGTGCTGGCTAACTGATACAGCACTACGCCAGTGACCAAAGCCGCTGCCGCCAACAACAGATACAACAGTTTACGAAACATAAATTGGCGCTACCTTAATATAGTGATCCACTAATAACAGCAGGAATAATACCATCAGATGCACAATAGAAAACTTAAAGGTGGCCATGGCGCTGCCACTGTCAGGGTTAAACTTCAGTTTCCAGGCATGCTGCATAAAGCGCAGATTTAACAGTGCACTGCCCAATAGATAAATCGCCCCGCTCATGCCTACCAAATAAGGCAGCAGACAGACAATAAATAGCAGCACTGTGTATAAGCAAATGACGCTTTTGGTAAATTCAATGCCATGCGTCACCGGCAGCATCGGCATATTGACCCGGGCATAATCATCACGCCGGTGAATGGCCAGCGCCCAAAAATGCGGCGGCGTCCAGGTAAAGATAATCATCACCAGCAGCAGGGCATGACTGTCGACATTGCCGGTAATCGCCGCCCAGCCCAGCAGTGGCGGCATGGCGCCGGCTAAGCCACCAATAACAATATTTTGTGGCGTGGCCCGCTTTAAAAACATGGTGTAAACCACCGCATAACCAAACAAGCTGGCCAGTGTCAGCCAGGCAGTTAACGCATTTACCAGGCTATATAAGATAATAAAGCCGGTCAGGGCCAGGCTAAAAGCAAAGCTGCTGGCCTGTTTGCTGCTTAGCCGGCCTTTGGCCACCGGGCGGCTGTATGTGCGGGCCATTTGCGCATCAATGCGCTGGTCTACCACATGATTAATCGCAGCGGCGGCGGCCGACAATAGGCCAATGCCCACAGTGGCGGCCAGCACAGTCAGCAAGTCCGGCAGGCCGGGTACGGCCAGCATCATGCCCACCCAGGCGGTTAACACCAACAGCGCGACGACCTTGGGTTTGGTCAGCTCGAGATAATCTTTAGCGCGGCCAACATTGCTCAGCCGTTTAATAGCAATACTCATACTGTCGCCCTCCGTTGCCTGCTGTAACCCAGCTGCAGGTAAATTACCACCAGCAGCATCAGTAAATTTGCTGCAACAAAATTGTGTGCCACGGCATTCGCCAGCGGTAAATGCAGTGCCACATTGGCCACGCCTAAACTAAACTGCACTGCCAACAACGCCGCTGCTGCCAGGGTTAACCGTTTCATTAAGCTACTTTGCACCCGGCGCCATAATTGCCACAGAAACAGCGCTAACACCGTTAGCGTTACCAGAGCGCCAAAGCGATGGAATACATGCACCGTTTGCCGCGCTTCTGCCGACATCACGCCATATTCATAATCGTCATGGCCTAAGTGTAAATCAAAGGCCTCACTGATATTCAGCCGCTGCTGCCAGCCTGCTTCACAAATTGGCAAATCGATACACGCCATTGCCGCATAATTGGCAGCTGTCCAGCCACCCAGTGCAATCTGTACTACCAGTACCAGTATCGCCAGCACGGCAAAAGGCTTAAGTGCCGCCAGTGGAGGCTCCTGTACCTGATACTGCGGATGCAGCCGCAGCCAGTGCACCGCCAACAAACACAGCAAGCTAAAGCCACCTAGCAAGTGCCCCATAACCACCAGCGGCAATAAATTTAGCGTTACCGTCCACATGCCCAGTGCAGCCTGAAACACTACCAGCGCTAGCAGCACGGACGGTAACACCTTAGGGCTGGCGCGGTTAAACAGCGCGACAAAAAAAATGGCCGCAATCAAAAGCCCCAAACTGCCGGCAAAATAGCGGTGGATCATTTCATTCCAGGCTTTGTGCGGCTCCAGTGGTCTTTCAGGAAAGGCTTGCAGCGCCGCTTCGACGTGATGCGGCTTTTGCGGCACCTTTAAAAAACCATAACAACCGGGCCAGTCAGGGCAACCCAAACCTGCATCGGTCAGCCGGGTATAGGCTCCCAGTAAAATAACGCCCATGGTAAGGAAAATGGCGATAGTCGCCAGCCATTGTTGTTTTTTCATACGCTGGTCCGATCGTAGTTAACTAACTTAAGTAAATCCTGCCGGATGGCTTTGGCGGTTGGCGCCATCTGCTCTGCTGTTGTCGGCAGCGGGTAACGCAGCAGCACCAGCCCTTGCTGATCAATCAGTAAGATTTGGTTTTGCAGCTGCTCTGGCAACGGTAATAACGCCTCAGCTTTACTGATGGCATGATAAGTCTCCGGCACAGTCGCATCACCCAGCAGCAGTGGCTGTACGTGCTGCTGTTTGCGGCCAAGGCCCAGATACAGCTGCTGCAGGGTGTGTAAGCCCTGCTGACATTGACTGTCACAACTTGCCGCGGGCGCCACGGCCAAACGCCAGTGTGCTTTCGCCGTGGAAGGAGCCAGCAAAAACACTTCCTGTTGCTGCCACTGGCCCTGACTGGAGGCGCCGGCATTAAACCAGCCGTGTGTCAGCACCAGCCAGGCAGCCAGCAATGGCAGGGCACAGCAGCCACTAAATAACGCCATAAACTTATATTTGTTCATCTTGCACTCTCCCCTGATGCGCGGCGGCCAGCGCCACGCCAACGACGGCCACTGCCAGTAAAAACCATTGCAGTGCATAACCCCGGTGCTTTTCCGGCGGCAACACCACCGGCTGATAATGGCTGATAAACTCAGTGTTTTGCTGCTGATACAACAACACCGGCAACAGGTTAAGACCACTGATGCGCGCCAGCTCGTCATAGTCAACCTGCTGAATGCGCATTGGCCAGCTGCCGGTCTCTTCGGCGTTCTGGCCCAGTAACATCAGCCCCGACACTTCGGTGCGTAATAAGCCCTCTAAACGAATGCGCTCGGGAATATCGATTAGCGGCAGCCGGCTGCGATCGCGCCCTCCAGCTACCCAACCTAAATTCACCAGCAGCAGTTGGTTTACGCCATCGGCTTGCACCGGCACGATGACATCGTAGCCTACCTGGCCCTCAACAATCTGGTTATCCAGCAACCAGCTGTATGGCGCCAGCCAGCGTGCTTCGCCGCTCAGCGGTGCGCCATCAATGACAGCGGGTTCCAGCGTCGCTAATTGGGCAGGCGTTAGGGCGCCAGCGGTTTGCAAAGCAGCCAGGCGTTGCAGTTGTTGCGTTTTTTCACTGGCGCGGCTCAGCTGCCACCAGGACAAGTTGATTAAAATGGCAAAAGCAGTCAGAGTGAGGCACAGCCACAGCGGATTAACGGCAAAATATTGTTTTGCCAATTTAATGCGCATAACTCAGTCCCCGGAGGCGGTTTGCTATGTTGGTAAAGCTTGTTGTCATCGCGCTACTACTTTTTATTATTTTTAATCTGGTGCGGGCTGGGCTTGTAATGCTGCGCCAGCCACAGCCGAATGTTCGCATGTCGCGTTTTTTAGGGCGTCGGGTGCTGTTTTCAGCCCTGGTACTGCTACTGATCTTTTTAGCGCAGCTGCTGGGGCTGATAGACACCAACCCCAGGCCTTACTAACGCTAAATTACATAAACAAACACGTACAAACACAGCCACACCACATCAACAAAGTGCCAGTACCAGGCGGCCGCCTGAAAGGCAAAATGCTTCTCAGGCGTAAAGTGGCCTTTTAACACCCGCAAGAACACAAACAGCAGGATGATGGCACCCAGTGTTACGTGCATACCGTGAAAGCCGGTCAGCAGGAAAAAGGTGTTGCCATAAAAGCCGGATGCCAGCGTCAGACCCAGATCGCGGTAGGCGTGAATATACTCATACACCTGTAAACCAAGAAAGGTTGCACCCAGCAGCAAAGTCACCAATAACATCAGCTTTAGCTGGCCACGTTTGTTTTGCTCTAAGCCGGTATGAGCAAAGTGCAGGGTAATGGACGACAGCACCAGAATCGCAGTGTTAATCAGTGGCAGCCCGGTCGCCGGCATGGCCTGGGTTTC
>JAANMY010002545.1_pt1 | contig 16995 bp, 13 predicted proteins | sample 7279691 | NCBI WGS metagenome assembly JAANMY01 (sample SAMN14094543, study PRJNA606508) | bioreactor metagenome | isolation source: A lab-scale SPAN reactor treating ammonium-rich wastewater day 388 | place: Ireland: Galway | collected 2018-02-07
TCCTTCCTTGGTTTAGTATGCTGACGTAATAAAGCGCAGGCGAACCTGCGCTGACATTAAAACAGCGGGTCTATTTCGTCCAGATGGCGCCAAAGCGGTGCGCATTCAAGCCATCTGTGCCTGCTACTGCATCTACGCTGTAGCCATGGGCGCCAAACATATCAAAGTTAGTCTGATACTGCGCCGAGGTTTGACCATGCCGTGCTTGCCAGGTTTTTAACGGCAGTTGGGCAAATATCGCACTGTAGTTCACCACGCCCTGATGCACATAAGAACTCAGATAGATGGGACGACGGCCGGCGGCCTGTTCGCTGGTCACTTTGTCCTGATAAGTTGCCGCTGTCATTTGTGAGCTCATGCTCCAGCTACCTACTGGTTGCTTATGATACAGCGTGGTGTAGCGCCGCTCGCCGCCATCAGACACGACCGAAACACTGACCGGCCGCATGCCCAAATCTTTGGCCTGCTGCATGACTTGCAGGTGCTGGGTATAGCTAAGGTTATGCCGCGCCAGCGTTGCCAGAGCCTTTTTCTCAAAAATCACATTATAGCGCGGCCCGCTACCGGTAATATGGGAATCGACATGCACCGCGACATAACCATCGGCAGCGGCCTGATTGAACGCCTGCTGATACCCCGCTGCGCTTTGGCCGTGATAGGCTCGCCACGCCAGATTAGCCGGCTGCCACACCATATTGTAAAATACGCTGCCACTGACGTTGTAACCGTCCAGCCAGCTGGCTTTAAAGCCTGAGTCTGCCAGGTGTTGAAACAAACTTTGATAAGCATCGGCCTTTACGCCATGGCGGGCATAGCTACTGGTTAGCGTACGCGGAGCCCAGATCAATTGCGGACCGGTTGGAATACTGCTACCGGCAAACCTCACCCAAGGACCGCCGTACGGCTTGGTATTGTCAGGCACGGTAGCAATGCCGCGACTAAACGTAATAGGCTGGCCAACACCACTGGCGTTTTGCAAATGCACATGTAAATGCGGAGCGGTAGAACTGCCACTATTACCTACCCGGCCCAGATATTGCCCCTTGCTAATAACTGCCTGCTGAGCGGCATCTACACCGACATAAATAAACTCACTGGCACTGCCTTTGGGCGCAGGAAACAACGCTGCATTGTGTGGGCACAGGTTTTGCCCAATGGTACCTGGGATCATATGGGCATATAACATCCGGCTGCCATCATCATGCTCAACCCACAACATATTGCCCCCACCCGGGATAAGCCCGGCTTTAAAATCAGTATGCAGCCAAGGCCGGCTAAGATCGGAATCACCGGCTATTTTTGGCCTTGGGTTTTCTGGTGCATTACGCCAACACCCCACTACCCGGCCAGCACGCATGGCGTAAACGGATTTATTGTAAATGGTATGCTTGTTATTGGTCGGCGCTGCATCATAAGCTGCCAAAGTGGTATTCACGGCTGTCCAGCGAGAATTATCGAAATCATAGCGGCGGCCACTGAAGTCATAGCCATACTGCTGCGATGTGGTAACAGCATGGTCACGGGTATAAATCTTTTCGTTATCGGTAAAATTTTGCCCTTTAAATGGCAAATCATATTGGGTGGCATTTAATGGTAAAGCCAATCCAATGGCAGTTAGGGTAGTAGCGATTGCGAGCAGTTTCATTTGAGCCTCCTGGTTGCTGTTTGTCTACTCACAACCAGTTTAATTTCACATCAAGAACAAAACTGCTAACAAAGTGCTCATTTTAATTAACGTACCAACAACTCTTTGTGCCAAAGCTGCTGCAATAAGTGCTGCTGCGCCAAATGTTGGTGACGGCGCAAAGTACTAAAGGCCATAAAATGCTTCTCAGACAGGCTAAGCTGATCCTGCTTATCGACATAACGCGCATGTAAAATATTGCCCCACAGCACAGTTGCCGCTTGTTGTTGCATTTCAGTAATAGCAGCTAAGAGATGATGTTTAAGCGATTGATGACTTATCACCTCATGCTGCAATAACGCCAAACGCGACAACGGCGATTGCTGCCAGCGCTTTTCGCAATAAAAATGCTTTAGCGCCTGCAATATAGTGTGATTAAACTCCGCCTGATCAAGCCAATTTGGCGCTGGAAGCGATGCTTGCGTGCGTTTGCCTGCCTGCGGGCTAAGGCTATAACTACGTTTGGCCAGACGGCGCCGTGCCATTAAATTGGCCAGCCTGGGCCCCAGCATCGCTGCCAACGCTTCGGTAAACTGCTGCTGTGCCACACCAAAAAAACCTGCCTGTGCATGTTCAGCATCCAGCACGCCGAGGATCTCACCCTGATAAACAATAGGCACGCTCAGTTCTGCAGCCCGGCTGGCATCATCACAAATATAGTTCGGCATAACTCGAGTATCTGCAATACAAAGACTTTGTGCCTGCTGTGCCGCCAGCCCGACCACACCTTCACCATACCCTAGCCGCAACGGCGACAGCACGCCGCTCCCCGGTACAAACTTCGCGCCTGCAGCAGCCACCTGCTGCAACTCTTGTTGCTGATGACTAAGATAAAGCACTTGATCGGGCAGTCGCAGCGCTTGCGCTAATAGCTCACAGCTTCGCTGGCATAAAGCAGTGACATCATCGATAGGATCAATAAGCTGATGAATGTGCAATAGCTGACTAAGTGATGCCTGCATACAAAACCCTCCCTGGTTTTACATACTGGTAACATACGCTTAAAAACAGAAGCAGAACAGAGCGAAAATCGTCAGTTGCTGTGAGATATTGCTGACAAAAACGCCCGATACAAAACCGGGCGTTCAGCGTAAAACTACCGGATAAGATTAACGTGGTGGCAGCATGCCCGGTGGTAGCTTACCACCCATACCACGCATCATCTTCATTAACCCACCTTTGCCTGACATCTGTTTCATCATTTTCTGCATCTGGGTGAATTGCTTCAGCAACTGGTTAATGTCCTGCACCTGAGTGCCCGAACCTGCTGCGATGCGTTTTTTGCGTGAGCCTTTAAGTAAATCCGGAAACTCGCGCTCTTTTGGTGTCATGGAGTTAATAATGGCTTCCATTTTAACAAACTGCTTGTCGCCCATCTGGTTCATGGCACCGGCGGGTAAGTTTTTCATACCCGGCAGTTTGTCCAGCATCGACATCATGCCGCCCATGCTACGCATTTGTACCAGTTGCTCGCGAAAATCTTCCAGTGAGAAGCCTTTACCCTTCATCACCTTTTGCGCCATTTTCGCCGCTTTGTCTTTGTCGACCTTTTGCTCCAGCTCTTCAATTAAGCTAAGCACATCGCCCATGCCTAAAATGCGCGAAGCGACACGGTCTGGGTGAAACGGCTCTAGCGCATCGGTTTTCTCACCGGTACCAATAAACTTAATCGGCTTACCGGTAATATGGCGGATAGACAGCGCCGCACCACCGCGGGCATCACCGTCTGCTTTGGTTAAAATAACCCCCGTAAGCGGCAGTGCTTCGTTAAAGGCTTTGGCGGTATTGGCGGCATCCTGGCCTGTCATGGCATCAACCACAAACAGGGTTTCTATTGGTTTTACCGCACTATGCAGGGCTTTAATCTCGTCCATCATGTCAGCATCGACATGCAAACGGCCAGCGGTATCGACCAGCAGCACATCAAATATGCGCGTACGGGCATGTGCGATAGCCGCATTAACAATATCAACCGGTTTTTGTGAAATGTCGCTGGGGAAAAACTCTACGCCAACATCTTTGGCCAGCGTTTCCAGCTGTTTAATTGCTGCCGGCCGGTACACGTCAGCAGAGACAACCAAGACTTTTTTCTTTTTTCGCTGGGTTAAAAATTTCGCCAGCTTGGCTACCGACGTGGTTTTACCGGCACCTTGCAAACCGGCCATTAACACGACCGCTGGCGGCTGAGTATTTAATGCCAGCTCTTCATTAGCCTCGCCCATCGCCTCTTCTAAGGCTTTGCGGACAATTTTTAAAAACTCCTGCCCTGGTGTCAGGCTTTTACTGACCTCAAGCCCGACTGAGCGCGCTTTTACGTTGGCGACAAAGTCACGCACTACCGGCAGCGCTACGTCCGCCTCAAGCAGCGCCATGCGCACTTCACGCAGGGTGTCTTTAATATTGTCTTCGGTCAGCCGGCCACGCCCGGTAATATTTTTCAGGGTGGCGCTTAGCCGGTCAGCTAAATTCTCAAACATGATTGTGCACTCTACAGCGATGATGGCGCCGATTATAACAAACCACAGCGCCAGAAGCAGCCGTTAAGAAACTGTTGCTTGCAGTGCTGGGCTTAGCCTTAAAGTTGCAATACAATACCAAGCCATCGAATTGAAAGGAACTGCTGCAGATGACTGATGCGTTATTAACCATACTGGCGTTACTGGCATACCTGGTAGCTACCGCCTCGGTGTTATTACGCATTTTTCACCCGCAGGGGCCGCATTTTAAAACCACCTTTGCCACTGCCGTAGCCGGCTTAGTACTGCACATGCTGGTGTTAACCAGTATGTTGTTTACCACCGACGGGCAAAACTTTAGCCTGCTAAACGTCAGCTCGCTAGCCTGCTGGCTTATCACTGTTGCAGTAACGCTCACCTCACTGCGCGCGCCAGCCGTACTGTTACTACCGGTGGTGTATGGCTTTGCCGCCCTGATGCAACTGGCTGTGCTGGCTTTGCCGCATAGCGTGCAGCTGCAGCACTTTGAGCAGAACCTGGGCTTATTAGTGCATATTATGCTGGCATTTTTGGCTTATGCGGTGCTGATCATGGCCATGCTGTACTCTTTTCAGGTCAGCTATATCAGCAATAAACTCAAGCAAAAGGATTTCGCAGCCATGACGCGGCATATGCCGCCACTGGTACAAGCAGAAGTGTTGCAGTTCAGAATACTGCTGGCCGGCACAGTGCTATTGGCACTGGCGCTTTTGGTGGCAGCCCTGTTTATGGAAAACTGGCTGGCGAAAGAAAACCTGCACAAAAATGTGTTTAGCTTTGCCGGCTTTGTGGTGTTTGCTGTGCTGTGCTGGGGCCACGCTAAACAGGGTTGGCGCGGCAGAATTGCTAATACACTGACTATTATTGGCGCCGTGCTATTAACACTGGGCTATTTTGGCAGCCGTTTTGTGCGCGAAGTGCTGCTTAATACACTTTAATTCTTGACTCATCTGCCACTTCGTAATATCAATTACCGGTTAAGGCAATAAAGGTAACCACTTTTGGACGACATATCGACGGGTACGCTTTTTATTATTCTCGGCGTGCTCCTATTCATATCAGCCTATTTCTCGGGTTCAGAAACAGGCATGATGTCTGTAAACCCTTATCGTTTAAAGCATTTAACAAACGAGAATCATAAGGGTGCTATTCGGGTAAGCGAACTGCTAAAACGGCCAGATCGTCTAATCGGCCTTATTCTTATTGGCAATAACCTGGTTAATATTGCGGCCTCGGCTATTGCAACCATAATCGGTATGCGTCTGTATGGTGATCTGGGTATCGCTATTGCGACGGTGGCGCTGACTATGGTGGTACTGGTGTTTGCCGAAGTTACCCCCAAAACAATAGCGGCACTGCACCCTGAGCGGGTTGCATTTCCAAGCTCGGCATTACTTAAGCTGCTGTTAAAAGTATTTTATCCGCTGGTATGGTTGGTCAACTTTGTTACCAATGGCATTTTGTCACTGCTCGGTATTAGCCCGGAAAAACATCAGGGCAACAGTTTAAGTGCCGAAGAGCTGCGCACTGTCGTGCATGAAGCTGGTGCCCTGATCCCTGAACAGCACCAGAGCATGCTGGTTGGGGTATTAGATTTAGAAAACGCCACCGTGGAAGATATCATGGTGCCGCGCAATGAAATTGTCGGTATTGATATTAACGATGACTGGAAGGACATTGAACGCCAGCTGGCCAATATGCAGTACAGTCGTATTCTGTTGTACCGCGACAACATAGACGACGCCGTCGGTTTTGTGCACCCGCGTGAACTGATGCGTTTACTCATTAAAGAGCAGCTGACCAAAGCCAGCCTGATGCGTGCAGTCAGCGAAATTTATTTTATTCCGGAAGGCACCCCGCTTAACACTCAATTACTGAAGTTTCAGCGTACCAAAGAGCGTATCGGCTTGGTGGTCGACGAGTATGGTGATATTCAGGGCCTGGTTACGCTGGCCGATATTCTGGAAGAAGTAGTAGGCGAATTTACCACCGATATCAGTGATGATGGCAACGAGGATATTCAGCCGCAACCAGACGGTTCTTATCTGATTGATGGTGGCATTAACCTGCGCGATTTAAACCGCGAAATGCAGCTGGAGCTGCCTACTGATGGGCCTAAAACCTTAAACGGGCTGATTTTGGAATATTTAGAAGAAATCCCACAAGGCAACCTGAGTATTCGTTTGGCCGGTTACCCGATGGAAGTGGTCGATGTGCAGGACAATATGATTAAAACGGTGCGGTTACTGCCCCACCTGAAGCAACATTAATAAAACCGGCGCTGCCGGTTTTTTCTTGTAGGCAACCTGCTTAACCAAAAAACAACCGCCACAACCAGCCGCGCTGTAAATCTTTTTCGCAGGTTTTCAGCTGTGCCGCATAGGTTTTAGCCCGGCTATCCACCTTTTTCGCTGTTTGTATCAGCCAGGTCTTTTTCTGGTAACTCCCGCGCTTATAGCCGCCCCAACCTTCATGATAATTTAGATATTGGTTGTAAGCATCCCACTTGGAAACGCCATTTAAGCGCTGGCTTTTGCTGATATACCAACCCATAAAGTCAATGGCATCGTCAAAGTTATCCCGGCTGGCCCAAAAGCGGTCGGCTTCTTTAACATATTCATCCCAGGTCACGGTTTTAGCTTGCGAATAACCATAGGCACTGCTGGCGCGGCCATAAGGAATAAAACCCAAAAACCAGCGCATAGGTGGCCGGGCATTATGTTTAAAGCTGCTTTCCTGATACATGATGCTCATCGGCACATGAATTGGCACGCCCCATTTATCGCGCACTTTAGCGGCTGCATGGTACCAGTCACGGTGCTCATAAAATATTTCGCACAGATTTGACGTATTCTGTGGCGGTGGCGTAGCACAGCTGCTGACTAAAAACACTGCAGAAACAGCGAGTAATAGTGGTTTTGGGGTGATCTGAACTTTTTTCATCCGGCTGATTCTAACAAGGTGCATGGATGCAACCAAGTTTTATCTCCCTGGATTACTATTACGGCTACCCTCGGGTAGCCGCTTTTTTAGGCCGCGCCATCGCATTTAGGCACTTCAGCATAATACTGAGCAATATATTGCTCAAAACTGATGTTATCTTGCTGCTCTATCTGCTGCTGTTGTTCAATAGACAACGCCGCTGCCTGCACAAATTGCGACTCCGTGTAAAACTGATAAGGTTGTGCTAATAACTGCTCCCGGTACTGTTTGGATAACTGCAAAATAAAACTGCCGTTATCCTGCTGCCTGGCCAGTAATTGGTTCAGCAGCTTGCCAGAATAGGTTTGCGCCGGGTCGAGCAGGCTTAAATAAAACTGCTTTAAAGCGCCACTGTACCGTGCGTTGCCATAGGCAGTGTCCAGATGCTTAGCAATCGGCATCATGTCGGCAAACAGCTCTTCGGCCCAGTCCTGCATTAACCGAGGCTGGTTATTATCTAACAACTCCAGGTTAGTCCGCCGACCATCAGTGACCACTTTACGTAAGTTCTGCTCGGTCACGCTTTGCTCGGCTGCAGAGAGCGGCGGGCTGTCACTTAATAAACAATACAGTAGAAATACATCAAGAAAATGCATCTGCTCGGCCGTAATGCCTACTGCACTAAAAGGATTAACATCCAGGGCGCGCACTTCAATATACTCTACACCGCGCTTGGCCAGCGCGCAGGTTGGCCGCTCACCGGACTGGGTAGTACGCTTAGGCCGGATGGTCGAGTAAAACTCGTTTTCTATCTGCAGCACATTGGCATTCAGCTGCTGATACTCGCCATTAACCTTAACACCAATATTACGATATTCTTCCGACGGCATACTTATAGCGGCGTGCAAGCCACTAATATACTCAGCCAGGCTGTTATAAGTCACATTCAAACTCGACTGAGCGCTGTTGGTATAGCCTAAGTCGCTCATACGCAAAGAGGTGGCATAAGGCAAATACAGCGACCCTTTACCCAGGGTCTGAAAAGGATAACGGCTGCTGCGCCCTTCTATAAAAGACTTACACATCGCTGGTGAAGCGCCGAACAGGTAGACAATTAACCAGACATAGCGCTTGTAATTACGGATAAGCGCTAAATATTGCTCAGAAATAAAACTTTGCAGCTCAACGCCTTGCTCCTCAGCGTTTTGCACCGCACTGCCCTGCGCCAGCACCTGCTGATAACTGCGCCAAAAGGTGTCAGGCAACGAGAAATTAAAATGCACACCGCTTATTGCCTGCATCATACTGCCATAGCGGTTATGCAAGCCTTTACGGTACAGGGTTTTCATGCGGCCAACATTAGAGCTGCCATACTGGGCAAAAGGAATGGTTTGTTCATTGCTGATAAAACACGGCATGCTAGCGGCCCAGAACTGCTCTTGTGCAATATTCGCCGCGGTAAAATGATGAATGTCACTCAGCTGCGCTAAGGTAGTGTCAATGCTGTCGCTGACCGGCGTGATAAATTCGAGCAGCGATTCAGAAAAATCAGTAGTGATCCACGGGTGGGTTAACGCCGAACCCAGCAGCTTGGGATGTGGCGTTAACGCCAGGCTACCGTCTTGATTTACTCTTAATGTCTCGCGCTCTATACCATGCAAAATACCCGTTACCGCTTGCGGGTTAAGGCTGTTTAGCTGTTGTAGCCGTTGATTTATCGTTGAGCCCAAGAGAATTCCTTAATTAGCAAGACGCTTGTGGCAGGAAATTGGGGCGCCACAGCAAACTTCAAGACCAGCGCTCAATTTAGCCTGTATTTTAGCGGGCAACAATGCTGTTTTAGGCCAAAACCGCCTGCTGCGGGTTAAAGCACAGTAGCATTAGCTGCAAAAAACCATTGTATGCATTAGACTTACCCACTATTGGGTATTTTCTTTTTCAGCAAAACAGGCAGGCGGCATGAACCGGCGTAATCAGCAACTTATTAATGAAGAAGTCACCTTTGGTGCAGAGCAGGAACTGGTATCCACCACCGACTTGCGCGGTGTTATAACCTATGCCAACCCGGCGTTTTGCGCCGTAGCCGGCTACAGTGAGCAGGAGCTGGTCGGCAAAAACCATAACATCGTGCGCCACCCCGATATGCCCGCCGCCGCCTTTGCCGACTTATGGCAGAAGCTAAAGCAAGGCCAATCGTGGCGCGGTATGGTAAAAAACCGCTGTAAAGACGGCCGCTATTATTGGGTTGATGCATTTGTCACGCCGATTTATCAGGACCATAAACTGATTGGTTATCAGTCTGTACGGGTAAAAGCACAGCCACAATATGTCGAGCGCGCTAACCTGAGCTATCCGGCCATGTTAAACGGTAAGGTGCCGTCAGACTGGCGCAGTAAATTTGGCCTTAAGCGCACCCTGGCCTTTAGCTTCAGCCTGCTGCTGGCCGTTTGGGGAGCCTGGAGTTTTGGCGTACACTTCCTGCTGGCATTGGTACTACCAGCCCTGTGGCTGGCACTGTGTTTTGATGAGCTGTTTGTTATACCGGCCAAATTACAACAGGCCCGCACTGAATTTGACAGCGTATCACGCTGGATCTACAGCGGCTTTGGCCCTTATGGTATTGTCGATTTTCAGTTGAAGATGTGCCAAGCCCGTTTGCGCACTGTGCTGGGCCGCACCGCCGACAGCACCCAGGCGCTGAATATTATTGCCGAAACCCAGGGCGAAGCGGTACGCATGACCGAGCAAGGCATTCATCAGCAACATGATCAGCTGACCAGCATCGTTAGCGCCACCACGCAGCTTTCCGGCACCGTACAGGATATTGCGCTGCGCACCCAGCAGACACACCAGCAGGTAAACGACACCCATCTGATTTGCGAAAAAGCCAAAGGTGCTATGCAGCACACCGCACAAACCGTGCAAAAGCTGGCCACCGAAGTACAGGGTGCAGCCGCCACGGCAGACAGTCTGGCAGTAGAAGCCGAGCGCATTGGCACGGTGATGACCGAAATTCAGGGCATCGCCGATCAAACCAACTTGCTGGCGCTTAATGCCGCCATTGAAGCGGCCCGCGCGGGTGAACATGGCCGAGGCTTTGCTGTGGTGGCGGACGAAGTACGGGCGCTGTCGTCACGCACCCACAATGCCACTGAGCAAATTAAACAGTCGATCAATGAAATACAGCAAACCTTATTAAGCTGGGGCAAAGTGATGCTGCAAAGCCGGCAACAAGCCGAGACCTGTGTTACTGAAACCCGGCAAAGCGAAACGCAGCTGGCCGAAATTTCACGCATGGTCGATCAGATTGCGCATTTGTCGTCACAAATTGCCACCGCCGCTACCCAGCAAGGCGCAGTCGCGCAAGAGGTGCAGCAAAATGTCAGCCATATTCAACAAATTGCGCAAACAAACCTGGCCAATATTCAGGTGGTGGCCGATAACAGCAAGGCACTGCAGCATAAAACCAGCCAGATAGCCGGCCTGAACAAAAGTTTCGCCAGCTAATAGGCAAAAAATAACCCCGCAGTGCGGGGTTATTGTTCCAGCATATTAATCTTTGTCTGGCGCTTTATCTGAGGCCTGGCCTTTTACTTCAGTGGCAGGCGCAGCACTGGTGTCAGCAAAATCAGCATCGTCTGAATCACCCACCACGTGCTCCAGCTTTAACTTACGTACGCTGCGAATTGTAGTCACCGGACCGGAGCAGGCATATATAAAGAAGATACCAAACAGCATCTCAGCCGGGCGTGAGGCAATCACGACAAATACCAGCAGCACGATAAGTATGGTTAAAAACGACACCCTATCGCGCCAGTTTAAATCTTTAAACGAGTTATAACGGAAGTTACTCACCATCAGTAAGCCGGCCGCTATGGTTAATAAGCCAACCAGATAGCCCAACTTGTCGCCGTTTACCTCGTAAATGCTGCCAACCCAGACCATACCGGCAATTATTCCAGCCGCCGCCGGGCTGGCCAGCCCCTGAAAAAACCGGCTGTCGGTCACGCCCAGATTAGCATTAAAGCGCGCCAACCGCAGCGCGGCGCACGACACGTAAATAAAGGCGGCTAACCAACCAAATTTACCGTAATCGGCCAGGCCCCAGTTATAGGCCACCAACGCCGGCGCCATACCAAAGGCAATCAGATCAGACATACTGTCGTATTGGGCACCAAATTCACTTTGGGTATTGGTTAAACGGGCTACGCGACCGTCAAGACCATCGAAGATCATCGCAATAAAAATAGCCACTGCCGCCGCTTCAAAACGGCCGTTCATTGAGGCCACTATGGCGAAAAAGCCAGAGAATAAGCCGCCGGTAGTCAATAAGTTCGGCAGTAAATAAATGCCTTTGCGCGGGCTGCTGTCAGTCGTTTTTGAGTCAGTCATAACACACTTCTGTTAAGTAAATTACACCAGATTATAAGGGACATACCCCGGCATGGATAGCCTTTGCTAAAAAAGTGACCGCCGAAGCGGTCACCTTAATTGTCACATCCAGCTCTATACGCTAGTGACTGCTGACCACAAACTTAGATCCGTCATGGTCCAGCGCCACTGTGCTGCCCGGTGGCACATCACCTTGCAACAGCGCCTGTGCAAGTGGGTTTTCCAGATGCTGCTGAATGGCGCGTTTTAGTGGCCGTGCACCATATAAGGGGTCAAAGCCCACTTCCGCCAGTTTATCCAGCGCCGCATCGCTAATGCTAAACTGATACTGCCGCTCGGCCAGGCGCTGCTCCAGTCGGGCCAACTGTATACGGGCGATACTGCGAATTTGCCGGCTGTCCAACGGGTGAAACACTACCGTCTCATCGAGCCGGTTTAAAAACTCCGGCCGGAACTGCTTGCTTAGCACACCCATCAGCATCTCTTTCATCTGGCTATAGCTGTATTCACGGTAATGCTCCTGAATAAGATCTGAACCCAGGTTTGACGTCATAATGATGACGGTGTTTTTAAAGTCTACCGTACGGCCCTGACCATCGGTTAAACGGCCATCGTCCAACACCTGCAGCAGGATGTTAAACACGTCCGGATGGGCTTTTTCTACCTCGTCCAGCAGCACCACCGAGTATGGCTTACGCCGCACGGCCTCGGTTAAATAACCGCCCTCTTCGTAGCCAACATAACCCGGTGGCGCGCCGACTAAACGCGATACTGCATGTTTTTCCATAAACTCCGACATGTCGATACGGACCATCGCATCGGGACTGTCGAATAAAAAATTCGCCAGTGATTTAGTCAGCTCGGTTTTACCCACCCCGGTTGGCCCTAAAAACAGGAAAGAGCCTATCGGTTTATTCGGATCGGCAAGGCCAGCGCGCGAGCGGCGGATGGCGTGTGACACTGCAGTCACCGCTTCATCCTGGCCAATCACCTTGTCATGCAGCGCTTGCTCCATACGCAGCAGTTTGTCACGCTCGCCTTCGAGCATTTTGCTTACCGGTATGCCGGTGGCTTTGGATAACACATCGGCAATTTCCTGCTCGGTCACTTTATTGCGCAGCAGGGTGTTTTCGTGCATTTCGGCTTGTGAGGCCAGATCGAGCTTTTTCTCCAGTTCAGGAATACGGCCGTACTGCAGCTCTGACATACGCTGTAAATCGCTGGCACGGCGCGCCACTTCTAAATCTAACCGCGCTTGTTCAAGCTCGGTCTTAATATTCTGTGTGCCTTGCAGCGCGGCTTTTTCTGACTCCCACACTTCGTCCAGCTCATTGTATTTGGCATCCAGCTCACGAATTTGCTCCTGGATCATGTCGCGGCGCTTTTTCGTTGCCTCATCGGTCTCTTTTGCCAGCGCGTTGTCTTCCAGTTTTAACTGGATAATGCGTCGCTCCAACCGGTCTAGCTCTTCCGGTTTCGAGTCCATCTGCATACGGATGCTGGATGCCGCTTCGTCAATTAAGTCGATGGCTTTGTCCGGCAGCTGGCGGTCCGACACATAACGGTGCGACAACGTGGCCGCGGCGACAATGGCAGGATCGGTAATTTCTACCGCGTGATGCAGCTCGTAACGCTCTTTTAAGCCGCGCAAAATGGCAATGGTGTCTTCCACTGTGGGCTCTTCCACCAGTACCTTTTGAAAGCGCCGCTCCAGCGCAGCATCTTTTTCAATGTATTTGCGGTATTCATCCAGCGTGGTGGCGCCCAGGCAGTGCAGCTCACCGCGTGCCAGTGCCGGTTTTAGCATATTACCGGCATCCATAGCGCCATCGGCTTTACCGGCACCGACCATGGTATGAATTTCATCAATAAACAGAATTACCTGGCCTTCTTCTTTCGCCAGTTCGTTTAAAACCGCTTTTAACCGCTCTTCAAATTCGCCACGGTATTTGGCGCCAGCCAATAAGGAGCCCATGTCCAGCGACAGTACGCGTTTGTCTTTTAAACCTTCCGGCACTTCTTTGTTGACGATACGCAGCGCCAGGCCTTCGACAATGGCGGTTTTACCCACACCAGGCTCACCAATTAATACCGGGTTGTTTTTAGTACGTCGCTGCAGTACCTGAATACAACGGCGAATTTCTTCGTCACGGCCTATCACCGGGTCAAGCTTACCGGCCTCTGCGCGGGCGGTTAAATCGACGGTATATTTGGTCAATGCCTGACGGGTATCTTCGGCATTAGGATCGTCTACTTTCTGGCCGCCACGCATCTGTTCAACAGCCGCTTCAACGCCCTCTTTACTCACACCAAGCAGACGCAGAATTTTGCCAAGGTCAGATTTGTCTTCGGTTGCTGCCAGCACGAACAACTCGCTGGAAATAAACTGATCTTTACGCTTTTGCGCCAGCTTGTCGCACTGTTGCAGCAGCTGAGCGGTCGCATTAGATAGCTGCAGGTTAGCACCCTCGCCCTCAACCCGCGGCAGTTTGTCTATCGCCTGGCTGACTTTCGAGCGCAGCTCATTAAAGTTAATTGCCAGCTTGTTTAACAGCTCGCGAACTGTGCCGCCTTCCTGATTTAGCAGGGCGAACATCAGGTGTACCGGCTCGATATATTGCTGATCACGCCCCAGCGCCAGCGACTGCGCATCGGCAATGGCTTCCTGAAACTTACTGGTAAATTTGTCTAGTCGCATGCATCTCTCCTACAGGCACAACCTTGATGTGCTATAAGATTGGGCGCTATTGCTGGAAATTCAAGCAGTCAACGTCAAAAATTTGACTTAGATCAGCTTAACCAGATAGAACTGGCCATACGGCCGGTTTGGCCATCACGTCGGTAGGAAAAAAACAGCTCACTGTGCTGGTAGGTACAATAGTTACCACCGTAGATTTGGCTGACGCCACAGGCGGCTAAACGCTGGCGGGCCAACAGATATAAATCAGCCTGATATTTATCGCCTTTCCCCGGTATAAAGGCGTTGGCAGCAGAAGGGGCGTGCGCAATAAAGGCGTCGCGCACTTCAGTGCCGACTTCAAACGCCGCCTGACTGATGGCCGGGCCTAAATAGGCCAGCACCGCTGCACCTGGTTCAAAGGTGCGCAGTGTCGCCTCTATAATACCGTCACACAGGCCGCGCCAACCAGCATGCACAGCCGCCACCTGAGTGCCGGCGGTGTCACAAAGCAGCAGCGGCAGGCAATCGGCCGTCATCACTGTGGCCACTATATCAGGCTCGCGGCTGATGGCAGCATCTGCGGTTATACCGCTTTCGCTGTTGGTTGTTAGCTTCGCTACCGTCACGCCATGCACCTGATTTAACCAAACAGGCGCATTGGGCATTGCGGCCGCGTGCTGGTATTGCTGGCGGTTTTGCACTACTTTTGCTGGCTTATCACCTACATGGCTGCCCAGATTTAAACCGGCAAAAGGCCCAACCGAGCAGCCGCCTAAGCGGGTGCTGCACACCGCATGCACATTTGCCGGGGCGGGCCAGTCGGGGCGCAGTAAGCGTATCATCTGTGGTTGGCTTTATACGTAGTCCAGGCCATGCTCGGCGGTGTCGGCACGCAATGCCGCATTAAGCTCGACCATGTCCTGTGGAATAGGCGCATGCCACTCCAGAATTTCCAGCGTAATAGGATGGGCTAAACGTAACATAGCCGCATGCAGTGCCTGGCGTTTAAAGTTGCGCAGCACTGTGAGCAAGTGCTCACTGGCTTTACGCGGTGGCCGAGGCCGGCCGGCATACACCGGATCGCCCACCAACGGGTGGTTAACATAGGTCATATGCACACGAATTTGGTGGGTGCGGCCAGTTTCTAAGCGCAGCCGCAACCGGGTATGAGCACGGTATTTTTCCATCACCCGAAAATGGGTGGTGGCTGGTTTACCTGATTGGCTTACCGCCATGTGGGTGCGCTTGGTTGGATGACGGCCAATCGGCTCGTCAATAGTACCGCCGCCGGTCATGGCGCCGTGACACACTGCTTCGTATTCACGGGTAATTTCCCGCGCCTGCATGGCTTCCACCAAATGGGTTTGGGCCGGTATGGTTTTCGCCACCACCATCAGGCCGGTGGTGTCTTTATCCAGCCGGTGAATAATACCGGCGCGGGGCACTTCGGCAATGCCGGGGCAATGGTGCAACAGCGCGTTAAGTAAAGTACCGTCACTATTGCCCGCGCCCGGGTGCACCACTAAACCGGCCGGCTTATTAATTACCAGAATATGTTCGTCTTCGTAGACGATATCCAAATCAATCGGCTGAGCTTCAAAGCGCTCGTCTTCAGGCAGCTCGGCCAGAATATCAATTTGCTCACCGCCCAGTACTTTTTCCCGCGGCTTGTTTTGCACTGCGCCATTTACGCTGACGGCATCAGCCAGGATCCACTCTTTTATGCGTGAACGCGAATAATCCGGGAACATTTCAGCCAGCACCTGATCTAAGCGCTTACCAAAAAGATGGTCTGGTACAATTTCTGAAAGTTTTAGCTGTTTTGTCATAACGGAAGCAGTTATCCTGTGTGCAACCCCGGCGGGTCTGGGGTAGAATCGCAATAACGGTATTTTAGCGATTTTACCCCCGACTAGACAGCCATTTAGCTCAAGTAGTAACGGATTTTTACATGAAAGCGAATTTTATACTGATTTCTCTGCTGGCTCTGACCCTAACCGCCTGCGCCGGCAAGCCAAAAGAGGCGGACGCCGGCAATACCCAAACCGCGCAAACAATGTATCAACAGGCCAAAGATGTATTAGATAAGGGCCTGTACAATCGCGCAATTGAGCTATTAACTGCCGTTGAAGGCCGTTACCCCTTTGGCCCCTTGGCTCGTCAGGTACAACTGGATTTAATTTATGCCTACTATCAGGCAGGCGACATTACCAAGGCACTGGCCAATATTGACCGTTTTATCCGCTTAAACCCAAACCACCCTGAACTGGATTATGTTTACTACATGCGCGGTTTAAGCAACCTGAAAGCCGATGAGAATGCACTGCATAATATGCTTGGCATTGACCGGGCTGACCGCGACTTAGCCAGCACCCGCCAGGCCTTTGATGATTTTAAAACCTTAGTTGGCAGCTTCCCACAAAGTAAATATGCGCCTGAAGCGAAAAAACGCATGCTGAGCATTAAAGATACGCTGGCGCGCCATGAACTGATGATTGCCGACTATTATATGCGCCGTGGCGCCTTTTTGGCCGCCGCTAACCGTGGTAAATACATTGTCGAGTTTTACCGTGACTCACCGCTGGTAGAGCAGGCGCTGGAAGTGATGGTAGAAAGCTATGACAAACTGGGGCTGACCAAGTTAAAAGACGATACCTATCAGGTGTTAAAGCTGAATTTCCCGCAAAATAACAAATTCTAAGCTGAATAGCCCCGCCACAGCGGCAATACTGTTCACTTAAGCGGTGACGCTTTGTGGTTAACCGGATAGCGGGTCTTTGATATCTTAACCGCCCTAGGTCGTGATGGTCTGGGGCGTTTTT
>JAANMY010002546.1_pt1 | contig 16993 bp, 18 predicted proteins | sample 7279691 | NCBI WGS metagenome assembly JAANMY01 (sample SAMN14094543, study PRJNA606508) | bioreactor metagenome | isolation source: A lab-scale SPAN reactor treating ammonium-rich wastewater day 388 | place: Ireland: Galway | collected 2018-02-07
ACGGCGACGAGGCAGAGATGGGCAAGCCAGTCGGGGGCGACCTGCGCGAAGGCACGGTAACCCTCCCGGCGCTCCTCTACCTTGAACGGTTCCCGAAGGATAACCCCATCAAGCGCTTCTTCACCGCACGGCGGAACCGCGAGGAGCACCTGCAGGAGGCCCTGGCAGGAATCCGCACGGCCGGGGTGCTTGAGGATTCCATGGAGATGGCGCGCGAGTACGTGCGCAGGGGGAACGAAGCGCTCAGCGCCCTGCCATCGACCCCGGCCCGCCAGAGCCTGGTCGAAATCGGCGCTTACGTGCTCGCCAGGCGCAGCTGAGGCGAACGGGCGGGCGCCGCCCTACGTGCGCGGGGTGCCCTTCTTGAGCACGCGGCCCTGCTCGGCCATGGATGCCACCTCGGATGGCTTGACGCGGTTGCCGGAGAGGTCGGTGAGCGCACCCTTCCTTGCCTCGGCCTGCATGTCCCTTATTTCCGAGATCTCGCCCTTTAGCTTCTTCCGCGGGGGCTCGGGCTTGTTCACCTCGGGGTGCTCGTTGGGCCGGCCCGAGCTAACAAGCTTCGAGACCTTCTGGCCGAGGTGGTAGTACTTGCCATCATCTGGAATGCGGCGCGGGTAACCCTCACGGAACGTGAAGGCGGCGAAGGACGTGGGCATTATCCGGCTGGCGTCCTTGAAGCATTCAGGGCAGGGCACGGGTTCGCTGGACTCGCGCATGGGGCGGAGCTCTTCGAAGATCCCGTTGCATGGTTCGCAGAAGTACTCGTAAAGGGGCATATCACCGTTCCTCAAGGACCTTGCTCTGATTCTACGCTCCCGGGCGCCAACGCGTTTTCGCGGCCCGGGAGCGCCGCCACGATCTCCAGGAACCGCCGCGCGCGGGGTTCACGTTCGAGGAAGTGGTTGACCGCTTCGGCCATGGCCCCCTCCATCTCCTTCGCAAGAACCGGATCGAACCGCACCTCGCAAAATGCGCCGATGTCGACGCTCCGGGCATAGCGCAGAACCTTGATGGCCCGCACACCCAGCAACCTGCCGGCCCCCGCCTTTGCCCGGCAGCGCTCGCAGACAAGCCCGCCGGCGTTCGCTGAGAGGAGGGTCTCAACCGCCTCGAGCCGCCCCCGGCAGGCAGCGCAGGCATCGAGCTGCAACTCGTAGCCCATGAGCGACAGGAGGTGAAGCTCGAAGTACCTTGCCACCGCGCCCGGCGGCGAGCCCCCCTCGAGCGCATCGAGCGCTGCCAGGAGCAGTTCGTAGAGCCCGGGGTTCTCCGCATGCTCGATGGTGAACCGGTCCGCCAGCTCGGCGCAGTAGATGGCGGTGGCGCTTCGCTCCAGGTCGTCGCGGATGGCGCGATAGGGCGCGACGGTCTCGGCCTGGGTGAAAACATCGAGCGACCGCCCGCGGGCGAGCAGCAGCCGGCTTCGGGTGAGGGGTTCGAGGTGGCCCCGCATACGGCTGCGAGTCTTTCGCACACCTTTTGCGATGGCGTCGAACTTCCCTTCGTGCGCGCTCAGGACCGTGAAGATGCTGTCGGCCTCGCCGAGGTTGCGCCGCCTCAGGATGATCCCTTCGGTCTTGTAGACGCGCGGGCGTTCGGCCATCGCTAGATCTCCTGCCGGCCCTCCAGGGCCCGCGCCAGCGTGACATCGTCGGCGTATTCGAGATCGGCTCCGCTGGGGAGGCCCCGCGCCAGGCGGGTGACGCGCACCCCGGCGGGCCCAAGGAGCCTCTGCACGTACATGGCGGTGGCTTCGCCTTCCAGGCTCGGGTTTGTCGCCATGATGATCTCCACGACTTCGCCGCCGCGGACGCGCTCAACGAGCTCCCGGAGGTGCAGGTCTTCGGGACCGATGCCATCCATCGGGTTCAGGAGGCCATGGAGGACATGGTACGCGCCCCGGTAGCTCCCCGCCCGCTCGATGGCAAGGATGTCGAGCGGCTGTTCGACGACGCAGACCATGGTCCGGTCGCGGCGCGGGTCCTGGCAGAGCAGGCAGGGGTCAGCTTCGGTGATATTGAGGCAGGTGGAACACAAAACGATGCGGCGCTTCACATCGCCGATCGCCTCCGCCAGGGCGAGCGCTTCCCGTTCGGGAACGCGAAGGATGTGATAGGCAAGGCGCTGGGCAGACTTCGGCCCGATCCCGGGGAGCCTGTGGAACTCCTCAATGAGCCGCGCGATGGGCTCCGGAGTGCTCCCCGCGACATCGGCCATCAGACGCTAGCCGATCCCGAGCCCGGGCAGGTTGAGGCCGCCGGTGATGGCGCCGAACGACTGCGCCTGGAGCTCGTTGACCTTCCCGGTCGCATCCGCGATGGCGGCCATTATGAGGTCCTGCAGCATCTCGACATCGTCCGGGTCGACCACATCGGGCGCGATGGTGATGCCCGTTATCTTCTGTTCGCCCGACATCTGCACCTTCACAGCGCCACCGCCGGCGGAGCCCTCAACGGCGGCGGCAGCAAGCTCTTGCTGCGCCTTCGCGATCATCTCCTGGGCGGCTGCGAGCGGGTTGGCGCCACCACCTCCCATTCCTGGCAGGCCTGCGCCGCCCCCGCGCCTGAGATACCTGTTCCGGCCGCTGCTCTTAGCCATCAATCGCCATCCTTCGCTACGGGAGTCGCGCCAAGGGCCCGTGCCGCCTCGACCAGGTGTCCGCCCTTCGGCGCCCGCCGGGAGGCGGGTGACCCGCGCTCCACCTGCCGCACCTTCAGCCTCACCGCCCGGCCAAGCATCAGCTCGGCCTGTTGTTCGACGAGGGTCCGGCAATCCTTGTCTACCTTTTGCATGTGGAGCGGGTGATAGAAGCCAAGCTCCAGGTCTTCCTGGCCGATGGCGATCACCTCGCATGAGCCGTTGAGCCAGGCGCCGAGGACCGTGTTGGCCGTGCGGCAGCGCTCATACAGCTCGCGCATGAACGCCTCCTCAGCAGAAAGAGCGGCGTCGGCCGGGCCAGCAGCGGCGGCCTGCCCCGGGCCCGGCCTGGCCCTTTGGACCGCGCGCGGAGCGCTGCCCGCCGAGGGGGCCGCCGGTGCCGCGGACGTCCCCGGACCGAGGATGGCCGTCGCGCAGGCGATTTCAAGCGGCACGGGATTCGCCGGGTCGAGCCGGAAATCGGCCTTCGCCAGGTCGGCGATGCTCGCGGCAAGGCGTGGCGGGCTGGCGCCGCGCTCCAGCGCGAGCGAGGCAACGCGCGCGGCCGCATCGTGCTGCGGGCTTTCGGGGCGCGGGGCGCCCAGCACCTTGAGGAGCGTGTCTCGCAGGACGTCTATCGTCTCGCGCGTGAAGCGGGCGATGTCGACGCCGTCATCGGCAACCTGCCGGGCAATCGCGAGCGCGGCGCCGAGATCCTCCTCCACCAGGGCGACGGCCAGGGCCTCGCTGCGTTTGTCGTGGACCATCCCGAGGGCAGCGAGGACATCATCGGTCGACGGCGCCATGCCATACCTGGCTACCACCTGTTCGAGGAGCGTGATTGCGTCGCGCATGCCGCCCCGGGCCTGGATAGCGATCGCAAGGAGGCCCTCGTCAGGGACCGAAAAGCCCTCCTCGCCGGCGATGAAGCGCAGGCGCTCAACGATGGCCGAGTTGGGGACACGGTGGAAGTCGTACCGCTGGCAGCGAGAGACGATTGTGGCCGGGACTTTGTGCAGCTCAGTGGTGGCGAGGATGAAGAAGGCGTGCGGCGGCGGCTCCTCCAGTGTCTTCAGAAGCGCGTTGAAGGCGCCATCGGTGAGCATGTGAACCTCATCGAGGAGGTAAACCTTGCGCTGAAGGTCGCTCGGCGCAAAGGCGATCTTCTCGCGGAGGTCGCGGATATCGTCGATGCCGCGATTGCTGGCGGCATCCATCTCGATGAGGTCGAGGGCAGAGCCCTTGAGGATGGCCACACAGGGAGCGCACCGGTTGCACGGTTCGCCGTTGCGCAGGTCGAGGCAGTTGAGGGCGCGCGCCACGATGCGGGCGGTGGTGGTCTTGCCGGTGCCCCGTGGACCGCTGAACAGGTAGGCGTGGGCGACCTGGCCCGTTGCGAGCGCGTTTCGAAGCGTGGTCACAATGTGTTCCTGCCCGACCACCTCATCGAAGCCGCGCGGGCGCCATTTCCCGTAAAGCACCGGTCCCTCAATCGCCTGGAGTAGCCCGATTATAGAACAGATGTGCAGCAGTCACGAACTGCCGGGCGCGGGCCTCAGTGGCTGTGCGCCAGCCCCAGGTCGCCAAGGTAATGCTCCTCGCGGGCCCGCATGTTCGCCTCGTCTTCCACACTGTCAACGTGGTCGTATCCACACAGGTGAAGGATCCCGTGCACCAGCAGGTGGGCGAGCTCTGCCGCCAGCGGGTGCCCGGCGGCCCGGGCCTGCCTTTCCGCCGTGGGGAGCGCAATGGCGATGTCCCCCAGCAGCGGCTCGTCGGCGACTCCCTGCACGAAATCATTGGCCTCATCGGGAAACGAAAGGACGTCGGTCGGCTCGTCGATGCCGAGGAACTCGCGATTCATGCGCCGCATCTCTTCATCGTCCGTGATGATTACGGCAAGCGCGGTGCCGGCGGCGACGTTTTCGCCCGACATGACCTTTTCGGAGAGCGCCCGGAGCTCTCTTATGTCGATGGCGTTCGTTTCGACCGCGACCTCGATTGAGATGTCGTAGGCGCCCATGGCGTCCTAGTAGACCAGCGCCAGCGTCTCGGCGGCGTCGTGGGCGGCCGAAAGCACCGGCCCCGGGATGAGGCCGAGGGCGAGCACGCCCGCTGCCGCCACGCCCAGCGAGATGCTGAGCGTGAGCGGCGGCCGGAAAGTGGCCTCTTCCGCCGGCTGGGCCACGAACATCGTCTTCGCTATCCCAAGGTAGTAGTAGGCGGAAACCAGGCTGTTGAGGACGCCGATGATGACGAGCCACGCCATGTCGGCGCGGATGGCGGAGTTGAAGACATACAGCTTGGCCCAGAAGCCGGCTGTGGGCGGGATCCCGGTCAGGGAGACCAGGCAGAGCGCCAGCACCCCGGCAAGGGCCGGGGAGCGCTTCCACATGCCGGCGTAATCGGCGATGCGGTCGCTGCCTATCCGTTGCGAAATGGCGACCACAGCGATGAAGGCGCCAAGGTTGGTGAAAGCGTAGGCCGCGACGAAGAAGATGACTCCGCTCGCGCCGAGGACGAACTCCTCGCCGGCCACGGAGATGGCGGCCAGGCCGACCATGATGTTCCCCGCCTGGGCTATGGACGAATACCCGAGCAAGCGTTTGATATCGGTCTGGGCGATCGCCATCACGTTGCCGAACGTCATCGAGACTGCGGCCACAACAGCGAAGATCATCGACCAGTCGTCGCTGGCCACGCCGGGGCCAAGGCCTTCGAAGAAGAGCCGCGTGACGACGGCGAAGGCCGCCCCCTTTGACCCCACGGAGAGATAGGCGGCAACGGGCGTGGGAGCCCCCTGGTAGACGTCGGGAACCCACATCTGGAAGGGCACGACGGCCATCTTGAAGCCGAACCCGGCGATCACGAGCGCGACGGCGAGGATGAGCAGCGATCTGTTCGCATCGCCACCGGCAGCAACGGCGTCGGCGATCCCGCCCAGTTCGGTGGTTCGGGTGAAGCCGTAGAGCAGGGCCATGCCGTAAAGGAGCACCGCCGAAGCGATGGCCCCGAGCAGGAGGTACTTGAGGCCGGCTTCGCTGGAGCGTTCGTCCTTGCCCCAGCCGGCAAGGATGTACTGGGGGATAGAAGAGAGCTCGAGTGCAATGAAGATGCTGATCAGGTCGCGCGACGACGCCAGGAACATGAACCCGGCCGTGCTCGCCAGCACGAGGGCGTAGTACTCCGCCTGGCCGCGGCCCTCGCGCTCTACCCACTCGATGGAGGCGAGCACCACGGCAGCGGCGATGCCAGCAAAGACGAAGTAGAAGAAGACGGCGTACCGGTCGAGAACCAGCGTCCCGCCGAAAGCGGTCTGGTAGTCGTCGCGCGCCACCCAGGAGATAGACCAGGCCACGGAAAGAGCAAGGCCAGCGAGGGCGACGAACGGTATCAGGCGCCGCTGCCGGGGAAGGACAGCATCGACGACGAGCGCCAGGCCGGCGGCGATGAGAACGGCGAACTGCGGTCCTACGAGGTCGATGCCGTTCACGCGCCCACCCTCAGGACGATGGAGTCGATTGCCGGGTTGATGACGTCGGTGAGAAGCGGCGGGTAAAGGCCCAGCAGGATGATGAGCGCCGCGAGCATGAGCACCACAGAATGCTCCCACCAGTGGCGCTGGTCGGTGAGGCCGTTCCATTCCGGCCGAACCGGCCCAAAGACGACCCGTTGCAGCATCCAGAGCATGTAGCCGGCGGAAAGAACCGCACCGAAAATGGCCATGAGCGCCGCCCACTCGAACTCCTCGAAGGAGCCGATGAAGACCATCACCTCGGCGATGAAGCCGGCCAGGGCGGGCAGCCCGAGGCTGCCGAACGCGGCGAACACGAGCCCGGTCGCTATTAGCGGCATCTGGCGGGCCAGGCCCCCGAGGCGAGCGATTTCGCGCGTGTGCGTTCGCTCGTACATGAGCCCCACGCACACGAAGAGGAGCCCGGTGATGAGGCCATGCGCGACCATCTGGTAGGTGGCGCCAACCATACCGGTGTTGCCAAGGGCAGCCACGCCGAGCAGCACAAGCCCCATGTGGCTCACCGAAGAGTAGGCGATGAGGCGTTTCACATCGGTCTGTCTCAGGGTTACGAAGGCGCCGTAAAGGACGCTGACAGCCCCTGCGCCCGCCATCCAGACGCTCAGGTCATCGGCTTCGCCGGGGAGGATCGTCACGCACATGCGGATGATGCCGTAGCCACCCATTTTGAGGAGCACGCCTGCGAGCATCACGGATACGGCGGTGGGCGCGTCGCTGTGCGCGTCGGGAAGCCACGTATGCACCGGCACCATTGGCAGCTTGACCGCGAAGCCAATGAAGAGGAACAGGAAGACCCAGCTCAGCGGCAGCACGGTGTCCTGGAAGGAGGACTGGCCAAGCACCTGGATATCGAACGTGCTCGCGCTGAATGCGAGCGTGAGGATGCCCACGAGCATGAACGCCGAGCCGGCGATGGTGTATAGCACGAACTTCGTGGCCGAGTATTCCTTCCTCCCCGACCCCCAGATCGAAATGAGGAGGTACATCGGGAAGAGCTCAAGCTCCCAGAAGAGGAAGAAGAGCATGAAGTCGAGCGCCGTGAAGACACCCAGCACCGAGGTGGCCAGCACCAGGAGGAGCGCGTAGTAGAGGCGCTGCCTGTGGGTAACGCTGAACGAGACGAGCACCGAGGCGGTGGTCAGGAACGTGGTGAGCACCACCAGTGGCATCGAGAGGCCGTCGACCCCGAGGAAGTACTGCAGGTTGAAGGCGCCGAGATCGACCCACTCCCGCCGCTCAGTGAACTGGTATCCGCCCTGGTCCACATCAAAGCTGAAGAAGAGCCACAGCGAAAGGGCCAGGGCCGCCACCGAACCCGCCAGCGCCACATATTTCGCCAGGTGTTCCTGCCGGGCAGGGAGGAGGAGAACGAGGATCGCGGCCGCCGCAGGGAGGAAGACGAGAGCGGTCAGTTCCAAAGGCCGCCTCCTACAGCGGATTCGCCGCGAACACGGCGAGCACGAAGATGATGACGCCTGCGGCGAAGCCGAGGCCGTAGGTCTGCAGGAGACCGTTCTGGATGGGGCGCAGGCCGTTACTAACTCCCCGCACGAGCCTTCCGCTGCCATTCACCACGCCTTCGATGACGTAGCGGTCGTTCAATTCGAGAAGCCGGTTCCAGCCACGGTGGAAGATGCCGCGAACGAAGATGTCCTCGTAGATGTCATCGAGGAAGTACTTGCGCTCAAAGACGCCGGCGAGCGGCAGGAAGACCTCGCGCAGCGATGCCGACGCCACCCAGCGCTTGAAGTAGATGGCCCAGGCGAGCCCGATCCCGGCCAGCGCAAGGCCGAGCGAGCTTAGCGCGATACCCCATTCGAAGGTGCTTTCGTCGTGGTGCGGGAGCTCCGGGAGGGCGTGGTTGATGAAGTCACCGAAGTCGTGGTTGACGTTGAAGAGCCCGGCGAGGACGGCCGGGACAGCGAGGATGAGCAGCGGCGCGCGCATCGGCCAGGGCGACTCGTGCGGGTGCGCAGGGTCGCCGTGGAAGTGGTTGTCCGGGTCGTGGTGGTCGACCGGCTCGCCCCCTTTGTACTCGCCAAAGAAGGTGAGAAAGATGGCGCGGAACATGTAGAACGCGGTCATGAAGGCGACGGTGGCGGCCATGAACCAGAGCGCGCGGTCGTAGCGCCATGCATCGAGCAGGATCTCGTCCTTCGACCAGAACCCGGCCAGGGGGAAGATGCCGGCCAGGCTGAGCGAGCCAATGACAAACGTCCAGAAGGTCACCGGCATCTTCTTGCGCAGGCCGCCCATCTTGCGCATGTCGAAGGTATTCGTTCCGTGGTTCACCGAACCGCTGCCGAGGAAGAGGAGCGCCTTGAAGAAGGCGTGCGTGAAGAGGTGGAAGATGGCGGCCACGTACCCAAGGGCGCCAAGGGCGAGCATCATGTAGCCGAGCTGGCTCACGGTGGAGTAGGCGAGCACCCGCTTCAGGTCCGTTTGCACGAGCGCGATGGTGGCGGCGATGAGCGCCGTGGCGGCGCCGATCCAGGCCACAACCTCGCTTGCATCGGCCGACACTTCGAAGACGGGGAAGAAGCGCGCCACCAGGTAAACGCCGGCCGCCACCATGGTGGCGGCATGGATGAGGGCAGAGACAGGCGTCGGGCCTTCCATCGCATCGGGGAGCCAGACATGGAGCGGGAACTGGGCGCTCTTGCCTGCGGCGCCGGCGAAGATGCCGAGCGCGAAGAGCGTCACGATCTTGTCCGAGGCCTCGCCGCTGGCCGCCCAGTGGTGGATGCCGGCGATGTCGAACGTCCCCGCGCGGGACCAGATGAGCAGCAGGGCGGCAAGCAGCCCGAGGTCGCCAATGCGCGTGACGATGAAGGCCTTTTTCGCGGCAGCGGCTGCGCTCGGCTTGTGGAACCAGAACCCGATGAGCAGGTAGCTGCTCAGGCCCACCAGCTCCCAGAAGATGAAGAGCATGAAGAGGTTGTCGGCGAGCACCAGGCCGAGCATCGAGGTGGTGAAGAGGCACATGTGGGCGAAGTAGCGGCCATAACCCGCATCGCCGGCCATGTAGCCCGTCGAGTAGACCTGGACAAGGAGCGAGACGCTCGTGACCACAACGAGCATCACGGCGGTCAGCCCATCGACGCGAACGCCGAGGTTGACCACGACATCGCCAGCGGTGAACCACTCGTGCGTGTGCTGGGCGATGGCGCCGTCGGCGTCGATCACATTGAAGAGCGTCACGAAGCTGATGACACAGGAGATGCCGATGCCGGCAATGGCGAGATAGCCCGCCACCGCGGGGAGCCTGCGGAAGTACAGCGCAATCAGGGCCCACGCCGTCAACGGGCTTGCGAGGATCGCCCACAGGAGCCACTCGTCGATGGTGGGCGATTTCGCTGCGGCGGCTTCGAGGAACGGCATCGGCTAGATCTTCCTCATGATTTCTTGGGCGACGTGGGACTTGCCGGTGGGCACGTAGAGCGTGCGCTCATCAAGCATCGAGGCGGACTCGCCGCGCCCGATGGGCGGGATGATGCGCAGCGCGAGCCCCTCGGCCGCGAAGAGCTCGCGCCAGGTTTCGGCGGCGTATCCGTTCTTCACTTTCATTAGCTCCACCCACATGCGGCTACGACCTCAGCAGGTTCATCTTGTCGACGTCGATCGTGTCGCGGTTGCGGTACACGGAGACGGCAAGAGCGAGGGCGACCGCAGCTTCGGCGGCCGCCACTGTGATGATGAAGACGACGAAGGCCTGGCCGGTGACGGGGCCGTGACCCACACCAAAGCGCGCAAAGGAGAGGAGCGTCAGGTTGACGGCGTTGAGCATGATCTCGATGCCCATCAGCACGCCAATGGCGTTCCGCTTGCTCAGGGCGATGGTGAGCCCGAGGCAGAAGAGGATTGCTCCGACGGTGAGGAAGTGTTCGAGCCCGGGAGTCATCAGACTGCGTCCTCCGCTTCTTCCTCGCGCGAGCGGACGAGCATGATCGAGCCCACGAGGGCAACGGTGAGCAGCACCGAAGCGAGCTCGAAGGGGAGCACCCAGCGGGAGAGAAGGGCCTCCCCCAGGTCGGCCGCCGTCACGGAGGGCGACTCATCGGCCACCGCCCATCTCGTGTCGGTGATGACAAACAGGATGATGGCCAGGAGCGTGCCGCAGAGAAGGAGCGCGGGGAGGAACATCCGCGTCTCTCCGTTGTTGCGCCCCGCCCGGGGCGTGAGGAGCACCGCGAAGAGCACCAGCACGGCGATCGCACCCACGTAGATGATCACCTGCGCCATGGCCAGGAAGTCAGCCGACAGCAGGACGAAGTACCCGGCCATGCCAACGAACAGGAGGATGAGGAAGAGGACAGCGTGAAGGAGGTTGCGCGAAGCGAGTACGCCCAGCGCGGCCACCAGCGTGACACCGGTCAGGATCCAGAATGCGAGACTGACACCAAAGCCTTCCATACTATGTCGCGCCCTCTCCGCCCGATTCCAGGGGAACGAAGCCCCCTGCCTCGCTCACCAGGCGCGGCCGCAGGGGGGTCTCCTCGGGCCGGTATCCCAGCGCGCGCGACCAGCCGTAGACGGCCGCCGCCGCGGCAATGATGTTGATGATCGCGAAGGCGTAGACGATGGAGTCGTCCGCCTCCTGCTCAATCCAGAACATCCGCTCCGTTGCCACCAGGGCAAGGTTGAGCAGGGCGATGGGAAGCATGAACTTCCACGCGAAGGTCATGAGCTGGTCGATGCGGAGCCGCGGGAGCGTGCCCCGCGTCCAGATGAAGAGGAAGTAGAAGAGGTGCGTCTTGCCGATGAAGATGATCCAGGGGGGCACCCACTTTTCGAGACCGAAGAGCGTCCACCCGCCGAGGAAGACAGTGACCCCGAACGCCGCGGCGGCAATGGCATAGCCGATGTCCATGCCGTAGAAGAGGCCCCACTTCATCCCCGAGTACTCGGTGAGGTAGCCGGCCACGATCTCGGACTCGGCCTCGGCGATGTCGGTGGGAGTGCGGTTCAGCTCGGCACTGGCGCTGATGAAGAAGATCGCGAAGGCAATCGGCTGGAGGAATACCAGCCAGATGTCCAGCTCCTTCTGCCAGAGCACGGTGCCCTGCAGCGCCAGCGTGCCGGTGAACAGCACCACGCCCAGCATCCCCAGGACCAGCGGCAGTTCATAGCTGATCGTCATGGCAACGACACGCATGGCCCCGAAGAGGCTGTACTTGTTGTTGTGGCTCCACCCGGCCATGAAGGTCGTCAGGACGGGGATGGAAGAGACGGCCAGGAAGTAGAGGATGGCCACCGGGATATCGGCGAACACCATGTTCGGCCCGAACGGGATAACGGCGAAAAGCAGCACGCAGGGGGCCACGAAGACTATCGGCGCCAGGTACATGAGGGCGCGATCGGCCGTCTTCGGCGTGAGCGCCTCTTTCTGCATGAGCTTGATGGCATCGGCGACGGGCTGAAGCAACCCGAACGGGCCGACGCGGTTGGGGCCGTAGCGCGACTGGATGCGCCCGATGAGCTTGCGCTCGCCGTAGACCCCGACAATCAGCTGAGATGGCAGCACGAAGATGAGGAAGCTGGCGGCAAAGCCGATGAGTGCGGCAAGGACGTACACGACGCCGAAGGGAAGCGCATCGTCGAGCAGCTCCAGCAACCTGCCAGAGAGGTTCCCGAGGTCGCGCAGGTCGTACCAGTTATCGGTGATGAGGAACGGGTGCATCAGCGGTCAATCTCCCCCACCACGATGTCGATGGAGCCCAGCACGACGATGGCGTCGGCCACCGTGCCCCCGACGGTCATCTCTTTCAGGGCGCTGAGATTGATGAACGAAGGCGGGCGGATGTGGAATCGGTAGGGCGAAGGGCCCTCGTCGCTAACCACGTAGTAGCCCAGCTCGCCGCGGGGGCCTTCCACACGGGCGTACGCCTCGCCGGCCGGGGGACGGAGGGCGAGGGGCACCTGCGTGCTGTGGGGCCCGCCGGGGAGCGCATCGAGCGCCTGCTGCACTATCTTCACGCTCTGGCGCATCTCTTCGAGCCGCACGATGAAGCGGTCGAAGGCGTCGCCCTGGTAGCCGATGGGGATCTGGAAGTCGTACTTTTCGTAGCCGCAGTAGGGGTCGGCCTTGCGGATGTCCCAGGCGATGCCGCTTCCGCGGAGCATCGGCCCACTCAGGCTGAAGTTGGTGGCGGTCTCGGCGCTGAGCGCACCTACGCCGCGGGTGCGCGCCAGGAAGATCTCGTTGCCCGCCAGCAGGCCTTCAATCTCATCGATGAAACCGGGGAGGTCGGCCAGCAGCCTGCGCGTTGCAGGCTCGAATTCCTTCGGCAGGTCGAAGGCGACTCCGCCGATGCGCATGTAGTTGCAGGTGAGCCGCGCGCCGCTGGTCATCTCGAACAGGTCGAGGACGCGCTCGCGTTCGCGGAAGCACCACATCACCGGGGTTTGCCAGGCGCCTGTGTCATTGGTGAACGCCCCGACAGCCATGCAGTGGCTCGCGATGCGCTGGAGTTCGGCCATGATCACGCGGATGGCGTTCCCCCGTTCGGGGACGTTGATCCCGGCCAGCTTTTCGACCGCGAGCACATAGCCAAGGTTGTTGGACATGCTCGCGAGGTAGTCAGTGCGGTCGGTGAAGGGGATGTTCTGGGTGTATGTGCGCTCTTCGGCGAGCTTCTCCATCGCCCGGTGGAGGTAGCCCATCACCATCTCGGCATCGACGATGCGCTCGCCGTCGACCTTCACCTTGATTCGGAAAACGCCGTGGGTCGACGGATGCTGCGGCCCGATGTTGAGCGTGAACGGCTCGGACTTGATGAGGCCGCTCATTCGACCACCTTCACCGGCGGGGGCAGGCGCCGCTTCGTCCCCGAGAACTCATCGAGCCCGGGTTGCAGCCCACCGGGCATGGAGAGGAAGTCCTTGCGCAGCGGCCAGCCGGGGTAGCCGTCCCAGAGCAGGATGCGGTGCAGGTTCGGGTGACCTTCAAAGCGAATGCCGAAGAGGTCATACGTCTCGCACTCCTGCATCCAGGCGCCCCGCCACACCGGGCAAACGCTGGGCAGGGCGGGCCGTTCGCGGTCGAGCACATCGGCCTTGATGCAGGCAATCGCGTTCTGAACGAACGACTGAACGTGATAGACAACCTCGAAGTGGTCCCAGAAATCGACGCCACAGAGGTTGGTGAGGTGAACGAAGTCCGTCTCGCTGGCCGCCTGAAGGGCGCCCATTGCCTCGACGAGCTTCTCGGGCCTGAGATAGCAGGCCACCGGGGTCGAGCGGTCGACCGAACCCGGGACGAGCCGTTCCGCAATCGCGGCCACTTCGGGTCCGGTCCACTGCCGCGTCATCAGCGCCACTCCAGGGCGCGCTTGCGCCAGGCGTAGAGGATGCCCAGGCAGAGGATGCCAATGAAGCCGAGGCCCTCCAGGTAGCCAACCCAGCCGATCTTCTCGAAGACGAGCGCCCACGGGAACAGGAAGACGAGCTCGACATCGAAGATCACGAAGAGGAGGGCGATGTAGTAGAAGCGGAAGTTGAACTGGACGAGGCTGGGGCCCTCGGTGCGAACCCCGCATTCATACGTGTCATCGCGGACGACGTCGGGCTTGCTGGCGGGCCGGATGTTGACGAACTGGAGCGCCCACGAAGTGACCAGCGCCCCGACCGGGAAGATCAGCGCGACGATGACGAGGATGCCGATGTGGCCGTATTCGTAGAGCACGCGCCCGCCGATTGTGAAATCTGTCCCTAAAGGACGTGGCGACTATAGCACGGGCTCGGAGACCGGACAAAGTTGGGCGGCGGAGCCCCGTCCGGCGAAAAAGAAGTGGCCGCTAACGGAAGATGACACTGGCGCCCCCGGTGAATTTCTTCCGTTAGCGGCCAGGGCACGTCCCTTGCGGGGTGGCGGGATGAAGTTATCCGTGCCCTTGCGCCACTATGACCGGCGCCAGCGGGCCATTCGCCAACCGGCGGCAACCCCAACGTAAAATGCCCGCAAAATCCCACCCTGCGAGCACACATTGCCAGACCCCGTCGTCGGACTGATCGGATGCGGCTTCATTGGCCGTTTTCATTCCCGCAACCTTCGCGGAGCGATACGCACCGAACTCACGCCCGCGCGCTACATTGCCGTTTGCGACCGGGAGCTGCAGCGCGCGCACGACTTCGCGGCCATCACTGCCGCCGAGGTCGTGACCAACCGGGCGGAAGACGTTCTCGGCGCCCCCGGCCTGAATGCCGTTTACATCTGCACGGAGACCTCCGAGCACCCGGCCCTCGTGAAGCACGCCGCTGCCCGAGGCCTGGCGGTGTTCTGCGAAAAGCCCCTGGCAAGCTCGCTTAGCGAAGTCGAGGAGATGGTGCAGGTGGTGGAGGCAGCCAGGGTCATCAACCAGGTCGGGCTGGTCCTGCGCTATTCGCCCGTATTCACCGTTCTAAAGGAGTTGATGTCGAACCCGGCCCTCGGGCCGCTCCTGACGGCGCACCTCCGCGACGACCAGTTCTTCCCCATCCGCGGCCACTATGCAAGTGCCTGGCGCGGCGACGTTCAGAAAGCCGGGGGCGGGACGCTCATCGAGCACTCAATCCACGATATCGACCTCTTTCACTGGCTCTTTGGTGACGTCGAGAAGGTCCGTTGCCATACACGCTTCACCTCGGGGCACGAGGGGGTGGAGGATGTGGCGCTCGTGACCTTCCAGCATGCGGGCGGAGTGCAGACCACCCTCAGCTCAATCTGGCACGCCATCGACGAGAGGCCATCGACCCGCAGGCTCGAAATCTTCTATGAAGGCGGCTGGTTCGCCACAGAACACGATTTCATAGGCCCCATCCGCTACCAGCTGCGCTCCGGCCCGGAGGTGGAGATCCCAGCGGACAAGGTGATCGAGAGATATCGGGAGATAGCCGGCCTCGATGACGTGGAGCTGCAGCTGGCGACGCGGGGAATGCTGGAGGACTACCGGTTTCTGCAGTGCGTACAGACCGGGCAGGCCGCGTTCCCCGGCTTCCGAACGGCGCTCGGCGCCCACCGCGTGGTCGATGCCTGCTACCGGAGCGCGCGCGATGGGCGTGAGGTGGCCCTGGCCTGACAGACCCATAGATGAGCCCTATGGCTGGCCGTCCACCTCGATTTACCAGCCCATAGGGCCGGGGTACAATCGCCCGCGACGTGATCCCTGTCGCCCTGCGAAGGGATGCGCTTATGTCGCACCTGAGGAGCTCAATGACAACGGACACCGTTAAGAACCTCTACCCCCTGGGCGAGGCGCCCCCGCTCGGGCACATCCCGGCGCGCATGCACGCCCAGGTCATCCGCCAGTCGCGCTTTGGTGAGCCGCGTTCGGCGTTCCAGCCCGAGGTGATCGAGACCCCATCGATAGGCCCCGACGAGGCGCTCGTCTATGTGATGGCGGCGGGAGTGAACTACAACAACGTCTGGGCCGGGCGGGGGGTTCCCGTCGATGTCATCGCCGCGCGCCAGAAGGGTGGCGAGGTGGAGGACTTCCACGTCGGCGGCTCCGACGCCTCGGGGATTGTCTACGCCGTTGGCGAGAACGTGAAGAACTGGAAGGTGGGCGACGAAGTCGTGGTCCACTGCGGCATGTGGGACATCCATGCCCCGGAGGTCCTGGCGGGCGAGGACCCGATGTTTAGCCCTTCGTTCCGCATCTGGGGATACGAGTCGAACTACGGCTCGTTCGCGCAGTTCACGCGCGTACAGGCGCACCAGCTCGCCCGGAAACCATCGCACCTCACCTGGGAGGCCGCCGCCGCCTACATGCTCGTTGGGGCGACCGCCTATCGCATGCTGACCGGGTGGCCGCCGCACTCGGTGCGCGAAGGCGACGTGGTGCTTGTCTGGGGCGGCGCCGGCGGCCTTGGCTCAATGGCCATTCAGATCGCCGCCAACCTCGGCGCGAAGCCCATCGCCGTGGTCTCGAATGAATCGAAATTCGATTTCTGCAAGAAGCTGGGAGCGGCTGGCTGCATCAACCGCAAGCACTTCGACCACTGGGGGCGGCTGCCGCACTGGGAAAGCACCGCCGAGATGAACGGGTTCACGGCCGGGGCGCGCGCCTTTGGCAAGGCCATCTGGGACATCCTCGGCGAACGGAAGAGCCCGCGCATTGTCTTCGAACACCCGGGGCAGGACACAGTCCCAACCTCGGTGTTCGTCTGCGATTCGGGCGGCATGGTCGTTATCTGCGCGGGCACCACCGGCTACAACGCCGACGTGGACCTGCGTTACCTGTGGATGCGTCAGAAGCGGCTCCAGGGCTCGCACTTCGCCAACGACGAACAGGCCTACGCGTTCAACGACCTTGTGCTGGCGGGGAAGATCGACCCCTGCCTCTCGCGCGTGTTCCCGTTCGACCAGACGGGCGAGTGCCACCAGCTCATGCACGAGAACCGCCACCCCGATGGCAACATGGCCATCCTGGTGGGGGCCCCGCGCGAAGGGCTGAAGTCCATCCCCTGAGCCTGGTACCGGCCGCGGCTGCCTCGACGGCGGGCGTGGCCGCTGGCGCCCGCGGTCACCGATAATGAGCGGCGCAACCTCCTCCAGACCAAGCAGAAAGGTGCTGGCCCGCCATGGCCCGTGATTTCGCCGCCGACATTCTTGACCCCATTGCCGGGGAGATCGTCACCAACGTGGGCCGCTGGGTGGACCGCGAGGTGAAGCCCCAGGCAAGCGAGTTCGAGCACGCCGACGTCTACCCCGACCCCCTCGTCAAGGGGATGTCGGAGATGGGGCTCTTCGGCATCAAGATCCCCGAACGGTACGGCGGCCTCGACCTCTCCTTCGAATGCTACGCGGGCGTGTGCATGGAGCTGGCGCGGGGCTGGATG
>JAANMY010002548.1_pt1 | contig 16983 bp, 10 predicted proteins | sample 7279691 | NCBI WGS metagenome assembly JAANMY01 (sample SAMN14094543, study PRJNA606508) | bioreactor metagenome | isolation source: A lab-scale SPAN reactor treating ammonium-rich wastewater day 388 | place: Ireland: Galway | collected 2018-02-07
GCCCCGGCCGCGGCCAGCGCCTGGGCGTCGGCCCGCAGGCGTTCCGCCTCGGCGCTGCTGCGGCCCTGCACCCGCCAGCCGCCGAACTGGTTCACACTCAGTGGTTTCATGGTATTGAGTTCGAAATTTCCCATGGCGCCTCCCAGATTGATTGCAACATCATTGCCCATGACCTGACAGGCAAGCATGACAACTGCTTCCGATTGGGTAGGATTGACTTTTCCGGGCATGATCGAACTGCCGGGTTCGTTCTCCGGGATAAGGATTTCACCAATACCGCAACGCGGGCCGGATGCCAGCCAGCGGACGTCATTGGCAATTTTGATCAGTATAGCTGCTAGTGTTTTCAGCACCCCATGCGCATGGACCAGTGCATCATGCGCGGCCAGTGCCTCAAATTTATTGGCAGCTGTTATAAAAGGATAGCCGCTGAGGCGTGCAATTTCTGCCGCGACACGGCGTGCAAATTCCGGATGGGTGTTGAGACCGGTACCTACGGCTGTCCCCCCCAGCGCCAGTTCGAGCAGATGCGGCAGCGCAGATTCGAGATGAGCCAGGCCATGATCGAGCTGTGAAACATAGCCTGAAAATTCCTGCCCCAGTGTAAGCGGGGTGGCATCCTGCAAATGTGTGCGGCCGATCTTGACGATATCCGAAAATGCTGCCGATTTGGAAGATAATGTTTTACGTAGTGCTTCCAGTGCCGGAATCAACCGGTTGCGGATGGCTTCCACGGCAGCAATGTGCATGGCAGTGGGAAAAACGTCATTGGAAGATTGTCCTTTGTTGACATGGTCGTTAGGGTGCACCTTGCGACCTTTGCCCCGTGTACCGCCCAGAATTTCCGAAGCGCGGTTGGCCAGCACCTCGTTCATGTTCATATTGGTTTGTGTGCCGGAACCGGTTTGCCAAACTACCAACGGAAATTCACCGGCGTGTTCTCCTGCCAGCACTTCATCGGCAGCGGTGATGATTGCCCGGGCGATGTTCTCGTCCAGTAATCCCAGATCATGATTGATACTGGCAGCGGCGCGTTTGACCAGCGCCAGTGCGTGGATCAGAGCTGACGGCATGCGTTCGCCCGAGATATTGAAGTTGTTGAGCGATCGCTGTGTCTGCGCACCCCAAAGGGCGCTGGCAGGCACCTGTACTGTGCCTATTGCATCATGTTCTTCGCGATACTGGTCCATGGTAGTTTTCCAGAAAAAGTTAGCGGGTTTTGTGGAAAAGAATGATCAGCCGTGGGTATTGAATTGCTGTTCAAACACTTCGAGTAATACTGGTGGCTGGGGCTGCCATCCTTTCTTACGATGTTCCGCGACGACATTGGTGAAAATACCCCCGCGCACATAGAATTTCGAAGTCAGCCGGATAAAACGGGGTTTCATGGCGGCCACCAGATCATCCAGAATCCGGTTGGTCACTGCTTCGTGGAAAGCGCCTTCATCACGGTATGACCAGATGTAGAGCTTGAGACTCTTGAGTTCGATACATTTTTTGTCGGGAATATAATCCAGCGTCAGTCGTGCAAAATCCGGCTGTCCGGTTTTGGGGCAGAGGCAGGTAAATTCCGGTATTTCCATGTGAATCCGGTAATCACGTGTCTGGACGGGATTTTCGAAGGTTTCCAGTTGTTTTGAAGGCTGTGTGGTCATGGTTTCCTTGGTTCTTTCAGTTCCTGGTTTTTCTAAATCATTTAGAATAACCAGTTAGCTCAAAATTATAACCTGTTACCTTCCAAATTGCGCCTGACCGAAATCAAACTGGCCGGTTTCAAAACATTCGTCGATCCTGCGGTGGTGCCTGTACCGGGGAATCTGGTCGGAATCGTTGGGCCGAATGGTTGCGGCAAATCCAATGTCATCGATGCGGTACGCTGGGTGCTAGGGGAATCACGCGCCTCAGCATTACGGGGGGAGTCACTGCAGGATGTGATTTTCAACGGATCCGCCACGCGCAAGCCGATCGGCCGGGCCAGTGTCGAACTGGTATTCGATAACAGCTCGGGCAAAGCGGCGGGCCAGTGGAAATCCTACAGTGAAATAGCCATCAGGCGCGTGATTCAGCGCGATGGGGAATCATCCTATTACATCAATAATATTCATGTGCGCCGGCGGGATATCACCGACATGTTCCTGGGAACGGGTGTCAGCGGGCGCGGTTACGCCATCATTGAACAGGGGATGATTTCCCGCATTATCGAGGCCAGGCCGCAGGAGCTGCGCACTTTTCTCGAAGAAGCAGCCGGCATTACCCGATACCACGAAAAGCGCCATGAAACCGGGCTGCGCCTGGCTGATGCACGTGGCAACCTGCAGCGTGTGGACGATATTCTCGAGGAGCTGGACAAACAGCAACAGCATCTTGAAGCACAGGCGGAATGTGCGGTCCGTTATCAGGATTTGCATAGGCAGTTGACTGCCGCGCAACATACACTCTGGACGTTGCATAAGCAGCAGGCCGCCGAATCACGACACCAGGCACAGGCAGAGGTTGAACGCTTGGTGCAGGAAATGGAAACCATCCGATCCGGTATGCAAGAAACAGGCGAAAAGCTGGATGAGTTGCGCCTGTACCACCGGGTGGTGAATGATCGTCAGCATCAGATTCAGGGAGCGTTGTATGCTGCCAATGGTGAAATTGCGCGTATCGAACAAAACATCCGGCATATTCGTGCAAACAGAGAGCAGCTCGATCGTCAGCTTGCTGAAGCTGAACTGCAACTGCAGAACCACGAGCAGCAACTGAACGAAGTCAACGAAAACCTGACGTCCTGGCAGGATAAACTGGAGCAGGCGAAAAATTGTCACTTGTCCTGCAAAGAGGAACATATCGTGGAAGCCGGGAAGCTGCCGCAAATGGAATCGGCTGCGCAAGCGGACCAGGTGCGGTTGATCGGGTTGCGGGAAAAGCTGGCGCTGGCCAGACAAAATGAGAAATTGCTGCAAAACCAGCAGGCGTATGCCGAAAAAACGTTGCATCAGCTGATGGCGCGTCGCGAACGCCTGCTGGAAGAGCAGTCGAGCCAGCCGGAGATCGATCCGGTGCAACTGGATGAGTTGCAGATGGAATCTGCGGAGCTTGCTGCCATGCTGGAGCAGAAGCAACATTCACTCAGCACACTGGAAACGCAGGCGTATACCGTACAGCAGGAACGTGACGCGATCCTGCAAATCATTCAGTCGCTCGAGCGGGATATGGCTCGGGCAAATGCCCGGTGTGATGTTCTGCAACGCTTGCAGGATCAGATCGAAGATAATCAGGAGTTGAATGCGTGGATGGCCAGACTTCAGTTGAATCTGTTGCCGAGGCTATGGCAGCAGATTTCGATTGAATCAGGCTGGGAAACGGCGCTGGAAGCCGTGCTGCGCGAGCGTATCCAGGCAGTTACCGTGGACCGGTTGGAACAGATGCTGGAGTGGGAAGCACAGCGGCCATCGGCAAAATGGGCCGTGTGCGAACTCGTTCCGGATCGACCAGTGAGCAATGACACGGATCAACGAACATGGAAGCCACTCAGTACATTACTGAGTTGCCGCAGCCCGGCGGTGCAGGCCGTGCTGGGAAACTGGCTGCACGGTGTGTTCGTCACTGACAGCCTGACAGCTGCGCTGGCTGACAGATCGCTGCTTACCAGCGGAGAGATGCTGGTAACAGCGGAAGGACACAGTATAACCAGTTGCGGAGTAAGCTACTTTGCGCCTGATTCTGCAGTGCATGGTATCTTGCAGCGTCAGCGCGAAATTGCTCAAATCAGGGAAGAATGCGAACAAATCGGACAGTCTGTTTTATCCCAACAGCAGACGCTGGCTGCGGTGGAGCAGGATGATCAGCAGATCGCGGCGGATATCGTACAACTTCGTAAAGTGATCGAAGAAATCAGAACGCAGCAGCACGACCGGCAAATACAGATCGTACGGTTGACACAGCAAATAGAGCGTGTGGCGCAACAGCAGGCTCAACTTGAAATCGAACTGGCTGATCTGGCAGTGCAGATCGAAGAAGAATCATCACAGAAACAGCAGGCAGAAACAGAGCTCGTTGTGTGTGAGGCGGAAAGAGTAGAGCTGGAAGCTCAGGTAAATCAGGCAGAATCTGCCTGCCAGTCATCCGGGCGGGCACTGGCATCACAGCGATCACGGGTGCAGCGTTTATCGGACAGGTTACATGAAACGGCTTTCGGTGAGCAGGATTGTCAGAACAGAGTCATCGATTGTGAACGGCGTATCGGTATGATTACCCGGAATAGCGTCATCCTGACTGAAAACATGCAAAGGTTGCAGCACGCTCGTGCTGATCTGGATGAATCGACACTGACAGCAGATACAGTACATTGGCAGATACAGCGCGATCAGCATGAACAGGCGCTGATGGCAGTTCGGCACGAGCTGGAAAATATGGACGATACATTGCGGGAAATGGAACAGGCCCGGATGTATGCTGAACAACGGCTGCAAGAATGTGGTGAGGCGGTTGGTCAGGCGCGGCTCCGTGAGCAGGAAGCGGAAATGACCGAAGCCCGGTTTGCAGACAAGCTGGCGGAATCAGGTGAAACTATGCTGGAAATGGTGCCGCAGTTCGTCAATGAATCGCCAGCAAAACTGCAAACACGTATCAACCGGCTTACCGGGGAGGTCACTGCTCTCGGGCCGGTCAACCTGGCAGCGTTACAGGAGCTGGAGGCATTGAAATCACGCCGGATTCATCTCGAAGAACAATCTCATGATTTACGTGAAGCCATTACGACACTGGAGCAGGCCATTCGTCAGATCGATCGTGAAACCCGGGAGCGTTTGCAGGAAACATTCGATCAGGTCAATCAGAATCTTGCCGGGTTGTTTGCTTCCATTTTTGGTGGAGGGGTTGCGGAGCTGGTGTTGAGTGGTGAGGATATTCTGGATGCAGGTGTGCAATTGAATGCTCATCCGCCGGGTAAGCGGAACAGTTCCATCCATCTGCTTTCTGGCGGGGAAAAAGCATTGACGGCACTGGCGCTGGTATTTTCATTGTTCCGGCTGAATCCGGCACCGTTCTGTCTGCTGGACGAGGTGGATGCGCCGCTGGATGACAGTAATTCGGTACGTTTTTGTGAGCTCGTCAAGCGTATGTCCGGAGAGACTCAGTTTCTTTTCATCAGCCACAACAAAATTACCATGCAGATGGCGCAGCAGTTGATCGGTGTAACCATGCGCGAGCAGGGAGTTTCCCGGGTGGTGACGGTGGATATCGGTAAAATCATGGCCGCCGGGGATTTGCCCGCAAGTGTCTGATATTCGTTGATGAACTACTTGAGTGCGTGCAGAACGATTATAATCGTGCCAAAGGGGGATAACAGTTTATGAGTGATTTGCAGATCAGTCTGGTTATTATCGGTGCAGTCATTATTGTCGGTGTCGTCATATTCAACAGAATTCAGCTGGCACGCTATCATCGCAAGGTCCAGAATGTATTCAGGCACGAGCACGATGATGTTCTGCTGAATGATGAGCGTAAACCAGTGTTCGGCGGTGGGCGGATCGAGCCGCAATTTGGTGATGAAGCGCCATCAATACCGGATGCTGCTGTGGGTTCTGCCAATACCCCGGTTGATCGGCAAATTGCGGATGACCAGCCAGCAAAAGAGCCTGGTGTGCAGAGGAAAACGGCCGGTATCGACAGCATGATCAATTACATTGCTGATATCCGCGCCAATTCACCCATCCCCCACGAGAAGCTGATTGATCTGCTGCAGCAGAAGTTTGACTACGGCAAGCCAGTACGCTGGTTCGGTCTGCAAGAAGGGCAGTCGTGGGAGGAAATCTCGCTCGATACGCTCAGCCCCAGGAATACTTATATCCAGTTAAAAGGATGTTTGCAGCTTGCGGATCGTTCCGGACCGGTCACTGAAATCAATCTGTCGAGATTTCGTGATATGGCTGAAGATTTTTCCGCACAGGTTCAGGCGGAAGTCGAATGCCCCGATATTTCAGAAGCACATGCCAGAGCAATTGATCTGGATAAATTCTGTGCCGATGTCGATGTGATCATGGGGATCAATATCATCAGCAAGGATGGTGGTGCCTTTGTCGGGACCAAGATTCGCGCGCTGGCAGAAGCTTCCGGCTTCCGGCTGGAATCCGACGGTGTGTTCAAATATCGTGACAGTGAAACTAATGAGGTAATGTTTTCACTGGGCAATTTTGAGTCGGCCCCATTTTTGCCTGCCAACATGCGAACACTGACTACCCACGGCATCACTTTTCTGCTGGATGTTCCCAGAGTCGCAAATGGTGAAAGAGTATTTGACCAGATGGCGCATATTGCCAGACTTTTTTCATCGACACTGAACGGTATTCTGGTTGATGACAACAGGGTGCCGTTAAGCGAGAACGGTGTGAAAAGAAGCCGGCAGCGATTGGCCGATATCCAGTCCAACATGGCAGTGCGTAATATTGCTGCGGGTAGTGAGACAGCGTTGAATCTGTTTGACTGACAGTATCCGTAACTCGTCAGCCGAAATCGAACCATGGGTGAATCCGGGACGAAATCCAGATTTCCGATCCGGGTTCAATTGGAAGCCAATAAACAGTATTACTGGTGCCGATGTGGACTCAGCCAGTCACAGCCATTTTGTGATGGTGCTCACCGGGGGACCGGGATGAATCCTGTAGTATTTGTCGTCAGAGAAACCAGTCCAGTCTGGCTCTGTGTCTGTAAGGAAACAAAAAATATCCCTTTTTGTGATTGTTTCCGTACTGACTGAATCAAGAAGATTGGAACTTTAGGAATTACTGTGGTTGATTGGTGGTTCTACCGATTCCTGATGATAATTCCGCTTAGATATCGAAGTCTGATCAAACATTGCTTCAAATACCAGCAGTTTCTGGTTGGGTTTGCGCCGATCTGCCACACGTTTATTTCCTGAAGGATTGCTTTGATTCTGTATCCTTCTGTCATTCCGCGGGTTATGTTCTACAAAAGGACGCAACTGGATGCCGCAGCGTTCGTTTATGCGCTTCTGAGCTGAAGTTACGAAATTCTCGATTTTATCTTTTATTGTTCTGACATCTGCATCCAGTAAACGTATATTGACGACGACGGCGTATTGGTCTTCGTCGCTTGATGACGGGGCTTTATTTTTGATTACATGTACCAGTGAGTCCATGCTGGGCCTCAGTTCCTGTGAAAGCATACGGACCAGGTTTTCCGCTTCCTTGGGAGTATAGCTGCCCAGGAAGAAACCATGACTTTGTGTCGGGGTAAGTCCCCAAAGTGTATGAAATTGGCGCAAGGCCGTAATAAAGTACCAGGGATGGAGAGACAGGTAGAAATACCCGGAAAAAAACAGCAGAAAACCCGTGAGCATTGTGAGCTCATTGACTCCCAGATACAGGCCGGTGAGCCCGATCAGACCAAACAGCAAATGTATTGAGACAATGGCAAATATGACATCGCTGACACGATAGCCGGCATTGAGAAGGATATGGTGTAAATGATTATGATCCGGTTCAAATGGTGACTTGTGCTGCCAGATTCGGCGCAGCATGATACTAATGGTATCCATCAGGGGGACCGAGAACAGCCAGAGAGCAGTGACGGGTGTCATGGCACGATTGCTGCCTTGAGAAAGATCTATCAAAAGCCAGGTAATCACGAATCCCAACAGCATACTGCCGTTATCACCAAGAAATACTCTTGCTCGGGGTTGCAGCCTGTAGCGGAGATTGAAAAACAGAAATCCCATGGTACCACCGGTGAGCGCAATGATGATGATGAGGTTGGGCTGATTGTCGGCAATCAGCGCTGCTGAACCGAGTAGTATCAGGCTCATTAATGTTACGGAACCGGATAATCCATCTATTCCATCGATCATGTTCAGTGCGTTGATGCCTCCAATAGTGGCAAAGAGCGTGAAAGGTATGGCGAAAATTCCCAGTGCCAGAATTCCGCCAGGGAAAATACTACCAAGATCAGTCAATACAACCCCGCTTACCAGATTCATGATCAGGACGGCGACAGTTTGTACGATCAGACGTGTTTTGTAATGAAGTTGAAGGATGTCATCGGCAAAACCCATGATAAAGATAATAGCGGAACTGATCCCCAGTCCCAGCCACTTCACTGATTGTTCCGGATAATAGCCGATTAAAAAACAGAGGGCGATGAGCAGGGCAGCGAAGATTCCGGTCCCTCCTACGAATGGTGTGAGGTGCTTGTGCTGTTTGTGCTGCCCCGGGCGATCCAGAATGCCGTAAGTATGTGCCAGAGAAATTGCCAGCCGGATGATAAGGCCGGCCAGTATTGTACTGATGGTAAATAGAGTAATTTGTTCTGAAAGATCAGGCCTGACTGGTTGGCTTATGTCTGTAGAAATACTGAAAAATGTAGAGGTGAGTTCATTCATCGTTTTTTACTCCGGTAATCGTACTGGTATACATACTGACCATATCTGTGGCGTGACAAGGTTTCAGGGATGCCATTGAATATCACTCCTTTCAGATTCACGCCCGCCTGTACAAGTTTCTTTACACTCTGTTCAAGTTCCCGTAGGGGGTGAGTTCCGGCTCTGACTGCCATTAGGGTGACACTGGCCAGACGGCCGATGATGGCGGCATCGGTGGCAGCCAGGATGGGTGGCGAATCAATGATGACCAGATCATATTGATTACTGACAGTCTCCAACAATTGACCAAAGCGTTCATGCAGCAATAATTCCGACGGATTGGGCGGGACTTTACCGGTCGGAATAAAATCGATAGCTGCCAGTGGAATCGATTTGATCGCATCGTTCAGATCGATTGATCGGCTGATCAGTTCGGAGAGACCATTTTCTCTGCTCAGGCGCATGTGTTTATGAATATTACCCCGGCGTAAATCTCCATCTATCAGTAATACCTTTTTGCCGGCATCTGCCATTGTGACGGCCAGATTCGCTGAAACAAACGTTTTGCCGATCCCTGGGCTCGGTCCGGTAATCATGACGATATTGTTGTGTGCCTCCAGAAACGCAAAGTGCAGGGTGGTACGCAAACTGCGCAGACTTTCCATCGCAAGATCTTCTTTGTTTTCCAGTGCCAATAAAAGTGGAGGGTGATTGCCCGATATTGGTTCACTTTTTAGTTTCTTTTCGATTAGTTTCTGATATTTGCTGTACTGGACCGTTGCATAAACTGGTATACCTAAAGATTTTTCGATTATGCCGGGATCTTTTATACCATAACTGAGTGATTTGCGAATAAAAGTAATTATTATTCCCATCATAAGCCCTGCCATCAATGCAACACCCATGATCAGAACTTTTCTGGGTTTGATTGGAAGATCAGGCAGCATGGCGTAATCAATGATTCTTACATTACCTACTGTGCCCGCTTTAGCAACACGTATGGTCTGGGCATGATTCAGCAGCGTGGTGTAAAGTTCAGCATTGACTTCCACATCTCGTGACAGTCTCAGAATGATTTGCTGGGTTTCTGGTAACCCTCCGATTTTCTTATCAAAAGCATTGATCTGTGCCTGCAGTCTGCTGATCTGCTTGTCGATTGCAATGACATTAGGATGAGATTCCGTGAATTTCTGACGTAATTCATCCCGCTTTTGCTGCAGGAGCGTAACCTGAGTATTCAGTTCGACTGTTCCCGTCAGTATGTTCTGCGTTTCGAGGTCAAGATTGATCGAGCCCTTGCGGATTCTGTAATCGTTTAGTGCACTGGTGGCCGTTTCCAATTGTTCTTTGAGTGCTGGTAATTGTTTCTCCAGGAATTCGAGTGTTTTCTGGGATTCTGCCGATTTCTGCTCGACATTCTGCTGAAGATAGGTGTTGGCAATTTCATTGACGATACGAACGGCTTCTTTCCGATCGTCTGATTCAATGGCTAATTCAAGGATACCGGTACCCTTGCCAATTTCTGTAATGGAAAGAGCTTCCTTCAATCGCCGAATTGCTTCACCTTTGGAGCGACGTGTCAGAGTGAACATGGTATCCGGGCGAGATTGCAGATAAGTGACAAAAATTTTGACGGGCTGCAGATAGCCTTCCGGCTGCTTGACAGCCAGCTTGCCGACTTCACCTTCAAGAAAGACTTCATCCTGATAGATGAGTTTGAACTGGCTTTCATTGATCGCCTGTAAAATGATTTCTTCATTTTTCCAGCTTTCAGGCACTTCGAGTGTATCCACCTGAATGGCTTCACCCCCCCAAGCATAATGCGATAACCCGAATAGCGGGCTGGACAGGACGTCGCTGCCATTGAACCGTTGAAGCCATCTGGCTACTGCATTTCCTATAAGAGGGAAAAATTTAGGCATTGCAACAATGTCGAGGTGCAGATTTCTGATCGTTTTTCCCAAGATCATTCTGGATTTGATCAGCTCAATTTCGGTTTGTACCGGAGTTTTGGTCTCGAGGAAATTTGACAGCGAATCCAGTTGTTGCACCATGGATTGGCTGTTTTCCTTGATCTGCAACAAGCTGTCTGCTTTATAGATCGGACGGTTTAAAAACGATATGGCAGCACCGATAAGGCAGGTGATGAATGTGATGACAAGAATCAGCTTTTTGTTATCGGCCAGTACATCCAGCAATTCACCCAGATCAATTTCGTCATTGGCCTGGCTGGTTACGGGCTCCATAAGGTTTCTCGATGAGTCGGATGGCATATCAGATGACAAATAAGTTATAGGATTCGGGGAGGGTGGCTTCTTGTTGAAGCAATGGTGCAGTTACAGCCATGCCTCAATTTTGTATGTCTTTATGCTGTCGGCCTGACAGCGGTGTAGTGATACAAGATGAAACGATACTGGTGCTAACGTCTCAGAAAAGGTTGAACTCTCAGTGCACCATCGAATGCATTCAACAGATTGATCGTCGGCTGAATTTGTCCGATGATCTGGTTCCAGCGTATTCCTTCGGCCCGGTCAACGTAAATGACATCACGGGGTTGCAGCGGGAAACGGTCAGCCAGAAGCAGGGCATCAGGTGATTTTGCGTTCAGATGATAGATTTCCGGTTTACCCAGCCCTCCGCGGAAGACGAAGATTCTGGCAGGATCGGAGGTTTCCTGATCAAAGCCACCGGCTTCACTGAGTGCCTCAGTCAGTGTCATGCGTGCCTTATTCATTACCAGACTGCGTGACCGGCCGATAGCACCGCCAGCAACGAAATGATTGGTTTCTCCCAGTACGAAAACTTTGTTCAGCGAGCTGTCAGGCACATTCAGTACATCGCCATGCCGGAGCAGAACATTTTGGGTAACATCTCCCCCTTCATACAGGCTAAGCAGGTTGATACTGTAGGTTTTGTCGTCCCGGGTCAGGATGATATTGCGCAAGTCCGCGTCAGAGTTTACGCCACCGGCATTGTTGATGGCTTCCAGTACCGTCAGGGGAATATCTCTGACCAGTTGAACGCCAGGTTGAGCAACTTCGCCTACTACGTAGACCCGTTGGCTGCGGTAGGACGCTACCCGCACATCGAGTTGTACAAATTCGATGTATTTTGAAAGCCTTCTGGTCAGTTCCTCGCGAATATCCTCGACTGTTCGCCCGGCAGCTTGCACGATGCCGACATAAGGATAGAAAAATGTGCCATCTTCACCGACGACATTTCCGGCAGCCTCGGCAGAGCGGAATTCTCCGGCTGGGATGGTGAGTTCAGGATGATCCCAGACAGTGATATTGAGAATATCTCTCGGCCCCACCCGGTATTGGGTATAGGGCTCATTTTTCATGGGAGTACCCTTGATGGCGCTGGAGCCGATACGATAATCGAAGTAGTGATTGGCAACGTTATCGGGGGCGAGGCTGAAGTTTTTGTAATTTTTCTCGAGCTCGATGATCAGTTCAGCATTGATCGTCTGAATGTTGAGCTTTTCCAGAATGGCTTCGTCATTTTCTCGTGTTGGCATTTCCACACTGGATTGACGCGAGAACGGGCTCATATGCTGGCCCGGTATTATGGTACAGGCTGCAAGCTGGCAAAATACCAGCAGAATAAGACCGAATCTGGTAAATGCGATGATCATACTTGGAGGGGTCTGCTGGCCTTGGTTAAGGTGCACATCAACTCTGGGAGTCAAAGTATTTACGGGGTCAGGTACGCATTTCAGATAAATGGCAAGCTTTCATAATTTCGTTGCCCACTGTGCTGCGCCTTGTTCAATGAGTATCAGCGAGCGTATGAATTCTGATGAGTCTTTCCGGTACGGGTCGCTGATATCGATTTTTTCCCATTCTCCGAGGCGGAATACTTTTCCTTTTGCACTGGGTGTACGTGCTTCTATCGCAGCTTTTTGCCATGCTTCCATGACCAGTATGAGATCGGCCCTGCGAATCATATCGTCAGTCAATTGCCGGGCGCGATGGGTGGAAATATCGAGTCCTTTTTCGGCCATCAGTCGGCAGGCGATAGGATCAGCTTCATAGTCTATCAATGCTCCTAAACCGGCAGAATTGACGAAATGATCCGTTTTTCCCGCTTGCGCCAGTGTATATTTCAGAACTGCTTCTGCCATAGGGCTTCTACATATATTACCTACACAAACAATTAATATATTGCGGAACAACCCTGATTTCCCATGTTAAGTCGAAACTATAAAATTTAGCAGGATCTTTCTCCGACCATGTCAAGTATGCATTATAGTATCAGAAATACAAAGCAGGTATGACGGTGTAATTGCTATGCCATTGAAAATATTATGATATGTTTTACCATCCTTTGATGGATTTGCATAGCCTTGAGAAGAGCCTGCTTTATTGTTTTATCCTTTGGTTGAATGCAGCGAATCCGGCAGTAATCTTGACTTTATATGCCTGTGGACTGCATTTGGTAGCATTTGGGACATAGCGGTAATATCCGGTATCAGCGTTGTTGCTATTAGCTGGAAGGCCGAGGTTTCGGTTGATTTTACCGGCAAGTTTTGTCCCAATGATTTTGTTTGGGAGTGATTGATTGAAAGTACTTATTACCGGTTCAGCCGGCTTTATTGGATCTACACTGGCGCTGCGGCTGCTTGAACGTGGCGACACCGTCATCGGTATCGATAACCACAATGATTATTATGATCCCAAATTGAAGGAAGATCGCCTTGCCCGATTTGCTGATCACCCCGATTACACTCATTTGCGCCTGGATCTGGCGGATCGTGAAGGTATCAAAACCTGTTTTGAAACTTACAAGCCGCAACGGGTGGTGAATCTGGCGGCTCAGGCCGGGGTGCGCTATTCCATTGAAAACCCGCTTGCCTATATCGACAGCAACATCGTTGGTTTTGCTCATATTCTCGAAGGTTGCCGCCATAACGATGTCGAGCACCTGGTGTATGCCAGCAGCTCCAGTGTCTATGGTGCCAACACGATGATGCCATTCTCGGTACATCACAACATCGATCATCCACTCAGTCTCTATGCAGCCAGCAAGAAATCGAACGAGCTGATGGCACATACCTACAGCCATTTATATAATCTGCCGACTACCGGCTTGCGCTTTTTCACTGTTTATGGCCCTTGGGGACGCCCGGATATGGCGTTGTTCAAATTTACCAGAGCGATGCTGGCCGGAGAGAAAATTCCAGTCTTCAACTATGGCAAACATCGCAGAGATTTCACTTATGTCGATGACATCGTGGAAGGGGTCATTCGTGTACTGGATCAGCCCGCTCGATCCAATCCGGCCTGGAGTGGAGCAAACCCGGATGCCGGCACCAGCCTGGCCCCCTGGCGTGTCTATAACATAGGTAACAACAGCCCGGTGGAGCTGATGGATTACATTGCTGCACTGGAAAAAGCGCTTGGCAAAAAAGCCGAGATGGAAATGCTGCCTTTGCAGCCCGGGGATGTACCGGATACTTATGCCGATGTTTCCGATCTCGTCGAACAATTTGATTACAAACCTGCTACTCCGGTTGAGCAAGGGATAGCCAACTTTGTGACGTGGTATCGCAATTACTTCAATCTGTAGGAGACGAAATGCAATTTCAGGACATCAGGCTTGCCGTTGTCGGGCTTGGCTATGTGGGCCTTCCACTGGCTGTCGAATTTGGCCGCAAGCGCTCTGTGGTCGGGTTCGATATCAATCAGCGCCGCATTGATGAACTCAAAAACGGAAACGACTTTACGCTGGAAACCACCCGGGAGGAGCTGGCAGCAGCAAAGTACCTGACGTACACTACGAACATCGATGATCTGCGTGACTGCAATTGCTATATTGTTACTGTTCCCACACCGATTGACGAACACAAACGTCCTGATCTCACTCCACTTATCAAAGCTTCTGAAACGGTTGGCAAGGTATTGAAGAAAGGTGACATTGTCATCTATGAATCCACGGTTTACCCCGGCTGTACCGAGGAAGATTGTGTGCCGGTACTGGAACGTGTATCCGGCCTGAAATTCAACCAGGACTTTTACTGTGGCTACAGTCCGGAGCGTATTAATCCTGGTGACAAGGAGCACCGCGTCACCACCATCAGGAAAGTGACATCCGGTTCCACTCCGGAAGTCGCTGATCTGGTGGACGGGTTGTATAACGAGATCATTACCGTCGGTACGCATAAAGCGGAAAGCATCAAGGTGGCTGAAGCTGCCAAAGTGATTGAAAACACCCAGCGTGATCTGAACATTGCCCTCATTAACGAACTGGCATTGATTTTCAACAAGATGGGAATTGATACCGAGGCCGTACTCAAGGCAGCAGGCAGCAAATGGAATTTCCTGCCGTTCCGCCCCGGTCTGGTGGGTGGCCATTGCATCGGGGTTGATCCGTATTACCTGACTCATAAAGCCCAGGCGATCGGCTATCACCCGGAAATCATCCTTGCCGGTCGGCGGCTGAATGACAGCATGGGGACTTACGTCGTTGCCCAGCTGGTCAAGGCCATGACCAAAAAACGTATTCAGGTGGAAGGTGCCCGGGTACTGGTCATGGGCCTCGCTTTCAAGGAGAACTGCCCGGATCTGCGCAACACCCGCATCGTGGACATTGTGGCTGAACTCAAGGACTACAATTGTGTAGTAGATGTATACGATCCCTGGGTATCCCTCCAGGAAGCACAGCACGAATATGGCATTACACCAATCGGAACTCCCAAGCCCGGCAGTTATGATGCCATCATTCTGGCTGTGGCACATCATCAATTCAAAGACATGGGTGCTTCTGCCATTCGCGCACTGGGTAAACCCGATGCCGTTCTGTATGACCTCAAGTATGTGCTTGATCCGCAGGGGGTGGATCTGAGGCTGTAATACCGTACTTGGGATTCAAAAACTACAAAGACGTATAAATAATTTGGCACTCCCCAATTTTTTTGACCAGTAGAATTTTTATGTGCTGCGTTGGCTGATATTTCCAGAAAAAATAACGATCGACGCAGGTTGCTGGATAACCTGGTATCACTTGCAATAGTGCGAGGCCTGGATTATCTGGTGCCATTGATAACCCTGCCATATCTGGTGCGTGTGCTGGGCATAGAGGGTTTCGGGCTGGTCAACTATGCATTGTCTTTTGCTTTGTATTTTTCTGCAGTGATGCAATATGGTTTCACGATAACGGCAGTTAGAAAAATTGCGCAAAATCGTGATAATCCTGAAGAGATCGCTGTTATTTACAGCGAAACTATCACGGCTACGATGTTACTTATTGTGGCAAGTGCGTTGATCTATTTCCCGATGGTGTTGTTCGTAAGCGATTTTTATCAGCATTTTTGGCTGTACGTATTTTCGTTTACTTTTATCTTTGCACAGGCTTTGTTTCCCCTCTGGTTTTTTCGAGGCATGGAGCGAATGCGACAGAGCGCCATTATTAGCATCACATCGAAACTGTTGATGTTGTCTGGTATGTTTATCCTTATCAAGGATGAGTCAGATTATTATTTGGTTCCGGCATTAAATGCCGCGGCGATGGCTGGATGTGCAATTTTTTCTGCTTTCTGGATATCCAGCCAGTATAAAGTTTCGTACAAAATCCCCTCTCTGAAAAAAATAAAAGATGTGTACAGAGAAGGATGGGATATTTTTATTTCTCAGCTGGCACCCAATTTGTATAACAACTCTGCTTTTTTTCTCTTAGGAGTTTTTGCAGGACCGACAGCAGTCGGCTTTTTCAGTGCGGCGTCAAAAGTAATCGATGTATTCAATTCTGCCGGGATGATAGTTTCGAATGCATTTTTTCCCTATTTGGCCAGAAATAGAAATGTGATTCCGAAGTTTCATAAACTGATGCTGCTCATGGGTTTATTACTCATGATCCTTTGTTTTATTTTTTCTGATTTTATTACAACAATTTTGTTTGCTGATAAGGGTGCTGGTATTGCTTATTACATTAAGCTCATGAGCTGCGGGATTTTAGCTTATTTCATGACTTTATCGTTCCATCATAACGGATTGGTACTGGCAGGGAAAGACAGGTATGTCCGATTGATTTCTGTATGGGTGTCTGTTCTCTTTTTTTTAATAGGGCTGGGTATTGTTCCAGTTTTTGGAATTTATGGCGCGATGATTATGCTGGTAGGAGCACGGATAATGATGGCTGTGTGGGGTTTGTTTTTTTACAAAAAGTATGCTGCAGATACTTTCTAGCCCTGGAGATTTGGTATGAAAGGAAAAATAGCTATACATGCACGCCCGGGAAGTTTCAGTGACCGTTGGATCGAGTATTGCCAACAAAAGAATATTCCGTACAAAACAGTTGATTGTCATTCGTCCGATATTATTGAAGAACTGGGTGATTGTTCGTTTCTGATGTGGAACTGGAACCAGACCTATGCGGAAGACATGTTGATCGCACGCGGTTTGATCAAAGCTGTGGAGTCGATGGGAATCCGGGTTTTCCCAAATTCTGAAACCTGTTGGCACTTTGATGACAAGGTTGCACAAAAATACCTGATGGAAGCTTTAGGGGTCCCCATGGTTAAGAGTTACGTTTTTCTTGATCGAGCCAGGGCGCTGGAGTGGGCCAGGAAAACGGAATATCCAAAGGTTTTTAAATTGAGGGGGGGGGCTGGAAGCAGCAAT
>JAANMY010002549.1_pt1 | contig 16978 bp, 15 predicted proteins | sample 7279691 | NCBI WGS metagenome assembly JAANMY01 (sample SAMN14094543, study PRJNA606508) | bioreactor metagenome | isolation source: A lab-scale SPAN reactor treating ammonium-rich wastewater day 388 | place: Ireland: Galway | collected 2018-02-07
GGGGCCGGGGCCGGGGGGGTGGCGGCGGTGCTGCCGGGGGCCGGACGGGGCGCGGGTTGCGGGCTGCGCGCGGCGGGGGCCGGGGGGGTGGCGGCGGGCGGGGTGGGGACGGCGGGGCCTGCCTGCGGGGTCGGGGCAGCCGGAGGCGGGGTTGCCGGGGCAGCCGGTCGCGGTGCCTCGGCCCGCTGGGGGGCGACGCTGGGGCGCAGGGTGCTGGCGATGTCGTCGCTCAGCCGCAGGCGGAACCGTCTAGCTTTGGGTTTCGTAGTCATAGAGGGCTTTTGCCTCTTCCAGCGTGTCAAAGAAAGTCAATTGTCCGTCGCGCAGCACCGCCGCCGACTTGCAGTAGCGTTCCAGCGTGTCGGACTGGTGCGAAACGATCAGCACCGTCGCGTTTTCCAGCCGTTCCTTGAGGATCGCCCCGGCGCGGCGGTTGAAGGTGACGTCGGTGGTGGCGGGCATCCCCTCATCGACCAGATAGAGGTCGAATTCGATCCCCAGCATCAGCGCGAAGGCAAAGCGCGAGCGCATGCCCTGGCTGTAGGTGCCGACCGGCATGTCGAAATAATCGCCGATATCGCACAGCCAGCGGCAGAAGGCTTCGACCTCGTCGGGGTCGAGCTGATAGAGCCGGGCGATATAGCGCGCGTTCTCGGTCGCGGTGTGGCGGTGGTTGATGCCGCCCATGAAGCCCAGCGGAAACGAGACGCGGCAGGACCGGGTGATCTGCCCCTCGTCGGGTTTTTCGAGGCCCGCCATCATGTTGATGATCGTCGTCTTGCCCGAGCCGTTGGGCGCCAGAATCCCCACGGAATGGCCCAGTTCGATGCGGAATGACGCCTCGTGCAGGATCACCTTGCGGGTTTTCCCGGTCCAGAAGGATTTGCTGACGTTGTAGAACTCCAGCATCGCGCCCGCCTCATTGCCCGTCCCGTCGGCGACCACTCTCGCACGCGGGGATTAACAGGCTTTTTCTTGCGGCCCCCCGGGGCCGACCTTTGGCGCCGAGTATGCCGCAAACCGGCTGCGCCAGATAGTGAAAACTGCGTGTTGAGGCGGCCCAGGGCGCCTGCGGTCTTTACTTTGGGCGCCAAAGCGTCGACATCCGGGCCAGCAATCCATCCCGCAGGCCCCCGATGCCCGACGCGCCCGATACCGATCTCGATGCCGCCCTGCGCCGCCTCGCCGCCGCCCCGGACGGCAGCCGTGAGGAGACCAGCGCCCGGCTTGCCTTTCATGCCGAGCTGACGCGCGCCGAGGTCTTTGTGCTGCTGACCGCCGAGGCGGCGGGCGACAGCCTGTCGCCGCGGGTGTTCGACCTGTCGGATGTGCGCGCGGTGCTGGCCTTTGACAGCGAGATGCGGCTGGCGGGTTTCGCGGGCGAGGCCTCGGCCTATGCCGCGCTGCCGGGGCGGGTGCTGGTGCCGATGCTGGCCGATGCGGGCGAGGGGCTGTCGCTGCTGCTGAATGCCGACACGCCGCATGCCGCGCTGCTGACGCCGGAAACGCTGGACTGGCTGGCCGCGACGCTGTCGGCGCCGCCCCCGCCCAAGGGGCAGGCGGTGCCCGAGGGTTTCGCGCCGCCCGCGTTGCCCGAGGCTGTCCTGCGCCCGCTGGTCGAGGCGCTGGAGCGGCGGCTGTCGGGCACGCCGGGGCTGGCGGCGGCGGTGCTGGTGGGCGTGCAATGGCAGGGCGGGGCGCGCGGCCACATGCTGGCACTGTCGGGCCTGCCCGAGGCGGCGCAGCCCGCCGTCGCCCGCGCCGTGGCCGAGGCGCTGGCGCTGTCGGGGCTGGAGGCCGGGTCGCTGGACGTGACCTTCCCGCCCGAACGCGCCATGGCGGCGATCGCGGGCGTCGGTCTGGCGCTGTCGCCGGCGCCCTATGCGATGCCCGATGAACAGGTTCTCACGCCGGGCGCGGGCCCCGGGCTCGATCCCGCCCGCCCGCCCCGCCTGCGCTAGGAGGTTTTCCGATGTTCGCGCCGCTGGGCCGGGCTCTCGGCCGCTATCTGGAACGCGACGAACCCACCCGCCAGCCGGTGGTGGCGCAGGATCATGCGGCGCTGACCGCGGCGATCCGGGTCGGCGATGTGCTGCTGGTCGAGGGGCGGGCGCGGGTTTCGACGGCGATCAAGTATCTGACGCAGAGCACCTGGTCGCATGCCGCGCTGTGTGTGCAGGATCTGAGCACCGGCGCGGGCGTGGTCGAACTGGTCGAGGTGACGCTGCAGGAAGGGTGCCACCGCGTGCCGCTGGCCAAATACGCGCTGTTCAACACCAGGCTGTGCCGCGCCGCCGGGCTGTCGGATGACGAACGCGCCGCGGTGGCGCGCTATATGGTTGACCGCATCGGCCTGCAATACGACACCCGCAACGTGTTCGATCTGGCGCGCTATCTGCTGCCGACGCCGCCGGTGCCGGTGCGCTGGCGGCGGCGGATGCTGACGCTGGGGTCGGGCGATCCGACGCGGGCGATCTGTTCCTCGCTGATCGCCCAGGCGTTCCAGACGGTGCGCTATCCGATCCTGCCGCAGATCGAGATGCTGCGCGCCACCGACAGCGGCCGCCCGCTGGGAACGGTCTGGCGCGCGCGGCATGCCTCGCTGACGGTGCCGCGCGATTTCGACCTGTCGCCCTATTTCGCCGTGGTCAAGCCGACGCTGCACCGGGGCTTCGATCACCGGCGGATTCCCTGGGCGGATGAGGCGGCGGCGGCGGAATAGGTGGGGTATCATGATACCCATTTTGCAAGCCATTGTTATTGCTTGAATAATATGAATGTTCGGCCCTTGACGTGACCCGGCAAATCGCTAGAACACGGCCATCCGCTGCCGGGGTCCGCCCTGTCGGCGAATCCCCTTCTCAAGTTTCAGGGCTGACCATGAAAACCTACACCGCAAAACCGGCGGAGATCGAGAAGAAGTGGATCCTGATCGATGCCGAGGGCATCGTTCTGGGCCGCCTCGCCGTGATCGTCGCCAATATCCTGCGTGGCAAGAACAAGCCGACCTTCACGCCGCACATGGACATGGGCGACAACGTGATCGTCGTCAACGCCGACAAGGTGCAGATGACCGGCAACAAGCGGGCCGACAAGCGTTATTACTGGCACACCGGCCACCCGGGCGGGATCAAGTTCCGCACCGCCGGTCAGGTGCTGGAAGGCGCCCACCCCGAGCGCGTCGTCATCAAGGCGGTCGAGCGCATGATCTCGCGCAACCGTCTGGGCCGCGTCCAGATGACCAACCTGCGCGTCTATGCCGGGGCCGAGCATCCGCATGAAGCCCAGCAGCCGACCGTTCTCGACGTCAAGTCGATGAACCCGAAGAATACCCGGAGCGAATGATCATGGCCGATGAGATCAAATCCCTCGACGCGCTGAAAGACGCCGTCGCCGGTGCCGCCGCGGCTGCCTCGGCGGCCAATTCCGCCGCTGCTTCGATCGAAGTGGCCGCGCCGCGTCAGCCGATGCGCGACGCCCAGGGCCGCGCCTATGCCACCGGCAAGCGCAAGAACGCGATTGCCCGCGTCTGGATCAAGCCCGGTTCGGGCAAGGTCACGGTCAACGGCAAGGAAATCAACGCCTATTTCGCGCGTCCCGTGCTGCAGATGATCCTCAAGCAGCCGTTCGAGATCGCCAATGTCGTCGGCCAGTTCGACGTGATGGCCACCGTGGTCGGCGGCGGTCTGTCGGGCCAGGCGGGCGCGGTGAAGCATGGTGTCTCGAAGGCGCTGCAGCTTTACGATCCCAGCCTGCGCGCGGTGCTCAAGGCCGCCGGTTTCCTGACCCGCGACAGCCGCGTCGTGGAACGCAAGAAATACGGCAAGCGCAAGGCGCGCCGCAGCTTCCAGTTCTCGAAGCGCTGATCGCTTCGGTCCCGAACTGTCGAAAGGCGCGGCTTTTGCCGCGCCTTTTGCTTTGCGGCGTCGCCCGCTAGGCTGCGCCAGGGAGGCGTCGATGCCGCTGCGTTCGTTTCAGATCCTGGTGCTGGCGGTGGGGCTGGCGGGCACGGCGCTGCTGGCGGCGCTGATCCTGTGGCGCACTGGGGGCGTGCTGATCTATACGCTCGACGATCCCTATATCCATCTCGCGCTGGCCGAGGAGATCGGGCGCGGCGGCTATGGCATCAACCGGGGCGCCTTTGCCTCGCCCTCGTCGTCGATGCTCTACGCGCCGCTGCTGGCGGTGCTGCTGGCGCTGGGCCTCGGGTCTGGCGCGGGGCTGGTGCTGGCGCTGGCGGGGCAGGCGGCGGTGTTGTGGCTGCTGGCCGGGGTGCTGGCGCCCGCGGTGCCGCGGCGCTGGGCGGGGCTGGCGGCGGTGCTGCTGGTGCTGGCGGTCAACGGCTTTGCCCTGCCGCTGACCGGGATGGAGCATCCGCTGCACGCCGCCGCCTCGGTCGCGGTGGTGCTGGGGCTGGCGCGCGCGGCGCAGGGCGCGGCGCCGGGCTGGCTGGTGCCGGTGATCTTGCTGGCCGCCGCGCTGCGGTTCGAAGGCTATGCGCTGGCGCTGGCGGCAATTGTTGCCCTGGCGCTGCTGCGGCAGCGGCGGGCGGCGGCGGGGGCTGCGGCGGGGCTGGCGCTGCTGACGCTGGCCTACGGCGCGGCGATGACGGCGATGGGCCTGCCGCTGCTGCCCAGTTCGGTGATGGTGAAATCGGCGGCCTCGGCGGCGCTGGTCGATGCCGACGGGCGCGGCGCCTTGGTCGCGGTGATCGTCGGCGCGCTGCGCAGCGTCCAGAGCTATCCGGGCGCGGTGCTCGCCGGGCTGGGGCTGCTGCTGGCCGGGCTGGCGCTGCGCCATCCGGCGCGGGGGGCGTATCTGTGGCCTGCCTTTGCCGCGGTGCTGGCGCATCTGCTGGTCGGTCGCTTTGGCTGGTTCGGCCGCTACGAGGTCTATGCCATGGCCCTGGCGCTGGCCGCGCTGGGGCTGACGCTGCGCTTTGCGCCGATGCTGGGGCTGCTGGCGCTGGCGGGGGCCGCCTATGTCCCGGTCACGCTGCAAACCCCCGGCGCGGCGCTGGCGGTGCATCAGCAGCAGCACCAGATGCACCGGCTCGCCACCGAATTCTTTCCCCATCCCGTCGCGGTCAACGATCTGGGCTTTGTCGCCTATGACAACGATAATCCGGTGCTGGATCTCTGGGGGCTGGGCTCTGAGGAAGCCCGGCGCCTGACCGCCGCGCAGGGCCGCACGCCGCAGACGCTGCGGGCGCTGACCGGCGGGCGGGTGGCCTGGGCGATGATCTATGACATCGCCTTTGCGGGCGCGGTGCCGCCCGAATGGTGCCGCGTCGGGCAACTGGCCACCGCGCGGGGCGCCAATGCCGCCGATACGGTCGCGCTCTATCTGATCGACCGGGCGCGCGAGGCCGAAATGCGCGCCGCCCTCGCCGCCTTTGCCCCGACCCTGCCGCAAGGCGCCACGCTCACCACCGAACCCTGCGAGGGCTGAATGTATAACCCCGCCCATTTCACCGAAACCGACCGGGCCGAGATCGACCGGCTGATGCAGGCGCATCCGCTGGCCACGCTGGTCACGCAGACCGCGCAGGGGCTGGATGCCAACCACCTGCCGCTGTTGCGCGACGGCGAGGGGCTGCTCGGCCATGTCGCCCGGGCCAATCCGCTGCACGAGGAATTGCCCGACGGCGCCGCGGTGCTGGCGATCTTTCGCGCCGCCGAGGGCTATGTCAGCCCGAACTGGTATCCGTCCAAGGCCGAGACGCACAAGGCGGTGCCGACCTGGAATTATCAGGTGGTGCATGTCCATGCCCGGCTGCACTGGTCGCATGCCGAGAAGGACAAGCGTCGCGCCGTCGCCCTGCTGACCGCGCGGCATGAAAAGGCGACGAACGGCGCCGGGGCCTGGTCGATGGGCGATGCGCCCGCCGATTTCCTGGCCGATCTGCTGACCCGCATCGTCGCCTTTCGCCTGACCGGGCTGCGGATCGAGGCGAAATCCAAGCTCAACCAGAACCGCAGCGCCGCCGATGTGGCAGGCGTGGCCGAGGCGCTGTCGGCCCGCGGCAACGACGCTCTTGCCCGCGTCATGCGCCGCCCGCCCAAAGACTGAGCTGCCCGCCGCCGCGCCGTCATCGCCCCGTCGCAATTTGCGTCCGCGCCCGCGCTTGGCCCTTGCCCCGGGCAGGCCAACCGCCTAAAGGGGGCGCATCGCAGCGTTGGGGATTTCGACCATGCAGCCTTGGCTCAGCCATCCTTTCGACGATGACAAGCTGAAGGAAGAATGCGGCGTTTTCGGAGCGGTCAACGTGCAGGACGCGGCGAATTTCGTCGCGCTGGGCCTGCATGCGTTGCAGCACCGCGGCCAGGAGGCCGGCGGCATCATCACCTTCTCGGACGTGGCAGGCTTTCAGTCCGCCCATCGCTTTGGCCTGGTGCGCGACAATTTCACCTCGGCCAAGCTGATGGAAACGCTGCCCGGCTCGATCGGCATCGGCCATGTGCGCTATTCCACCGCCGGGTCCAAGGGCGCCACGGCGATCCGCGACGTGCAGCCGTTCTTTGGCGAGTTTTCCATGGGCGGCGCGGCGATTGCCCATAACGGCAACATCACCAATGCCGAGGCGATCCGCCGCGAGCTGATCGAGCGCGGCTCGATCTTTCAATCCTCCAGCGACTCGGAATGCATCATCCATCTGATGGCGCGCTCGATCCAGCGCACCCATGCCGAACGGCTCAAGGATGCGCTGCGCCGCTGCGAGGGGGCGTTTTCGGTCATCGCCATGACCCGCACCAAGCTGATCGGCGTGCGCGACAAGCTGGGCGTGCGTCCGCTGGTGCTGGGCCGCATCGCCGAGGGGCATGTGCTGGCCTCGGAAACCTGCGCGCTGGACATCATCGGCGCCGAATTCATCCGCGAGATCGAGCCGGGCGAGATGGTGGTGATCGACAAGAAGGGCGTGGTCTCGTCGCGCCCCTTCGAACGCACCCCGCCGCGGTTTTGCATCTTTGAACAGGTGTATTTCTCGCGCCCCGACAGCCTGATCGGCGGGCGCTCGGTCTATGAGACGCGCCACCAGATCGGCATCGAACTGGCGCGCGAGGCCCCGGTCGAGGCCGATCTGGTCTGCCCGGTGCCCGATTCCGGCACCCCGGCGGCGATCGGCTACAGCCAGGAATCGGGCATTCCCTTTGCCATGGGCATCGTGCGCAACCAGTATATGGGCCGCACCTTCATCGAACCCAGCGAGCAGATCCGCAACATGGGCGTGCGCCTCAAGCTGAACGTCAACCGCGCGCTGATCGCCGGTAAAAGGGTGGTACTGGTCGACGATTCGGTGGTGCGCGGCACCACCAGCCAGAAGATCAAGGCGATGATCCTGGAAGCGGGCGCCAAGGAGGTGCATTTCCGCATCGCCTCGCCGCCCACGATGTGGCCGTGTTTTTATGGCGTCGATACGCCGGAACGCTCGAAACTGCTGGCGGCGCGGATGAGCGAAGAGGAAATGCGCCAGTTCATCGGCGTCGAAAGCCTCAAGTTCATCTCGCTCGACGGGCTCTACCGCGCCGCGGGCGAGGCTGCGGGCCGCAACAAGGACTGCCCGCAGTTCTGCGACGCCTGTTTTTCGGGCGATTACCCGGTGGCGCCCTCGGACATGATCGAACGCGGCTTCGCGCTGAAAGCGGCCGAATAGCGCCCCCGGCTCAGCGTCGGCGGATCACGTTGCCCTGCGCGTCGAGATGATCGCAGAAGGTCGATGCCCAGGGCTCGCGCAGGCGGTTTGACAGATGGATCTGGCAACCCAGCAATTGCCGGTCCGGCCCGCGCAGCGCGAACAGCGATACCTGCGATTGCTGGTCGCCGTCGTTGACCGGCCCGCCCTCGGGCACGTGGAACGGCTGCCCGTCGGCGCGCGCCGGAATGATCCGCCGCTGTCCGCCCTGTTCCACCCAGGCGACAAAGACCCCGGCCCGGCTGTAATCCGGGTTGCACAACAGCATGGCAAAGCCGCGCCAGCCCTCGGTCCGGGCGACGGTGCGGGCGATGGTCGATACGCTCGCGGCGCAGTAAGCGCCGTTCAGCAGCGATTCGATCTGCGCCTCGGGCAGGGCGGGAAAGCGGGCAGGGGTCTGCGCCGGGGCCGCGGCGGGCAGCGCCAGCGCGGCAAGGACGGCAAGAAACAGTGAACGCACGGGAACCTCGGGATCAACCGCGGCCGACAGGGGCCGCACAACCACAGGGGTAACGCCGCGCCACACCCGGTGCAACACGAAATCTGCCCGCCGCGCCCGTGGGTTACGCCGGGTCGCGGGGGGCCGCGCCGCCGCAACTTTGCGCTGCAAATATCCTCAGGGGGGTGAATTTGCGGCACGCAAAGAGGGGGGCGCGAGCGCCCCCCTGTCGGCGCCGCCGGAACGGCGGCGCCCCGGGTCGGGTGAGGAGGACGGGCCCGGCGGGCCCGGCGGACGAGGCCGAAACCCGCCCCGCCCCCCCGCCGAGCCCCGCCTTGCCGGTCAGTCGGCGGTCAGCAGCGGCGGTTTCGATCCGGCGATGCGCGGCTTTTCGGTCTCTTCGATCTCGAGCTCGATCTTGTCGTCGCGCAGCACCACCCGCACCAGCCCGCCCTTGGTCAGCCGGCCGAACAGCAATTCCTCGGCCAGCGGCTTCTTGACGTGTTCCTGGATCACCCGGGCCAGCGGCCGGGCGCCCATCTTGTCGTCATAGCCCTTGTCGCCCAGCCAGGCCGCCGCCGCGTCGCTCAGTTCGAACGTGACGTTGCGGTCCATGAGCTGCGCTTCCAGTTGCAGCACGAACTTCTCGACCACTTTCATGATCGTGCCCTTGCCCAGCGGGGCAAAGCTGATCACCGCATCCAGCCGGTTGCGGAATTCCGGCGTGAAGGTGCGCTCGATGGCGGCGGTATCCTCGCCCTCGCGGCGCTCGCGGCCAAAGCCGATCGCCGATTTCGCCTGTTCGGCGGCGCCGGCGTTCGAGGTCATGATCAGGATCACGTTGCGGAAATCCACCTGACGGCCGTTGTGGTCGGTCAGTTTGCCGTGGTCCATCACCTGCAGCAGGATGTTATAGACATCCGGGTGGGCCTTTTCGATCTCGTCGAGCAGCAGTACGCAATGCGGATGCTGATCGACGCCATCGGTCAACAGGCCGCCCTGATCGAAGCCGACATAGCCCGGCGGGGCGCCGATCAGCCGCGAGACCGCGTGTTTCTCCATGTATTCCGACATGTCGAAGCGCAGCAGCTCCACCCCCAGCGTATTCGCCAGTTGCTTGGCCACCTCGGTCTTGCCCACCCCGGTCGGCCCGGCGAACAGATAGTTGCCGATCGGCTTTTCCGGTTCGCGCAGCCCGGCGCGGGCCAGTTTGATGGCGGAGGACAGCGCCTCGATGGCGGCATCCTGGCCGAACACCACCCGCTTGAGCGCGGCATCCAGATCGCGCAGCACCTCGGCGTCGTTCTTGGACACGTTCTTGGGCGGGATGCGGGCGATCTTGGCCACCACGGCCTCGATTTCCTTGGGCGTGATGGTCTTGCGCCGTTTGGCGTGCGACACCAGATGCTGCGCCGCGCCCGCCTCGTCGATCACGTCGATCGCCTTGTCGGGCAGTTTGCGGTCGTTGATATAGCGCGAGGCCAGTTCCACCGCGGTGCGGATCGCATCGTTGGTATAGCGCAGGTCGTGGTGCTTTTCGAAATAGGGTTTCAGCCCCATCAGGATCTTCACCGAATCCTCGACGGTGGGTTCGTTGACGTCGATCTTCTGGAACCGGCGGCTCAGCGCGCGGTCCTTTTCAAAGTGCTGGCGGAATTCCTTGTAGGTGGTCGAGCCCATGCAGCGCAGCTTGCCGCCCTGCAGCGCCGGTTTCAGCAGGTTCGAGGCATCCATCGCCCCGCCCGAGGTGGCCCCGGCGCCGATCACCGTGTGGATCTCGTCGATGAAGAGAACCGCGTCCTCGTGATCCTCGAGTTCCTTCATCACCGCCTTGAGGCGTTCCTCGAAATCGCCGCGATAGCGGGTGCCCGCCAGCAGCGCGCCCATGTCGAGCGAATAGATCGTCGATCCGGCCAGGATGTCGGGGGTTTCGCCGTCAACGATCTTCTTGGCCAGCCCTTCGGCGATGGCGGTCTTGCCGACGCCGGGGTCGCCCACCAGGAGCGGGTTGTTCTTGCGCCGGCGGCACAGCACCTGAATGGCGCGCTCCACCTCGGCGTGGCGGCCGATCAGCGGATCGACATCGCCCTTGCGCGCCTTGGCGTTCAGATCGACGCAGAACTTGGCCAGCGCCGAATCCTTGGGGTCGACCTTGGGTTGCTGCGGCGGTTCGCTGGCCTGCGGTTCATCGGCGCCCGAGACCGGGCGCGATTCGGTGAAGCCGGGGTTCTTGGCGACGCCATGCGCGATGAAATTGACCGCGTCATAGCGGGTCATGTCCTGTTCTTGCAGGAAATAGGCCGCGTTCGATTCGCGTTCGGCAAAGATGGCGACCAGCACATTGGCGCCCGTCACCTCGTTGCGGCCCGAGCTTTGCACATGGATCGCCGCGCGCTGGATCACGCGTTGAAAGGCGGCCGTGGGCACCGCTTCGGAGCCTTCGACATTGGTGATCAGCGTCGAGAGGTCGTCATCGATGAATTCTTCCAGGGTTTTGCGCAGATCGCCCAGATCCACGTTGCAGGCCTGCATGACGCGGGCTGCATCGGGTTCGTCGAGGAGGGCGAGCAGCAGATGCTCGAGAGTGGCAAGCTCGTGCCGGCGGGTGTTGGCCAGGGCCAGCGCGCCGTGGATCGCCTGTTCAAGGGTCGCAGAAAACGAGGGCACGTCCTTGCTCCTTCCATTTGTGCGGCCGGGGGCCGCAGGGTCCGGAGCGACGGGGATCGCCCCAAAGGGTGCGGTCTGTCGCTGCGAGACTGCAGCGTGCGACCATGTGATTAAACTTTGGTTTTCCCGGCGGCGCTTCAAGTCTTTTCTGCCGGAGAATTACGTCACGATTCAGTTTGCTGCCTTTTCAGGCGGCAGCAGCGGCCCTGCGCCGGGTGCCCGGCGCCCTGCGGTGCCCGGAGGCGCTCAGGAATTGTCCTTCTGGCGGCGGATGGCGGCCAAGACCTCCCTAGGCGCGGCGCCGGGCAGACCGGCTGCCGCCGCGACCTCGGGCAGGTGGCAGCGCAAATATGGGTTCAGGAGGCGCTCACTTTCAAGGGTGGTGCCGGTGGTCGGTGCCCCTTCGGCGGCGAGGCGTGGCAATTCGGCCTGCCGCGCCGCCAGCGCCGCCGCATCCGGGGCATAGCGGGCGGCAAAGGCGAGGTTGGCGCGGGCGTAATCATGGCCCGACAGGATGCGCGTGTCGGCGGGCAGGGCATCGAAGCGGGCGAGGGTGTCGAACATCTGGTCGGGCGTGCCCTCGAACAGGCGCCCGCAGCCATGGGTCATCAGGCTGTCGGCCGAAAACAGTGCCTTGAGCGCCGGATAGTGAAAGGCGACATGGCCCAGCGTATGGCCGGGCGCGTCCATCACCAGGGCGCCGCCGGGCAGGGTGTCGCCGGGGGCGAAGGCGTGGTCCAGCGGCGGCAGGCGATGGGCGTCGGCGGCGGCACCCCAGACCGAGGCGGGCGCGGCGGCGAGGATTTCGGGCACGGCCTGGATATGGTCGGCATGGTGGTGGGTCAGATAGATCCGGTTCAGCCGCCAGCCGCGCGCCGCCAGCCGGTCCAGAATCGGCGCGGCCTCGGGCGCGTCGATCAGCGTGGTCTCGCCGGTCGCGGCGTCCTGCACCAGATAGGCGTAATTGTCCTGAAGGCAGCGGATGATCTCGATGGCCATGGAAACTCCGGTGAGGCGTCTGCGGCATGCACGGGCTTTGCAAAGCGGGTGCGATGGGGCAGGGTGCAGTGTGGCGCAGGGCGCAGCGGGGTTCAATGCATCTCGACGTACATCAGTTGCGTGATTTCTACTACCGCAGCCAGTTGGGCCGAGCGGCGCAGAAGGGTATCCGCGACCGGGTGGTCGAACGCTGGGGCGATGTGCGCGGGCTCAGCCTGGCGGGCTATGGCTTTGCCGTGCCGCTGCTGCGGCCGTTTCTGGGCGTGGCCGAGCGGGTGGTCGGGCTGATGCCCGGGCCGCAGGGGGTGATGCACTGGCCCGCCGACGGCGCCAATCATTCGGTGCTGTGCGACGAGGCCCGCTGGCCACTGGCCAATGACAGTATCGACCGGCTGGTGGTGATGCACGGGCTGGAGACCAGCGATCACCCGCTGGCCCTGCTGGACGAGATGCACCGCGTTCTGGCGCCGCGCGGGCGGGCGCTGGTGATCGTGCCCAGCCGCGGCGGGCTGTGGGCGCGGTCGGATGCGACGCCCTTCGGCTTTGGCCGCCCCTATTCGCGCGGGCAACTGGAGCGGCTCTTGGCCGAGGCCGGGTTCGTCTGCGCCGCGCATGCCTCGGCGCTGTATTTCCCGCCGTCGTCGCGCCGGTTCTGGCTGCGCTCGGCGCGGGGGCTGGAGCGGACCGGCAAGAAGCTGGGCATGGACCGGCTGGGCGGGGTGCTGATGGTCGAGGCGATGCGCCGCGACACCGCCGCGCCGCGCGGCCTGCGCGTCGGTGCCCGCCAGCCGCTCAGGGTGCTGGAGGGCGTGCCGTCGAGCGGGGCGCAACCGGCCTGGCGGGGCCGCCCGCCGACCGGGCCGGGGCCAGCCGGTGAGGGGTGATCGGGCGGCGAATCCGTCCCGGCGGTGCGGGTTTTCCGGCGACGGAAACCGGGGGCCGCGCCGTGATTTTGCTGCGGTGCAGAATCGGCGCCAACCGGCAAGTCCCTGCCGCTGCGACAATCTGTCCCGCCCTGCGCCAACTAACCGCTAACAAGGCCCCGTTCACGGCGCCTTGATGGTTGCAGGACGGTTTATGCTCTGCTAGACCCGCGCCGATTTCGGGTGACGCGCATACTGTTCCAGCACCCTGACCAAGAGCCCGGACCTTGCGCGAGGTCGGAGGGCGCAAAACTCGAAAGGGTGGACGTGTCCGAACCTGCTTCGATCTCCACAGGCATCGCCCAGCGCTATGCCACCGCCATCTTCGAACTGGCGAAAGAGAGCTCGGCGATTGCCGCGCTCGAAGCCGACATCGACACGCTGGACGCCGCTCTGTCTGACAGCGCCGAACTGCGCGGGATGATGGTCTCGCCGGTTTACAGCCGCGAGGATATGGGCAAGGCGATCACCGCCCTGGCCGACAAGATGGCTCTGTCGCCAACCCTGCGCGGTGCGCTGGGCATGATGGCGCAGAACCGCCGCCTGTTTGCCGTGCCGCAACTGATCGCCGGTCTGCGCCGGATGATCGCCGAGGAAAAGGGCGAAGTGACCGCCGATGTCACCTCGGCCAGCGTGTTGAGCAAGGCGCAGGCGGACCAGTTGGCCGCGACGCTGCAGGCGCGTTTCGGCAAGACCGTGAAACTGAATGTCGCCGTCGATGAGCATCTCATCGGTGGCCTGATCGTCAAAGTGGGCTCGAAGATGATCGACACGTCGATCAGGTCAAAGCTCGCGGCCCTCCAGAACAGCATGAAAGAGGTCGGATAATGGGTATCCAAGCCGCTGAAATCTCTGCGATCCTAAAGGAGCAGATCAAGAACTTCGGCCAGCAGGTCGAAGTCGCGGAGGTCGGTCGCGTTCTGTCGGTCGGGGACGGTATCGCCCGTGTCCACGGTCTCGACAACGTGCAGGCCGGCGAGATGGTCGAGTTCCCCGGCGGGATCCGCGGCATGGCGCTGAACCTCGAGACCGACAACGTCGGTATCGTGATCTTCGGCGACGACCGTTCCATCAAGGAAGGCGACACCGTCAAGCGCACCAAGTCCATCGTGGACGTGCCCGCCGGTGAGGGCCTGCTGGGCCGCGTGGTTGACGGTCTGGGCAACCCGATCGACGGCAAGGGCCCGATCGTGTTCTCCGAGCGCCGCGTCGCCGACGTCAAGGCGCCGGGCATCATCCCGCGGAAATCGGTGCACGAGCCGATGGCCACCGGCCTGAAATCGGTCGACGCCATGATCCCGATCGGCCGCGGCCAGCGCGAGCTGATCATCGGCGACCGCCAGACCGGCAAGACCGCCGTGGCGCTCGACGCGATCCTGAACCAGAAATCCTATAACGCGGCGGCGGGCGACGACGAGGGCAAGAAGCTCTATTGCGTCTATGTCGCCATCGGCCAGAAGCGGTCGACCGTGGCCCAGCTCGTCAAGAAGCTGGAAGAAAACGGCGCGATGGAATATTCGATCGTCGTCGCCGCCACCGCCTCTGACCCGGCGCCGATGCAGTTCCTCGCGCCCTATGCCGCGACCGCGATGGCGGAATATTTCCGCGACAACGGCCGCCATGCGCTGATCATCTATGATGACCTGTCCAAGCAGGCCGTCGCCTACCGCCAGATGTCGCTGCTGCTGCGCCGTCCGCCCGGACGTGAAGCCTATCCCGGCGACGTGTTCTATCTGCACTCGCGCCTGCTGGAACGCTCGGCCAAGCTGAACGAGGATTTCGGCTCGGGCTCGCTGACGGCGCTGCCGATCATCGAAACCCAGGGCGGCGACGTGTCGGCGTTCATCCCGACCAACGTGATCTCGATCACCGACGGCCAGATCTTCCTGGAAACCGAACTCTTCTACCAGGGCATCCGCCCGGCCGTGAACACCGGTCTGTCGGTGTCGCGCGTGGGTTCGTCGGCGCAGACCAACGCCATGAAATCGGTGGCCGGCCCGGTGAAACTGGAACTGGCGCAGTACCGCGAGATGGCGGCCTTTGCGCAATTCGGTTCCGACCTCGACGCCGCGACGCAGAAGCTGCTGAACCGCGGCGCCCGCCTGACCGAGCTGATGAAGCAGCCGCAATACGCGCCGCTGACCAACGCCGAAATCGTCTGCGTGATCTATGCGGGCACCAACGGCTATCTCGACAAGATCGGCGTCAAGGAAGTCGGTCGCTTCGAGAAGGGCCTGCTGGCGCATCTGCGCGGCAAGCATGCCGCGCTGTTGGCCGACATCACCAACAACGACCGCAAGGTGAAGGGCGAGCTGGAAGACAAGATCCGGACGGCTCTGGACGAATTCGCAAAAGATTTCGCCTGAGGGCGGGACGAGAGGATCGGTAAATGCCTAACCTCAAGGACCTGAAGAACCGGATCACGAGTGTGAAGAACACTCGCAAGATCACGAAGGCGATGCAGATGGTCGCGGCGGCAAAGCTCCGCCGCGCCCAGGAAGCAGCCGAGGCCGCGAGGCCCTATGCCGCGCGGATGGAAGCCGTGGTGAACGGTCTGGCGGCCTCGGTCGCCGGGTCGGACAGCGCCCCCCGCCTGCTGGCGGGGACGGGGGCGGACAAGGTGCATCTGCTGGTGGTGATGACCGGCGAGCGGGGCCTCTGCGGTGGCTTCAACTCGTCGATCGTCAAGCTGGCGCGCACCCGCATCCACGAGCTGCTGGCGCAGGGCAAGACGGTCAAGATCCTGACCGTCGGCAAGAAGGGCCGCGAACAGCTTCGCCGCGATTTCTCGGCCTATATGGTCGGGCATGTCGATCTGTCCGAGGTCAAGCGCATTGGCTATGTCAATGCCCGGGCCATCGCGCAGGACATCTTCACCCGTTTCGACGCGGGCGATTTCGATGTGGCGACGATCTTCTTCAGCCGCTTCCAGTCGGTCATCACCCAGATCCCGACCGCGCAGCAGATCATCCCGGCCCCGGTGGTCGAGACGGCCGATACCGGCGCGGTTTACGATTACGAGCCGTCGGAAGAAGCCATCCTCGCCGATCTGCTGCCGCGCGCTGTCGCCACGCAGATCTTTACCGCGCTGCTGGAGAACAACGCCTCGTTCAACGGCGCGCAGATGTCGGCGATGGACAACGCGACGCGCAACGCGGGCGACATGATCGAGAAACTGACGATCGTGTACAACCGTTCGCGTCAGGCGGTGATCACCAACGAGCTTATTGAGATCATTTCGGGCGCCGAGGCGCTCTGAGGAACCGGAGAAACCACAATGGCCACAGCGAAAGCCTACGGCAAGATCACCCAGGTGATCGGCGCGGTCGTCGACGTCCAGTTCGAGGGTGATTTGCCCGCGATCCTGAACGCGCTGACCACCGAAAACAACGGCAAGCCCCTGATCCTCGAGGTTGCGCAGCACCTCGGCGAGAACACCGTGCGCGCCATCGCCATGGACGCGACCGAAGGTCTGGTGCGCGGTCAGGCGGTCAGCGACAACGGCGCACCGATCTCGATGCCGGTGGGCAGCGCCACGCTGGGCCGCATCCTGAACGTCACCGGTGCCCCGGTCGACGAAAAGGGCCCGGTCAATGCCACCCAGACCCGTTCGATCCACGGCCAGGCCCCCTCGTTCGAGGACCAGTCCACCGGGACCGAGATCCTCGTCACCGGCATCAAGGTCATCGACCTGCTGGCGCCCTATACCAAGGGCGGCAAGATCGGCCTGTTCGGCGGCGCGGGCGTGGGCAAGACGGTTCTGATCATGGAACTGATCAACAACATCGCCAAGGTGCACTCGGGCGTGTCGGTGTTCGCCGGCGTCGGCGAGCGGACCCGCGAGGGCAACGACCTCTATCACGAGATGATCGAATCCGGCGTTATCAACATCGATAACCTGGAAGAATCGAAAATCGCCCTGGTTTACGGCCAGATGAACGAGCCCCCCGGAGCCCGGATGCGCGTCGCCCTGTCGGGTCTGACGCTGGCCGAACAATTCCGCGACGACACCGGTTCGGACGTGCTGTTCTTCGTGGACAACATCTTCCGCTTTACCCAGGCCGGTTCGGAAGTGTCGGCACTGCTGGGCCGTATTCCCTCGGCCGTGGGCTATCAGCCGACGCTGGCCACCGACATGGGCGCGATGCAGGAACGCATCACCTCGACGAAGAACGGCTCGATCACCTCGGTGCAGGCCGTCTACGTTCCGGCCGACGACCTCACCGACCCGGCGCCCGCCACCTCGTTCGCCCACCT
>JAANMY010002552.1_pt1 | contig 16948 bp, 17 predicted proteins | sample 7279691 | NCBI WGS metagenome assembly JAANMY01 (sample SAMN14094543, study PRJNA606508) | bioreactor metagenome | isolation source: A lab-scale SPAN reactor treating ammonium-rich wastewater day 388 | place: Ireland: Galway | collected 2018-02-07
CCTTCGGGGCCGGTGCGGATTGAAACACGGTCAATCCGGTCTCCGACGTCATATCACACCTGGGTTCACCGGCCCTTCGGGGCCGGTGCGGATTGAAACCCGGTTACCGTATGATGAGGAGTGAGGGTGTTGGCGGGTTCACCGGCCCTTCGGGGCCGGTGCGGATTGAAACCCGGGTGCCGGGAACCGGATCCGGGTATCAGGTAGGGTTCACCGGCCCTTCGGGGCCGGTGCGGATTGAAACATAGGACTGCCTAGACCTAACCTGATCGGAGCGCGGTTCACCGGCCCTTCGGGGCCGGTGCGGATTGAAACCGCGCAGCGCCAGCCTCGCGCATGATCCAGGAGCGGTTCACCGGCCCTTCGGGGCCGGTGCGGATTGAAACCTCGACGCAGACATGACCGGAGCCGACCTGCGCGGGGTTCACCGGCCCTTCGGGGCCGGTGCGGATTGAAACGACGATGCGAACACCGACATCGCGACCTACGAGACCGGTTCACCGGCCCTTCGGGGCCGGTGCGGATTGAAACGCCCGACCTCCACGGCCGATTGATCATGAGCTGCTGGTTCACCGGCCCTTCGGGGCCGGTGCGGATTGAAACGTGCCGCTCGTACTCCTCGTACCTCTGCTTCCGCGGGTTCACCGGCCCTTCGGGGCCGGTGCGGATTGAAACGGCGGGCCTCGGGCTCGTCTACGGTGCAGCTAGGGTTCACCGGCCCTTCGGGGCCGGTGCGGATTGAAACCCAAGCTTCTGCCGTGCCTTATGTTACACGATATCGGTTCACCGGCCCTTCGGGGCCGGTGCGGATTGAAACGAGGACCTCGCCGACACCCTGAGAGTACTGCGCAACGCTGGCCCTCGCCCAGTCGATCCCGTACAGTTATGATCGCGAATCGCGAGGCGTCGAGGAGTACTGGCGATACCCGATCGAAACCCTGTATGATCAAACAGGCGACTGTGAGGACAGCAGCATTCTGGCCGCCTGCATCCTCATGACGCTCGGGCACGACGTCGTCGCGCTCCTCATGCCCTCCCATGCCGCCATCGGTGTCCGTGCAGGCGAGGGGTTTCCTCCATCCGAGCGTCTTGTGAGCGGTCTCTACTACTTCTGCGAAACCACAAAGGAAGGTTGGCGCGTCGGGCAGGTACCTGCGGACATCAACCTGGCCGAAATCGAGGTCCATCGTCTGGGCTGAGCCCCGGCGCAGCCGTATCGCCAGCCTCAACCGCCAGCCGCGCCCAGTTCTATACCCCTCCCGGGCACCGTCGCACACACCCCCACGTAGGGGCAGGCCCTGTGCCTGCCCTCCCTGTTCGCACACCTCCGCAGAGGCGATTCAGGAATGGCCCGTACAGAGATCTCCGTCTCTCGGCGCATCGGACGGTTGGCGGCATTCCCATAGGCTCCACAAAGGCGGGGATCCGCTGACCGGTCAACCGATGACGGCTACCAAAAGCTCGTTAGGCTCATCTTCCTTGTTTCAATCCCCTGCGGGGATCCGCTGACCGGTCAACCTCTTAGGGGGTTAGAAGTGAAAGATCTTGTGGAAGGGTTTCAATCCCCTGCGGGGATCCGCTGACCGGTCAACCTGGACAATCCATGAAAAAGATTGTTTTGGCCGGTCGTTTCAATCCACTGCGGGGATCCGCTGACCGGTCAACCTCAGAACGCGCTTGACGCGGTCTCCTCGCCTTATGCAGAGTTTCAATCCCCTGCGGGGATCCGCTGACCGGTCAACCCGAGACCGATGCCTCGCTCCACGTCGCGATGGTGATCAGCGTTTCAATCCCCTGCGGGGATCCGCTGACCGGTCAACCGCTACTTCCACCCGACCACAAGGACCAGGACGGCAACTCGCCACCGTTCTTGTTTCAATCCCCTGCGGGGATCCGCTGACCGGTCAACACGGCGTGATTCGGATCGAGACCGATGCCTCGCTCCACGTGTTTCAATCCCCTGCGGGGATCCGCTGACCGGTCAACCTCTGCCGCGCCATGGCAGCCTATGCCCTAGCCACCTGCCCGTTTCAATCCCCTGCGGGGATCCGCTGACCGGTCAACCTTCGTATTATCTTCCGCGGTGCTGCCGCGTCGTATGGTTTCAATCCCCTGCGGGGATCCGCTGACCGGTCAACCCGACTCACCGGATCTTCTTACGAGTAGGTTGTTGGCTTAGTTTCAATCCCCTGCGGGGATCCGCTGACCGGTCAACCTAAACTTCCGAGGCACTGCGGATCAGCTGCGAGTGCGGCTGGAGGACCTGTTTCAATCCCCTGCGGGGATCCGCTGACCGGTCAACCTTTTAGTGCGGCGATAATCGGGCTGTGGTTCGCCCTCGTTTCAATCCCCTGCGGGGATCCGCTGACCGGTCAACCCGTCTGCGTCCATGTCGGCTCCGGTAACGGAGACCAGGTTTCAATCCCCTGCGGGGATCCGCTGACCGGTCAACCTGGGAAACAGGTCGGCTTTCAACCCCTGTGACCATTTTTTCAATCCCCTGCGGGGATCCGCTGACCGGTCAACCCCTTCTTCTCAGATTCCGAGCTTGTGCGCGCTAACCTCGAACTCCAACAACATTCTACATCCCTTAGCAGGCCTTGTCAACCCCTGTTCGATCTCCCATGATGCAGCGCTAACCTCGTGCTCAAAGGCAGTCGCGGGAGGTTAGCGCGCAGGACGGCCGTACGGCTCCGATCCTGATTCACTGTCCCGGCGCCTCAGGGTCGTCGTCGCATCGGAGCAGGTTAGCGCGCAAGCCGCCGGACGGCGCTCGATAAGGAACGAACTCGCCATCTCCCATGATGGACGCCCGCATGTTGGAGGCCATCCGCTGCAACTCCTTGCGAAAGCTCGTGGGGCCGCCGTCCCGAGCGGACAGCCGGCTGTTCATGCGATCGCGAAAGCGCGTGAAGTACACCGCCAGCTTCTCCTTCTTCAGTCGGAAGCCGCCATCCTCCTGCAGGACAAAGTCATCCGCCTGTAACGCTCCCAGGTTGATGAGCGAGAGCGCCACCGCATCGGCCACGGGAGCGCGGAACACCTCCAGCAGGTCCTCGGCCAGCGCGGGAACACGCCCGCGCGAGCTATGGAACACCCCGATCTGCGGATCGAGCCCAAGGCCGGTCAGGGCGCCGATAATCTCGGCCGTCAGAAGGGTGTAGCCAAGGCTCAGCAGCGCATTGACCGGGTCGCGCGGCGGTCTGCGCGAGCGTCCGCGAAACGGCACAGGCCTGCGGAGCGCGTGGGGCAGCCCGCCGAAGTACACCTTTGCCGCTGCGCCTTCGAGACCCATCAGCCGGGGAAGAGGATGTCGACCGGTCGCATCTGCGGTCTGGGCCATGCGCTCGACGTCGCGCGCGATTGCTGCCATCGCGTTGCTCGCCTCGGCAAGCTCCGGGGATGCGTGGTTGCGGGCATAGCGCATCAACAGCGCCCTCTGCCCAGCGATCTTGGCCAGCACGATGCTCCGAGCCACCTCCACGCGCCATGCAGTGTCTTCGAGGCGGCGGTACTGGGCCAGGCGTATGGCGATGTCGCGCCGCGAGTCCGTCTCTAGTCGTCCCTTGTAGGCGCCGTCTACCGTCAGGAATGTTACCGGGATGCGCCGGGCGAAGGCGAAGTTCAGGAACCCGATCGTAGGAGCCACAGCACCGAAGAAGAGAGCGCGCTCTATCCGCATGGCAGGCAATCGGGCGATCGGCTGGCCGTCTGATTGCACAACGATCTGGCCGCCGATATGATGGACGGTCGCACCCTGAACGGTGACGATGAGCGTGCGCATTGCCGATGGAGCCTCCATGGCCTAGATCAGGTAGACGCTCTGCCAACCCTCGGGCTCGGGCGGGCGGCGGGGCGTATGAATGCGGCCTGCGTCGGTCCACGCCTGCAGCAGAGCGGCAGCCATGGCCGGCAGCGGGACGCCTCGCCTCTGCAGTCGGAGGAGCTCGACCATCTGCGCTGACAATCGGCGTTCGGTCATGACGGGCGGCCTCGGTGCACACTGCGCAGCCCCCTGCGATCGCGTGTCCGGGCCGTACCCGAACCGATATACGGGCGAACGGCCCTGCCGATCGACGCGGTGGAGCGGAAGGATGAGAGACCCGACGATGGCCGCTCCGAGGAACTCGAACCCTCTGATGAACGGCACGACCGCGGTTTTCGTCTCATTGATCTGCAGGTCTATGTCGGAGAGCGCCAGAGCAGCCCGTTCGAGACCCCGAACGGCTTCCCGCTCGGTCTTGCCAAGGATGACGAAGTCGTCGGCATACCGCACCAGCGGATGGGCGGGACTGTGGACCGCTTCGTCGAACGCGTCGAGATAGAGGTTGCAGAGAAGGGGCGAGAGAACATCGCCCTGGGGCACGCCGATGCCCGGCTCGACGAGCGCATCCTGGTCCACAGCGCCCGCCGACAACCAGGAATGCACCAGCGCGAGCGCGTCTTGCTCCGGCACATATCGGCCCAATGCGCCCATGAGCCGCGGGCGGTCAAGGCTGTCGAAGCAGAGCCGCACGTCGGACCGCGCCGCCCAGGCATAGCCCTCCCGGTGATAGGCGCTGATGGCGGCCAGCGCCGATTCGATGGAACGACCGGGGCGGTAGGCATAGGCGCACGGCTCGAGTTCGGGCTCGACTCGGGGCTGCAACCGACCCAGCAGCGCCCGCTGGACGACGCGGTCGCGCACCGTCTGCACGCCGATCAGGCGGTCGCTGCCGTCGGTCTTGGGGATGCGCACACGGCGGGCCGGCCACGGACGGTAGTCGCCCGACCGAACCTCGCGCACCAGCCGAGCAATCTCCGTTTCGAGCCGCTGCTCGAAGCCCCGGAGCGTGACGCCGTCAACCCCCGGGGCCTTGCCACCCCGGCGCACCCTCGCCCATGCCTCGAGCAGGCTCTCGGTGGTGGCAATGCTGCTCAGGAGCCGGGTCAACGGGGCGCTCCTTCAGCGCCGCGGCGGCGGATCGGGCCGACGCAGCGTCAGGCCCATTCCCTGAGTGGTGCGGGCGCCTGTTCCTGCGTATTCGCTGAATGCGACCAGCGCGGCGAACCTCGCTCGGTCGCCTGTATGCCACTCGCGCCATCGAAGCGCCTCGAGGGCGACCCTGCCCTCGAATCCGACCACCTTGCCACGCGCCACTTGCGTCATGATGGTGCGAACCTCGGCGTGCGCAAGACCCACCGAAGCGCACAGGCGTTCGATATCGTCGTCGCCGATGGTGAGCCCCTCAGGACAAGAGGCATTCCAGCGTCGGGCCCAACTCCGCAGCATCAGGTCGGGCACGGGCAGCGGCAGGTGTCGGTCGCCGCCCTGGCTGAACATCGTCGGCGAGGTGAACTCCAGCCGCACTACAGGCCGGAACACGCTCGCCGCCATGGTGGGATAGAGCGCAGGCTCCTCAAGATGCGCATCGGCGAGCCCGACAGGAGAGCCTCCCAGCCTGAGCCGCCGGCCCGATAACACCAGGGCGACGGCGCACTCGATGGCGGCGGCGGTCGGGTCGTCGAGCGCGGCCAGCCGCACGACGGGGCCTTCGGCGCCGTGGAGCAGATGCGCCGCGAAGGGCCGAGGCCCCTGGAGGGCGTGAGCCCCGGCGGCGACATCGGCATCGCCCAGCGCCAGCACGGCATAGGCGAACGCTCGGAGCGCATCCGGCTTACGCCACCAGCGATCCGAGCGGGGTTCGGGAGTCAGGAAAGCGAGGAGGGGCATGGGCGGGGGGCTGGCCTGCGTGCGCTACTTGCCGGGCTCGACCACGCCGAGCATGCCGTAGTCGAGAGCGATCTCGATGGGGTCCTTCGCCGCCACGGGCTTCATGTCCTTGTCAAACTCGGGTGGCGTGTACTGAATGGGTCTGTCGGCATTGAGGCACGCTAAGACACTTCCTACCGAAGCGACAGCCGTCATACCAGTGAAGTCGAGGATCACGTCTGACTCGGCCAATCCATCAGGCAAGGCCGCGTATACGGCCGCGATCTTGTTACGCATCTCGACCGGATCATAGACATCGTCGATCGCCACCATGTGAGCTTGCTTGCCGTTCTGGCGCAGACCCTCGGTGGCAGCTTCTGCTACCTGCGCGCTGCGTCCCGAGATCACCATCCAGCAGTGCTCCAACGCTGATGAGTGGTACTCGATGGCCTTTGCCAGACTGGTCGAGTTGCTGACCAGCACTATCAGTCCCTTCCGTGGCTTCGGCGGGCGCTTGCCGGGGAGCGGCGGAGCGGGACGGTCACGGTTGACCACGAGCGAACACACCCCGGCCGATCCGAGAAGCACAAACCCGGTGACTACTGCGATCGCGCCGCTATGGGTCCCCTTGGTGCCGAGCATGGAGAGGAGCCAATCGTACGCCGCGTCACCCAGGATCGCCAGGGAGATCGCGCCGACGAGGAACGGAACTAGCGCTTCGGGCGTTAGCATTAGCTGCAGCCCGCTTTGGACGTGCCTTCTAGCCTTCACGTGAGTCCTCCTTGCGCCAGTAGAGACGACATCACTCAAGCGCGGGGTAACCGCTGTTGCCGCGCTGTATCCCTCACCTCTTGCAGGTTGACGATCTCCGCGACTTCAAAGCGAGGCGGGACCGCTCCGACGACGGGCCGAAGACGCAGTACGGCCGGGAAGTAGCCCGCCCGCCCATGAATCTCGGCGAGCACGAGGCCTGCGATGACACTCAGGCTTGGCAGGTTCACGAGGAGCGGCGCGGTCTGCCACTCCTCCGCGGTCAGGCCGACCGAATCGATGAGCGCCCCGGCCTGCTCGAGGAACGAGCCAGTCGGATCGAACTGCGCCGGACAGGCGAAGACCCGCTCGACGGCGTGCCCGAGCAGATCCTCAACCGCCTGCGCCTGCTCCGGCGTGATTGGATGGGCGAAGTTCAGGAGGGTCATGGGTTCTCGATCACTGCGTGATGGCCGCAGCGGCGCATCTTTAGTCGTAAGCCATCGCGCTCGCATGTGACGCGCAGGTCCTGAGTTGCTCTGTAGTGGTCTACCCCCGGATGGCTCCCAAGAGGCCCATACTGCAGGCTGCCGTCCTTCCGGACCAGTTCCAGGCCGCCTTTGGCCAGCAGAACCGACACCCGCGCCAGCGACTCCTGCACGTGCATGCGTCCAACCGTGTCACTCAGGCCGCGGTAGTCGCGCGCGAAGCGAGCCTCGTAACTGAGGTTTGGATGATCCAGCAGGTCTCCGGCGAGTATCGCCTGGCGGTTGCTGAGCCATGCGGCGCGTCCCCACGTGCTCAGGCCAACCAGCTGCTGGTCGCCGCAATCGACGATCTCGAGATAGGCTTCGGGAACGCCGGCCACCATGTCGAGTGTCACGTCCGTGGCGTCGTGGGCCAATCGAGCCATGACCGCTGCATGCTCGGATAAGCCCTCATGATCCCATTTGACGGGAAGGCGAGGTATCCGAATAAGGTCGCTGCCGGACTCGAAGATGTAGACGATCTCGTCGGCGTAGAACATGCCCAGAGCCTGCAGATAGGCCTGCATCGCCTTGAAGCCGCCTACAAGATTGAACACCACGCGCCGATTCTGGGCTCGGCATTCGGGCAGCGTAGCATCACACCACTCGAGCAATGTATTGATGCCGTCCGAGAAGCTCTCCGTGTCGGCGGTGGACAGTCCGCTGATCGGTTGTGGGATGGCCGTCGCACCCGCAGTTTGGATCCACTCCGCCGCAATCTCGGCGCAGAGCCTTCCTTGCAGCGTGTCCGTGGCGATCAGGTAGTGGACGTCTCTGCCCGATAGACCGAGACGGACCACCCCATTGAGCTCCGCGCTCTGCCTCTGTGCCTGTTCCGGCGAGGCTCCGGCTATCATCCTGCGTACTTCCTCGGCTCGCGCCTCGATGGCGGCACTGTCGGCGGCGCTCAGCCGCGCTTCAGCCGTGTTGGCGGTGCGGATCAGGAGGCCCCGCAACTCCTGCGGCGCGCCGTTGGTCAGCATGCTCGTGCCGACCGTTGAGATAATGACGCGTGGCAGCATGTCGGCTCCTTTCGTGTTTGGGGTCTCTGTCCACGCCTGACCTGGCGGCGGTACAGATCAAGTGATCGACTCAGAGACACGGAAGAACCCGTAGCCAGCGGCTGTCTTCGCGCCTGCGCCTAGCTCTACCAGTGCCCGGCGAAGCCATCTTGACGCATCATTCAGGCATTCCGACGATCGGGACGTAAGAGCGAATGCGAACTGAACGCCTCCAGGTACTACAAGGAACCGGGTCGGCTTGGGGCTGCCGGTATCGGACGGCGGTGTCCCTGCATTCTTGTCGCCGTAGTATGCGCCGAAATGCGGGGTCACGATGTCGAGATGAAGCCTGCTCGCGTATCTCGGTACAGCGTCAAGGAACACAACTTGACCGCGCCCGTCGCGACCGCCGAAAACAGCCCTGATCTGTGCCACGTCGCGCCTCTGCAGCCACGCCTGAGGTGAAGCCGGCGCGGTCGGAGCACTCCTCTGCAGCCTCCGGAGCACTGCAGTCATCGCGTCGTTCGCGTGCTGATCGGCTGCGTCCGGGACGGGCATCTCGAGCAGTTCTGAGAGAAGCCTGAGGGGCGTCTCAGGAAGCGGTGTATTCGGGCTATGGGGCTGCCAATCTGATGGAGGAGCCGCGGCAAGGTCCAGCGCCTGAGCCACCTGGATGATCGCCGCGGCTCTGGCAAGGCCTTTGCAGGCACTGCCCGGAATGATCGGGAACCCACGGAGCCGCTCAAGACGGATATTCGTCTCCGTGATGTGCTCGGCTCCGAATCCGACAGCGAGACGGGACTCGACCGTCGCATCGAAAGAAGCCACATGCAGCCCGCGCGCAGATGCCTTGTCCAAGTACGCCCGCCTTCGTTTGCCAACGGCCTGCACTTCGTTGACACGCACGCCTGGAAGCTCGAGTTCCGGTACGACCACCTTGTACTCATCTGCGCCCGGCCCGCCCGGCTCCAGCAGTTTGTCCCACACCAGTGAGGGGTTGGCGTTCCGGATATTCGTGACCGCATTGCGCGTATCCCTTGGAATCGGGCGTTCCATCACGCTTCGCCTTCGCCCTGTATCTCCGCTTCAGCGAATCTCTTCAGCCATACCAGGTACGCCAGGGCTTCCGTCGTGGCCCGACGGTAGTGATTGCTGCTGTTCTGCATGAGCCACTCTATAAGATCGGTGTCCTGCATGTGCAGCGGGTCGCGGAGCCATGCGCTCAGGGCTTCGTAAAGGGCTTTGTGGTGCGGCCTATTCTTCGCGCGAAGGAACGTCAAGGCGTGGCCGAGTCCGTTGGTAAGGATCATCGCGGGAAACCCACGGACCAGGGACTTGAACTCCTTTGCATGGTCTCTGCGTGCGAGCCCATGTACAAAGGCCCATGCGGCGGCCGCTCTGAGTTGATCCGTGGTCTTCTGCGCGGACGCTGCCCCTGCATCGTTCGGAACCGTCATGACGCCTGCTCCTTGCCGGAGGCATAGCGAAGACACACAATCCCGCGCCCCACCGTCTCATCGCCGCCCAGCTGGAGACGGTCTGGACTCATCTTCCTAAGCGCTGTGGCGATCTCCTTACCCGATGGCTTCTTGTCGTTCTTCGGGCGCCCTTTGGTGAAGTGCAGAGGGGCGTATAGGAGCGTTTCGGCGGGCAGCATCTCCTCGGTCCAGAGCTGGCCTGACATGACCGTCTTCGTCTCCGCGTCCAAGTGCACTCGAGTGACCACCTCGGTCGCGAACTGCGTGAAGTCGCGGAACTCGTCCTCGGACAGAACCACGAGTCGCCTCTGGAGTTCGGTGCGGAAGTGTGCGTACTCGTCGGTGGCGGGCAATGCGTACTCGGCTAGCCATTCGGCGATGAGCCGCGTTGCGTCATCCCCCTCTACATGGTGCGTGAAGCAGTACTCCTCGAGAACAGCCTTGTCGCCAGCGCTGATTGCACCCCAGTTGGATGCCGATGTCTTTGAAGTCCCGGGGGCAGGCGGGATGACCGGAAAGCCCTTTATGCCGACGGCTGTAAGATCACGAGCGTAACGCGAAAGCACCGCGACACTCGTAGTCCATACGAAGACGCCGCACAGAGAGCGAACGGGAAACAGCAGCAGTCGCGCATCTCCGAACGATACGGCGCCAGCATGGTCGCTAGCGTTGGCGGTTTCGGGACCGAACACGTCCGCGACCCCGACTCCGTTCGCATCCGCTCCAGCAAGTTCAGCTTCTGCTCGCAGGGCGCCCTTTAGCCCAGACCCGGGAACACACGGGTAATGGGTGATGCGTTCACGCTGGATGGGCAGATCCACTACTCCCACCGTTGAGCCCATGCCTGCATGAAGCGGTGTCTCAACGTACAGGTACAGCATATCGTGAGCTTCAAACATACTCCCAACCTCCTGTGTAGACAAGACCGAACCCGATCTCCGACTCGGTATCTGCGATCGAGCAACCGTGCAACGCCGCGATGGCGTCATCGGCGCTGCATTGAGCCTCAATAAAGTACACACTACCTGCGGGCACCGCCTGGACAGTCGGACGCGCGATCCCTCGGTGGATGTCGAAACCATGGATCGGCATGGCCCGATTGATCGCCGCGGCAACCAGACGGAGTCGTATGCCAGCTAGCTCGCCCTTCTCTAGGCACGAGGGTAACCAGCCATAATCAAATCGCCCCGGAGTGGCAAGGTATAGGCGTAGTCTGGTCCAACCGTCGCCACTGCCGCAGACTCTAGCCTGCGGCTCCTGAACCCGGGCTTCGGTGACCACTGCCGAGCGCCGTTCGCCTCCCAGTGCGATCGAGCAGGGCACGCGAAGAGGTATGCCCTCCACATGCGCGAGCAACCCCGTTCCCTCCGACATTCTGACGTAGGCCACTTCATACAGGTTGCCTTCCACCGCGGTCTTGGCCCCTGCAACGAGATGAACACTCGTTCGGCGCTCCGTACAGAACAGGCTCTCCGGTGAAACGAACGCCGTTGGCACGACGCCGTTAAGATAGTCCGAGAACGTCGCGGCATCCATCCAGCCGGGATCGAACTTCTCCGGCTTGCCTGCTTCAACCGGAGCCAGCGAGTGAAGGTCTTTCTTGGGCCAGTTCGCCGCCAGCGTGGATCGCGTAGGACGCATGAACGACCATCCCGACGACTGCCGAACGACGTCTGCAGGCATCGGGTACAGAGGTTCCCATCCCGCATCGGCCTTGCGGGCGAGAAACGGACCGGTCAGCCGCATAGACCCGGTACTGTCGGGCGTGCCGAGGCCCTGAGCCCAGGAGGTCGGGTCCTCCAGGAGTCCACCTGTCTGGACGATGGAAGCGGCTCGGAGCGCTCCAGAGAGGGTTCGTCCGGACGGTGGAAACGTGCCTGTCGAGAGCGATCTCTCACCAGGTGCAAATGGCCGTGCGTCCCGGAAGATGAGAACATCGGAAGGCTCAATGAAGACGGTCATCATTGATCGCTCCCTCCGTTGGCAATGAATCTGGCCACTCCCATCCAGATGGATACCTCCTCTATGCCCAGTGTTGGTATGGACGCTCTCAGGCTGTCCGCCCATTGGCATAAGGACGAACCGAGTTCCATGGCGTCCGCCTTGGCATTATCACTGGCATGCCGCCGTGCGATCCAGCATACACGGCTCTTGCGGGCCTCCGACGCCAGAGGGACTACACTGCCTGACAGTCCACGAGCGTCCTCAATGAGCGCCGTGGGGAACTTGCCTGCCAGATCGCCTGAGCGAAGCATCTCGATGCTCCGGGCGACAATCTGCAACGGCCTGATGGCGGTGGCGGTATCTGTAGTGACAAGACCGAACCGGGTGCCGACTCGCACCTCCTCGCCGCTCCGCTTGAGCACGTGTACGCACACGGCGGCGCGGTTGTATCGCTTCTTTGCCGAAGATTCAGCCATTCGCGCCGCCTCGATGGCAACCTGGAACGGTGATGTATGATGCGCCAATGCAATGCCTACGCTGACACTCGGCAGCGCCACCCCCTCCGGCATAGAGATCCCCTCGACCGCGAGACGAAACCTCGTCGCCAACTCGTCAGCACACGGTAGAGCATCCGCCATCGGCAGCAGCGCTAGCAGATCGTCTCCGCCGGCATATACAGCCCGCCCATAATGGCTGTCTACGATCTCGATCGCTATCGTGTGCGCGAAGGTAGCCACTGCCGCGCTCATACTCCGTGCCTGTTCGTCGTCCGCCTTGGCGAAAAACGCCCCCATGTGGTCGCCATCCATGGCAAGGACCGCGTAATAACGGTCCGGCTGGCCTCGTGGGAGTCGATGCTTTTTGCACGCGCTGTAGACTTGGCGCAACTGGTCCGCCGCATCGGCCGCAAGTATCATGTTGGAGTCAGGATACTCATCTTTGAGCCGGTCGGTAGCCAGGGTCTCGGCGTAGAACAAGTCGCCGTCGTATTGGAGCGCGGCCTTTGACGCGTGATCCATCCCCAGCCGTGGAACTGCTCGCGCCAACGTGGCACTTGCTTTGATACCGAGCAGATCCAAGCACTCGATATAATCGTTAAGTCGGGCTGCAGTGTCGTTGAACGCGAGCACATCGGCAACCCAGTGGGCGCTCGCCACAGAGCTAGTCGACGGGAACGCACCGTGCTCTCTGCATAGTCCCGGAAGAGCCTCCGCGCCTATTGCCGCGCGCTTGACAAAGCACACGGCGCAGAGGCGCTCATTGCCGTCTGGTCGAACTCGAAGCCCCTGGCCCTTTCCCGATTCCAGCAGGCTACGCCACCATTTACGCGCGCTTACGCGATCGGTCAACGCGCTGAGTTCTTGCCGTAGCCCGCACTGACTGCATTTGAGTCCCGGCTCGACAGAAGCGTCAAAATCCCGCAGCATCTTGCGGGCAGCCAGAGCCGAGTACGCGATGTCACGCCGGGAGGTAGATGTCGCCGGTAAGGTTACCCAGAATACCTCCAGAGCCGAGGCGATCTGGCGCCGCCACAGATCGTCGCTAACGCAGGCACGAGGCGCGGACAGAAAACGTTCGCGTACGATCCATGCGATCTTGTCGAATCGGGCACGAACCTCTGTCTCCACCTTATTGGCGATCTCGGATGCGTCCTCGTGTTCCAGCTCGATGACGAAATGATTCGGGGTGTCAGCAACGGCAGACAGCTCCTTAGGCGGGGCGCTTGGCGCTACGAGCGACGCCGAAGGATCCAAACTCACGAACTCGGCGATAGCCTCCCTGGTAAGAAAGGACAGCAACCAGCTACCGATCCATAGGTCCTGTGTCCTGCGAGCTGCAGCGATGAATCCCTGCACCGGGCCGATATGAAACGCCACGAGAGAACTCATGGATACACTCCGCTATCGGGACAAACAGGCCACGACGGGGTCATCGTGTTGAATAGATCGTTTACATCCGGATTCTTTGCAGCAAGGTAAGTGAGAACCACAACAGGTCCATCATCTGTCTGGTGTATCGTGGCGTGTAGCGGCGATGCCCGACGCGGGGTGATGCCCCCAAACGCGTCGGCGAACCGGCGTTCGCCCAGTGCCGCCTTCCGCTCAGACATGCAGGTCATGAGGGCCTTCTCTGCATCAAGGGGTTCGTCATCGACGGGGCGCCAGACGCGCACAAGCGCGTTGCACGGCGGTAGAACGGGAAAGGACGGCTCCTGCATATTCGCTGCCGCGCGTTCCAGCTGCAGATACCGCAATGTGTACTGATGTGCGTCGTTCAGTGTCTGATACAGTAGACTGGCAAGCGCTGGTCCATTCGCCGGTCGGGTCGTCCATGCTGTTATTACCTCCAGAATGGACTGTGAGAGACCGACGGCCAGTGTCGTGTCAGCAGCCTCCAATCGGAGGCTACCGGCTCCGCGGCGACTACGACATCCCAAGCCGCCCAGCGTCAGCCACATCAGCGATGCCCATAGCGCCATTTCAAGCGGCGCCGGCTGGACGAGAGGCTTCGCTGCGATCCTGAGTTTCATCCTGCCGCCGCACATCGCCTTACGATCGCCGGTGTCTCTATGCGGGAGGAGTTTCGCGTCGCCGCGGTTAAGGTCTGTTGTCTCCATCAACCGGACAGTCACTGGAGAGTTTCCGCGAGTGGATCCGAAGACGGATTCCTCCACCTCATGCAACCTGGCAAGGTTGTTCGTACCGATCGCTCCACCGATCAACGCTCGGAGCCAGTAGCGCATCGCTCCGCGGATCGGCGGTATACGGGCCTCCGGCTCGTTCGGCTTGAAGGAGCCGAGGAAGGCGGGCGTCACAACGCGCAATCTGAGGTCGACATTCATGATCAGCCCGCCTCGCGCGTCTCGTATCCCCCGCCGAACATCGGGGTGATCAGCTTCAGCTGGAGCGTGATGGTCTCGGGACCCGGCGGAGCGTGCCAGGTCGGGGGCCTGCAGGGAGCGCGACTCATGGGAGAACCTCCTGTAATCGACACACAGACATGAAGAGGCGAGGGGCGCTGCGGAACTGGCCCGTCGCACGGCGTCTCAGCGGCATACTGTCCTCCTTCGGTTTCGTCCGGTCGCCGGGGAGGCGGCCGATCTCAGCGGTCATGGTAACGGTTGCAGGCGGACCCCAAGCGCCGCAGGGTCCGTCGATTGAGGCGTTTCGCTAACTACGAGCCGACATCCTTCCCGGTTTCGCAAAAACGCTAAATATCCCTCTGTACATCTCCCGTCCACCTCGCCCACGGCAGGATACGGGCCCCCGATCGTGGAATCGCGGAGCGTACTGGACCATACCCGCCCAGAGGAGCCCCAATCCGCCATGCCCGTCCGAATCCGCATGATCCTCCATGGACCAGAGATCGGGCCTTCCGCTCTCTACGCCGATCCCCTCCGCGCCGTCGTCTTTCGCGCGATCAGCGCGGCCCATCCGGCCCTGGGCCAGCTCATTCACGATACGAACGGTCCCAAACCCCTGACGATCGGGCCCCTTCGCCCCGCAGCCGAACGCAACGGGTCCTGCGCCGTCGAGATCGCCTTCCTCGCCGATCCCCCGCTCGAAGCCTTTCTCGAAGGCATCGGAGCCCCGGGCTCGACCGTACGCCTCCGGTCGGACGCGTACGCCCTGGCCGGGCTGGAGACCGCGGCCTCAGCCTCCTATGATGATCTGGCAGCCGCCGCGACCCTGCAGCCCGCCCTCAGCCTCGAGATGCGCACCCCCACAGCCCATCACGCCGTCGGCCCCGTGCGCCGAAGCGTCGTACTGCCGGATCCCGCGCTCTATATCGGCAGCTGGCTGGGCCGATGGAACCGCTTCGCCGATCGTCCGTTCGAGGACGGCCTCCTGAAGACCGTCGAAGAGTACATCGTCATCAGCGCATTCCAGGGCCGCACGGTGCGGGTCCAGCTCCAGCGCCCTCGGGTCTTCATCGGCTTCGTCGGCCGCGTCACCTTCACCGTTCTCGGCGAGGCACCGCAGCCCCGCGCCGTCAGCGCCGCCATCCACACGCTCGCACGCTTCGCCGAATACGCCGGAACCGGAGTCGAAACCATGCGGAGCATGGGCCAGACGCGCATCGTACCGTTCGAGCCCTCGAAAGCGGACCGACGCCGCCCGGACGGGCGCGAGACTGACGAAGGCAATGATCCTCTATATCGATGAACAGGGAGCCGAGCTCCACAAAACCGGCGAACGCCTCATCGTCCAGAAGGACGACGTCGAGATCGCCGCCGTCCGCCTGCGGGAGCTGGAGCAGCTAGTCCTCGTCGGCCCCGTCGACCTGACGACACCCGCCATGCACACCCTCATCGATCACGGCGTCGACACCTGCTTCCTGACGGCGGGCGGCCGCTATCGAGGCCGGCTGGCGCCCGCCGAAGGCAAGAACGTACTCCTCCGTCAGGCCCAGTTCCGGCGCGTCGACGACGCCCAGTTCCGGCTGACCATGGCGAGGACCATCGTCGGAGCCAAACTCGCCAACTGCCGCTACGTTCTGCTGCGCTACGCCCGTAATCATCCGACCCCTGCCGTCGATGAGGCCGCCGAGGCCCTGGCTCGCGCCGCCGCCTCTATCGACGATCAGCCCGATATCGACGCCTGCATGGGCGCGGAAGGCGCCGCCGCCCGCGCCTACTTCGCGGCGTTCGGCCAGATGGTCCGACGCGAGTTCGTCTTCTCCGAGCGGAGCCGGAGACCCCCGCTCGACCCGGTCAACGCCCTGCTCAGCTTCGGCTACGCCCTGACCACCACAGAGATCATCGGCGCACTCGCCTCGCAGGGCCTCGACCCCGACGCCGGCTTCATGCACGCCCTCGTCTACGGACGACCCGCGCTCGCTCTCGACCTTCTGGAGGAGTTTCGCCCGCTCATCGCCGACCGAATCGCCCTCAAACTCATCAACAACGGAGTCCTCAACGAGAGCCATTTCGAACCCGGCGAAGAAGGGGGCGTCCAGATGACCGAAGACGGGCGGGCCAAATACCTGCGCACCTATCACGAAGTCCTCTCCCGGGAGATCAAAGGCGGCGCCGAAGACGACTCCGTCTCCTTCAGGAAGATCTTCCGGACTCAGGCCGCACGCATGCGCGCCGCGATCGATGGCGCTGACCCCTACAACCCGCATACACCGAGGTGATCCGATGCCCCAGCGCACCCACTACATCATCGCCTACGACATCTCCGACGACCGACAGCGCACCCGGCTGGCGAAGATGCTGCTCGATTACGGCGACAGGATCCAGCACAGCGTGTTCGAGGCTGACCTTTCCGACAGAGAAGCCGCGACCATCCTCACGGACGCCGAACCGTTCATCGGTCCGACCGACAGCCTTCGCCTGTACGCACTGTGCGCCACATGCGAGGACCGCGTTCGTTCTCTGGGCCGCACCGGCCCCTGCGACACCTCCGACCTCCTTGTGGTATGATCCGCTGAGTTCCCTTCCTGCGGCAGGCAGGCCCGCCTCGGCAGCGCTAACCTCCCGCAGGCCCGAAAACCGCCGGGGTTAGCGGCGAATATTGAGATCAGACATGCCCGAAGAGTTGACAGAATATG
>JAANMY010002555.1_pt1 | contig 16898 bp, 19 predicted proteins | sample 7279691 | NCBI WGS metagenome assembly JAANMY01 (sample SAMN14094543, study PRJNA606508) | bioreactor metagenome | isolation source: A lab-scale SPAN reactor treating ammonium-rich wastewater day 388 | place: Ireland: Galway | collected 2018-02-07
CATAGTGCGCACGGCCCGCACTCGCCATGACCGCCGCCACCGGGACTTTCTCCAAGACCTTCGCGGCGTACTGGCTGTCCCACAGATCGTCGGTGCGCCACCATCCATCTTCCTCATCTTCGTCGAAGGCCTCCGGATCCTGATCATTCGGCACCGTCGGCGCCCAGGAAGGCCGCGGGCGTACCCAGGCGGGTAGCGGCCCTTGCGCGCGGTACTCGTCCATGGCCGCGGTCAATGCCGTGGCCCGGCGATTCGACTCGACACGCCGCCGAGCATCAGCATCCAGTCGGTACATCTCACGGTTTCTGACGAGCTGTGCCAACCGCAGCCCGAGGTTCAGGCCGCACCAGGCAAAACGTGCGTCCCGGTCCCAGCAGCCGGTGACGCCAGACAGCGCAACGAACGAAACCGCATCGAGCGGGTGCGCGATCAGGCGATAGAGCGCCTCGCGGTCGTCAGGATATTCGCGAGCCGACCTGATACGCGCGGCCAACGCGTGCGCCACAAAGATCTTCGGGTGCCATGGGATCACCGATCCGGCAAACGTGTGTTCGGATGGCTCGTCCTGCGCAACGCGGAAGCTTTCGATGGTGGCATCGGCCCAGGCCGAATGCTCGCTTGCATCGGCGAAGCAAATCACGGCCGCTGCCGTTCCCGCAATTGCTCCTTCCGTGAGCCCGCTGCCGGGTGGCGGCGCTATCGACTGCCCTGCAGCCGCCGCTGCAGCCAGCTCCCTTGCACGTTTGACGGCCTCGTCCACCGAGAAGCCCGGCGCCCATTGGCGCGTCGTGAAGCACTTGTTCACCCACCGCCACAACTCCGTCTCGCGCGCTGCCTGCGCATGGCGCTGCAATAACGCTCGCACCTCGGGAGCTTCGTGCCGCGGACTGCTCATCGAGATTTGGACCACATCGCTACGGCCGGGGATCGGCTCGGTGGTGTAGTTCTTGGAATGGCCCCACTCGGACCATAGTTCAGCCGTGTGGCGGAGATCGGCTACATGTTCGGGGTCCTGCGAATCTTCCTGGTAGGCGAATTCCAGTTTGTTCGGGAAGTCGTCGAGAGATGCGCGGCATGCGTCCCGCAGGGCTGCGTCGCCGCCCAGGACGAATAGCAGCACAAGATTGCGCAGCTCCAAGCGGCGTGACGTTATCTGGTTGCTATTGGCGACCGCTTGTCGGTGCTCCGATTCAACACTTCCGGTTTCGAAGCCGATCAGCCCGGCATCTTGAAGTTCATGCTCCTTGATACTGCGCTGAAGGTCGAGCCGCCACAGCCGCTGGCTGCGCAGCAGCGCCAAGGTCGTCGGCGAAACTTGCTTGGCTCGCAAGGCGAGGTGCACGGCAATCCCCAGGACGCCGATGCTGGCATGCCCTTCCAGCAGCTGTTGCAGCACTTCGTCCAATGGACGTCCGGCATCGAGCTGCGCGATGGCCCAGCGCTCCAGCGTCATGAGCGCGCACTCCACAACCTGCGGCCCGCTAGAGCCGCGGAACCAGAAGTAGTGCCGGTCGTCCCCCCAAAACTCCTGCTGTCCCCATGGAAAGACGATTACGAGTGGCAACGGTGTCAGGCTTTCATGACAATGCCGATGCAACTGACGCCATGCCGTGGTGGCATGATTCGTCACATCGCGGATCAGTGCGAGCGCCGTCGGCGGATCGTGAACAAGCAGCGAGTGGAACGGTTCGCGCAGAGGCGAGGCGGGGAAGAAGCCCTGATGGTCGCCGCCGATCGACAGCCGCTCCCAATCGTGATGGGAGAACGAGTTGGGCATGAACGGCGCGCTTGAGAGCACGAGATCATCCCAGCGCGATCGGATCTCCGGCGGGATCGCCTGGGCTTCTTTGCGTCGGCGAGCCGCTTCATGCTCTTTGCGGCGCCACCGTGCCGAGGTGTCGTCCGGCAGCTCCTCCATGAACCAGCGCCTGGCGTCCCGCGCTAGCTGCGCAGGATGCGTCTGCGCCAGCAGCGGCGCGTAGGTCATGAGCTCGCGGAACGCGCTATCAGACCAGCGCTCGATTGTCTCAACCTTCGTGAGATAGGCGTCCACCATATCCGGGTAGGCGCGTGCGGCGCGTAGCACCAACGCGCGCAGCTCCGTCTCCAACTTTGTGGGAACCCGTGGCCGCGGCGTGGCATCGATCACCGGCCCGCTATACCTGAACCGGCGGTCCGCATGCTCGTCCTCGATCGCGTGTAACCACGTCGCGCATTGCGTCACGATGCGCTGCGACATTGCGTTGGGATAGTCAGCAGCGGCGACCTGCCAGGTTTCGAAAAGCGTTACGAGGTCCCCCAAGTGCGTGTCCGGTATCGAGTCTATCTGCTCGATCGCCCACGTGAGCAGGCGGCGCCACGCCTCGAAGTCCGATGGCCAGCCCAGCGAGTCCGCGATACGGATACGCGCGGCGGCGTCCAGATCACCGCCGAGGGCTCCGGACAGCACAAGGGGGTTCGGGGTCGTCTTCTCGGCCTGCATCCACACCAAGAGCTTTCCGAACCGCCGGTAGCTATTCGCCGCTAAAGTTGCCGTGAATACGTCGGCGTGCTCGGCGAATCGTGGACTGAAAACGGGCGCCACGAGCCAGGCGCGCAACCATTGCGGCCGCAGCTGAGCCCGCTCGAGCGCGTGGAGTTCGCGCGACCACTGGTTAGGGATCGGATAAGTCGCCTGCGAGAGCAGCTCCACCACGCGCGCTAGTGCAGGCGGTTCACCGGCCGCGATCAGGGCAGCGATCCAGTCGTCACCCTGATCCAGCAGCAGGTGGAGAAACGACCACTCGAAGAAGATGTCGTGACTGAACTGCGCGGTGTGGCCCGCGCGCACCTGCTGCACCAGGCCGTCCTCCTCCAGCGCCGGGAGCACGTCCCGCGTCGCCGTCGACAGGTCTCGGATGCGCACGTTGCGGCCCAGGTCGGGCGCGCTGCGCTGAGCCAACTCGACCAGCCCCCGCTGACGCGCTAGGGCTTGGGGCGCGTGGGCGTCGTAGCCGCCCCGCGTCCACCAGGCCTCCACGAGGTCCACCTCCGACTGAGGCGCGAACCCGGATGGGTACGCCGCCCGCGAGAGCCCCCGTGCCAGCACCGCAGCGAAGAACGGGCGACGTGCCAGTGTGCGCACGCGCTCGTTTCCACCAGTCAGGAGCGGCCGCAAAGCCGGCAGCGAATCTGCGAGCAAGCTGGCCTCTTCGTCCGTCAAGTTCTCCACATCAACATAGCCCACGCCGCCGCTGGCGAGCAGCGCAGGAGGCACCCAGTTGCGCAGGGGCTCGATGCCGGTGTCGCGCGCGGTGGCGACCACGCGCCAGTCGGAAAGTGCTGGGTTCGTCAGAAGCTGGCCGAGCAAGTCGGTGACGATCGCGCGCTGTTCCGGCGCGATGCGATCCAGGCCATCGATAAACATCGTGGTATGACCGGTGGCCGCGACCTCCACGAGCAGCGGCTCGATCGATGTCGTCGCCAAGCCTATCGAACGGGCATGCTCCGACCAACTGCGGCCTGAGAGCCGATTGGCGGTGAGGAACAATGTGGTGCCATTGGCGGCCAGCTCTTGCACCAAGTCACGTAGTAGCACCGTCTTGCCGGTGCCGGGGAGGCCTTTGATCAGCGTCAAGCGGTGGGCCGCCATCTGAGCGCCGAGCTGGTCGCGTAGCGCCTGTCGCGTGAGGTGCGCCCCCCCGATGTCGTCGGCCTGCTGGTCGAGCCAGTGGCGAGTGCTGTCGCGCAGGGTCTGCATATCACCGGCGAACGCAGGTGCCCCCGTAAAGCGCCAGCCACCCAGCGCGCGCACGAGCGATGCGCGGGTGTGCACGGCGCTGCGGCCCGCGCCATCGCGAGCGAACTGGCGCAGCAAATCCCACAAATCGCCGGCGCGCGGCACTTGCTGCGGCGCCAGCGCGCGCTGCAGGCTGACAATAGCGTTGGCTTCGTGCGTCGATCCGGCGTGAAGGAAGTCAAACCGAATCAGCACCAGATGCGCAAGCAGGCGGTGCAGCTGGTCGTCGGACAGGGGCGTTCCTGTGTCCTGTGCAGCCAGTCGAACCGTTTCGGCCACAGCGCGGTGAGTGGCCGAGGCGTTCCCGCCATCGACAAACCGTTGCATGAAAGCCGCAGTCGTGTCGGAAGCCCGAGCCCATTCGCATACGGTCGCGAAAGCTCGCGAGGTCTCTTCCGCCACCGACCCCGTGACCGCTCCGACACGGTCCACGTGCTCGCGAAAGTCGGGCTTTTGCAGAGTCTGCCAGCTGCGCTGGATCACTTCTCGGAAGTCGCTGTTGGTCGCCGCATCCGAGATCGTGAGCGAACGCTTGACCTGCAGCGACAGCCGCATGACTGTGCTGTCCGCCAAGGAGGCGGCATCGACGATCACGTCGTCGAGCGGCTCACCGAAGTCGGCCTGCTGCTGGGCGACCCGCTGCACGACCCTTGCGTCGAGGGCCGCCGCCGTCGTGCCGGCGACCATGGCCGCGAGGTACTGCGCCGCGACGGCGTCTTCGTAGGTAAAACCGGCACCGCCAGTGAGTTCAGGCGAAGTCATACTTTGTCCGTGAATTTCTGTCTGATTGTCATTACCCCACCCGCGATGCATCCTCGAGTCGCAGCGCGCCATTTGGCAAGTCCTGACGGGCATCAATCGATCCTAATGGCCGCGAGCGTCTCTGCTATGTCGGAGGCAGGTTCAGTCTCGAGGCCCAATCCTTAGATTGCTATAGCCCATAAGCCTAGATTGGCAAGTCCTTGCCAGCCCTAGCGAGTCCGAGTGAGGAGGTGTTGCCCTCGCCATTCCCCTGCACTCGGGGTCAGGGAATGACGGCGGTTCTCAGATCACTGCTTGATTGACACGCCGGCTCAAGGCTTCGGCGCTTTCCTTGCGTTCACTGTAGCGATCTACCAGATACGGTGACACGTCGCGCGTGAGCAACGTGAACTTCATCAGTTCTTCCATCACATCCACGATGCGGTCGTAGTAGGCCGACGGCTTCATGCGTCCCGCTTCATCGAACTGCTGATAAGCCTTGGCGACTGAGGATTGGTTCGGGATGGTCAGCATGCGCATCCAGCGGCCCAGCACACGCATCTGGTTGACGGCGTTGAAAGACTGCGAGCCGCCCGAGACCTGCATCAGCGCCAGCGTCTTGCCCTGGGTTGGGCGCACCGCGCCGACCGATAGCGGAATCCAGTCAATCTGGGTTTTCATCAGGCCGGTCATTGCGCCGTGGCGCTCCGGCGAACTCCACACCATGCCCTCGGCCCATTGCGCCAGTTCATGCAGTTCCCTGACCTTGGGGTGATCGGCGGGGGCATCGTCCACCAGCGGCAGGCCCGAAGGGTTGAACATCCGTGTCTCGCCGCCGAGCGCCCGCAGGATGCGGGCGGCTTCTTCGGCAGCCAAGCGGCTAAACGAGCGTTCGCGCAGCGAGCCGTAGAGCAGCAGGAAACGCGGCGCGTGCGTGGCACGCGCGGGCGCCAGCAACCGCTGGGCATCGGGTTGCTTAAACAACGCGCTGTCGATATTGGGCAGGTCGATGCTGGACTCAGACACGGCGATCTTCCGCATGCACGACGGCTTCGCCATCTTCCTTGTTGAATGCGCTGCGCTGCGGCTGGGGCAGGATGTCCAGCACGGTTTCCGAAGGCCGGCACAGCCGGGTGCCCAGCGGGGTGACGACGATGGGACGATTGATGAGGATGGGATACTTCAGCATGAAATCGATCAACTGCTCGTCGCTCAAGGTCGGATCATCGAGGCCAAGCTCCGCGTATGGCGTGCCTCTCTCGCGCAACAGCGCGCGCACCGGTATGCCCATCGCGGCGATCAGGCGGTGCAGCGTTTCGCGGTCGGGAGGCGTCTTCAGGTACTCGATGACCGTCGGTTGCTCGCCGCTGTTGCGGATCATGGCGAGCACGTTGCGCGACGTACCGCAGCCAGGGTTGTGATAAATGGTGATCTGGCTCATGCAATTGCCTCGGTTCAGGGATCGTGGAGCTGGGTTGGTAGAATGCGTGCTGGTGCCTGTGAGCCGCCACCGGCGACCCAGCCGCAACGAGAATGATCTCCTTCATCCCCTTATACTGGGAGAATGAACCGTATGATGCCCTCCGATGCCATCCCGTGCCCTCTTTCAGCGGTAGCGCTCCCTTATTTGGAGGGGAAAATACCTGCGGGTTTCCCCTCGCCGGCGGATGATTTTCAGGTGGAGCGGCTGGAACTGTTGGAGCTGCTGACCCCCCATCCCCTGACGACGTTTTTCTGGCGCGTGGGCGGTACTTCCATGGCGGAAGCTGGCATCAGCGACGGGGACATCCTCGTCGTCGATCGCGCCCTGCAGGCAAGCCATGGCGATGTCGTCGTGGCCCAGGTCGATAACGATTTCACCGTCAAGTATCTGCACCAAAAGGCCGGGAAAGTGAAGCTGGTCCCTGCGAACCCGACCTTTCCGGAAATCGTGCCCAAGGACGGCCAGACCTGGTTTGTGGTCGGGGTCGTAACATCGGTCGTCAAGCAGTTTCGCAAGCTGGCCTGATGTTCGCCCTGGTCGACGGGAATAATTTCTACGTCTCATGCGAGCGGGTCTTTCGACCCTCGCTGGAAGGGCACCCCGTCGTTGTCTTGAGCAACAATGACGGCTGTGCCATTGCCAGGAGCGACGAGGCAAAGGCCTTGGGAATCACCATGGGTCACGCGTACTTCAAGATCCGACGGGAGTTCCCGGGCGTCATCGCGATATCCGCCAATTTTGTTCTCTACGGCGACATGAGCAACCGCTTCATGGGCATCGCCGCCGCCCTGGGGCCTTCCCAGGAGGTCTATTCCATCGATGAGTGTTTCATCGGTCTCGCTGGCGTCGGCGGAGACCTCACCCGCCGCTCGCATGTCATCAGGAACCGCTTGCAGAACTGGCTGGGCTTGCCCGCAGGCATCGGCATAGGCCCGACCAAGACCCTCGCCAAACTTGCCAACCACATCGCCAAATCCGCGGTCAGAAAGCCCGGAAGCTATCCCGCTGACCTCGGATACGTCTGCAATCTCGCGGCATTGCCCTCCTCCGACCTGGATTCCGTCCTAATGGCGACTTCTGTCGGAGACATCTGGGGCGTAGGCCGGAAAATCGGGGCTCAACTCGAATCAATCGGCGTTTCGAACGCCCTGCAACTCGCAAATCTGGACCCTTCGCTTGTCAGGAAGCGCTGGTCCGTCGTGCTTGAGCGCACGGTCAGGGAATTGCAGGGGCAATCCTGCATCAGCCTCGAAGATGTGGCGCCTGCAAAGCAGCAGATTGCATGTACCCGCAGCTTCGGGCAACGCATAAGCGCTTACCAGCCCCTTGCCGAAGCCGTCAGTACCTTCGCCAGCCGCGCCGCCGAGAAACTGAGGGGGCAAGATGGCGTAGCCTCCCAAGTTCTGGTTTTCATCCATACCAGCCCTTTTTCCGAGGGACAGCAGTACGCCAAATCGGCCACGGTCCGCCTGCAGCGACCGACTGCGGATACCCGCCTTCTGCTCAAAGCAGCCATCAAGGGGCTGCGGAGCATCTACAAGCCGGGATACGACTTCGCGAAGGCCGGCGTGATGCTCATGGACATCAGGCCTGCCGGGACCGTCCAAGGCGAGCTGGACCTGTTCGCTGATGGGGAAGAGCGCTCGGGGCTGATGAGCGCCATCGACGGCATCAATGCGAAATTCGGCCGAACAGCTATCCGTGTGGCGTCGACGGGAGCGGGAGACCGTCATCGGGATTGGCAGATGCGCCAGGAACTGCGGACGCCGCACTACACCACGAGGCTAGCGGACATCCCCATCGCGCGAGCCTAGCTCCGCGACAGGACAGGCTTGCAAGGCCTCAGCCGGGTAGGAAACGAGGAGCGATTTGGCATCAGGGTTCGGCAGCGATAGCCAGTCCCCGTAATGCGCTTCGGGAAGGATGGTCACCATCCGCTTTTCGTCGTCTGGGCGGTGGTAGTTCCTCATCAGCCAATTGGAATCGGCATTGATGGTCAGCATCGTGAAGCTAAACACAATTTCGCCGGTCGCCCTGTCTAACCAGGAGTCCCAGAGGCCTGCCAGCCCCATGGGTTGCCCGTCAGCGCGGGAAATTGCCGTGGGAACGTTCTTTGTCGATCTCCAGTCAGGCTCGACAACGAAATCGGCCGGAATGATGCACCTTTGCCGTTTCGCCCAAGGTGTCTTAAACGAAGCCGTCGTCTCGACGGTTTCTGACCTGGCATTGAAGGTCGCGTATTTGGTCTTCCGCTGTTTGGACCAGAACGGCAGCAAGCCGAACTCCCCCAGGATGAGTTCCCTGCCCTCTCCGTTCAACCTGACCATGGGAGCGGCGTAGCTCTTCCAGACCCGCCCTATCCCCGCGAGATCGATTTCAGCCTGGACGCCGAATGCTGCCAGCCGCTCGCGGGACAAGGTAGGAAAATAGTTCGAACACATGGGTCGCGCTGTCCTTACCGGCCTTTATGGCCTTCATCTTCAATCATCTGATTCATGGTTGCCAAGCTGGTTGAGATGAGAGAGTGGCCAAGACCAGTCGGCAATTCCAATTCGCAACCCATATGCGAGCATCACGATTTTTCGGAGATGCCGAGTAGATCAGGGTACCGAAGGCATCAAAGATGATAGCTCGGAGGGTGTTGTAGTAGGTATGTATATACCTACATATATACCTACTTTGATAGCTCGTGATCGAACACGCTGCCTGCCACCATCAACGGCTTGCCGCTGGGCCAGTGCTTGGGCGGTTGGTGGTTGATGATGAACTGCACATCGAGACATCAACCCCAGCTCGGTTAGCCTGCGAAGCGGTTCCCTTGCCCTCTTACGGATAACCACGGCGTTTCCGGTAACTTTGTCGATGCCAGTGCAGATGACCTGCAAGCGCCCTGGCAACGTGTCGAGTTCGTACTGAGCCAGCGACTTCAGGTGCTCTTCATCCTGTTTGACGCACCACTCCTTCTGCTCTTCTTGCTCAACCGTAAAGATGGCGGCATCTTCGGCAGGCAGTGTGCGCGCTGCCCAATCGAGCTTGGCTACCATGCCGGCGTTACCTCGCGCCCATGGCGCAGGCCCTGTACGGTCTTGCCTTCCTGATAGATATCATCCTGGTCACGGTGGTGGATGGTCTTGAACTGCAAGGGCTGCGGCTCTTGTTCTGATGGATTGCTTACGTAAAGAATGCTGCTATTCGCTTGTTCTAGGTATGTATATATATACTTTCTGAGTCCAAACACCGGGAGGCCCGGCCGGTCGATGATCAGCCGCTCTGCTGCTGCGTCGGTATGTATATATGTATATATAGGAGCACCCATGATCTTCGCTTGTGTGAACACCAAGGGCGGCGTCGGCAAGACCACGACCGCGGTGCATTTGGCAGTGATGCTGGCCCGTCAGGGCAAGACCCTCTTAATCGACGGCGACCCGCAGGCCTCTGCCGCGAGCTGGGCTGCTTGGCGTCGTGAGACGCAATACGACCCGTCGCCCACCACTACCTGCCTAGCAGGCAAGGCGATCTTGGCCGAAGGCAAGCAGTTGGCCAGCGGCTTCGAGCACGTTGTCGTCGATGCCGGTGGCCGCGATTCTGTTGGTCTGCGCTCTGCACTGCTGCTGGCCCAGCGTGCCGTGATCCCGATTGGCGCGAGCAATCTGGACGCTGCCGCCATGACCGACTTGCTCGAAGTTGTCGAACTGGCTCGCGACTACAACCCCGAGCTGGATGTGCGTGTGCTGTTGACTCGCGTCGACCCGCGCACCAAGGATGCGGCCGAGATGCTGGGATTCTTGGCCGAACAGAAGCTGACTGTATTGCCAACAAAAGTCTGTGAGCGAGTAGCCTTCCGTCGCGCGATCGGGGAGGGTGCGAGCGTTCAGGAGCTGGGCCGTGACCAAGCCGCCATTGCCGAGATGGAAGCATTCTTCCGGGAGGTGATGGCATGAAGGCCAAGCCGGACATCAGCGGTTTCGCGCAGCCGCGCAAAGACATGAATGAGTTTTTGGAGAGTGGTGCAGCTGATCGCGCCGAGAAGCCTGCCCCACCAACAGTAACCCCGCCCGTGGCTGTGCCCCGCCGTGGCCGTGTGCAAAAAATCTTCAATTTTCCCGAAGACTTAGCCGATCGCCTGCGCGACGAAGCGCTACAGCGCTCGCGCGAGAAGGGGGGGCGCGTTACTGAGAAAGACATCGTGGTCGAGGCGCTGGAGGCCTACCTAAAGCGCTGATAGGTATATATATACCTAGTTATCTATCTATATATATAACGATTTCAAGTATGGACTATAGTCCATACAAGTGACGACACTAACGGCACGTGTCTACAGTCCCAACGAATTCTGATATTGTTGCAATTGGGCGCGGAATAGGGTAAAAACGATGCTGACGACAACTGCTAGTGTGGTCGCGCCGAAGGTTTTGAAGGAACTTATCGCCGCTGGGTCGGTTTCCGCCGCCCGAGTGGAGCCCGGTGACAAGGGCCTTCTGATCGTGGTGCGGGCCGGAATGAACGAGCGAGTGCTGGGTGCTGCCCGTGGTGGCCTGCGCTACTTCCAGAGCCTTGATGGCGCTGCAAGTGTTTTGCAGGGCTACGGGATCATGAAGTTTGATGTAAACACGGAGCACTGGGTACCGAAGACAATGGTGCGAGGCTACAAGCAAGCCGCGGCCTCGGTAGACGCAGAGTGACTAGGATGCAGAAGGGGTGAGCTGACTAGGCAGTAGAAACTGGACGATTCAGAAACGACAAAGCCCGCTTTGGCGAGCGGGCTTTGTCAGAGATACCGGGCAGGGCGCCCAGATACGTACAGAGGCCATCTTGGCGGGTGGTCTCAGATCGGAACAAAAAGCGACTAAATACAATTTAAATTGTACGTGTCTTAAGCCCTGCGCGCAAGCGTGCGCACGCCCTTATGGGTCGTGCGGTGGGGGGTTATGGCAGGTACAATGGCACAGACACGAGACAACCAGACAGACCGCTTTTTCCAGTCGGGCACCACGCTCAATCGCGTGCTCACAGAAGCGCCCTATCTGCCGCGTTGCTCTGACAACAAGACGGCCACACGAATTCGGCCGCGCGAATATGCCATTCGCTACCCCTACATGCAGGTCAATCGGCCCGGCTTTGTAAGCTGGCTGATCTTCGACCTTGACCATGCCAGGGCGATGATCTGGGAGGACGCTGGCCTTCCTGCCCCCAACCTGATCGTCCGCAACCGCCAAAGCGGCCACAGTCACCTCTACTACGCGATTACCCCGGTCTGCACGACAGAGGCCGCCCGCAGCAAGCCCATCGCCTACATGAAGGCCGTCTATGAGGCCTTCGCTGCCCGGCTCGATGCCGACACCGACTTTCATAGCGGCCCCGTGGCCAAAACGCCAGGCCATCCTTGGTGGCTAACGCATGAGATGCACACCCACGTCTACGAGCTGGGGGAGTTGGCCGATTACGTGGATTTGGCTGTGTCCAACCCGTGGGGGAAGGGGCCTCAGTTCGACGAGGTGAGTCATTCCAGGCATTGCATCCTCTTCGAGCATCTGCGGCACTATGCCTACAGCATCGTCAATCGAGAGCGTGAGCGCGGCTCATTCGCTACCTTCACGCGGCTGCTGGAAGCCTACGCCCATAACCGCAACAGCTTCCAAAAACTGGGCTTCATGGACAACCTGGCCCAGTCATCGATCAAGGCCACGGTGAAGTCCGTCGCCCGCTGGACATGGGATCGCTACGCCGGTTGCGGCCGGTGCCACCGGGGCGTGATGCAGCTCGACAAGGGCTTGTCGCTAGTAGATCGGCAGCGCCTGGCCGCCGCACGCACGCACGACGTGCGCCACAAGGCCACCGAGTCCAAGGTGCGAGCCGCTTGCCGCTTGCTGCAACAGAAGGGCGAAGCCATCACGCAAGCCTCTATCGGCCGCATAGCGGGCCTCACAAGGCAGACGGTGGCCACCTACAAGCATGTGATCGAAGAAGTGCTCAAGCCCGTCGCTGTGGCGATTTTGGGGTGCACTTCGGTCAAGGACGAGAATGTTAAACATGGTGTACATCAGGTAACTGCTGCCTCGCGGGAGGGCCAGGTTTCCAGTGCAGCTACGGCTTTCCTTGATCTGTTCCCTGGTGGGCTGGGTTTTGTGTTCGTGTTCGATGGTTAAGATTGATCTGGTTTTGGTTTTGATTAGTCAAAGCGTTTTTCAAACGCGAGTAGCCGCAAGTGGGTTGTGGGTAAGTCCGTAGGACTTATCCACCAGCCCCGCGCAGGGCGAAGCCCGGAGGGTGTTCCGGCGCGCGGCACTTCCTGGTGGGGCGGCCTTGTGGTTTGAATTGAATTTCTAGGCTGTAGCGTATGTCTCGAAGGTCTTTTGACGATGAAACGCTCGCATGGGTGCGAGGGATGCCACTTTCGCAGGTGCTCGACAAGCTGCAGGACCATGGGCAGTTGTTTTGGCGTTGTGATCCCGACTTCGTGCCAGAAAAGGATAAGCAGACGGTGAGGTTATTTTTGTCGTCACCTTCGGGCTTCGCCTGGGAAGTTTTGGTGACAGGCCTCAAGTGGTTTGACGTGCGGGCAGGGAAGGGTGGAGGTGGCGCCATCGACCTCGTGATGCACCTGCTGGGCATCAACTTCGTAAATGCCGTCAAGCTGCTTTCGTCTGGTGCCGGTGTGCCTGGCCAGTATCATCCAGTTCAGCCAAGGTGAGTGACGAGCGTCTCCCTGCGCTGCGCTTCTGGCCAGGCTTTTGTGAATTTCACTCTACCGGCCGGCTGACGCTTCCGCCGTCCGGGTGACTGAAATCCCTTTGGTTGCGGTTTACCGTTACGCCCTTGATCCGGATTCCACTTGAAAGTCATAGGTATATAGATAGGTATATATATACCTATAGTATGCGGCTTGTTGAATTGCCGGAGATCGACTCTATGCAGACCATCAACACCATCATGTGCACGTACGCCGGACTGCGGCGCTAAGTTTCCTTGATCCAGTTGTTCGAGTAGGTGTCCGAGATCGGCCAAGATGACGCCAATCTGGTTTTGCTCATCTAGGCCTGCGCGCTGGCCAGCTGCTGCCAGAGTGCCCGTTGACGGCCGCAGAGTAGGGCGGCTCGTTGGCCACCTAGGAAGCCCCACCGAGGTGATGGGGCGACTGGCTTACTGCTTCAGAAGCGGGACGATGTGATGCGTGGTGTCCGTAGCGAGCAACGCGGCGTTTTCGTTGTTCCCGGGGGTCGATTCAGATTTCTGAATCGACCCCATTTCCGGGCGCTGGCCAAAAAACCATAACCTGGGCGCGCAGGAGCGCCTAGGAGGCCATAAATCAGGCGAGGGTAGGGGAGTGGACCACCGATTCCCTGAAAACGCTTCTACGGGCCTCGCAGGCCGAGTTTCCTCCGCGTGTGTTCCTCGCTGGGCTGGCCCAGGGTAGGGAAATAATAAGAGCTTGCATAAGAAGGAGAAGAAGAATAAAATTCTTATTATGTTATCCATCGGAGCTGATGCCATGACCCAGCCAGCGATTCAAATCCCCACAGATGTGCGCGAGCGCATCATTACCGCCGCCGCCAATCTTTTCGAGCAGGCGGGTCGCCAGACGATGCCCACGGTCGATGCCGTGCGGCGAGTCGCCCGCGTGGACATGAATGCCGCCAGTGCGGTGATGAAGGAATGGCGCAGGGCACAGACCGCGCAGGCCACTCCGGTAGCCGTGACCGTGCCGGAAGCGGTGCAGCAGGCCAGCAGCGCGGCCGTGGCCACGATCTGGCAGCAGGCGCAGGGGCTGGCGAACGAATCCCTACGCAACGCACAGGCCGCATGGGAAACCGAGCGCGGCGAGCTGGACGCCATGCGGCAGGAACTGGCCGAGGCTTTCGAGCGTCAGCTCGGCGAGCTGGAAGCGACAGCAGCCGCGCTGGCGGCCGAGAAAGACGCAGCTGAGAAGCAGGCCCAAGAACTCGCCGCCGTTCGTCGAGAGCTGGCCGCGGCCCAGGAACAGTCCCACACGGCCGCGGCCCGCGCCCAGGAGATCGAACGCCGTGCCGGCGAGCTGCGCAGGGAGCTGGATAGGGCGCACCAGGACGCCGACCAAGTGCGGGCCGAGCGCGACAAGGCCCTGCAGCAGGCTGCCACGAGCGCCGACCTGGTGGAGGCCTTGCGGACCGAGCTGGCGGCCGCAAACAGCCGGGCATCGGAAATCGAGCGTCGTGCCGGCGAGCTGCGTGCCGACCTGGAGCGGGCCCATCAGGCCACCGACCAGGCCCGGGCCGCACTCGCCGAGCAGCAGAAGACCGCTCAGTCCCTGGCCGGTCAGCTCGACCAGGTGCGGGCCGAATTGGCCAAGGTGCAGGCCAAGGCCGAAGCCAGCGACGAAGCACACCAGGAGCAGCGCAAGCTGGTGGCGGCCGAGGCGCACCGCACGGCCGAACGCTTGACGGCGGTGCAGGCCGAACGCGACCAGGCCAGAAAAGAGGCCGCCCAGGCACGCGAAGCGGCAGCAAGATTGTCCGGGCAGATCGCGGCGCACCAGGAACAAACCGCCGCGCTGCTGGCCCGGGTCACACCGGCGGCAACCGAGGCCAGGCCTGCGACAAGGAAGAAACCCGGCACCGAGTGACGCCGGCCCCTCATGTGTCACCAAGGTGCACGAACTGGCCGAGGCCCTATGAGGGGTCGTCTCAGAAAACGGAAAAAATCGTACGCTAAGCCTATGAGGCGCGAATTCGATCTTCTCGCCGCTGCGCGGGTTGTGATCGATCAACGACACACGGCTCAGGCGTGTCCTGGTTCAACCATCACCAGTTGCCTGGCCTTCATGAATCCCACGGCGGCGGCTTCATGCTCAAGCTGCTTGTCGCCGCCACTCATTTCGAGTGTGCCTTGTGCGCCTCAACGTAGGCGCGCAAAACGGCATTCATGCGTGACTGGTAACGCTTGCCGGTGTGCTTGAAGAACTCCAACACTTCAGCATCAATGCGAAGCGTGATTTGCTTCTTGGTGTGGGGCAGCTCCGTTGCCGCCTTCATCCAGACAGCATCAGGCAGGCTGGGTGCGTCGCTGTAGTCGATCAGCTCATCCGGCATCGAGGCCACAGCGTCCAGTCGCGCCTTCTGCTCGGCGCTCAAGTGCGGCGGCTTCTTGAGGTCAAGAGTTCGCTTCACGATATTGCTTTCTTTCGTCGGCATTTGCTTTCCTCGCAGAGACAAGGCGAATGGTGTCCTCGTGTCGAACGGTGTAGACCACATACAGGACGGCGGTGTAGGCAAGGCCAATCGTGACCCAACGATCCTCTCCGTAGTCCTCGCGTCCGTCGAAGGCCTCAATCCTCCCGGAGTCGAAAAAAACAAGCTCGGCATCCTCGAAGGAAACGCCGTGCTTTCTCAGGTTGCGGGCTGCTTTATCGACGTCCCATTCAAGTTCCATTGTGCTCTTATTGTAGTTTTGTTTTGTAGTTACATCAAACCTTAGGGGCTCATGCCCCACGAGTCGTCCTGTTCAGCGATCGGCGGGGCCGTCCAGCTTGGCGCCGAAACACTCGGCGGCAATGCGGGATATTCGATGATCGGCCCCAAAGGCGTGCAGATGATGCTTGGATCGAGTGACTCCATCGCCTCCATGTAGGGCCTTCTGGGGCTTCCAGAATCGCTAGCAGGACATCCTCCATGCTCACCCGGTTTTAGGAGGGGGCGATTTAACGTGGATAACTTATTCTATTGACAGGGCTATCCCCATTGATGGCCATTAATGCCGGAACCCATCGGCTGATTTTGGAGATGTCAGCCTATGGGTTGGTGGTCGTGGGTCTGGAGTCCATGCGCTACGTTGTCAGGCGCTCGGGCGAGCGCTGGCCTGTTTGAGGGTGGCGGCAAGTTTCAGGAAGGCTGGACGGTTGCCAGCGGCAAGAACAGAGTCAGCGGCAAGTCTGGCAAGGCAATAAAGCCGTGATGCCGGTAGAAAGCCGCTGCCGCCTCGTCCTTGGCGTCCACCAGCAGGGTGAAGGCGGCAATCTCCGAGCGGGCGGCACGGGCGAGCGCATCGGCCAGCAGCGCACCACCAAGACCTTGGCCTTTGAATGCCTGATCGACAGCCAGGCGCCCCATGCGAACGGCGGGCACGGTCGGATAGCGCGGCAGCTTTTTGCCAATGCTGGCCGGAAGATCAGCCAGCAGCAGGCTTGCCGATGCCAAGGTGTAATAGCCCGCGATGCGCTGTCCGTCTGCCAAGGCCACGAAACAAGCGGCCACGCGGCGGCGAATGTCCTGTGTGGCTTGCTCTCGCAGGTAGCGATCCAGCGGCTCCGAATCACTGCAGAAGGCAGCGCGGTCATGTGCTGTATCGAGCGGCAAAACACGGAACGGTGCACCGCTCATTCAGTGCGCAAGAGCTTGCCGCGACGGGTAAAGGCGCGTTTCAAGGCCGGGGCCGGTTTCGGTGGCGACAGCAGAGCTTGTGCGAAACATTCCTGATCGGCCAGAGACAGCCGGATGATTTCAGCTTGCTCGATGGCGCGTTGCGCCGCTTCCTGCACGGCAGACACCACGAAATCAGTCATGGTGCGGCCTTGAAGCTCGGCGGCACGCTTGATCATCGAATGCAGATCTGTGCTGATCCGGGCTTCGAGACGGGCGGTCGTGATGGCTGCGGGCATGGTGTTATCCTCCTCATATCAATCATACGGCAGATTGCCGTACAAAAGGGTGTCGGCAATGGCATCGAGGGGGCAACGGCACATGGCCCTGGCGCTAGGGTGGCATCGCTCCATCATCGCCTTCTCGGAGTCGCGGGCTGTGCTCATGGACTGCTCATTGGGCCCGTCAGCAGTGCCCGCAGCGCCGCCTCTGCCGTGTCATCGAAGCCGACAGACCAAGTGCAGGCGACGAGGTGTTCACGGTGCTGCGGGAACTGCCACGCGGC
>JAANMY010002558.1_pt1 | contig 16862 bp, 18 predicted proteins | sample 7279691 | NCBI WGS metagenome assembly JAANMY01 (sample SAMN14094543, study PRJNA606508) | bioreactor metagenome | isolation source: A lab-scale SPAN reactor treating ammonium-rich wastewater day 388 | place: Ireland: Galway | collected 2018-02-07
GCGCGTAGAGGGTCTAAGACTGAGTGAGTCTCTTGGCCTGACTTTCCATCCGTTTGACCGTCTCCAGCGAACGGTCGTCCAGCAACCCGCTCTCCCCGGTCATTTGCAGCAGCATCACCCCGCGCAGATGCTCCACCACCTGCGTCGTAAACTCCTGCAAACTGGCCCCATCCAGCAGCAATTTGTGGATTAGTTGTAATCCCCCGGCCACATCCTGCTCCGCCAGCGCATCTACAAAACCACCGACCGACTCGCTGGCGACACTGCCCAGCACCTGATGGACCTGAGCCAGGGAGATGGCTTCGGCGCCGTAGCTGGTCATCTGATCGAGCAGGCTGATGGCGTCGCGCATACAGCCCTGGGCGCTGCGGGCGATGGCAGTCAGCGCGGCCTCCTCGGCCTGGACATTTTCTTCGCTGGCGATGTGGCGCAGGTGGCTGGCAATCTCCACCACCGGAATCCGGCGAAAGTCGAAGCGCTGACAACGGCTGTGGACAGTGGCCGGGATTTTGTGGGGTTCCGTCGTCGCCAAAATAAAGCGGGCGTGGGGCGGTGGCTCCTCCAGGGTCTTCAGCAGGGCGTTGAAGGCGCTGTTGCTGAGCATATGTACTTCGTCGATGATATAAATTTTGTAGCTGCCTTCGCTGGGGCGAAAGCCAACTTTATCCCGCAGTTCCCGGATGTCGTCCACGCTGTTGTTGCTGGCCGCGTCGATTTCGATCAGGTCCAGCATCCGCCCTTCGCTGATGGCGACGCAGGTGGGGCAAACGTCGCAGGGGCGCTCGCCCTCTGGCCCGGTGCAGTTGAGCGCTTTGGCCAGAATACGGGCGGTGCTGGTCTTGCCCGTGCCTCGCGGTCCCGAAAAGAGATAGGCGTGGGCCACCCGGTCATCCCGCAGCGCGTTGCGCAGGGTCTGGGTCACATGCTCCTGCCCCACAACCTGGTCAAATGTTTGACTGCGCCACTTGCGATAGAGTGCCTGTGCCATTTCTCACCTGGGATTCTGACTGGGATACGGGCGATCTCTTTTCCAGCCGAAATGTGAAACGTACTGCGTGAGAGAGTTCCCTGTCTTCACGTTTCACGGGTCACGTTTCACAGTGTACCACCTCGCCAACGGGCTGGCAAAAAGAGACGAATTTCCCCAGTACCCAACCCGGTGCGACGCACTCGCCACGCCAAATGTCGCCAGTATATTCTCGTTTGGCGAGTGCGTCGCACCAGGCCGTCGGCATACTTACTTTCCCCGACTTTCTGGTATACTACTGGCTATGAGCGATAAAATTGTCAACACATTCCAAGCCCGCCGCCAACTCAATGAAGACCTGAACGGTCTATCGGTCACCCAATCCGAGGCCGAGTTGCTGTCCCGGGTGCGCGCCATTGCCCAGAAATACGAACCGTTGCTGATTCTTTCCACCCTTTCCAAATATCTGGACAATTCCAGCAGCCAGGTGCGGGGCGGGCTGGGACGGCTGGCGACGCTGCTCCCCTACGACGAGACCGTCACTGTCTTGCGCAAAGAGGCGGCCAATCGGGGCAACCCGACCCAGACCCGGATCACCGCGGCGATGATTTTGGAACGTTTTTTGGAGGCAGAGCTGGCGCCGGGGCTGATGAGCGATCTGAAAGACCCGGAAACGGTTGTGATGCAGAGCCTGCAAGAAGCCCTGGCCGAGAGCCACGAAAACCACTACATTCTGCTGGAATATGTGCGCCAGATGCGCCAAAAAAATAAGCAGGTGGCCCATCAGGTGATGGAACTGTTGGGACGACTGGGCGAGGCGGATCGCCCGGAACTGCTGCGCCTGATCGCCTACGATAGTCGGGAGGGTGTAGCCCTGGCCGCGCTGGAACAGTTGGGCGGGATTCGCCAGGGCGACCCGGCCCAACGCGCGGCCCGGGCCCTGCACAGCCTTCAGCAAAATTTGAAGCCCCCATTGTCCCAGGTAGCCGAGCGCACCCTGCGCAAACTGCGCTTTCTCGGCGTGCGCTTCCAGCCCAGCCCGGTGGATGGCTGGCGGGCGCTGATCACCCCCAGCACTCTGGACGGAAGCCAGGACCTCTGGTTTTTGCGGGCCGGGGCAGACGTCAGGGAAAATATGCTGATTGGGCTGCGTATCAACGCCAGCGCCGGGGTGTTGGAAAGCTTTGGCAGCGAAGCCATAGACCCCCAATACCTGCCCGCCCAACGCGCCGTGGGGGAGATGGTGAGCGTAGCCCTGAGCAACGGCTCACCCACCATCTTTCTGGAAGTGCCCCTGGACTATGCCCGCTGGCGGTTGGAGCAGGCGGTGGCGGCCCACTGGCAACAGCCCAAGCCCCAGCCTTTGCCCGAGGAATACACCTTCTACAACCCCTATCTCAGCCTGGCCGGGAGCGCCGAACCCGTCGCCGAGCTACAGGCGTTGCTCGCATCGGGGCCGGCCCTGTGGAAAAAGAACAAAGCCCGACTGGACGAAATCGCCGCCATCCTTCTGCGCCACCCGGCGATGGCGGGTTGGTTTTTCCAGAACAACCGGATGCTGGCCGGGGCCAACCAGCTATCCAGCAGCGACGATCTGGCCGTGCAAAAGATGATCGGTGTCCTGAAACGGGAGCTTTTCACCGCCCGGATCGAACAGGCCCTGCGCGTGGAAATCCAGGCCGGGCTGTTGGCCCAGGCGGGATGGCTGGCCATCTCTGGTCATCCCCAACACGCCCAGCACGCGGTTCTCCTGGCCGAGAGCTTCCACCACCTGGCCGCGGCGGACCATCCCCTGTTGGAGATGATGCTGGAGATCGGGTTGCTGCTGTTGTTGAAACGAAAAGAAGCTGGGTAGGGCTGACCCCAACGAAAAGTGAAGCGTGAAACGTGAGATCGCTGGCCGATCGCACGTTTCACGCTTCACTTTTCCAAACCGATCAATCAGTCAACCCGCCTCTAAAAAATTCCCAGCTCATCCCTGGCATCGTCCGACATCATATCGGGATTCCAGAAGGGGGTCCAGACCAGATGGACGTTCACCTCGTCCAGGTTGGGGAAGGCGTTGTGGGTGGTGCGCTGCACGTCGGTGATGATCTGGGGACCCGCGGGACAGCCGGGGCTGGTCAGGGTCATTGTGATCTCAGCGTGCTTTTCAGCGTTGATTTCAATGTCGTAGATCAGCCCCAGATCGACGATATTCATCATCAGTTCCGGGTCGCGCACGTTGGCTTTGATCTCGGCCCGGACTTCATCCGGGGTGGGCAGGGTATTGTCAGACATAGGATAGCTCTCCAGCTTCGTCAGAAGTTCGACTTTTTCCGAAAAGTCGAACTTCTCCAGTGTATTCAGAACGGTCTCTCAACAAAAACGTCATCGCCGTCGATTTCAACGGCGTAGGTATTGGTGGCTTCAAAGGCGGGCATAGAGAGGGCTGCGCCTGTGCGAATGTCAAAGCGTGCGCCGTGCCGGGGGCACTGGACCTGGCAATCATTCATCACTTCGCCCTCCACCAGGGGTCCGCCGTCGTGGGTACAGACATCCTCGATGGCGTGCAATTCCCCGTCCAGATTGAAGATGGCGATGCGCACACCGTCGATCTCCACCAGTTTGCGCCCGTTCACGGGGAGTTCACTCAGGCTGGCTACTCTTGCAAAATCTTCTGTCATATCCTCACCAAAACGGTTGGGACGATGGGATGCTGAGATGATGGGTGAAGGACACTCCCTCATCTCAGCATCCCATCATCTGTTTTTTACTCCGGCCATTCGTCCAGGCCATACAGCCCGGCCTTCAATGCTTTCAGGGGCAGCAGCGCGCATTTGAGGCGCACTGGGCCGATCTCAATGCCGAGCAGTTCGAGAATATCCTCTTTGCCCCACTCTTTGAGATCGGCAATGGACATTCCCACGATCTCCTCCATTATCATCGAGGCGCTGGCCTGGCTGATGGCACAGCCCCGCCCGTCAAAGGCAGCATCGGTGACAACGCCATCCGTCACTTTCAACTCAATCGTAATTTCATCCCCACAGAAGGGATTGGTGTCGTGATAGTGGATATCCGGCCCGTCGATATGGCCCTTGCGCCGGGGATGTTTGTAGTGATCGAGGATGGCCTCGCGGTATAGCTGGTCCATAGATATTTCCGATATAGAATTTTATCGTTTAACGATTGTACAAACTCTCTGAAATCTGGGCTGAGTATCATCTTGCCAGCCATGATATTCTCGCCGAATCTCTTCCAGGGCAGCCAGACGTGCGTGATACGATTGTTTTTGCCAATAGGCAAAGTCCGTTGGCTGATCTTTTACATTCACTTTGCGATAGACTTTGGCAATCATTTCTCAGTTCAAACCCAATGCTTTCCTGACATATGAAAGAGTTGCGTTCATGCGGGCCGTATTGAATTTGCCCAGAGTTGCAATTACAAGTGACTGATCCATTGTGACCAATTTGCCACATCGGACGACAGAAGGTACACGCAAACCAGTCTCTGCAAAATCAGCATCACTTGACTGGATGACGAATTCGTAGTCCAATAGCGGACGGCCCGTATTTGAACTAAGTGCGACAAGTATTATGTCGTCAGATTCATTGTTGAAACGATCGGTCGAAAGGACAACGGCAGGCCGCGGCTTTTGTCTGGTCAAGTCGGTGAATGGAAACGGGACCAGAACCACTGCGCCGCGTGAAATACTCATGCCGCCACCTTCGACAGTTCTGGTTCGGAAACCAAAAAATCGTCGTAGATGTCTTCTTCTGGATCATTCCAAAAATCAAACGCAGACTCGGCCAGAGACAACCAGCCCAGCTCCTCCCATTCCTCAGCATCCACATCCATCAGGACGGGCAGACGCTTGCGAAGACTCATCTTTTCCTCTTTGTCCAGGAGCAGAATAGCCGTTGAAATCTGCTCGACTGTGAGCTTGAGCGCTAGTGCCACAATTCACCTTCCGTTCAAAACGCAAAAATCTGCCCAGCCTTCTCCAACCCTACCACCAGTTTGTCCACTTCCTCAAAAGTATTGTAGAGATAGAAACTGGCCCGGGCGCTGGCGACGATGCCCAGCCGGTCGTGGATGGGCTGGGCGCAGTGATGGCCGGCCCGGATGGCGACGCCGTCGTTATCCAGCACAGCCGAAAGGTCGTGGGGATGGATGTCGTTGAGCGTAAAGGCGACCAGACCGCCCCGCTGCTCCGGCCCCGGACCGATGATGCGCAGCCCTTCCACCTGGGCTAGCCGCTCGTAGGCGTAGCTGGTCAGGGCGTGTTCGTGCTGCCAAATCCAGTCCATACCGACCTCCTGCAAGAAATCCACCGCCGCGCCCAGGCCGATGCCCTCGGCGATGGCCGGTGTGCCCGCCTCAAATTTGTAGGGCAGGGTATTCCAGCGGCTGCCGCTCATCTTCACTTCCCGGATCATATCCCCGCCGCCCATAAAGGGGGGCATAGCTTCCAGAAGTTCCCGCTTGCCGTAGAGAATGCCGATACCCGTCGGCCCGCATAGTTTATGCCCGCTGAAGACGAGGAAATCCGCGTCCAGTGCCTGCACGTCCACAGGCATGTGGGGCACGCTCTGGCTGGCGTCGATGAGGGCCAATGCGCCCACCGCGTGGGCCGCCTGCACCAGTTGCGCTGCCGGATTGATCGTGCCCAACACATTGCTCACATGCACAAAGGCAAAGAGTTTTGTGCGCTCGTTGAGCAGTGTGTCCAGGTCGCTCAGGTCCAGTAGCCCGCCGTCGGTGATGGGCACATAACGCAATGTGAAACCCAACTGCTCCTGTAAAATCTGCCAGGGCACGATATTGCTGTGATGCTCCATCTCCGTAATCAGCACTTCGTCGCCTGGCCCCAGATTGGCCCGCCCCCAGCTATGCGCCACCACATTAATCGCTTCGGTGGCGTTACGGGTGAAGATCGTCTGCTTGTCGCTGGCCGCATTAATAAAACGGGCAATGCGAGTACGCGCCTCTTCATAGGCCGTTGTCGCCTCTTCACTCAGGGTATGCACGCCCCGGTGGATATTCGAGTTGTAGTGGCGGTAGTAGTTGTCCAGCGCCTGGATGACGGCCAGGGGCTTCTGTGTCGTAGCCGCATTGTCCAGATAGACCAGCGGCTTGCCGTGGACCTGGCGTTCCAGCACGGGGAAGAGGGAGCGGAGGGAGGAAACTTTCGGGTTGGTGGTCGGCGCTGTAGCGGCTGCAATCATCGGATTCTCCAGCCGTGAAACGTGAAACGTGAGATCGTACCATCGCCTCACGTTTCACGTTTCACGTTTCGGTTTTCTATCGCTCAATCGGCAGGCCGACCGCGTTGCCCCACTCGGTCCAACTGCCGTCGTAGTTGCGGACTTTTTCGTAGCCCAGCAGATATTTTAGCACAAACCAGCTATGGCTGCTGCGTTCGCCAATGCGGCAATAGGCCACAATGTCGTCGCTGGGTTTCAGCCCCTGCTCGGTTTCGTAGATGGCGCGCAGGTCCGCCGCGCTCTTGAAAGTGCCGTCTTCGTTGGCGGCCCGGGCCCAGGGCACATTTTTCGCCCCACGGATATGACCGCCACGCAGCGCGCCCTCCTGGGGATAGTTCGCCATATGCAGCAGTTCGCCCCGGTATTCGGCAGGGCTGCGCACATCCACCAGGGGCTTGCCCGCGGCCTGATGGGCCAGGGTGTCGTCGCGCAGGGCACGCACGGGAGCGTCGTTACGTTCTTGCGCCACATAATTGCTGGGGGTGACGCTGGGTTTCTCCCGTGTCACTTCCCGCCCCTCGTCCATCCATTTCTGTCGGCCACCGTCCATCACTTTGGCGTTGGTGTGGCCGAAGAGTTGGAAGACCCAAAAGGCGTAGGTGGCCCACCAGTTGGACTTGTCGCCGTAGAAGACGACGGTCGTGTCGTTACTCACGCCCAGCTTGCGCATCAGACCCTCAAAGGCATCTTTGCCGATGTAGTCCCGCACCAAACGGTCGTTCAAATCATCCTGCCAGTCAATCTTCAGCGCACCGGGGATGTGGCCGGTGTCGTAGAGAAGCACATCTTCGTTCGATTCCAATAAGCGCACATTGGCGTCGTTGGTGTGCGCAGCCACCCAATCGGTGCTGACCAAAACTTCGGGATGTACATAGCCTTTGTCGCTCATGGAAATCTCCTGTTTGGGAAATGGGACGCTGATGACGCTGAAAAAACGGATTGACGCTGAGTAAATCAGCGCAGATCACTTCTTTCTGCGTAAATCTGCGTCCGCTTTTCATTGCCATCAGCGTAGAGATTATCCGCCGATCTTACGCTCAATGACTCGTTCGAGTTTGTGCTGCACAGACTCCACCGGAACCCGATCCAGAACCTCCTGGAAAAAGCCCTGGACAATCATACGCTCAGCCTGGGGACGGGTCAAACCCCGGGCCATCAGATAGAAGACGTACTCGTCCTCCACCTGGGAGGCGGTGGCGGCGTGGGTACAGCGCACGTCGTCGGCCTCGATCTCCAGGCCGGGGATACTGTCGGCCCGGGCTGTGCCGTCCAGAATCAGATTGCCGTTGCGCTGGAAGGCGTCGGTCTTCTGGGCGCCGGGCAGAACTTTGATGATGCCCATATAAACGTTGTGCGCCCGGTCTTTCAGCGCGCCGTTGAAGAGCAGATCGCTGAAGCAATTGGGTGCGCGGTGAATCTGCAACGTCTGGTGGTCGATGTGCTGGCGACCGGTGGGGAAGTATAGCCCCAGCAGTTCGCCGTGACCGCCCTGCCCGTTCAGTTCCAGGTCCAGGAAGGCTTTGGTTGTGCGGCTGCCCCAGCTTACCTGAATCCAGCGCAGGTCCGTGTCCCGGCCCATCACAGCCCGCCCGGTCAGAAAGTTCCAGGCGCTGTGGTCAAGGTCCTGCAAGTTCATATAGCGGACAACCGAATTGTCGGCCATCACCAGTTCGATGACGCCGCTCTGCATACCGTCCACACCGCCCAGCAGATCGTCCACAACCGTGACGTTACTGCCTTCGTCCGCCACCAGCAGGGTGTGGTGATAGCCACCCACGCCGGGGTTCTGGTGCAGAATCGCTTGCAGGGGCAGTTCGACGGTCACATTCTTGGGCACGTAGACAAACGCACCCGTATCCCACAGCGCCGCGTGCAGGGCCGTGAATTTGTTGTGATCCGGCTTTACGGCCTGGGTCATAAAGTATTTCTTCGCCAGTGCCGGGTGTTCGCTCACGGCTGTCTGCAAATCGGTGAAGATCACCCCCTGGGCGGCCAGTTCCGGGTTGTGGTTGCGGTAGAGCACACCGCCGTCCTGAAAGACGACACTGGCCGCGCTCTCCATCTCGCCCAATTCGCTCTGGAGCAGGGCGCTCAACTCCTGCCGCTTGCTCTCGCCCTGGGGCGTGGCATAGGCAGTGAAATTCTTCAGATCAAAGCCGGTCAGACGGGTGCGCCGCCAGGCTTCGTCCGTGCTTTTGGGCCAGGGCATCGCTTCAAAAGTCCGCCAGGCCGCCAGACGAAAGTCCAGCATCCAGCGGGGTTCGCCCCGGCTGGCCGACAATGCCCGCACACTCGCCTCGCTAAAATCAGCCGCCGCAGCCATCACAGCGACACTCTCCATCATTTCAGGTTCTCTTACCAATACGCTCACGTTCGTCTTCCCCTGTATCTATGACAAGGTGACAAGGTGACAGGTGAGGGGAATTGTTCACCCTATCACCCTGTCATCTTGTCATCTTTTAACCAATACTGCCTTCCATCTGCAACTGGATCAGCCGGTTCATCTCCACGGCGTACTCCATTGGCAGTTCCTTGACCAGCGGCTCGATAAAGCCACCGACAATCATCGCCGCGGCCTCATCCTCGCCGATACCCCGGCTCTGGAGATAGAAGAGCTGCTCCTCGCCGATTTTGCTCACCGAAGCCTCGTGGCCCACGCTCACATCGTCCTCTTCGATTTCGATGTAGGGGTAGGTGTCCGAGCGGCTGGCAGGATCCAGCAGCAGCGCGTCGCAGACCACATTGCTCTTGCTGTGGTGGGCACCCTTGGCCACCTTCAACAGACCCCGATAGCTGGCCCGTCCGCCATCTTTGCTGATGGACTTGGAGACAATTTTCGAGCTGGTATAGGGCGCGCCGTGGACGACTTTGCCGCCGGCGTCCTGGTGTTGGCCCTTGCCCGCAAAGGCAATCGACAGAATCTCGCCGTGGGCTTTGGGACCCATCATATAGACAGCGGGATATTTCATCGTTACTTTGCTGCCCAGATTGCCGTCGATCCACTCCATCGTGGCGCCTTCGTAGGCGACGGTCCGTTTGGTCACCAGATTGTAGACATCCGTGCTCCAGTTCTGGATGGTCGTGTAGCGGCAGCGGGCATTCTTCTTGACGATAATTTCAACGACCGCACTGTGCAGGCTGTTGCTGGAATAGATGGGGGCGGTGCAGCCTTCCACATAATGGACGCTGGCCCCTTCCTCCACAATAATCAGCGTGCGCTCGAACTGACCCATATTTTCGGCGTTGATGCGGAAATAGGCCTGTAAGGGAATGTCTACATTGATGCCCTTGGGGACGTAGACGAAACTGCCGCCGCTCCACACCGCGCTGTTCAGGGCAGCAAATTTGTTGTCCGCGGCCGGGATGATTGTGGCGAAATACTCCCGCACCAAATCCTCGTGCTCGCGCAGACCGCTGTCCATATCCAAAAAGACGACGCCCAGTTTCTCCCACTCCTCTTTCAGGCTGTGGTAGACCACTTCGGACTCGTACTGTGCGCCCACGCCGGCCAGGAACTTGCGTTCGGCCTCGGGGATACCCAGCCGGTCAAAGGTGCGCTTGATGTCTTCCGGCACGTCGTCCCAGCTCTTTTCGGCCTTTTCCGACGGGCGCAGGTAGTAAAAAATATCGTCGAAGTCGATACCGCTCAGGTCCGCACCCCAGGTGGGCATGGGCTTGGAAAAAAAGATGTCCAGCGCGTCGTGGCGGAATTTGCGCATCCACGCCGGCTCGTTCTTCATCCGGGAAATCTGCTCGACCACCTCGTGGCTGATACCCCGGGATGCCTTGAAGACTGGCTTCTCAGTGTCGTGAAAACCGTACTGATATTCCTGTTTTACTTCGTCCAGATGTTCGCGATCAGAAACTTCTGCCATAATGATTGCTCCTTTGGGTTGCCACTGCCAATAGATAAATATCCTATCGTCAGCGGAAACGTGACCCGTGAAACGTGAGATCACTGTCTATTTTCACGCCTCACGTTTCACGTTTCGTCAAGAATGTGAGGCTGTTTCGTGCGTCATTGCCGACCTTACGCCGGGGCCAACTCGCCGACCAATTCCTCTTCCACCCATTTGTAGCCCCGTTCTTCCAACATCTGGGCCACTTCCGGGCCACCGGTCTTGACGATACGCCCACCGAAGAAGATGCTCACGTAGTCAGGTTTCACGTAGTTCAGGATGCGCTGGTAGTGGGTGATGAGCAGAAAGCCTCGGTTTTCTGTCGCCAGTTTGTTGATGCCGTCGGAGACCACTTGCAGGGCGTCGATGTCCAGACCGGAGTCGGATTCGTCCAAAATAGCGAATTTGGGTTCGAGCATCGCCATCTGCAAGACTTCTGTGCGCTTCTTTTCGCCACCGGAGAAGCCGTCGTTCAGATAGCGCCGGGCAAAGCTGGAATCCACATTGAATTCCTTCATCTTGGCGGTCAGCTCCCGGCGAAACTCGCGCATGGGCATCAGATTGCTGCCAATGACGCCACTGCTGCCATTGCCGTTGCCGTTCTTCTCGGCTTCCGTATAGCCCCGCACATTGGAGACAGCCGTGCGCAGGAAGTTGGCGACGCTGACACCGGGCACAGCCACCGGGTATTGGAAGGCCAGGAAAATACCAGCCCGGGCCCGCTCATCGGCTTCCATATCCAGAATACTCTCCCCGTCCAACAGAATGTCACCCTCGGTGACTGCGTAGTGGGGGTGGCCGGCGATAATATAGGAAAGGGTCGATTTGCCCGATCCGTTCGGCCCCATCATTGCGTGAATCTCCCCGCTGCGCAGGGTCAAGTTCACGCCTTTGAGAATTTGTGTATCGCCCACAGTGGCGTGGAGATTGCGGATTTCCAAAATACTCATTGTTGTTTCAACTCCTTGAAATGTAAATTTCCCTGTCAGAGACAAAAACCACAAAGGCCCAAAGACACGAAGGATTCTTCTGTTCTTCTTTGTGACTTTGTGTCTTTGTGGTTACTCTCTCTTGTTGCAATACCTACGAATAAACAGTTCTATCTTTGGTGACGGTGAACGAACAGCCCCCGTCCCCATCCATAATGCAGGCATTCAGGGCTACGTCGTGGCCCAATACCTGTTGCATCATCTCCTGATCCATATCGCAAATCTGCCGGTGTTCCTGAGCCAATTCGTGATAGGGGCAATTATAGGTTTTCAGAATGATTGTATGACTGTCCTGGGGCAATACGTCGGTCAGCACGCCCAGATGTCCCAAAACGCCGGCCATCTCCTGGACACGGCTGAGCAATACAGGCGATTTTACAGCCTTGCCGTAGCGGTCTGCCAACCGCCCGCTCACTCGCCTGAGCAGGTGGGAGATGTTATCCGGCCCCACCATCTCAAACATCTCCTCTAACATCGTCAGCGCCAGGTCGTCGCAATGACAATCAAAGAGTTTGCGAGAATCTTCGGTGGCCGCGTAGATGTGATAGGGTCTTCCGACCCCTGCGTTTACCGTTCTGCGCGCAACATAGCCCGCGGCTTGCAGTCCAGCCAAATGTTGGCGAACAGCCGTAGACGTGACGCCGAGCATCTCCTCCAACTCTTTAATCGTAGCCGAGGTATGGCGCTGTAAATACTCTACAATCTGCCAACTTGGGGATTCGGTATCTGTTCCAAAAGCAAAAGCCATTCCAGTCCTCAATCAACTCGTATGCAGGCGACACTGGGAGAAGTGTAGCACAAAAAAACAGATATGTCAATTTCCACAGTTTTATATGCGAAAATTGTTTCAATCGCTCCCCACTCGACCGATTTTATCACCTTTGGCAGTCCCTGTCGAAATCCAACCTCTGCTGGTTTTGACAGGAGATCGTCCCCATCCTATAATAGTTGTCTGTCTGCGTGTATATGCAGCCGGTGCAGGCTATTGCCTCGACACCGGCTGTATTCGTGGAGCGCGACATAAGGAGTTCTCGATGCAGTTTAACGTCGCTCAGCTTCTAAAGGAGCCGATCGGTGCCACCCGGACCTATTCTCTGGACGAAAGTCTGGCGGGGTTGGACACGGATCTGATTCCCCTCTCTACGTTGACCGGAACACTCCACCTGCTGCGTACCCACAGCGGTGTGCTGGCCTCCGGGCGTTTCGACGTAACCGTGCAGGCGGACTGTGGCCGCTGTCTGGAGCCGGTTCCAGCCCAAATCGAAGTCACTTTCGAGGAGAGTTTTCGACCGCTGACCGAAGTGACGACCGGACGTTTTTTGCTCCCCGACGAGTTTGAGGGAGAAGAAGAGGATCTGGAAGATTTTGCTCTGATCATCAACGATCACCACATTCTGGATATTAGCGAAATTTTGCGCCAGAGTATCTGGCTGGGGATGCCGATGATTCCCCGTTGTGTCTACGCCGACCCGGAGAATTGCCCGAATTTCGTCGAACGTCTGAACGAAATGGCCGAGGTTCACGCAGACCTGAAGGGGAGTGATGACCAGCCGGCAATCGATCCCCGGTGGGCTGCGCTGCTGGTCTTGCAGAAGAACGACGAAGACTGAGGAACGTACGGAAGAATTTGCTTGAACTACAACAACTTGTACTTGTGTTGATTTGATACAATAAGGAGATTGCATTATGGGTCCGCAACCCAAACGTAAACTAAGCAAAGGCCGTCGGAACCGCCGCCGCGCCCACGACGCCATCGGTATACCCCATCTGGTCAACTGCCAGCAGTGTGGCAAGAAATCCCTGCCCCACCGGGTTTGCCCAAGCTGTGGCACATATATGGGGCGTCTGCAAGTGATCGAGGTGGACGAGACCGCGGCGGCCTAGCGCCATTGAAACCGACAACGAACAAATTAGGGGATGTTGGCATACAGGCCGCGTCCCCTATTTGTTGTGACAGAAGCTCGGCTCCGCATAGCACGGCTGGCACAAAGTCCACGAGTTGAATCAGGCGTAACTCTTCAGCTATCCCACCCTAGCCCTCCCCATTCCAGGGAAGAAACTGGATCGACTCCTCCCCCACTGTGGGGGAGGTTGGGTGGGGGTGAGCAGTTACAATCAGGTTAATTTCGTGCAATTTGGGCAATTCGAGGCTATCCCAATCGAGAGCCACGCTTCCGAATCCCGGAGGAAAGCAGATGGCTGAATCGTTCATCTACCACCCCAACGCGACACCCCTGGCCCTGCTCTTCCCCGGCCAGGGCAGCCAGGAAGTGGGCATGGCCAAAGAGTTGGCCGCACGTTATCCAGCGGTCCAGGCCATTTTTGACGAAGCCGACGACGTACTGGGCTTTTCTCTCTCCACCCTCTGCTTCGATGGACCGGAAGAGGAGCTGACCGACACCATCAACGCCCAGCCCGCTTTGCTGGCCGCCAGCATAGCTGGTTTGGTCGCCCTGCAAAGCGAACTGGGCAGTCTGCCCACCCCCACCTTTTTTGCCGGGCACAGTATGGGCGAGTATTCGGCGCTGGTGGCCGCGGGCAGCTTGGCCTATGCCGATGGGCTGCGGCTGGTGCGGGAGCGGGGGCGGCTGATGAAAGAGGCGGGTCAGAAATCGCCGGGACTGATGGCTGCGATTTTAGGGCTGGATGAGGCGGTGGTGGCCCAGCTCTGCGCCGACGCCCAGGCAGCGAGCGGCGGCATTGTGCAGGTTGCCAACGACAACTGCCCCGGCCAGATTGTCATCTCTGGCGACAGGGCCGGGATGGAGCGGGCCATGACCGATCTGACAGCCGCGGGCGCACGCAAAGTGGTGGCCCTGGCTGTGAGCATTGCCGCGCACAGCCCGTTGATGGCCCCGGCCGCAGCAGAACTGAAAGCCGCCATCGACGCTACGCCAGTCAATCCGCCGATTGCCCCCGTCATCGGCAACACCACAGCCGCCCCTCTCACCAGCGCCGACGCCATCCGCGCCGAACTGGTGGCCCAATTGACCGGCAGCGTGCGCTGGACAGCCTCTATGCAGCACGCGCTGGACGCGGGGGTGGAGACATTTGTGGAGGTTGGCGCGGGCGAGGTGCTGACCGGGCTGATGAAACGTATTGCCCGCAAGAGCGAACGGCTGAGCGTGGCTGACCCCGCGGGCGTGGCAGCCTTTGCCGCGCGTTTTCAAGAATAGCTGTCAAGACCTGCCAGGTTTTCTGAAACCTGGCAGTGACTATACAGGTGCGACGCACTCGCCAGGAGAGGTTGCACCTGCAAAATAGCTGCGGCGAGTGCGTCGCACCTGGTCTGCTGTACAGTTACGGCGGAAGAAAGTCCGATTGGAAAAGAGCAGTTTGTAGCCGCTGTCGTGAATCGTCGCCATCGCAGAATCACCCCCGCTCGGGTGCAGAGACCCAACGCCGCCCCAGCCCGCCGTGATAGTCCGAGCCGGGGCGGATGAGCCGTCCCTCGGCCCGCTGCTCCAGACAGTGGGCTGTCCACCCGGCCACCCGGCCCACGGCGAAAGTGGGGGTAAAAAGGGCCGTCTCCAACCCCAGTCCGTGGAGCAGGAGCGCGGTGTAGAACTCCACATTCGTTTGCAGATTGCGCCCCGGCTTGTACTCGGCCAGCAGGGCCACGGCTGTCTCCTCGACAGAACAGGCCAGATTGTACAATTGCATATCGCCCCCGGCGGTAAACATTGACGCAGCCGCCGCGGAAAGCACATCGGCCCGGGGGTCACGCACTTTGTAGACCCGGTGGCCGAAGCCCATCAGCCGCTCGCCCCGTTCCAGTTTGGCGCGCAGGAAACTCTCAGCCCGATCTGCTATTCCAATCTCAAAGACCATATCCAGCGCGGGTCCGGGCGCGCCGCCGTGCAGGGGCCCCTTCAGCGCGCCCACCGCGCCGGTGATGGCGGAGACCAGATCCGAGGCGGTGGAGGTGATAACCCGTGCGGTGAAGGTGGAGGCGTTGAAGCTGTGATCGATGACTGTGTTCAGGTAGGTTTCTATGCCCCGGGCCTGGGCAGCCGTGGGGCATTCGCCGTTGAGCATATAGAGATAGTTGGCGGCGTGGCCCAGAGAGGCGTCCGGGGTCACGGGTTCACCGCCGTTGAGCAGCCGCCAGTAGGCCGCCACGACGGTGGGGAAGCGGGCCACCAGCGCCGCGGCTTCGTTCGCATCGCCCTCCACACTGCCCAGAGAGAGCGTGCCAGCGGCCATGCGCAGCGCGTCCATCGGGGGTGTCTTCTCGGCGGCCACGGCGCGCAGGAGGGCGACGGTCGCCGCGGGCAGAGCGCGCAGGGAGGCCAGTCTGCGCTGAAAGTCGGCCAATTCCGCCCCGTTGGGCAGCCGGTCATTCCAGAGCAGAAAAGTCGTCTCTTCAAAAGAGGCGTTGGCCGCGATCTCTTCCAGGGCATAGCCAGCGATAATCAGTTCGCCAGCCAGCCCGTTGACCCGGCTCAGGCGTGTGCTGCCCGCAATCACACCTTCCAGTCCGTGGGCGATGATGGGGGAGGTCATAGGGAAGTTTGTCCTTTCAATGTGTATTCATAAGGTGGCGCAGCCACGATTTGCGTGCAGAAACGTGAAGACGTGAAACGTGAGATCAGGTGACGACACCTCACGTTTCACGTTTCAGTGGATTGGCCGAGCGACTAACGCTTGTGCGTTAGTTCCTCGCTGGTACGGAGTAACGTGAAAGGGTGAGGGCTTTCTGTCACCCCTTCACCCGGTCACCCCTTCACCCGGTCATCTTGTCACCCCTTCTCTTTCACCACCGGTGTCAGCCAGTCCCTATATTTTTCGTTTTGCCCGCGCACAATGCCAAAGAAAAGGGTCTGCAACTCCTTGACCAGCGGCCCGACCGCGCCGCTGCCGATGGGCCGGTGGTCGATGGAGACAATCGGGGCCACCTGTGCGCCTGTGCCGCAGAAGAAGGCTTCGTCGGCCAGATAGACTTCGCTGCGGTCGATCTGCCGCTCCACCACCCGCAGCCCCATTTCAGCTTCGGCCAGGTGCAGAATCGAGCGGCGGGTGATGCCTTCCAGAATGTTGCTTTCGATGGGCGAGGTGATCAGCACGCCATCCCGGATAATGGCAAAGTTGGCCGCGCTGCCTTCGGAGACGTGACCGTCCTGGTTGAGGACAATCGCATCGTTGAAGCCGTTGAGCTGGGCCTCGCTTTTGATCAGCGCGCTGTTGGCGTAGCTGCCGATGATTTTGCCCCGGGCCGGGATGGCTGTGTCGTCCACCCGCCGCCAACTGCTGGTCGCCACCCGCAGCCCCTCCACGGGCAGGAAGTTTTCCAGGGGGATGGTGAAGATCGTCACCGCGGCGTGGAGGTCGTGGAGGCGCACAGCAATCGTCTCGTCGGCGTTGTAGGCTACCGGGCGGATGTAGCAGTTCTGCCGCCAGCCCTCGGCTGCCAGCAGATCGACGGCAATCGCGGCCAGACTCTCCGGCGTGTAGTCCAGCTTCATCAGCAGCATTTTGGCGCTGTTGAGAAAGCGGGTGAAGTGTTCCCGGATGCGAAAGACGTAGAGGGTCTCCCGCTCCTCGTTCCAGTAGCCACGAATACCGCCGAAGCAGCCCGTGCCGTAGTTGAAGGTCTGGGTCATCACCGAGATTTTGGCCTGCTCGATGGGGACGATGGCGTTGTTGAAGTAAGCGTATTTGGTCAAGAGAAGACTCCGTGGGAGGTGGAAGATAGAGGATCAAAGATGATGGGATAATGGGATGATGGAACGGCCTGCATCATCCCATTATCCCATCATCT
>JAANMY010002560.1_pt1 | contig 16860 bp, 14 predicted proteins | sample 7279691 | NCBI WGS metagenome assembly JAANMY01 (sample SAMN14094543, study PRJNA606508) | bioreactor metagenome | isolation source: A lab-scale SPAN reactor treating ammonium-rich wastewater day 388 | place: Ireland: Galway | collected 2018-02-07
GAAATTGAAATCGCAAAGCAGAAACCCTCGCCGCTTCCAGAGCTACCTTGCGGAAATCATGTGAAAACCACGCAGTGAAATCGTGAAGGAAAAACGACATTTGGTTCCTGCCCGGGCCTATGGACGAGGAGCCGGATTATCTGCCCCCCGGCCCAAGGGCCGAACCCAGCGAGACCACGATTGTCGCGGATTGGGTGCGCGCCGAGGCAGCGCAAGCGTCGCGCCTTGCGCGGGTGGCGGGCCGGCTCGGCGCTCTGGACGAGAGGATCGGCCGCGGTCCGGAGGGCTGGCGACACCGGCTGGGACTGATCGAGGCCGCGGACCTGAGTTGGTTTGTCGGCGAGCGCGTTAACGCCGACCGCCTCGCGCTGTGGATGTCATTACGCCTGTCTGGCGTGCAGGATGATACGAGCGTGCTGGCCCGCGTCGGCTGGGCCGTCCGGCGACTGATCGGCGGACCGGGCCCGCAGGTCGATCTGTCCGCGTTCCTCGATCGCCGCGATCCCGAGACAATTGCGCTCGATGCCGAGCCTTTCGCGGATCGCGCGGGGGGGTGGCTGGACCTGATGGCGGCGGCGCGTGACCTGCACCCGATCACCCGTTCCTGCATGGGGTTCCATGTTTGGAGTCTCGCGGGCCTCGGGCAGCAGGGCGACCGGATGGAAGCGGCGGTCACGGCCGCGCGCATCGCGGCCAGCGAGGGTCCGAGTGCGAACGCGGGAGCGGTCTTTGCACCGCTGGCCATGGGCGGGGCAGGGGGGTTGCGCGTCGGTGGTCCACCTGTTGAGCGCCTCGCGCGGTGGCTCGATGGAATGGAAGCCGCCTGCCTGACGGCGATGCGGCACCTCGACGATATCGCGGCATGGTCGGCGCGGGCAGAAACCGAGATGTCGCCGCTGTCGGGCAAGACGCCCCCGGCGCTGCGCGCCGTGCTGACCGAATGGCCGCTCGTCTCCGCCCCCATGGCCGAGGCCCTGACCGGGGCCAGCCGCACCGCCGTCCAGCGCAACCTCGCCTGGATGGAAGCGCAGGGTCTGATCCGCGAAGTAACCGGGCAGGGGCGGTATCGGATGTGGCGTGCCGCGACTTGAAGGCACGGAGCGGGGCGTCAGGCGTCGGGGAACAAGATCGCCTCGACGTCCATTGCGTGCTTGTGGCGGCGTGTCTGCGGGCCACGGCTGGGCCGGACGATCCGGCGATCACCAGCGTCGAGATCGCCTGCGAAGCATCCTCAGGCGCCGCCGCCCGGTCAAGCCTTCGACAGGACAGTCGAATTGACCTTGTTGCGACGTGCATTCGTGTCATCGTACCTGATATCATCCTGTTTTGTATCCCGACCACGACGGACCCAGCCATGGCATTCTGGAAACAGCTCTTTCTAAGCGTCGCGCTGCTTTGCGGCGCGCTTTGGGCGGCGGCGCTTTGGATGCCAGGGGCGGCGGGCATGCTGCGCTCCTGGGGGTTGGGGCAGGTCATGGACCAAATGGGCCTCCCGGCCGAGGCAGCAGCGCCCTTGGCGCCCGGGGCAGGGCGCCCGCGCGGGGCAGGCGGCGGCGCCATGGTCCGGGCCGAGCCGCCGGGCGAGGGCCGGGTCGCCGACATCGTCGCCGCCATCGGCGACGGACGGGCGTTGCGCTCGGTGACGCTCTATTCCCAGACGCCGGGGCATACGGCCGAGGTGCTGGTGCAATCGGGACAACGCGTCACGGCGGGGGCGGTGATCCTGCGCCTTGACAGCGAGGCCGAGGAGATCGGGCTGGAACGCGCGCGGCTGGTGTTGGATGACGCCCGCACCAGGCGCGACCGGGTGCAGCAATTGCGCGGCTCGGGCGCTGCGACCGATGTGCAGATCCGCGAGGCGGAACTGGCGGTGCGACAGGCCGAGCTGGGGCTGCGTCAGGCCGAGTTCGATCTGGAGCAGCGCACGCTGCTGGCGCCGATCGACGGGTGGCTGGGGATCCTGAACGTGGAACCCGGCACGCAGGTCAGCACGCAGACCGAAATCGCACAGATCGACGACCGCAGCGCCCTTCTGGTCGAGTTCCGGCTGCCCGAAAGCATGGTCGGCCGCGTCGCCATGGGCGATATTGTCGAGGCCGAGAGCCTGGCGGGCGGGCAGGGCAGAGTGACCGGGCATGTCAGCGCCATCGACAACCGCGTCGATGCCGCGAGCCGCACGCTCAGGGTTCAGGCGCGGCTCGATAATGCCGAGGACCGGCTCAGGGCGGGCATGGCCTTTTCCATCCGCATCGCGCTGCCGGGGATACCGGCGGCCTCGGTCGATCCGCTGGCCGTGCAATGGAGCCGCGAGGGCGCTTTCGTGTGGGTGGTCCGCGACGGTCTGGCCACGCGCCTGCCCATCGCCATCCTGCAACGCGCCGACGAGGTGGTCATGGTCGAAGCCGACTTCCAGCCCGGCGATCTGGTGGTGGTCGAGGGCGTGCAATCCGTGCGCCCGGGCGCGCCCGTCACCCTGCAGGGCGAGGGCTGATCGATGGCGACCCGCATCGAACGCAGCGCGCATCTGTCGGGCACCGCCACGCTGATCCGGCGGCCTATCCTTGCCTTCGTTCTGAACGCGCTGATCCTGCTGGCGGGGGTCGCCGGCGGGCTGGGGGGCGAGGTGCGCGAACTGCCGGATGTGGACCGCCCCGTCATCACCATCACCACCAATTACAACGGCGCCGCCCCGGAAACCATCGACCGCGAAATCACCGCGCTGATCGAGGGCGCGGCGGGCCGCGTCTCGGGCGTCAGTGCGATTTCCTCCAGCTCCCGCTTCGGCCGCAGCCGTGTGACCGTGGAATTCTCCACCTCGACGGATCTGGACGTCGCCGCGACCGATATGCGCGACGCCATTGCCCGGATCACCAACAGCCTGCCGGATCAGGCCGACGCGCCCCGCATCGTCAAGGCCGATGCCAACGCCGAGGCGGTGATGCGGCTGTCGCTGACCTCGGGCACGCGCAGCCCACAGGATCTTACGCGCATCATCGAGGATCTGGTACTTGACCGGCTGCTCTCGGCGGAGGGGGTGGCCGACCTGCAGGTCTACGGAAACCGGCAAGAGGTTTTCCGCATCGATATCGACATGCGACAACTGGCGGCGCGGGGTCTGTCGCTGGCCAGTATCCGCGACGCTGTCTCGACGGTGTCCTATGACGCGCCAGCGGGCTCGCTCGCGTCCGAGCGGCAGTCGCTGGTCGTGCGCACCACCGCCGCCATCACCACCCCCGCCCAATTCGAGGCGCTGGTGCTGGCCGATGGGGTGAGGCTGGGCGACGTGGCGCAGGTCAGCATGGGGCCGGGACTGGGCGAGTCGATCCTGCGCGCGAACGGCGAGGCCGGGATCGGCCTGGGCATCATCCGCGCCGCGCAGTCGAATACGCTCAGCATCTCGGCCGCCGTGACCCGCGCCGTCGAGGAAATCCGCCCCCTCTTGCCGCCCGATGTGTCGCTGACCATCACCTCGGACGACGCGACCTTCATCCAGGGCGCGCTGGACGAGGTGATCTCGACGCTGGCGCTGGCCACGCTGATCGTCATCGCGGTGATCTATGTCTTCCTGCTCGACCTCCGCGCCACCTTCATTCCCGCCATCGCCATGCCGGTCGCGCTGGTGGGCACGCTGGCGGCGATCTGGATCGTCGGTTTTTCCATCAACATCCTGACCCTGCTGGCACTGGTTCTGGCCACCGGCATGGTGGTGGATGACGCCATCGTCGTGCTGGAGAACATCGTCCGCCGCCGGGCCGAAGGGATGGGCGCAAGGGCCGCTGCGGTTCTGGGCACCCAGCAGGTGTTCTTCGCCGTCGTCACCACCACGGCGACGCTGGCGGCCGTTTTCGTGCCGCTGTCGTTCCTGCCGGGGCAGGCGGGAGGGCTTTTCCGTGAGTTCGGCTTCACGCTCGCCATGGCGGTGATGCTGTCCTCGATCGTGGCGCTGACGCTTTGCCCGGTGCTGGCGAGCCGTCTTTTGCGCGACCACAAGGCCCCAGCCAAACGCGGTCCGATGCAACGGCTGGGCGATGCGTTGGCGGGCTTCTACCGGGTGACGCTGAAAGCGGCGCTGGCCGCGCCGATGGTGGTGCTGGTGGCAAGCAGCCTTTTCGCCGGGGGGGCGTTCCTCTCTGCCGGACTGATCCATCAGGAACTCACCCCGCCCGAGGACCGCGCCGTGGCTCTCTTGCGCATTTCGGCACCGCAAGGCGTGTCGCTGGACCATACGGCGGCGGCGATGCGGCAGGTGGAAGATCTGTTGCAGCCGCTGATGGAGTCGGGCGAAGTTACCAATCTCTTCTCCATTGTCGGCGCGGGCGGGTCCACCAATTCGGGCTTCATGGTGATGACTCTGGCGCCTTGGGATCAACGAACCCGCAGCCAGCAAGAAATTGTGTCCGAGATCAACGGCTTGCTGCAGCAGGTGATCGGCGTTCGCGCCTTTGCCATGCAGCCCAACAGCCTGCGGATCCGCGGGGCAGGGCAGGGGCTTTCCTTCGCCATCGTCGGCCCCAGCTATGACGCGCTGGCGACGCAGGCGAGCGAGCTTGTCGCGGCGATGGAGAGCAACGCGGCCTTTGGGCAGGTGCGGATCGACTATGATACCACCCAGCCTCAGCTCTTCATCGAGGTGGACCGCGCGCGGGCCTCGGACCTCGGGATATCGATTGCGGGTCTCGGCGAGGCGCTGCAGGCGGTGCTGGACGGGCGTACGGTGGGCACTGTCTTCATCGGCGACCGCAGCCATGACATCCAGCTCATGTCGACCGCCGACCCGGTAAACGACCCTTCCGATCTGGAGCGGGTCTTCATGCGCACGGCCTCGGGGCAGATGGTGCCGATCTCTACTTTCGTGACGCTGGAAGAACGCGCCGTGGCGCCGGAACTGGGCCGCGAGTCGCAGATGCGCTCCATCCCGATCAGCGCCAGCCTGACCGATGACCTGTCGCTCGGCAGTGCGCTGGCGCAGGTGCAGGGGCTGGCAGCCGAGATCCTGCCTGCGGGCAGCCGCATCGTGCCGCTGGCCGAGGCCGCGACCTTGGGCGAGACCAACGCCGGGATCTTCCTGACCTTCGGATTCGCCATCCTGATCGTGCTGCTGGTCCTCGCGGCGCAGTTCGAAAGCTTCATCTCGGCCTTCATCGTCATGTCTACCGTGCCGCTGGGTCTGGCTTGCGCGCTGCTGGCGCTGTTGCTGACGGGGGGCAGCCTGAACGTCTATTCGCAGATCGGGTTGGTGCTGCTGGTGGGGATCATGGCCAAGAACGGCATCCTGATCGTCGAATTCGCCAATCAACTGCGCGATCAGGGCCGCAGCGTGCGCGATGCGATCATGGAAGGCTCGGTGATCCGCCTGCGCCCGGTGATGATGACCATGGTTTCGACCGTGCTGGGCGGCGTGCCGCTGATCCTGTCGCAGGGCGCGGGCGCCGAGGCGCGCGAGGCGCTGGGATGGGTTATCGTCGGCGGTCTGGGGCTGGCGACGCTGGTGACGCTTTACCTGCTGCCGGTGGTCTATCTGCTGATCGCCGGGTTCAGCACGCCCAAGGCTGCCGAGGAAGCCCGGCTGCGCCGCGAACTGGATCAGGCCGAAGCGCAGGCCGACCGCGCATAGCGGGGCGCGTGCAATGCCGATGTCGCTGAGTGACCAAGGCGATCAGTTCGCTGCGATTGGCGCTGCTCAGCTTGTCGAAGCAGCGGTTCACATGGTGGAAAAGCTGATCCCGTGCATCCGCGCGATGTAGCCATCGGTGCAACCGCTCACAGCGCATTCATCCCATCTCCTCGTTCGTGGCGACCAAGAGACGTCAGATCGTAGCTTCCGGCACTGTCTGATCGTCGGGGCGCGCTCACGGCAAGTCCCAAGCGCCTGAAACCAAGATAGTCCAGGGGCGAAGCCAGCAGGAAGAATCGCTTGCGAGATCGGTTTTTCGTTCAGCCCGCAGCCATGCCGTTGCGGATCATGCTTGCCGTACGCAGGTAATGATCTCGCAGGAGCGATACCGCCGTGCTGGTGTCGCGCTTCAGGACAGCATCAGCAATTTCGCCGTGTTCTGCATCGATGTCGCGCCTCTGTGGACCGGCAGCGACCAGAGCGGGGATGCGGTAGCGTTCGGTCGCTGCATAGAGACGCTCGAAGAACTCCAGCAGCCAGTCCGACTCGCAGGAGGCCAGCAGCGCGCGATGAAAAGCGTGGTGGCGCGTTTTCAGTTCATCGACGTTCCCGTCTGCGCGCTTGGTTTGCAAGCGCAAAGCATAGAGCGCCGCAACGACCGAGGCCGCCCAGTTGTCGTCACCCTTGGCGATAGACAGGCGCAGCGCCTCGGATTCAATCAGCAGTCGCGCCTGCAGCGCATCCTCGAACTCGGCCAGAGATTGCGCGGATACGCGAAAACCGCGCAGGGATTCCGCCGTGACCAGGCGTTCGGACTGCAAGCGGTTCAGCGCTTCCCGCAGGGGAGAGAAGCCCATGGCATAGCGTTCACTCAGATCAGCGAGCCGCAGCGGGCTCTCCGGCGCAAAGACACCTTCGACGATATCCTTGCGCAGCGAAACATAGGCCTTCTCCGCCAGAGTCATGATAGCTCCCTTGTTCGCAGCCAGATTAGCTGGAGACGAGGACTGCTGCAATTTCATTATTTTCGAAAATCTATGTTGCCATCGAAAATAATGCTGGCATACTTCTGGTCAGCACCCATTTCGAAGGAAGGACCGACCATGGCCAAGCCGCACGAAAATCACCGTGAGGACGTTGCTGGACGTGCCAATGTCGAGGATACGCCTGAACTGCTGGCCTATTATGAGCAGCTCGAAGGCTTCCATGCCGGTGCATTGTGGACCGTTGCAAACAAGATCGAACCATGGGCGCCGAAGAGCCAGTCGGTGCCGGTGGTCTGGCGCTATAATGACCTGCGTGACCATGTGATCCGCTCGGTCGATCTGGTGACGCCCGAGAAGGCCGGACGACGGGTGATCTATCTGAACAACCCGGGCCGCCAGGACGTGGCTGCGGCTGTCGGCTGGATCTATGCGGGGTTGCAAGTGATGAACCCCGGCGAGGTGGCGAGTGCCCACCGACATTCAGCCAGCGCGATTCGCTTCATCATGGAGGGACGTGGGGCCTATACGGTTGTGGACGGCCACAAGATGACATTGGGGGCGAATGACTTTGTGCTGACGCCCAACGGCACCTGGCACGAGCATGGCGTCGCCGCGGACGGTGCCCTCTGCCTGTGGCAGGACGGGCTGGACATTCCCTTCGTCAACGCGATGGAAGCAAACTTCTACGAAGTGCATCCGGACCTCAATCAGGTAGTCGGTCATGCGGTCGATGACATGACCAGGACATGGGGCAATCCCGGCCTGACGCCCTACGGTCGGGACTGGCGCAAGGCCTACAGCCCGATGCTCAAGTATGAATGGGCGCCAACCTACGAGGCACTCACGAAATACGCGGGTTGCACAGACGGCAGCCCCTTTGACGGCGTGCTCATGGAGTATGTGAACCCGGTAACGAATGGTCCGGTGATGCAGACCCTCGGCGCGAGCATGCAGATGCTTCGGCCGGGCGAACACACCAAGGCACACCGTCACACTGGCAGCTATCTTTACCATGTCGCCAAGGGTCAGGGCCATTCGATCATCAACGGCAGGCGGTTCGACTGGCAGGAGCGCGACATCTTCTGCGTCCCTTCCTGGGCGTGGCATGAACATGTCAACGATTCGGACCGCGAGGATGTCTGCCTCTTTTGTCTTAACGACCTGCCGGTCATGCGTGCATTGGGTCTCTATCGGGAAGAGGCCTTTGGGGAAAACGGCGGCCAGCAGCCGATCTTGTAAGGACCAACCATGAAACTTGTGACCTATCGCGCCTCGATCGAGGCCGCGGCGCGGCTTGGTGTCGTCGACGGCAATTCTGTCGTCGATGTCGAACGGCTTGCCGCAGAGCATGGCGAAAGCCTGCCCGCCACGATGTTGGGGCTGATCGATTGCTCAAGTCCCGGTCTTGAAACCTTGCGTTCCTGCCTTGACGCTGCAAACGGCCGCTACAGGCCGGGCACCGCTACCGCGCAGTCCAACGTCCGGCTTCTTGCGCCAATTCCGCGGCCGCGGAAGAACATCTTCGGGATCGGGTTGAACTATGTCGAGCATGTCGCTGAAAGCGCGGCTTCGCTTGACACTTCGAAAGATCTGCCGAAACAACCCGTGGTCTTTTCGAAGCCGCCAACCACGGTGATCGGCCCGGGCGACGCCATCGAACACAACGCCAGGATGACCAAGCAACTCGATTGGGAAGTGGAGCTTGCGGTGATCATTGGCACCACCGCGCGGCGTATCCGCCGGGCCGACGCGCTGTCCCATGTCTTTGGCTACTCGGTGATGATCGACGTTTCGGCGCGCGACAATCGCCGGGCGGGACAATGGATCTTCTCGAAGGGCATGGACAGCTATGCGCCCTTCGGCCCCTGCATCGTCACCGCGGACGAGATACCCGACCCGCAGACGCTGGATCTCTGGCTTACCGTCAACGGTGTCGAGAAGCAGCGGTCGAGCACACGACACATGCTGTTCAAGGTCGACGAGCTGATTGCCGATATCTCTTCCGGGATCACACTGGAACCGGGGGACATTATTGCCACTGGTACGCCCGAGGGCGTGGGAGCGGGCCGGGCGCCACAGGAATGGTTGCATCCGGGCGACGTTGTGGTGGGTCATGTTCAGGGCATCGGGACATTGCGCAACACCGTGGTGAATTCGACGCCCGAAGACTGACGCCCGGTCGTCAGTTGCGAGAGGCAGAGCCAAGGCTGTTGTGCCTTGGCGCCAGGCTCATGAAAGGATCGACCATGCCCGCACCCTTTACCGCTGCCGTGGTCCAAATGGCCTCGATCCCGGCCGATCCTTTGGCCACCGCCGTGAAGGCCGCCGCGCGTCTGCGCGAGGCCGCCGCCAGAGGCGCCCGGCTCGTTGTCTTTCCCGAGGCCCTCGTCGGGGGCTATCCCAAGGGCGCCAGTTTTGGCGCGCCCATCGGCATGCGCAGACCCGAGGGGCGCGAGGCCTTTGCCCGCTATCACGCTGCCGCCATAGATCTGGACGGGCAGGAAGTGGCCTGCCTGGCCGAGGCCTGTGCCGAGACCGGGGCATTCGCTGTTGTGGGTGTGATCGAGCGGGACGGGGCGACGCTCTACTGCACCGTGCTTTACTTTGATGGCGGGCGGGGTCTGGTCGGCAAGCACCGCAAGCTCATGCCCACAGCCGGTGAAAGACTGATCTGGGGATTTGGCGACGGGTCGACCATGCCCGTATTCAAGACCGATCTGGGCACCGTTGGCGCGGTGATCTGCTGGGAAAATTACATGCCAGCGCTGCGAATGCACATGTATGACCAGGGCGTTAGCCTCTATTGCGCCCCCACTGCGGATGACCGCGATACTTGGTTGCCCACCATGCAACACATTGCACTTGAGGGCCGCACCTTCGTGCTGACTGCCTGTCAGCACATTGTCCGCGCGGCCTTTGGCCCCGACCACGAAAGCGCATTGGGCGATGCGCCCGACATGGTTATGATGCGCGGAGGATCGGCAATCCTTTCGCCAATGGGTCGCGTATTGGCCGGGCCAGATTTCAGCGGCGAGACAATCCTGTATGCGGAAATTGACCCGGGCGAGGTGATGCGCGCCAAGTTCGATTTCGACGTGACCGGTCACTACGCCCGTCCCGACGTTTTCGAACTGACCGTCGACACGCGATCAAAGTTGGCGGTGCGGGAACTCTGATGCGGTATGATATGGACGCCGTGCCCGAGCCTGTCGCCTACAAGCTTCTGGCCGCCACGGTGATTCCCCGCCCCATCGCCTGGGTGGTCACGTCTGGCAGGGCCGGGCTGAATGCAGCGCCCTATTCCTTTTTCAATGCCATGGGATCAGCCCCGCCGACCATCGCGCTGGGGCTGATGGCGGCTCCGGACCGGGGTTTCAAGGACACGGCACTGAACATCCTGGAAACGGGTGAATTCGTTGTGAACCTGGTTCCTGAACGGTTGGTTGAGGCGATGAACCTCACCGCAGCCGATGCCCCGCGCGGTGTGGACGAGTTGCAGCTTGCCGGCATGACGACTGAACCGTCTGTGCACATCAGTCCTCCCCGGATCGCCGAGAGCCCGGTCGCTTTCGAATGCCGGGTGCTGTCGTCGGTCGTTACCGGCCCTTGTCAGACTGTTGTGATCGGCCGCGTTCTGGCCGTGCATATCGAGGACCGCTACCTCCGGGACGTAGACCGCGCTCATATCGAAACCGACGCGCTTGACCTTGTCGCCCGCAGCTTCGGGTCTGAATACATCCGCAGCCATGACCGGTTCGAACTGCCTCGCCCGACTTGGGCAGGTCTGAAAGCAAGCGGGAAAGCCTGATATCGCAGCATATCATCGCAAAGGTATCATACTTTCGAAAATTCTGTTGACAGGAGGAATCGGCGCGGCAATTGTTTACTCTCAAGTAAAGAAATTCGCAAAAACGCGAATCGTCAACAGGGGAAGTCGCGATGCTGCAAGAACGCGTCGAAGGCAAATGGCTGGCCGCCTTCCGCCGGGTGCTGGCGCTGAACGGGATTGGCACGGGTACGCCCATCGTCATCTTGCACGAAACCCAGTCGCGCCCGGTGCTGGTTCAGCTTTGCGAGCTTGCGGCCTATGATCTTGGGGCTGAGTTCTGTCTGATCCAGATGCCGACGCCCGCGCAGTCAGCACCGGTTCCGGTGAAGTCGACGGGAACTTCCTGGGCGATCCAGGGCAACCGCGCGGTGATCGAGGCCTTGAAGCGGGTCGACGTGATCGTCGATTGCACAGTCGAGGGGCTGATCCACGCCCCCGAATGGCCCGAGATCGAGGCGGCGGGGCGCACCCGCCTCTTGGTCATCACCAACGAGCACCCCGAAATCCTGGAACGGACCGAGCCGAAGGCCGAACACGGGCCAAAGGTTGAGCTTGGCATCCAGATGCTGCGTGAGGCGTCGCAGATGAGAGTGACGTCGGCCATCGGCACCGATCTGACGGTGGATCTGCGCGGCGCGCCCTGCGGTGGGACAGCGGGCTTTGGCACCACGCCCGGCGCCGTCGCGCATTGGCCCGGCGGCCTGTGTCTGGCCTTTCCCGGCCAGAGCGCCGTCAACGGGCGAATCGTGATGGGCGTCGGGGACATGAACCTGACTTTCAAGACCTGTCTTACCAGCCAGATCGACTTCACCATCGAGGACGACTTTGTCACCGCCATCAAGGGCGAGGGCATCGATGCCCTGCATTTCCGCGAGTACATGGAGGCCTGGGGCGACCGGAATGCTTATGGAATGTCTCATGTCGGCTGGGGCATGCACCCCGGCGCGCGCTGGGTTTCGGCGGCGATGTACGACAAGCGCGACATGCAGGCGGTCGAGTTCCGGGCGCTGGCGGGATCGTTCCTGTGGTCGACCGGAGCCAACCAATATGCCGGCCGCTACACGCTCGGCCATTTTGACCTTCCCATGCGCAATTGCACCATCGCCCTCGACGGGCGCGTGATCGTGAAAGACGGCGTTCTGCAAGGAGAACTCGCCCTATGACCGACCAGACCCCGATCACGGCGATGCCGATGAGCAGCCCGGCCGATTACTATGACATGAGCCGCATCCGCCCCGAGGTTGCCGCGGCTCTTGCAAAGATCAACGCGCTCGGTCCGGTCTTTGCGGCCCGCGCCCGCGCGGTGGATGACGAGGCGTCGTTCCCGACGGCGAATTATCGGGATCTGGCGGATGCCGGGTTTCTGGGCCTGTCGATCCCCGAGGAATTCGGCGGCTGGGGCTTTTCCATGGGCGAATATGCCATGGTGGGCGCCGAGATCGCCAAATACTGCGGGGCGACCGCCCTCACGTTCAACATGCACAACTCGTCGATGGCCTGGTCGCGCTTCATGTTCGACATGCCGAACCTGACGGCCGAGGAGAAGGCCGCGTTTGCCCCTCTCCGCGCCCGGCAGTTCACCCGCGCGATGAAGGAACGCGCGATTTTCTCGCAACCGATCTCGGAAGGCGGGCAGAACTGGACATCGAAACCGAACCAGACCCAATGTCGTGCCGTCGAAGGCGGCTGGAAGATCAACGGATTCAAGAAATTCGCCAGCCTCGCGGGCTATTGCGACTATTACACCATAGTCTGCACCGAGGTTTTCGAAGGTATCGAGCCCCGGCACGAGGACACGATGCTGTTCGTTGTCCACAAGGACACACCCGGCCTGACGGTAAAGGGCGAGTGGGACCCTCTGGGCATGCGCGGCACGAACAGCCGCGACCTGATCCTGAAGGACGTCTTTGTCACCGCCGACGACCTGCTGATGCCGCGAGGGATCTTTGTCAAGACCTTGCCGAACTGGCCGCATATGATGGCGACGCTCTCGCCCACCTATATGGGTGTGGCGCAGGGAGCCTATGATTTCACCATTGCCTACCTCAAGAGGCAGGTTCCCGGTCAACCGCCGATCGACCGGCGGATGTACGCGACCAAGCGCGTGGCGGTGTCGAAGATGTACGCGCGCCTGGCCAGCATCCGCGCGCTCTGGTGGCAAGCGTTCTCGGAAGCCAAGGGCATGCCCTCGAAGGCTGAGGTGATGCGCATGTACGCTGCGCAGTACAATGTGATGGAGGGCGTGCAAGAGATCGCTGCGCTGGCGATCCGTACCTGCGGCGGCCAGTCGATGCTCAAAAGCTTGCCGCTGGAACGGATGTACCGCGACAGCCGCTGCGGGGCGCTAATGCTGCCCTACACCTCGGAAATCATGGAAGATTACATCGGGGTTCTCGCACTCTACGAAATGTCGGAGCTGGACAGCGCGCCGGGCGACGAGGGGGGGGCACGAAACTCGCTCTGGCGCGGTGACGCCGGCAGCCTCAGGGGTCTGCGCTGATGCCGCGCGAGGTTGTCCAGGTGCAGGGCCATCTGGACCGCTCGCCTGATGCGGTCTGGCAGGTCTTGCGCAACTTCTGCGGCGCCTGGCACCCGTGGATAGCGACGATGCACGAGGAGCGTGGGCCGCAGGGGGCCCGCGTCCGCGCCTTCACGGTGAGAGGTGAAGAGACCCTTTACCGCGAGCAGCAAACCTATCTCTCGGACAGCGACAGGGTGCTGGGTTATACCCATCTTGAAGGCATCAAAGACTGCGAGGCCTATGATGCCCGCGTGACCGTCACCGCTGCCGAGGACGGCGGATGCCATGTGAGCTGGACCGCCAGCCTGCGCGCACCTGCCATCCGGTTGCCGGGCATAGGCGAGGGGACAAAAGCGGTCTTCGAAGCCGGGATCGCGGCCTTGGCACAGGCGCAGGACGAACGCGGGCCGCAGAGCGCGCGCATGGCCGGGCAGGTTCCGGTTGAAACGCTTGTCTTCGACGACCTGCCGCGTCTTGCCCTGTCGGTGACGCCGGATCGGGGTGACGGACGGCTCTGCCTTTTTCTGCACGGCATTGGCGGGTCGCGCACGAACTGGCTGGAACAACTTGCCGCCGTGGGCAGTCAGATGCGCGCAGCGGCTCTGGATCTGCGCGGCTACGGCAATAGCAGCCTCGGTGCGCGGCAATCGACAGTCGATGATTATTGCGCCGACATCCTGCGCGTTGCCGAGAAGCTGGGCGCGCGGCGGCTGGTGCTGGTGGGTCTGTCCTATGGGTCGTGGATTGCCACCTCCTTCGCCATGCGCCACCCCGAGATGCTGGATGGCCTTGTCCTCTCGGGTGGCTGCACCGGCATGTCCGAGGCCGGGCCCGACGAACGCGAGGCTTTTCGTGTCAGCCGCGAGGTACCTCTGAACGCGGGCCAGATCCCGGCGGATTTTGCTCCTGCCGTGGTCAAGGTGCTTGCCAGCCCCGCGGCGAGCGAGGCGGTCCGCAAGCGGCTCTATGACAGTATGGCCGCAATCCCTGCTGCTACGTACCGCGATGCGCTGGTCTGCTTTACCAACCCGCTCGAACGCTTCGAATTCGGTCGGTTGACCATGCCGGTCCTGCTGATGACGGGCGAACACGACCGGCTTGCCCCCCCGGCGGAAATCCGGGGCATCGCGGGCCGGATCTGGGACGCAGCCCTCCGCCCCGATGTGCGCTTCGAGGTTATTCCGGATGCGGGCCATGTCTGCAACGTTGAGGCACCCGGAACCTACAACAGCCACCTCATAGATCTTCTCGGGCGTCTGGTATGACCAAACTTCCCCGCCGTCAGCAAAACCGGCTGAATCGCGAGCGCGCGATTCTTGACGCTGCGCTCAAGGTTTTCGCCGGTCAGGGCTATACCGGGACCACAATGGATGCGGTGGCCGCCGAAGCCGGCGTGACCAAGCCCACGCTCTATTCCTACTTTCCTTCCAAGGAATCGCTCTTTCAGGCGATGATGCTGGGCAAGCGCGATATCATGCTCGACGTTTTCGAGCATTCTTCCCAGCAGGGGATGGTTGCGGATCTCCTGGTTTTCGCCTGGGCCTATGCCGACACGGTCATGCGCCCCGAGATGCTGTCGCTCGCCCGGCTCATCATCGGTGAGGTGCAGCGATTTCCCGAACTCGGCCGCGCCTATCAGGCCAGCGGACCAGACCACCTGTTGCGCGGCATCATGCGCTATCTCGACGGCCAGCGTCAGGCAGGGCGGCTGGATTTCGAGGATGCCGAGCTGGCCGCACAGGATCTTTGGGGCCTGATCCTCTCGGCCCCCCGGACCCAGGCACTCTATATGCCTGATACCCAGCCCGACCGTGCGACTCTTGCTCGCTATATCCTGAACGGCCTTCGCGTCTTCCTGAAAGCCTATTCCACGGCGCCTGGCCCGGATCTTGAACAACTTGAAGTGCTTAAAGGCGCCCATTCCCAACAGGTGACATATGACGCTTGACGACTTCCTCGCCGATCCAGGCAGCCGCTTTGCCACAGTGGCGATGACCGATACCAACGGCCTTTTGCGTGGGCAGATGGTTTCGGCCTCGAGCCTGCGGGGGATTGCGAAAGCCGGGATGGGCATGGCGCCCGCCCAACTGGCGCTCGACCCGACGGATGTGCACCTGAACCTGCCGGGCGTGAACGACGATTCCGGGGATTTCCACGACGATCCGCTGGTTCTCGACCCGTCGAGCGTCCGACGTCTGCCCTGGTCGAAATCGGGCCATGACCTGTTGGTTTTGTCGAACTTCAGCGGCCAATCGGCCGAATTGTGCCCGCGCTCGATCCTGGCGAAGGTTCTTGCCCGGGCGGCCGAGGCCGGGTTCTTCCCGAAATACGGGATGGAGCTGGAATATACCCTCTTCGACGAAACTCCCGAAAGCGCGAAGGCCAAGGGCTACCGCGATCTCAAACCCGCGACCCTGCACGCCAGCCATGATCTGATCATCTATCAGGCGGTCCAGACCGAATGGTACGAGGCGCTCGCCGCGATCTGCGAGCCGTTGCGGATCGATCTTGCAAAGATGCATGAGGAGATCGGTGCGGGGTTCATGGAATGCTGCATCGGCGCAGGCGGAGGGCTGGAGCCCGCCGACCAGTTGGTTCTTCTGAAGAACTTCCTGCGTGCCCTGGCGCTCCGGCAGGGCCGGTCGGTCACTTTCATGCCGCGCTGGAACGAGGCGGCTGACAGCCAGTCAATCCATCTGCACATGAGCCTGAAGGACACGGCTGGCGCAGCCGCGTTCTGGGATGCCAGTCAAAGGAACGGTGTCAGCCAGACTTTCCGCTGGTTCCTCGGCGGCCTGCAGGCCTTCATCGGCGACATGACCCTGATCTTTCAGCCGACGGTCAACAGCTATCGCCGCTTTGCTCCTGGCACCTTCGCGCCCCCGGGCTTGACCTGGGGTTATGAGAACCGCACCACCTGTTTTCGGCTTGTCGGCCATGACGCAGGGTCGCTCAGGGTGGAAAACCGCCTGCCCGGCGCTGACACCAATCCCTATCTGACCACAGCGGCGACGCTGGCGGCCGGGATCGCCGGCATCCTGGGCAGAATCGAGCCCGACCCTGAGGTCATCGGTTCGGGTTACGCGCAGGAACCCAAGCGTGACTTTGCCCGATCCATGTCCGAGGCAATCACCCGCTTGCGTGCTTCGGCTTTCGCCCGTGACTGGCTGGGTGATCGTTTCGTCGATGGTTTCACAGCCACCCGCGAAAGCCAGCATGACGAGTTTCGCAAGAAGGTGCCTGACGTCGAACTGCAACGCTTTTTCGATCTGGGGTAGGCCGTGGACCTGCGCAACCGCTTTCTCGAAGCCATGTCCCGCGCAGCAACTTTCGTCGCGGTTGCCACCACGGATGGCGAAGCGGGGCGCTTCGGGGTGACGATCTCGTCGCTCACCTCGGTTTCGGCGGATGGCGAAAACCCCTCGCTTCTGGGCTGCGTCCATCATCTTTCACCCGCCGCTACCGCCATCCTGAAGAACCGCGCCTTTGCCGCCAATCTCTTGGCCGAGGATCAGGAGGTCATCGCCAACCGCTTCGCTGGCCGCGGTGCCCCCGGTGAACATGCCGAACGTTTCGCCACCATCGACTGGGTGACCGGCCCCCTGGGCCAACCCCTCTTTCTCGGCGCGACCGCAACCCTCGAGTGCCGTCTCGCCACCGCTGTGTTGTGGGAAACCCACTACATCATCGTCGGGCGCGTCGCGGGAGTGCGGCTGTCGGAGAACCCCGCCGCGCTGCTTTACGGTCGGCGCGCTTACCGGCGGGCGGTGAATATCAAGTCTGACTGACTGAAAAGGCCAATAAAAACATAATCCTGGGAGAGAGATTGATGGAAGATACGCGGTTGGTTGAGGGGCATCGGCTGAAGAAGAATGCGATCGGTCTGGGTTTGCTTGTGTTCATGGTGATC
>JAANMY010002568.1_pt1 | contig 16827 bp, 16 predicted proteins | sample 7279691 | NCBI WGS metagenome assembly JAANMY01 (sample SAMN14094543, study PRJNA606508) | bioreactor metagenome | isolation source: A lab-scale SPAN reactor treating ammonium-rich wastewater day 388 | place: Ireland: Galway | collected 2018-02-07
GGCCGGAACGGCCAAGAGGGGGGCGCGAGCGCCCCCCTTCTTGTGGGTCGCCCAAGGCGCCCGCGGCAGCGGGCAACGCGGGCGAAACACCGCCTGCCGCCGCTTGCGCTGTCCCGGTCGCCGGGCGATAACCCGGTATGGCCAAAGCGTCTCCCCAATACACCTGCACCGCCTGCGGCGCCGTCCACAACAAATGGAGCGGGCGCTGCGATGCCTGCGGCGCCTGGAATTCCATCGTCGAGGAGGCGCCTCTGGGTGCCGGGCCGCGCGGCGGGTTGGGCAAGGGCCGGGCCATCGCCCTGAGCACCCTGCAGACCCAGGAGCCGCCGCCGCCGCGCACCCTGTCGGGGGTGGCCGAATTCGACCGGGTTCTCGGTGGAGGGCTGGTGGCGGCCTCGGCGATTCTGGTGGGCGGCGATCCGGGCATCGGCAAATCGACGCTGCTGTTGCAGGCCGTCGCCGCCTTTGCCCGCCGCGGTCTCAACACGCTCTATATCTCGGGCGAAGAGGCCGCCGCGCAGGTGCGGATGCGCGCGCAGCGGCTGGGGCTGGGCGATGCGCCGGTGCGGCTGGGCGCCGAGACCAATCTGCGCGACATCCTGACCACGCTCGACAGCGAGCGCCCCGATCTGGTGGTGATCGATTCCATCCAGACCATGTGGCTCGACAGCGTCGAATCCGCCCCCGGCTCGGTCGCGCAATTGCGCGCGGCGGCGCATGAGCTGGTGACGCTGGCCAAGCGGCGCGGCATCAGCGTCATCCTGGTCGGCCATGTCACCAAGGACGGCCAGATCGCCGGGCCGCGGGTCATCGAGCATATGGTCGACAGCGTCCTCTATTTCGAGGGCGAGCGCGGCCACCAGTTCCGCATCCTGCGCGCCGTCAAGAACCGGTTCGGCCCCGCCGACGAGATCGGCGTGTTCGAGATGACCGGCGCGGGCCTCGCCGAGGTGCCCAACCCCTCGGCGCTGTTCCTTTCCGAGCGTGGCCAGCCCGCCCCCGGCTCGGTGGTCTTTGCCGGGATCGAGGGTACGCGCCCGATGCTGACCGAGATCCAGGCGCTGGTCGCCCCCTCGCCGCTCAGCAATCCGCGCCGCACCGTGGTCGGCCTCGACAGCGGGCGGCTGTCCACCATCCTCGCGGTGCTCGAGGCGCGCTGCGCCATCCCCTTTGCCGGGCTCGATGTGTTTCTCAACGTCGCGGGCGGCATGCGGGTCAGCGAACCGGCCGCCGATCTGGCGGTCGCCGCGGCGCTGCTCAGCGCGCGCGAGGATGTGGCGCTGCCCGCCGATACCGTGGTGTTCGGAGAAATCTCGCTCTCGGGGGCGCTGCGCCCGGTCAACCAGAGCGAAAACAGGTTGAAAGAGGCGGCGAAACTTGGTTTCACCACGGCCATGCTGCCCAAGGGTGGCAAACAGGGCCCCAAGGTCGGCGTTCACTTGCGCGAGATGCAGGATCTGACGGGTTTTGTTGGCGAGGTTTTTGGCGCAGGTTGACGCCCGAGGAGCGGATTTCATGGATTCCTTTACCCTGGTCGATGCCGCCGTCGCGCTGGTCATCATCGTCTCGGCGATTCTGGCCTATTCGCGCGGCCTGGTGCGCGAGATCCTGGCCATCGCCGGCTGGGTGCTGGCGGCTGTCGCCGCCTTCGCCCTGGCGCCGACGGTCGAGCCCTTGGTGCGCGAGATCCCCTATGTCGGCGACATCCTCGGCGACAGTTGCGAACTGACGATCATCGCCGCCTTTGCCGCGGTCTTTGCCGTCATGCTGGTGCTGGTGGCGCTGTTCACGCCGCTGTTTTCCAGCCTGATCCGCAATTCGGCGCTGGGCGGCATCGACCAGGGCCTCGGGTTCTTCTTTGGCGTGCTGCGCGGCATCCTGCTGATCGCCGTGGCGCTGATGGTGTTCCAGCGCGCCGTGCCGGTCGGCACCGTGCCGATGGTCGACAACAGCCGTTCGGCGGCGCTGTTCGCGCGCATCCAGACCTCGATCACCGACAACCTGCCCTCGGACGCCCCGAACTGGATCGTCGCCCGCTATGAAGAGCTGACCAGTAGCTGCGCGGCGCCGACCAACTGACCGCGTTGATCGACCCGCAGTTCCTGGCCGAGCTGAACGAGCGGCTGTTCACCGCCTATGTCGGCGGGCGCTGGACGGCGCCGCTGGGCCAGCGGATGCTGCCGGTGCTGCCCTTCGATCAGGGCCGCATGGCCCGCATCGCCTGCGCCGAGGCCGGCGATGCCGCGCGGGCGCTGGCCGGGCTGCGCGGCCATGCCACCGCCCCCGGGGCGCTGGCCGCCGCCTATGCCGCCGAAGCGCCGGTGCTGCGGGCGCTGCGCGCGCTCGAGGGCGGCGACGATCCGGTCGCCCCGCCCGAGGCCGTGCCCTTGCCCGGAACCGGCCCGCTGATCCTGCTCAGCGCCGCCGATCTGCCGCTGTCGCGCGTGATGGGCCTGCTGATCGCCGGAACGCCGCGCGGCCTGATCTGGAAACCGGCGCCGCGCGCCGCGGCCTCGGCGCACCGGCTGATCCGGGCGCTGGCGCCGCTGGTGGGGCCGGGGCTGGCGCTGCTGCAGGGCGACCATGCCACCGGCGCCTTGCTGGGCGGGCAGGGGGCGCTGGTCTGGGCCTCGAACGCGCCGGTACCGCCGGGGCTGGCGCCGGTGCTCAGCGTCCCGGCCAGATCTCCAGACCGCCCATGATCGACGGATCGGGGGTGCCCAGCGCGCTGTCGTCGCGGCGGGCATAGTCAAAGCCCATCAGCACCCGTTGCAGCGCCGCGATCCGCGCGCGGTATTTGTCATCGCCGCGGATCACCGTCCAGGGCGCGACCGGGAAATCCGACAGGGCGAAGGTCTCGCCGATCGCCTGGGTATAGGCATCCCATTTCGACAGGCCCTGCACGTCGATCGACGAGAGCTTCCATTGTTTCAGCGGGTGGCGCTCGCGCTCCAGCATGCGGCGCAATTGCTCGGCGCGGCCGACATTGAACCACAGCTTGACCAGCCGGATGCCATCCTTGACCAGCGCGTCCTCAAAGCCCGGCAACTGGCCGAAGAAATGCGCCCGTTCCTCGGGGGTGCAAAAGCCGAACACCGGTTCGACCACGGCGCGGTTGTACCAGCTCCGGTCCAGCAGGGCGATTTCGCCGGCCGCGGGCATATGCGCGATATAGCGTTGGAAATACCATTGCGTGCGTTCGCGGTCGGTCGGTTTCGACAGCGCCACCACCCGCGCGCCGCGCGGGTTCAGGTTTTCGCCGACCCGTTTGATCGCCCCCGATTTGCCCGCCGTATCGCGCCCCTCGAAGATCACCACCACGCGCTGGCCGCTGGCCTCGACCCAACGCTGGAACTTGACCATCTCGACCTGAAGCGCCTGCATGCGGTCCTCGTAGTCGGATTTCTTCATCCAGCGGTCATAGGGGAAATCGTCGGTCAGGATATCGGTCTTGTCGCCGTCCCGGACCGCCTTGCGCACGGTCTCGGGGGCGTCGTTCCGGTAATAGGCGCTGATCGCGCCGTCAAAGGGCAGGTCCATGGGTGCCTCGCTGGGTTGGTGCAGGCTAGGCCGAGGCGGGAAAGCCCGGCAAGCGGATTCTGCCGGTTTCGATGTATGACATTCTAAGGTATGACATTTATAGGGGCCGATTTTCTCAATGTCTGACGCTGCGGGACCGCCGGAATCCGGGCATTGCGGGGCACCGGAAGATGGGGTGCAACAGCCTGTGGATTCCTCTGAAAATCGGCTCAATACACTGAGATATAATAAAGTCAGACAATTATAAGGGCGAGCCGGGCAACCCCTTCCTTGCGTGTCCAGCCGCCCCGCCCCCCGTCTGCGCCGGGCCGGTGCCCCACCCCCGGCGCCTGCGCCGCGTTCCGCGCGGTCGCGCAGGTTGCGCCGCGCCGAAAACGCCCCCGGCCACCGCTCCGGCCGCTAAGGCCTGACATTCCGGCACCCTCTTGCCAAATCGCCCCCTGCCGCCGCACAGTCCGGGCATGAGCACGCCGATTTCCTCTCTTCCCAACCTGGGCCCGGCCAGCGAAACCGCCTTTGCCCGCGCCGGGATCACCAGCGCCGAGGCGCTGCGCGCGCTGGGCGCCGATGCCGCCTATGCCGCACTGCTGGCCGCGGGCGAGCGGCCGCATTTCATCGGCTATTACGTGCTGCACATGGCGCTGCAGGGCCGCCCCTGGAACGATTGCCGGGGCGCCGAGAAGGATGCGCTGCGCCTGCGCTTCGATGCGCTGAAAGCCGCGCATACCGGCCCCTCGGGGCTTGCCGGGATCGAGGCGATCCTCGATGAGATCGGCGTGATCGACCCCGCCGGACCCCGGCGCAAGAAACGGAGCGGATGATGCGCAGCCTGCTGGCCCTGATGGCCCTGACCCTGCTGATGGCCTGTGGCGGCGGGCGCGACGACCCCACGCCGCCCTCGCGGCTGTACCCCGGCGAAACCGCCGAGATGCGCCGCCATATCGAGCGTGCCGCCGACGAGCTGGACATCCCCGAGGCGCTGCTGCACCGCGTCATCCAGCGCGAATCCGATTACCGCGCCAACGCCCGCAACGGCCCCTATTGGGGGCTGATGCAGATCCTGCCGCAGACCGCGCGCACCATGGGGTTCGACGGGCGCAACGAAGAGCTGCTCGATCCGGTGGTCAACCTGCGCTATGCCGGGCGCTATCTGCGCGGCGCCTGGCTGGTGTCGGATCGCAACATGGACCGCGCGGTGATGTTCTATGCCCGCGGCTATTATTACGACGCGCGCGACCGCTGCATGCTGGTCGAAACCGGCCTCGCCCGGCGCGAGGTCAACCGCCGCTGCCGCTGAATGAAAAAGGGCGGGGAAATCCCCGCCCTCGAACCATCCCTGCGGGTGAACCGGTCAGCCGACCAGTTCCAGCCCCGAGAAGAAATAGGCGATTTCCGCCGCGGCGGTTTCCGGCGCGTCCGAGCCATGCACCGAATTCTCGCCGACCGAGAGGGCGAAATCCTTGCGGATCGTGCCGTCGGCGGCCTGCGCCGGGTTGGTGGCGCCCATCACTTCGCGGTTCTTGGCAATGGCGCCTTCGCCTTCCAGAACCTGCACGACCACCGGGGCCGAGGCCATGAATTCGCACAATTCGCCATAGAAGGGGCGGTCCTTGTGCACTTCATAGAATTTGCCCGCCTGCGCCAGCGACAGGTGGATGCGCTTTTGCGCGACGATGCGCAGGCCTGCGTCCTCGAACTTGGCGTTGATCTTGCCGGTCAGGTTGCGGTTGGTGGCGTCGGGCTTGATGATCGACAGCGTGCGTTCGATGGCCATGTGGGTCTCTTTCGATGCGCGGCCGGGCCCCATGCCCTGACCGCCGGGAAAACAGAAGCGGCCTCTATCACGCGGCGCCCGGCTTGAAAAGCGGCGAACGCCGGGCAGTCACTCGCCGGGGGTGCCGGGGTCCAGCCGCGCCGCGACCCGCGCCGCCGCCAGCGAGGCCAGCACCGACAGCAGGATCAGCACCAGCAGCACCTCGGGCGTGGGGCGCCATTCGACCGCGCGCAGCGTCGCATAGGTCAGCGCCGCGCCGCCCGCGATCGACATCGCCCCCGCCAGGCTGGCCGCCGTGCCCGCCAGATCCGGCCGCACCGACAGCGCCCCGGCCCCGGCATTCGACACCGTCAGCCCGTTGCCAACCCCCACGCTGAGCGTGAAGCCGAACAGCAGCAGCGGGTGCGAGAACCCGGCCAGAAAGGCCAGCAGCGCCAGGCTCAGCCCGGCCACCGGCACCAGCCGCCCCGCCAGGATCAGCCGGTGGATGCCCAGCCGTGGCGCCAGCCGCGACGTGACCAGCGCCCCCAGCATGAACCCGCCGGTGATCGAGCCGATCCCGGCGCCGATCAGCGCGGGCGACAGGCCCCACAGCCGCGTGGCGACGAACGGCGCCCCGGCGATGAACACATAGAACGAGCCCAGCGCAAAGGACTGGCACAGCGCAAAGGCCCAGAACAGCGGCGTGCGCAGCAGCGCGGCGTAATCCGCCGCCCGCAGCGGCCGCAGGCCCGGTTTGCGCGTCTCGCCCAGATCGATCCAGACCAGCGCCAGCGCCAGCGCCCCCAGCGCGGTATAGAGGCCGAACACCGCCCGCCAGCCGATCAGGCTGTCCAGCACGCCGCCGACGGTCGGCCCCAGCATCGGCGCCAGCCCCATCGCCGCGCCGATGGCGCCCATCTTGCCCGCCGCCTCGCGCATCGGGAACTGGTCGCGCACCACCGCCGCCGACAGCGCGGTGCCCGCAATCGCCGCTGCCTGCGCCAGCCGGAAGGCCAGGAACATCTCCGGGCTCTGCGCCAGCATGCAGCCCAGCGAGGCCAGCGCATAGACCGCCATCGCCGCCAGCAGCACCGGGCGGCGCCCGATCCGGTCGGACAGCGGCCCCATGACCAGTTGCAGCAGCGCCGAGACGATCATGTAGCCCGAGACCGCCAGCGCCATTTCCGCCTCGGTCGCGCCCAGATCGACGGTCATCCGCGGCAGCGACGGCAGGAACATGTTCAGCGTCAGCACCGACAGCGCGGTCAGCAGGACCAGGGTGGCAAGATGCGGCGGGGTGCGGGCCATGGCTCTCTCGATCGGTTGCGCCATCAACACCGGCCGCCCCGTCCTGCGCAACCCCCTCTGCGGGCGCTGGCGCCTTCTTGCGGCTTCTGCTAAGCGGCGCGGCATGTTGAGCATCACCGATCTGAGCTATTCCGTTGACGGCCGCCCGCTGCTGGTGGGCGCCTCTGCACGCATTCCGACCGGCCACAAGGTGGGCCTCGTGGGCCGCAACGGCTCGGGCAAGACCACGCTGTTCCGCCTGATCCGCGGCGAGCTGGTGGTCGAGGGGGGCTCGATCAGCCTGCCGTCGCGCGCCAAGATCGGCGGCGTGGCGCAAGAGGTGCCCTCGTCCTCGACCAGCCTGCTGGAAACCGTGCTCGAGGCCGATACCGAACGCGCCGCCCTGCTGGCCGAATCCGAAACCGCGACCGATGCCCACCGCATCGCCGAAATCCAGGCCCGGCTGGCCGATATCGACGCTTGGTCGGCCGAGGGGCGGGCCTCGACCATCCTCAAGGGCCTTGGCTTTACCGCCGAGGAAATGCTGCGGCCCTGCTCGGATTTCTCGGGCGGCTGGCGGATGCGGGTGGCGCTGGCCGGGGTGCTGTTCGCGCAGCCCGACCTCTTGCTGCTGGACGAACCGACCAACTATCTCGACCTCGAAGGCGCGCTGTGGCTGGAAAGCTATCTGGCGAAATATCCGCATACCGTGATCGTCATCAGCCACGACCGCGGCCTTTTGAACCGCGCGGTGCAGGCGATCCTGCATCTCGAGGACAAGAAGCTGACGCTCTATACCGGCGGCTATGACACCTTTGCCAAGACCCGGGCCGAACAGCGCGCGGTGCAGGTGGCGGAATCCAAGAAGCAGGACGCCCGGCGCGCCCATCTGCAAAGCTTCGTGGACCGGTTCAAGGCCAAGGCCTCGAAGGCCCGCCAGGCGCAGAGCCGCGTCAAGATGCTGGAAAAGATGACGCCGATCACCGCCCCGGCCGAGGCGGCGAAGCATGTGTTCACCTTCCCCCCGCCCGAGGAACTTTCGCCGCCGATCATCGCCATGGAGGGGGTGTCGGTCGGTTACGGCGACACGATGATCCTGAAAAAGCTGTCGCTGCGCATCGATCAGGATGACCGCATCGCCCTCCTGGGCCGCAACGGCGAGGGGAAATCGACGCTGTCGAAGCTGCTGGCCGGCAAGCTGGAGCCGCGCGGCGGGTCGTTCGTGCGGTCCACCAAGCTGCGGGTCGGCTATTTCGCGCAGCATCAGGTCGATGAATTGTTCCTCGATGAAACCCCGGTGCAGCACGTCCGCCGCCTGCGCCCGACCGAGGGCGAGCCGCGGCTGCGTGCCCGGCTCGCCGGGTTCGGCCTGATGGCCGATCAGGCGGAAACCGTGGTCGGGCGGCTGTCCGGGGGCCAGAAGGCGCGCCTGTCGCTGCTGCTGGCGACCATCGACGCGCCGCATCTCCTGATCCTCGATGAACCGACCAACCACCTCGACATCGAATCGCGCGAGGCGCTGGTCGAGGCGCTGACCGCCTATTCCGGCGCCGTGGTGCTGGTCAGCCACGACATGCATCTGTTGTCGCTGGTCGCCGACCGGCTCTGGCTGGTCAAGGACGGCGGCGTCGCGCCCTATCTCGAAGACCTCGACGCCTACCGCGCCCTGCTGCTGGGCGAGGGCGGCAGCGACAAGCCCCGGGCCGAGAAAGCCGCCCGTCCCAAGGCCACGCGCGAGCAGGTCATGGCGCTGCGCACCGAGGTGCGCAAATGCGAGGAGCGGGTGGAAAAGCTGTCCGAGATGCGCGAGAAGCTGGCGGCGAAACTGGCCGACCCGGCGCTGTATCAAGACGACCGCAAGGGCGATCTGGACGTCTGGAACCGCAAATATGCCGAGGTGATGGACGCGCTGGACCGCGCCGAGGCAATGTGGATGAAAGCCTCGGAAACGCTTGAAAAGGCGTCGAAATAGAACATCTATATAATGACTGACATTTAATGTCAGTCATTATATTCCCCCGCCACCGCTCACAGACGTGTTGACTCGGGCGCGGCGAGCGGAAAGCCTGCGTGCATGCTCGATCTCGCCGCCCTTGCCGCCGCCTTTGTCACCCTGTTCGTGATCATCGATCCGATCGGGCTGGCGCCGCTGTTCATCCCGCTCACCGCCGGGATGGATGCGCGCGAGCGGCGCAGCGTTGGCCTGCGCGCCTGCATCATCGCCGCCGCCTTGCTGACCGTCTTTGGCCTCTATGGCGAATGGCTGCTGACAACCATCGGCATCTCGATGCCCGCCTTCCAGATTTCCGGCGGCATCCTGCTGTTTCTGACCGCGCTCGACATGCTGTTCGACCGCCGCCAGCCCCGGCGCGAGGGGCATGCCGCGCAGGTGCCTGACCCCTCGGTCTTTCCGCTCGCCATGCCGCTGATCGCAGGGCCGGGGGCGATGACCTCGATGATCCTGCTGGTCAACCAGGCCGAAGGCTGGCAGGGCACGCTGGCGGTCCATGCCGTCATGCTGCTGGTCATCGTGCTGTGCTTTGGCTTTTTCCTCGCCGCGCCGCCCATCGAACGGGTGCTGGGGCGCACGGGCGAAATGGTGGTGACGCGGCTGTTGGGCATGCTGCTGGCGGCGCTGTCGGTGCAGTTCGTGCTGAACGGCGCGCGGGCCGCCGGGATCATCTGACGGGGCTGTGACAGGCCGCGCCTTGGCGCCCGCCCGCCGCTGCCCTACATTCAGGGGGTAACACAGGGGCCGCCGATGCCAGCCTTCGACCAGCTTACCGACGGCCAGATCCAGCGCCTCGTCTATCTCGTGGTGCTGGTCGCGGTGCTGGGCAGCTATGCGCTGGTGTCGCTGCGCAGCCGGATCGGCCCGCTGATCCGTTCGGCGCTGCTCTGGGCGCTGATCTTCACCGGCGTCGCCGCCGCTTACGGCCTGTGGGACAGCGCGCGCTACAGCGCCGCCTCGGTGCAGACCGAGGGCGGCGAGGGGCTGGTGCTGCGGCGCAGTTTCGACGGGCAATATCACCTGACGCTCGATATCACCGGGCCCAATGGCGTGGTTACGCCGATCCGCTTCATCGTCGATACCGGCGCCTCGGAAATGGTGCTGACCCAGGCCGACGCCGCCAAACTGGGCTACGGCGACGATCTGCGCTTTCTCGGCGTCGCCAGCACCGCCAACGGCATGACCCGCACCGCGCAGGTGACGCTGGCGCGCGTCGATCTGGAGGGGCATTCGGCCCAGCGGGTGCGCGCGCTGGTCAACGAGGGGGCGCTGCATGCCTCGCTGCTGGGCATGGGCTATCTCGAACGTTTCTCGCGCATCGAGATCATGCAGGACCGGCTGCGCATCACCTTCTAGGCCCGGCCCCTTCAGGCGGGCACTGCCTGCCGGCTGGAACATTGCGCCCGCGCCGAGCCGCGGGTCAGATCGTCCAGCGTCAGGATCGCCGACATGCCGTCATTGCACACCACCAGATCATGCAGCGTCAGCGGATCGAGCGAGGCATAGAACGCCTCGACCGCGCGGGCGATCGGCGCGGCCATGCGGCAGACACCCTTGAGCGGGCAGGTGTTCGACGGGCCAAAGCACTCGAGGAACGGCAATTCCGCCTCGAACACCCGGAACAACCCGCCGACGCTGATCTCGCTCGCCGGGCGGGCCAGCACGAAGCCGCCGTTGCGCCCGCGCAGCGTGGTCAGGAAGCCTTCCTGCCCCAATTGGTTGACCACCTGAGCCAGATGATTCTCCGAGGCATTGACCACCGCCGCCACGTCGCTCTTGCGCACCACCGTGTCGGGGTTGACCGCGCAGACCATCAGCGTGCGCAGGGCGAGCGTTGTTCGGGTCGTCAGGCGCATCGGGGTTCTCCAGCACTCGGGGCGATTGATACGGGCCAAGTTTAGGTTAAGTGCCAGGGCAAAACCTTGATCCGGATCAAGGTCCGCGCCTTTCCTTTCCCCGGCGCCGCGCCTAGTCTGCCGCTCCCCGACCAAAGGCCCGCCATGCGCTCTGCCCTCGTGATCGCTGTCCTGTCGATGCTGGGCTGCACCCTGCTGATCGCCGCCACCACCCTCCTGGCCAAGGCGATGGGCAACGGCACGCTGGGCATGGCGATCCATCCGCTGATGATCAGCCAGGCGCGATTCGTGTTCGGCTTTCTGACGGTCGCGCTGGTGCTGGGGCTGCGGCGCGGCGCCGGGCTGGTCGCCTGGCAGGAAACCCCGGCCACCCGCGCACCGAAATGGCATATCCACGCCCTGCGCACGGCGCTGGGCTGGGCCGGGGGCGGGCTGATGTTCGCCGCCGCGACGCAGATGCCGCTGGCCGATGTCAGCGCGCTCAGCTTTCTCAGCCCGGTGGCCACGCTGCTGTTTGCCGTGCCGTTCCTGGGCGAGCGGGTCGGCCCCTGGCGCTGGGGGGCGGCCGGGGTGGCGATGCTGGGGGCGCTGGTGCTGCTGCGGCCCGGCGCCGGGGTGATCCAGCCCGCGGCGCTGCTGGCGCTGGGGGCGGCGGCGGCGATGGGGGTGGAATCCATCGTCATCAAGCGCCTCGCCATCAGCGAGCCGCCGGGCCGCACCATGCTCATCAACAACGGCATGGGCGCGGTGCTGGCCTCGACCGTGGCGCTGCCGGTGTTCGTGTGGCCGCAGGGCGCGGGCCTCTGGGCGGCGATCGTCGCCATGGGCAGCGTCATGGTGACGGCGCAGATCCTGCTGCTGCACGCCAACCGCAAGGCGGATGCCAGCTTTCTGGCGCCGTTCTTCTATCTCACGCTGGTCTGGGCGGCGGCCTATGACATCCTGTTCTTCGATCTGTGGCCCGATGCGGTCAGCATCATCGGCGCCGCCATCGTCGTCGCCGGCGGGCTGACGATCACCGCGCGCGAGATCCGCGCCGGGCGCCGCCCGGCTCCGCCCGGCCCGCTGCGCTGAGCCGCTTGCGCGCGGGGGGGCGTTGGTGCTAGGGCAGGGGCATGACGACGCTGTGCATCATTCGCCGCTGCATTACCCGCTGACCCGAGGGGTCGCGCGGGGCGCCGTCTTTCTGCCCGGAAAGCCTGCCGCCACCCCCGCGCAAGGGGCTGCGCTTTGGCGAGGATTTGGGGAGACAGGCCATGACCGAGATCCGGCTCTACAATACGCGCAGCCGCGCGAAGGAAGCCTTCACCCCCTTCGACGCGCAGGATGTGCGGATCTATGTCTGCGGCCCGACGGTCTATGACCGCGCGCATCTGGGCAATGCGCGGCCGGTGGTGGTGTTCGACACGCTGTTCCGGCTGCTGCGCCATCTCTATGGCGCGGCGCATGTGCGCTATGTGCGCAATTTCACCGACGTCGATGACAAGATCAACGCCACCGCGCTGGCCCGTCAGGCGGCGGGCGCCCCGGGCACGCTGGAAGAACTGATCCACCAGCGGACCGAGGAAACCATCGCCTGGTATCACGCCGACATGGATGCGCTGGGCGCCCTGCGCCCGACCGAAGAGCCGCGCGCCACCGAATACATCGGCGCCATGGTGGCGATGATCCAGACGCTCATCGACAAGGGCCACGCCTATGAGGTGTCCGGCCATGTGCTGTTCGACGTGCGGTCCTATCCCGATTACGGACGGCTCTCGGGCCGGTCGGTCGATGACATGATCGCCGGGGCACGGGTCGAGGTGGCGCCCTACAAGCGCGATCCGATGGATTTCGTGCTGTGGAAACCCTCGGATGCCAGCCTGCCGGGCTGGGAATCGCCCTGGGGGCGGGGGCGGCCGGGCTGGCATATCGAATGCTCGGCCATGTCGTTCGAATTGCTCGGCTCGTCGTTCGATATCCACGGCGGCGGGATTGATCTGCAATTCCCCCACCACGAGAACGAGATCGCCCAAAGCTGCTGCGCCCACCCCGGCGCCGATTTCGCCCGGGTGTGGATGCACAACGAGATGCTGCTGGTCGAAGGCAAGAAGATGTCCAAGTCGCTGGGCAATTTCTTCACGGTCAGGGAATTGCTGGATCAGGGCGTGCCGGGCGAGGTGATCCGGTTTGTCATGCTGTCCACGCATTACAGGAAGCCGATGGACTGGACGGCGGAAAAGGCGGCCGAGGCGGAGGCAACTTTGATGAAGTGGCGCCGCCTCGCAAGAAACGTCCAACCCTCGAAACCGGACGACTTCATTCTGGATGCGCTCGCGGACGATTTGTCGACTCCGAATGTCCTTATGAACTTGCGCACGATCGCCAACGACTTGGTTTACAGAGATGAGCTCTGGGAGAAACGAGCTGGTCTCAATGCAGAGTTGTCGTTCACCGCGGAGAGTCTCCATGATGACAAACGTCGATTTGTTGCCGCCGCACAATTGATGGGCTTCTTGGAGCCCGGCATGGGCGACTGGGCTGAAGGCGTGGACCTGTCGTCGCTGGCCGCGAAGCTCGCCGATCTGCGGAATGCCGCCATGGCTTCCAAGGATTTCGCCCCGGTCGACGCGCTCAAATCCGCGCTGATCGCCGCCGGGGTCGAGGTGCGGATGTCGAAAGCCGGGGTCGAGCTGGTGCCGGGGCCGGGGTTCGATGCGGGCAAGCTGGAGGGGTTGTGATGGGAGTGCCGCGCATGGTGCGTGCAAGCACGCACCCTACAGCGCCCGGTCCGGTTGGCCCGGTAGGGTGCGTGCTTGCACGCACCGTCGCGCAACCGTCGTCGCGCGCGCTTGCGGCGGGCCGGGCACCGGGGGTTTTGCACCCCCGGACCCCCGCAGAGTATTTCCGGCAAGATGAAGGGCGCGGGTTAACGAAAGATGAACGGGGGCAGGCATGTCATTGATTTCAGGCGAATCCTCGCCGCGTCCCACGATGGGACAGGCTGAGCGGCTCTATCTCTACGACACCACCCTGCGCGACGGGCAGCAGACCCAGGGCGTGCAGTTTTCCACCGCGGAAAAGATCGCCATCGCCCGCGCCCTTGACGCGCTGGGGGTCGATTACATCGAGGGCGGCTGGCCCGGCGCCAATCCGACCGACAGCGAATTCTTCGACCAGCGCCCGCAGACCCGCGCCACCTTCACCGCCTTCGGCATGACCAAGCGGGCCGGGCGCTCGGCGGCCAATGACGAGGTGCTGGCCGGGGTGATGAATGCCGGAACCCCGGCGGTCTGTCTGGTCGGCAAGACCCATGATTTCCACGTCACCACCGCGCTGGGCATCAGCCTGGACGAGAACCTCGTCAATATCCGCGACTCGGTCGCGCATATGGTGGCGCAGGGCCGCGAGGCGCTGTTTGACGCCGAGCATTTCTTTGACGGCTACAAGGCCAATCCCGCCTATGCGCTGGCCGCCTGCCGCGCCGCCCATGACGCCGGGGCGCGCTGGGTGGTGCTGTGCGACACCAACGGCGGCACGCTGCCCGCCGAGGTAGGGCGCATCGCCGCCGCGGTGATCGCCGCGGGCATCCCCGGCGACCGGCTGGGCATTCATTGCCACGACGACACCGGCAATGCGGTGGCCTGTTCGCTGGCCGCCGTGGATGCCGGGGTGCGCCAGATCCAGGGCACGCTGAACGGGCTGGGCGAACGCTGCGGCAATGCCAATCTGGTCAGCCTGATCCCGACGCTGCTGCTCAAGGAGCCCTATGCCCGCCGCTTCGACACCGGTGTCACGCCCGCGGCGCTGGCCGGGCTGCTGCGGCTGAGCCGTCAACTGGACGACATCCTCAACCGGGTGCCGCTGCGCTCGGCGCCCTATGTCGGCGCCTCGGCCTTTGCCCACAAGGCCGGTTTGCACGCCAGCGCGATCCTGAAAGACCCCGCGACCTATGAGCATATCGAGCCCGCGCGGGTCGGCAATGCCCGGGTGATCCCGATGTCGAACCAGGCCGGGCAATCGAATCTGCGCGCCCGGCTGGTGTCGGCGGGGATCGCGGTCGAGCCGGGCGATCCGCGGCTGGCGCGCATCCTCGACGAGGTCAAGGCGCGCGAGGATCAGGGCTATGCCTATGACGGCGCCCAGGCCAGTTTCGAGCTGCTGGCGCGCGACCAACTGGGCCTGCTGCCGAGCTTTTTCGAGGTGAAACGCTACCGGGTCACGGTCGAGCGCCGCAAGAACCGCTATGATCGGATGGTCAGCGTGTCCGAGGCGGTGGTGGTGGTCAAGATCGGTGACAAGAAGGTGCTGTCGGTGTCGGAAAGCACCGACGAGACCGGCACCGACCGCGGCCCGGTCAACGCACTGTCCAAGGCGCTGGCCAAGGATCTGGGGCCGTATCAGGCCAGTATCGACGACATGAAGCTGGTGGATTTCAAGGTGCGCATCACCCAGGGCGGCACCGAGGCGGTGACGCGGGTGATCATCGACAGCGAGGACGGGCAGGGGCGCCGCTGGTCCACGGTCGGGGTCAGCGCGAATATCGTCGATGCCTCGTTCAGCGCGCTGCTGGATGCGATTCACTGGAAGCTGATCCAGGACGGCGCCGAACCGGCACCCGGGGCGTGACCCCGGGCGCGTGACGCGGGGCCGGGATTGCTGGCGCCCGTCGGGCGACAGTCCGGGTATTGTCTTGTTGTCAGGGAGTCTGCATGAGCCTTTTGTCCAAACTCGCCGTTTCCGCCGTTCTGGCCCTGGTGATCCCCGCCGGTATCGCGCTGGGGCTGATTGCCAGCCAGCGACCGGTGCCCGACCTGCGCGCCGGGGGCGTGGGCCTCGACTTTGGCACGCTGTCGCCGAATGTCGCGGTGCCGCTGCAGCCCTATACCGCCGCCGACGGGGCGGTGCTGGGGTTCCGGCGCTGGGATTCGGGGCGCGCCGGGGCGCCGCTGGTGGTGATGGTGCATGGCTCGGGCTGGCACGGCGGGCAATTCGCCGGGCTGGGGGCGGCGCTGGCCGGGCAGGGGCTGGCGGATGTGGTGGCGCCGGATCTGCGCGGCCATGGCCCGGCGCCGCAGCGGCGCGGCGATGTCGATTTCATCGGCCAGTTCGAGGACGATCTGGCGGCGCTGATCGCGCAGCAGGTGCGGCCGGGGCAGCGGGTGGTGATGCTGGGCCATTCCTCGGGCGGGGGGCTGGTGATCCGCTTTGCCGGCGGCGCGCAGGGGGCGATGATCGACCGGGCGGTGCTGCTGGCGCCCTTTGTGCAGCATGACGCGCCGACCACGCGGCCCGATTCGGGCGGCTGGGCGCAGGTGCTGTTGCGGCGGGTCATCGGCCTGAGCATGCTGAACGCGGTGGGGATCACCGGGCTGAACCACCTGACCGTGCTGCAGTTCCGCTTTCCCGATTCGGTGCTGGACGGCCCGCAGGGCCATACGGCGACGCGGGCCTATTCGTTCCGGCTGATGACGGGCTTCAACCCGCGCCGCAACTGGCAGGCCGATGTCGCGGCGCTGCCGCCGTTCCTGCTGGTGGCCGGGCGCCGCGACGAGGCCTTTGTCGCCGAGGTCTATGAGCCGACCTTCACACCGATCACCGGGCGCGGCCGCTACGCACTGACCGGTTCCGGGCATCTGGGCGTGGTCGACGATCCCGAAACCCTGGCCCGGATCGCCGAATTTCTGGCGCAGGAGTAACCGGCGACTGGCGGCGGGCGGCGGCGCGCGCTATGGGGCGGGCATGGAGATCGACAGACTTTCCGCCTGCGCCGCCCTTGTCGAACAGGGCGATCCCGACCGCTTTCTGGCGGCGATGGCATCGCCGTTGGCGGCGCGGGCTGCGCTGTTCACGCTCTATGCCTTCAACCTCGAACTGGCGCGGGCGCCCTGGGTGACGCGCGAGCCGCTGATCGCACGGATGCGGCTGCAATTCTGGCGCGACGTGGTGGCGATGGAGGAAACCGCCGCCCATGTCGTCGCCGCGCCGTTGCAGGGGCTGATCCGGGCCGGGCTGGATGCGGCGCCGCTGAATGCGATGATCGAGGCGCGCGAGGCCGAGATCGGCGCGGCGCCCTTTGCCGACGAGGCGGCGCTCTGGGCCTATCTCGAGGGCACGGCGGGCGGGCTGATGCGCGCCTCGGTGCTTGCGCTGGGCGGGGCGGACAGGCCGGCGGCGGGCGATTTCGGCGCGGCGCAGGGGCTGGCGAATTACCTGCTGGCGGTGCCTGCGCTGGTCGCCGCCGGGCGCCACCCGCTGCCCGATGGCCGCTCCGAGGCGGTGGCGGCGCTGGCCCGCGCCGGGCTGGCGCGGCTGAACGCGGCAAAGCCGGGGCTGCGCGCCCTGCCGCGCCCGGCGCTGCTGGCGGGCTGGCGGGCCGGGGCGCTGCTGCGGCTGGC
>JAANMY010002572.1_pt1 | contig 16814 bp, 13 predicted proteins | sample 7279691 | NCBI WGS metagenome assembly JAANMY01 (sample SAMN14094543, study PRJNA606508) | bioreactor metagenome | isolation source: A lab-scale SPAN reactor treating ammonium-rich wastewater day 388 | place: Ireland: Galway | collected 2018-02-07
CCCGGCCCTCGGCTCGCGCCTCGGGCGTTCGCGCCTCGCAAGGCTCCACCGGAGCCTTGCGTCCGGGGCAGGCCCCGGACCGGCAACCCGGCCCTCGGCTCGCGCCTCGGGCGTTCGCGCCTCGCAAGGCTCCACCGGAGCCTTGCGTCCGGGGCAAGCCCCGGACCGGCAACCCGGCCCTCGGCTCGCGCCTCGGGCGTTCGCGCCTCGCAAGGCTCCACCGGAGCCTTGCGTCCGGGGCAAGCCCCGGACCGGCGCTCACCCCATCATCTTTCCCGCGTCGCCCAGCGATTCGTAATGGCGGCGCAACCGCAGCAAGGCGATGCGCAGCACAATCTTGCCCGAGCGGGCGGACCAGCCCAGGCGCCGCTCGGCGGTTTCCAGCCCCTCCATGTAGCAACAGCAGCGCAGCGCCATATCGGCCAGCCCCGGCCCCAGTTCGCGCAGCGCCGCCGCCACCTGTTCGCGCGCCCGCGCCGCACCGCGACCGCCCGGCAGGCCGGAGCCCGGCCCGCCCGCCAGTTCAGGCCCGGTCAGGAAGCGGTCCCAGTCCTGGGTGACGCGCGGCCCCGTCTGCGCCGTCTCGAAATCCTCGCGCAGCCGCTCGGCAGCGGCGACCAGATCGGCCGACAGGAACGGGTTGCCATCCTTGTCGCGCCGCCGGGCCAGCGCGGTGACGGGGCTTTCCACCGTCACCGGCCGGGTGCCGCGGCTTTCCTCGTCGTCGAAACCGCGGGCGACGGCCGGGGCCTGCACCGCGGCCTCCTGCCCGGTCAGCCGCCGCAGCGCCGCGCGGCCGGTGGCGGTGATCTCGTAGCGCAGCACGCGGCCGGTCTGCACGCAGGCGATCCAGTCGCGCAGCGCGAAGGCCTCGGCCACCGGGCGTTCGAGCACCGCCAGCCGCACCGCGCCGCCGACCCCGTCGCGCAGAACCACCGCGCGGTCCATGTCGGCGGCGACGACCAGCAGGGCGCCCGGTTCGGCCAGACGCGGCAACACGCGCCGGGCCTCGGCATCGAGCGCGGCCTCGCCCACCGGCAAAGGGCCCGGGGCGCCGGGGCGAAGGGGGGCTGCTGTCATGGTGGCGCTCTCCTCGGGTTCAGGGAGGGCCTGGCGCAGCCGTCCCAGGGCGCCATCGACGAGCGGATCGTCGCGGCGGTTTTCAAAACGGCGCACCTGACGCAGCACGGTCGAGGCATGTACCCCCTCGGCCCGGGCAATATCGCGCAGCGAACGGCCGCTTTCGGTATGGGTAAGATACAGACGCACGGCGGAGGGAACCCAATCGGGCAACGTGCCGAGCGGTGAAAGATTGGCGGTCATCGGCGACCCTCTGGTCTTGCCACGCCCTCACCAACGCAGGAACCGGGCGTGGCAGCCCCGGAACCCCCGAGCAAACAGGTTGCCAAACAGTAAACAAGATCAACCTATGCGTGTATTGCTTACCGGATTCTTAACCCGGATCGCCGGACCAATCTGGTTAGCAAATCCCGAAGATTCCTTGAGGCAACCGCACGGTGCGCCGGGCGCGCGCAACACCCGCAAGGGTTGTGTCATGCTCGAACCCGGCAAAAAACGCCGTCCCACGAAAGGAATCGCCCGATGAGCTGCCAGCCCCGCGAATCGACTCTCGCCCTTCTGTCGGATCTGGCGGCGCTGCGGCGACCGTTGCTGATGTTGCGCACCGCCCGCCATGGCACGATGGAATACAACCGCGACACCGACCTGCGCCGCATCCTGCGCCTGCCTGCCACCCCGGCGCCGGGGGTGGCCATCGTGCGCCAGTTGATGGAGCTGGAAGCCTGGCACGAATATCAGCGCACCCGCCCGGCGCATGAGGCGGGCAATCCCTGGCGCGCGGCGCGCCATGTCGAGGTGCTGATCGCCCTGCTGGCCGAGGCGCGCTTTCTGGCCGAGGTGGTGATGCCCCTGCCCGCGGCCTGAGGCCCGGATCGCTTTGGGGCCGGTCGCTTTTGGCCCGCGCCGGTCGCTTGCCCCCTTTCCGCCGCCCGGTGGCACGGTATGGTGCGCGCTGAACTATCGACGGGACGGGTTTCATGGCAGGCGACGCGCTGGTGATCTTCACGCCTTCGGGCAAGCGGGGGCGGTTTGCGGTTGGCACGCCGGTGCTGACGGCGGCGCGGCAACTGGGGGTCGATCTCGATTCGGTCTGCGGCGGGCGGGGCATCTGTTCGAAATGTCAGGTCACGCCCGGCGTCGGCGCCTTTCCCAAACACGGGCTGACTGTCGCGCCGGATGCGCTGAGCGACTGGAACGCGGTCGAACAGCGTTACAAGGACAAGCGCGGCATGATCGACGGGCGGCGGCTGGGCTGTCAGGCGAAGATCCAGGGCGATGTGGTGATCGACGTGCCGCCGGAAAGCCAGTTGCACCGGCAGGTGGTGCGCAAGGCGGCCAGCACCCGGGTGGTGGCGATGGACCCGGCGACCCGGCTGTTTTACGTCGAGGTGGCCGAGCCGGACATGCACGAACCCTCGGGCGATCTGGAGCGGCTGGCGCAGGCCCTGCGCGAGCAATGGCAGATCGCCGCGCTCAAGGCCGGGCCCGCGGTGCTGCGCAAGCTGCAGCGCGTGTTGCGCAAGGGGCAATGGGCGGTGACGGCGGCGGTCTACCGCGACCACCGCGGCGGCACGGCGCGGCTGCTGGATGTGTTCCCGGGCTTTTATGAGGGGGCGCTGGCCGGGCTGGCGATCGACCTCGGCTCGACCACCATCGCCGCCCATCTGTGCGACCTGCGCAGCGGCGAGGTACTGGCCTCGGGCGGGATCATGAACCCGCAGATCCGCTTTGGCGAGGATCTGATGAGCCGGGTTTCCTATGCGATGATGAACCCGGGCGGCGATGTGGAAATGACCGCCGCGGTGCGCGAGGCGCTGAACGCGCTGGCGGTTTCAGTCGCCGCCGAAGCCGGGATCGACCCGGCCGCGATCCTCGAGGCCGTGGTCGTCTGCAACCCCGTCATGCACCATCTCTTCCTGGGCATCGACCCGGTGGAACTGGGTCAGGCGCCCTTTGCGCTGGCCACCGGCTCGTCGCTGTCGATGGCCACGCGCGAGGTCGGGCTGAACGCGCTGAACCCCGAGGCGCGGCTCTACACCCTGCCCTGCATCGCCGGGCATGTCGGCGCCGATGCCGCCGCCGTGGCCCTGTCCGAGGCGCCGCAGGACCAGGACGATCTGGTGCTGATCGTCGATGTCGGCACCAATGCGGAAATCCTGCTGGGCAACAAGACAAGGGTGCTGGCCTGTTCCTCGCCCACCGGCCCGGCCTTTGAGGGGGCGCAGATTTCCAGCGGGCAACGCGCCGCCCCCGGCGCCATCGAGCGGATCGAGATCGACCCGGCAACCAGGGAACCGCGGTTCCGCGTCATCGGCAGCGATCTGTGGTCCGACCAGCCCGGCTTTGCCGAGGCCACGGCGCAGACCGGCGTGACCGGCATCTGCGGCTCGGGCATCATCGAGGCGGTGGCGGAAATGCGCATGGCCGGAATCGTCGATGCCGCCGGGCTGATCGGCAGCCCCGACCAGACCGGCACCGCGCGCTGCCAGCCCGAGGGGCGCACGCACAGCTATCTGATCCACGACGCCAGCGACCGGGGCGGCCCGCGCATCACCGTCACGCAGGGCGACATCCGGGCGATCCAGCTTGCGAAATCCGCGCTCTATGCGGGGGCGCGGCTGCTGATGGATGAAATGGGCGTCGATCATGTCGATCATGTCACGCTGGCCGGGGCCTTTGGCGCGCATATCAGCCCCAAACACGCCATGGTGCTGGGCATGATCCCCGATTGCCCGCTGGAGAATGTCACCAGCGCCGGCAATGCCGCCGGCACCGGGGCGCGCATCGCCCTGTGCAACATCGCCGCCCGGGCCGGAATCGAGGCGCAGGTGACGAAGATCCACAAGGTGGAAACCGCCATCGAGCCGCGCTTTCAGGAGCATTTCGTCAATGCCTCGGCGATCCCGCACGCCGTCGATAGCTTTCCGCATCTGAGCACGCTGCTCACCCTGCCGCAGGTCAGCCACAACACCGGCGGCGGCGGCGATGGCGGGCGGCGGCGGCGGCGCTGATCACTCGGCCAGGCGCAGCGTCGCCGTGCTCCAGATGCCATAGCGCGCCCTGAGCCGGTCGATGCAGGCCTGATCCAGATCCTTGCGGCCCATGCCGTCGCGGGTGAAGCCGGTCAGCGGCCTGCGCAGGCTGACCTTGCGCCGGATCGGCGGCAGGATACCGGCCTCGATCCAGATCGGCGTGCCGCGCAGTTCCAGCATGCCCGACAGCCAGACGTCATCGACCGGCCAATCCTCGCCCGGGCCCTGCGCCAGCTCCGCGGCAAAGAAATCCGGCCGCACCATGACCCCGCCCCAGCCGCTGAGCAGATCGCCATAGCCGCTCTGCGCGATGATCGGCACCGGCTCGCTCCAGCGCAGCGGGCTTTGCAGCAGGGATTTGGTGATCTGGAACGGCAGCCGCCGCATGCGCGGGCTCCGGCCCTCGCGCGGGTGCCCGGCCCGGCCGCTGCCCGGCAGATGCCGCCCGATCGCGGCCAGCGCCTCATGCGGGCGGGCGGCGCGCAAATCCCGGAACCGGCGGTGCCAGTCGGGGGCATACAGCTCGTCGTCATCGCAAAACAGGATGTCGGTATCGGTCTCGCCCGCCGCCTGACGCTCCAGCACGGCGGGCACCAGCTTGGTCGCCGGGCCCCAATCCTGCGCGCAGCGGCGGATCGTCACACCCTCGGGCACCGCGGGCAGCGCGCCGTCCCAATCGGGGAACCGGCGATAGCTGTGCGGAATCCACAATTCGACAGGCGCCGGAAGATCCTGTTCGACAAGGCTGTTCAACGTCCGCGCCAGACGCGCGAACCGCGGCGGAATCGCCGTCAGAGTGACAATCGTGGCCATCGGGAACGGGTTACAGCATCAAGACCGAAAACCGACCCTAGCGCCCCATCTTGCTGAGCTTGGCCTCCAGCGCCGCCAGTTGACGGCGGATCGCGGTCAGATCCTCGTCGCTGGTGGTTTCCGCCTCGGCCTCGGGCTCGGTGGTCTTGAGGCCGGGCATCGCCGTCCAGCCCGCCATCATCGATTCCAGAAACGCCTGCTGCTGGCGCTGCATGGCCTCGAATCCCGGCATCTTGGACATCTGCGCCATCATCGGATTGATCGCCGTCATCTGCTCGGCCAGCTTGCCCGGCCCCTCGCGCAGCATCTCGAACGACATGGCCAGGAATTGCGGCACCACGCTTTGCGCCTGCGCGGTATAGCTGCGCACCAGATCGGTCAGCACATCCAGCGGCAAGACATTCTCGCCGCGGCTTTCGTGATCGGCGACGATCTGCAGCAGGTATTGCCGCGTCAGGTCATCGCCGGTTTTCAGATCGACGATCTGCACCTCGCGGCCCGCGCGGATGAAACCGGCGATATCCTCGAGCGTGACATAATCGCTGCTTTCGGTGTTGTAGAGGCGCCGCGAAGCGTAGCGCTTTATCAGAAGCGGCTTGTCGGTATCGGCCACAAGAAGACTCCCCGGTTCGTTCATTTTTTTGCACTGCGGCAAGCGTAGACCGCAAGTTCGCTGCGGGAAACAGAATTCTTTGCCGCGGCCGGGAAAGCCGCACAAGAAACGGGCAGGATGGTGATCCGCCGCCGCCCGGCACGAAAAAAGGCGGCCCGAAGGCCGCCTTTTCGACACAGGGGTGGGAGGGAACCCCGGCGTCACGAAAGCCTGCAGCCGGGGCCTGCGCCCCGGCCGGGCGATCTTATTTCGCGGTGGCTTTCTTGGCCGCAGCGGTCACTTCGTCGGTGGCTTTCTTGGCCGCGGCGGTGACATCGGCGGTGGCTTTCTGCACCGCAGCGGTGGCTTCGGCCGACAGATCCTTGCCCGCGGCGAGCATCAGCTCGACGGTGTCCATCTGCACGCGCTTGGCGATTTCGGCGAAAGCCGACATATGCTCGGCGGCCATTTCAGCCGAGGCCGAGGCGAAATCGGTATAGGCTTTGGCGTATTCGGTCGGCTCTTCCTTGACGGTCGAAACTTCGCCGATTTTCGCCAGCGTGGCTTTGGTCCACTTGGTCGAGATCTCGGCCGATTTCTCGGCGGCTTCGAGAACGACCTTGCTCATCTTCTCGCCCAGCGCGGCCTGCGTCTTGAACGCATCCTGCATCGCTTTGGTGTCGACGGGGAAAGCGCCCATCATATCTTGGAACGTCTTGGTGAAATCGGTCTTGGCCATGGTGCTACTCCTTGTCCGCTACCCGAACCATCCGGGCGTCTTGCGTATGAGGAGAATATGGATGCTGCACCGCAGAAAATCAAGAGGGATTTGCTGCGGTGCAGCATTTTCCCTAAGCCGTTGATAGCGCGTTCGGATCTGCCAGAACATAGGTGCCCGGCGCCAGCGCCAGCACCGAATCAGGCAACGGACGCGCGGCAATCAGCTTGCCCGACCGGCCGCGCAGCCATTCCTCCCAGCGCGGCCACCAGGAACCTTCGGTATAATCCGCCTCGGCCCGCCAGGCCTCAGGGTCGCCGCTGACCGGCGCATCCGAGGTATAATGGCCGTATTTCTTCTTGGCGGGCGGGTTGACGATCCCGGCAATATGGCCGCTCTCCGACAGGATGAAGGTCTTGTTGGTTGACCCCATCTTGCTGATGCCGCGAAAGCTGGAGCGCCAGGCGGCGATATGATCCGTCTCGCAGGCGACGGCGCAGAGCGGCACCTTGACGCCGGAAATGTCCAGCTTCTCGCCCAGCAGGGTATAGCCGCCGTCGCAGAATTCGTTGCGCTGGCACAGGCCGCGCAGATATTCGACCACCATGCGCCCGGGCAGGTTGGTGCCGTCGCCGTTCCAGAACAGCAGGTCAAACGCCGGCGGCGCCTCGCCCAGCATATAGCTGCGGATCGCGGGCCCATAGATCAGGTCGTTCGAGCGCAGATAGCTGAAGGTCTTGGTCATGAAATAGGAATGCAGAAAGCCGCGTTCGCGGGCCTCGGCCTCGATCCCGTTGACGAAATCGTCCTCCAGAAACACCCCCACCTCGCCCTGATCGGAAAAATCGGTGAGCGTGGTGAAAAAGGTCGCGGATTTGATCGACTTGTCCTTGCGCTTGTCCAGCAGCGCCAGCGTCAGGCTCAGCGTGGTTCCGGCGATGCAATAGCCGATGGTATTGATCGCCTTGACGCCGCAGATCTCCTTGACCTTGGCGATGGCCTGCAAATACCCCTCTTCGACATAGGTATCCATGCCGACATCGCCAAAGCTGGCATCGGGGTTCACCCAGCTCACCACGAACAGCGTATAGCCCTGATCGACGATCCAGCGGATCAGGCTGTTTTGCGGCTTCAGGTCCAGGATATAGAATTTGTTGATCCAGGGCGGGAAGATCAGCAGCGGCGTCTCGCGCACCTGCGGCGTGGTCGGTTTGTACTGGATCAGTTCGAACAGCCGGTTGCGAAACACCACGGCCCCTTCGGCAGTGCCCAGATTGCCGCCGACCTTGAACGCCTCGCGGTCGGCCAGCGTCACCAGCAATTCGCCCTTGTTGGCCTCGATGTCGCGCACCAGATTTTCCAGCCCCTTGACCAGCGATTCGCCCTCGGTCTCGACCGCTTTCATCAGCGCGTCGGGGTTGGTGCCCAGAAAGTTGGTCGGCGCCATCATGTCGATGATCTGGCGGCCGAAATACTCCAGCCGCCGCTTGTCGCGCGGCTCCATCGTGTCCAGCTCGGCGATCGCCTTTTCGATCGCCTGCGACGACATCAGATATTGCTGCTTGATGTAGTTGAAATAGGGATGCGATTTCCACAGCGGATTGGTGAATCGCTTGTCGTCGGGGGTGTGGTCCTCGGGGGCGACCAACTGACCGGTGCGCAGGGCTTCCTGCGCCTCGACGAAATGCTTGAGGGTCTTGCCCCAGTATTCCACCTGCTGTTCCAGAATCTTCGACGGGCTTTGCACCATTTCCGCCCAATAGGCCGAGGCGGCACTGAGATAGAGTGCGGGGTCGGGCCCCTGCAGATCGGGGCGCTGCCGCTGCTTGTGGGCAAAGGCCGCAACCAGACGTTGAGTCAATGCCTCAATCCGCGCCAGATTGGCATTGAGAGCCGCCACTCGCTCCGAATCTTCATATTCCGAAGTTGCCATGATAACTCGTCCCCCCTACAATCCTGCAACGCAGCATAGACCGGCACCCACCTTTGGGGGAAGCTGGAATCCCCGTGCGCGACGTTGAAACGCGGAGTTCCCCATGAAGCAGATGGCCACCTACGACCTGATGGAAACGGTGCGCAATACGAACGAATGGCTGGGCGCCTCGGCCCGGGCCATGGCCTCGTATCCGGTCTGGGGGTTGGCACCCAATCCCATGTTCAAGATCATGTCCGCCTGGGGCCGCGTGACCGAACGCAGCTTTGCCCGCATGGCGATCAAGCCCGACTGGGGCATCCGTACCGTCGTGGCCGAGGACGGGCGCGACCATCTGGTTGAAACCCGGGTCGAGGTGAAGCGCCCGTTCGGCGATCTGGTGCGCTTCAAGGTCAACAGCCGCCCCGAGAAACAGCGCCGCATCCTGCTCTGCGCGCCGATGTCGGGGCATTATGCCACGCTCTTGCGCTCGACGGTGGCCAGCCTGCTGCCCGACGCCGAATTGTGGATCACCGACTGGCACAACGCCCGTGACATTCCCGTCTCCGAGGGCAAGTTCGACGTCGAGGACTACACCCGCTATCTTGTCGATTTCATGAAACACCTGGGCCCCGATACCCATGTGATCGCCGTCTGTCAGCCCGCGCCGCTGGCGCTGGCCGCCACCGCCCTGCTGGCCGAGGAAGCGCCCGACGCGCAGCCGCTGACGCTGACGCTGATCGGCGGCCCCATCGACCCCGACGCCGCCGCGACCGAAGTGACCGACTTTGGCCGCCGCGTCACCATGGGGCAACTGGAACATCTGGCGATCCAGCGCGTCGGCTTCAAATATGCGGGCGTCGGGCGCCTGGTCTATCCGGGGCTGCTGCAACTGGCCGGGTTCATCAGCATGAACCTCGACCGCCACGCGCAGGCCTTTACCGACAAGATCACCGCCGCCGCCCGCGGCGAGGACAGCGAGCGCGATCAGCACAACCGCTTTTATGACGAATATCTGGCGGTCATGGACATGACGGCCGAATTCTATCTCTCGACGGTCGAGCGCATCTTCAAGAACCGCGAGATCGCCCGCAACGCCTTTGAGGTGGACGGCAAGACCATCGACATCGGCAAGATCACCGATGTCGCGGTCAAGGTCGTCGAAGGCGCCAAGGACGATATTTCCGCCCCCGGCCAGTGTCTGGCGGCGCTGGCGCTGCTGACCGGCCTGCCCGAGGACATGAAAGCCCAGCATCTGGAGCCCGGCGCAGGCCATTACGGCATCTTTGCCGGGTCGAGCTGGCGCAACAACATCCGCCCGCTGGTGTTCAGCTTCATGGATACCCATGCCGGGCGCAAGGCCGGGCGCAGCGCGAAACCGACCATCGCCCTCGCCGCCTCCAACGACTGACGGCGCCTGCACGCTGAAAAACCCGCCCCGGATCGCTCCGGGGCGGGTTTTTGCATCGCGGTCTCAGAATTCGCGCGACAGGCCGACGGTCCAGACCGTGTCGCTGCCGCCGCCCGTGGCGCGGCCGACACCGGCGTTCAGCACGACGCCGTTCCAGATGTCGTAATTGGCGTTCAGGCCATAGATGGTGGTATTGCCCAGCCCGCCCAGATGCATGACCGATCCCGTCACCGACAGCCGGTCGTTGACATGCGCGGTGCCATAGAGCGTGGCGCTGGTATAGGAACTGCCGCCGCCCGACATATGCGACAGCGCGCCGCCGACCTCGAAACCGGTCAGGCTGGACGAACCGCCGCCGATCATCGTCGAACCGCCGATGGTGGCAATCGTCGCGTCCGAACCCGGGGTCGAGAAATGCTCGATCGTGCCGAAGATCCGCGAGGCGCCGAATTCGCGCGCGGCGCCCAGCGCCAGCGTATCGACATGGCCACCGCCGACATTCATGCGGCCGATACTGGCGGCATAGCTCAGCCCGCCCGATTCGCGCTCATAGCGCAGGCCGATGAAGGGCCGGTTCGCCCCGGTCGCCAGCAGCGTCGCATAGGGCAGATGCCCGGTGAAAATCCCCAGTTCGAGCAACGCCGCCCGCGCCCCGGTCGGGAAGGGCGTGGTGTTGAACCCATAGGAACCCGGGCGCGGCGCCCCGACATGCAGCCGCCCGCCGCCCAGCCCGAAGGTGACGGCGCCGTACAGCGTGCCATCGTTCGAACTGCCGCCGCCATTGTCCATGGCATAGCCCCAGACACCGAATTCAAAGCCGATGCCGCCCAGCGATCCGCCGCTTTCGGGCGCGACGCCAAAGGTCAGATCGACCAGCCCGGCGGCGACATCGTTGCCGCTGCTGTGCAGATAATCCATCCCGACATAGCCGTGGTAATAGAACCCGGTGGACTGGGCGGTGACGGGGGCCGCCGTCAGGCTCAGCCCCAGTGCCAGAGTTCCGAGGATCGCGCGCATGGTTTTTCCCTCTCCAGATGGCACGCACCGGCTGCCGGTACGGCCTGCACATCCCGGCTTCAGGATGCGTTCCTGAGGCTGGGTCGTGTCAAGCGGCAACGTCGTTCAAAAGAATCCCGCACCGCGCCCGGTCAGGCGTTCAGATCCTTCAGCAGCCGCCCGTGCTTGCGCACCTCGGCCAGCACCTGACCAAAGGTCATCAGCCCTCGCGCCCGCAGCATCGGCACCAGCTTGAGGAACGCATCCGCCGTGGCGATGGTGTCGCCGATGGCGGTATGGCGGGCCTCTTCGGGGATGGTGATGCCCAGACGCGCGGTCAGCGCATCCAGCGAATGCTGTTCGAGCTGACCGTAAACCACCGCCGACAACAGCACCGTATCCAGGATCGGATGATCGAACACCTTGCCGATCCCCGCCTCTTGCCGGCGCAGAAATTCCATGTCGAACGGGGCGTTATGGGCGATCAGCACCGCGCCTTCGGCGAATTTGTGGAACTGGCGCCCGGCGGCGATGATGTCGGGCGCGCCGACCACCATGCTGTCGGTGATGCCATGCACATCGGTCGAATGCGGCGGGATCGGGCGGCCCGGGTTGACCAGCGTGTCAAAGACCTCGCTTTCCACCCGCCGCCCGTTGATCAGCCGCACCGCGGCAATCTGCACGATGGCATCGCTCGACGGGGTCAGCCCGGTGGTTTCGGTGTCGAACACCACGAAGGTCAGATCCTCCAGCCGGGTATCCGCCACCGCGGCGTTGCGCGCCTTGGACAACAGGTCGAAATCATAGACCACGGCGCGGGCGATCGGCGGCGGGCGGCGCCCGGCGCGGCGCGCGGCGCGGATCGGCATGACCACGGCATGACATCCCGCCGCCGATTCGGGCCAGGCCTCGGTGCCATGGGTCTGCAACACCGCCCGCGCTGTCAGCTCGCCGGTGTCGCGGCCCAGCGTGCCGGTCAGCCAGCCATCCAGCCGCCCCACCGACAGCGGTTCGCCCTGCCAGCACAGCCGCATCAGCGCGCCGGGGCCGTCCTCTTCCGCGATCTCGATGCGGAACGACCGCGCCATCCCCTCGGTGGCGATGCGCCCGGCCAGCCAGGTCCAGAAGGCGACGATCTCGAACCCGTCCACCTGCAGGATCAGATCGAGGCTCTCGGTCTCCAGCCCCAGCCCCTCGGCCTGAAACCGCCCCTTGAGCCCGTCGAGCAGATCGCCCGAGCGGGTGTTGACCAGCGGCCGCCAGTCTGTCTGGATCGCGTCATAGCGCCCGCCCAGATCGGTGATCGCCGCGGTCAGCGCCTCGATCTCGCTCAGCATGGCGGCGCTCAGATCGGGGGCGTCGCCCTGCCCTTCCAGCTCCGACAGCACGCCGATCACCGTCTGCAGATTGGCCGCCGGGCGGCGCACCCGGTCAAAGATCTCGACCAACAGCGCATCGCGGCTGGTATGGGCGGCGATATCGGCGGTCACGTCGCGCAGGGTCAGCACATAGCCCGGCGCCACCCCCTCTTCGCGCCGCCGCAGCACGCGCATCCGCCCTGACAACAGCCGCCCGCCCGAGACCGTGGCGCAGAGCAGATCCGAGGCCATGTCAGGATCGCCCGCCCCGGCCAGCCGGTCATAGGCATGGCGGATCGGCCCCTCGCGCAGGTAATCCAGCAGCTTGCGGTCCAGACCGGGCGCGGTGCCGCCGCCCAGAATATCCACCGCCTGCCCGTTATAGAACACCAGTTGATGCTCGGCCGTGCACAGCAGCACCGCGACCGGCACATCGGCCAGCAGCGTCTCCAGCCGCGATTTCTCGGCCGCCAGCCGGGTGGTTTCGCGCGCCACCGATTCCGCCAGCGCGCTGCGGGTCTCGACCAGCGAGCGCGTCACCGCCGCCGCCGCCGGGGCCAGATCGCCGAGATAGCGCGCGGCCCGGGCCTCGGCCACCAGATCGTGCTCGATCCCGGCATGCACCCGGGCGCGGATCGCCGAGGCCAGCGTGTCGATGGCACGGGCAACGTTGTGATCGAACAGGAACCAGACCCAGACCACCAGCCCCAGGATCGCGAACCCGGCGACCAGCGCGCCCTGCATCACCTCGGGCGCGGCCCCGGCCAGACCGCTGCGGCGCAGCGCCACCCACAGCCCGCCGGCCACCGCCGCCAGCCCGCCGCCCGCCAGCAGGGCAAAGAACAGCAGGATGCGGATCCGCAGGCTCAACCGGTCAAGCATGCCGCGCCTCGCCGGGCGCGCTGCTGTCGTGCCCGCCCGCCGGTTCGCCCGCCAGAATGCGGCGGACCTCGGCGCGCAGGGCCTTGAGTTCGAAGGGTTTCGAGATAAAGCCATCGGCCCCCATGGCCAGCCCCTTGCGCCGCTCCATCGCCGAGCCGCGCGCGGTCATCATCAGGATCTTCACCCCGTTCAGCGCCGGGTCCAGCCGGACGTTCTGGCAGATCTCATAGCCCGAAACCTCGGGCAGCATGACGTCCAACAGCACCAGATCGGGCCGCGTCTCGCGGATCAGCTCCACCGCCCCGGCGCCGGTGGCGATGCGCTGCTGGTCATAGCCCTCGCGGGTCATCAGATAATCCAGCGCGACGGCGATATTGTCCTCGTCCTCGACGACGAGGATTCGCTTACGCTCCGTTGCCTCGGACATCGCTTCCCTCCTGTGCGGCCGCGCAGGCCGCGAGCATCACCGGATCGTCGCCCCCGAGCGGCACCCATTCCGCCCCGTCGAGCGTGCCGTCGGCATTGAATTCGACACCCTCGCGCAGATCGGCCCGCGCCGGGGCGGCGCAGTCATAGACCACCATCACCCCGCGCACCGGCTCCCATTTGCCCATCAGGATCACCCGCGTCAGCACCAGATCGGGCTGCGCCGGATGGGTGCGGGTCTGCGACAGATCGACGGCGATCATCCGCGTCACCTGCGGCCATACAAAGGTCCAGGGCCGGTAGAACACCGTCTCGCCGTTCTGCGAGGCCAGCCGCAACTGCGGCTGCGCGTCCAGCGTGCGCGAGGGCCATGTGTATTCGGCCCAGATCGAAAAGGCGACCATGCCAAAGGCCACCGTCGCGGGATAGATCCATCGGCCGAAATAGCCGCGCAGGATCAGCCGGTTGACCAGCAGAACCACGCCCATGAGGCCCAGCCCGGTCGCCAGCGATCCGATGAAATCGAGGATCATGCACCGTCTCCGTTCATCCCAGCGCCCCGCTCCGTTGGCCGAGCGCCGATTGCATCGTGCGCACGACGACAAAGGCGTCGCGCAGGTGGCTGCGTTCGAAATCGCTCAGATCCGAGGGCGCAAGGAAATTGTCGGGCCGACGCCCGGCCTTGACCAGCGCCGCCTGACTTTCCAGCCGCAGCCGGGCGATCAGGTCATAGGCCTCGATCAGGTCGCGCGCGCCCGACACCGACACCACGCCCGCCGCCTCGGCGGCCTCGATCCGGGCGCGGGTGTTGACCTCGGCCAGTTGCCCCGACAGCGCATAGACCCGCGCCAGATCAGCGACCGGCACGACGCCGTTGTGCTTCATGTCGATATGGTTCTTGTGCTCGCCCGACCGGATCGTTGCGAAGCCGCGCAGCAGGCCCAGCGGCGGCTGATGTTTCAGCGAATTCGAGATCATATGCGCGACAAAGATCGAATTCTTCGAGGCCGCGGTCAGGGTCTCCTGCTGGATGTCCCGAAACAGCCCGGCGCTGCCGCCGATCGGCCGCAGGTCGAACATGACCGAGGCCAGCATCTGCGCCTCGGGGCTGGGCGTGTCGATCCAGCCGCGGAAATAGCGCCGCCAGACCCGTTGCGGCTGGCACCAGCGGTCGGCGGTGGCCATCATGTCGCCCGGGCAATAGACATAGCCCGCCGTGTTCAGCCCGTCCGAGACATAGCGCGCCAGCGCCTTGAAATAGCTGCGGTCCTCGTCGGTCGCCGCATCGTCATAGATCAGGCAATTGTCCTGATCCGACACGCCGGTCTGTTCCTGCCGCCCCTGCGATCCGCAAGCCAGCCACAGATAGGGCACCGGCGGCGCGCCCAGTTCGGCCTCGGCCAGTTTCAGCAGGCGGCGGGTGACGGTATCGGCGACGTCGGTAATCAGCCGCGTCACCACCTCATGCGCGTTGTTCGCAGCGATCAGTTGCATCAGCAGCCGGGGAATGCGCGCCGTCACCTCGGCCATTTCCGCCGGGGTCTCGCTGATCGCCGCATCGCGCACCAGTTGCGCCGAACTGACCGCCTGAAACCGCGTGAGATCGGTCTGCGTGACCATGCCCTTCAGCTTGCCGTCCTGCACCACCGGCAGATGGCCGATCCGGCGTTCCAGCATGGTGTGCAGGATGTCCGAGCCCAGCGCATCGGGCGACAGCGACAGCGGGTCGCGGGTCATCACCGCCGACAGCGGCGTATCGGCGGGCAGCCCCTCGGCCAGCACCTTTTCCGTCAGGTCGCGCGTGGTGACGAGGCCCAGCAGCACCTCGTCGCGGGTGATGGCGATGCTGGACACATGGCGCGCGCGCATCAGTTGCGCGGCCTCGGTCACGCTGGCCTCGGGCGGCAGGGTGACGGGCGCGCGCGCCATCAGATCGGCGACCTTGAGCGTGGTCAGATCGGTGCCGCGGCTTTCCGCCGGGCGCGAGCGGTTGAAGAACCGCTCGAACGCGGGAACCGAGGCGATCAGGTGGCGCAGTTCGGGTTCCGGCAGCAGCAGTGCCACGCTGGGCTCGACCGCGGTGGCGGTGGTCAGCGCCAGCCCGTCGCGCAGCAGCCCCCGCTCGCCAAAGGAATTGCGCGGCCCCAGGATCGACACCAGCACACCGTTGCGGTCGCTCACCTCGACCGAGCCGCGCTTGATGAGATAGAGGCCCTTGAGCGGCTCGCCCGCGGCATAGATCTGGTCGCCCGCCAGATATTCCCTGCGGCCAAAGGAAGTGGCGACACGCACCAGTTCGTCCTGCGGCAGGCTGTCATAGGGATGCACCGTTTCGAGGAAGGCGAGGATCGTCTCGATCTGCGTATCCATCGGGGCACCAGGTCAAAGGGAGGGGGGTGGAGGGGCGCAAACCGCGCGCCCCTCCGCTGTGCGTTCAGTGAGCTTGAGCCGAACCGGCGCCCCGCGGGACACGGATCGATTCCACCAGCTCCTGGATCTCGCGCGGGGCCGGTTTGGTCATCGCCAGGACGATGTAGGCAGCCGCGAAGTTCAGGATGGCGCCCACGGTGCCGAAGCTGGCCGGCGCGATGCCGAAGAGCCAGTTGGCGGCGTTGTTGGGCAGCATGTTGGTGCCGGGGATGAAGAACCAGCCCAGATAGGCGAAGATGTAGAGCAGCGTCGAGCCGAGGCCCACCAGCATGCCCGCGATCGCACCGGCCGAGTTCATCTTCTTCGAGAAGATGCCCATCATGATCGCCGGGAACAGCGACGAGGCGGCCAGACCGAAGGCCAGCGCCACGACCTGCGCGGCAAAGCCCGGGGGGTTGAGGCCCAGATAGGTCGCCAGGGCAATCGCCGCCGCCATCGAGATCCGGGCAGCGAGCAGTTCGCCCTTTTCCGAGATGGCCGGGTTGATGACCGACTTGATGAGGTCATGCGACACGGCCGACGAGATGGCCAGCAGCAGACCGGCAGCGGTCGACAGCGCGGCAGCAAGACCACCGGCGGCGATCAGCGCGATCACCCAGCCCGGCAGACCGGCGATTTCCGGGTTGGCCAGCACCAGGATGTCCTGGTTGAAGGTGACAACTTCGTTGCCGGTCCAGCCGCGTTCCGTCGCCGTCGCCGCAAAGGCGTCGGTGGCGTTGTAGTACTGGATCAGGCCGTCGCCGTTGGTGTCTTCAAAGCGCAGCAGCCCGGTGTTCTCCCAGTTGCGCATCCATTCCGGGCGCGCTTCGTACGAGATCGGGGCTTCGGCGGTGCCGTTCGGATAGATCGTCGAGATGATGTTCAGGCGCGCCATGGCACCGACCGCCGGGGCGACGGTATAGAGCAGCGCGATGAACACCAGCGCCCAGCCGGCCGAGGCGCGGGCATCCGACACTTTCGGCACGGTGAAGAAGCGGATGATGACATGCGGCAGGCCCGCGGTGCCGATCATCAGCGACATGGTGAACAGGATCATGTTCAGGGTCGACTGGTGGTGATCGGTATAGGTGCGGAACCCGAGTTCGGTCAGCACGGTATCCAGACGCTCCAGCAGCGCGGTCCCCGAGGCGATATCGGTGCCGAACAGGCCCAGTTGCGGCAGGA
>JAANMY010002573.1_pt1 | contig 16809 bp, 12 predicted proteins | sample 7279691 | NCBI WGS metagenome assembly JAANMY01 (sample SAMN14094543, study PRJNA606508) | bioreactor metagenome | isolation source: A lab-scale SPAN reactor treating ammonium-rich wastewater day 388 | place: Ireland: Galway | collected 2018-02-07
ATTTCCCTTCCCAGCGCCAGTCACCGCGGCCTCGAGCTAAAGGAACGATGGAAACCGGTTAAGGGAGGCGTGGTCGAGGTGACATGGGAAGGACAGGCAGGTTTACTCGCTTCGTATCCGATCTCCGGCCGGGCAACAGTTCTCCGACTGGCTCATCTCGTGCGGAGGGACCAGAGGCAGGCTGAGTCAGAAAGGGTGCAGGCAGGGAAATTGGACGTGACATACAGGCAGGGACGACATACCGCCACGACGATGATCGACGTCTCACCGGAACAGCTCACCAAAGCTTACCAGTCCGTGATCCATTCCATTCCAGCCCAGCGCTGGCCGGATCCAGTCGTCGTGCAAGTCGGCACACTTCAAGGATTCCCTCCCGTCCTCGAAGAAGTCACCAAGGCGACTCTCGCCAGCCACTTCTTGCAGGCACAGATCTGTTTCGTGGCGGATGATCTAATCAAAGCCAGAATTGCTGAGGAACAACAGTTTCAACTCAGCGGCCGGGTCTATGAGGGCCAACAAATCGCGCTCGGACGTTGGATTCCTGCCACGGTTCTGATCACGGGACATCTCGAGACCACTCAGACCGCACCCGAACTTATCCTGCAAGTATCGTCGATCCCCTCTGGAGAAGTCCTCGGAACGATCCGCCTCCCAGTCACTCCCACCACCGCATTCCCTATGGCCTCAATGCTCGACGAGGACCTCCGGCTTCTCACCGCTCAAGCACCAAAAACATCCTGCCGGAGATAGCCAGCCTTGAACCTCGTGAGCTTTCGTCGCATCAAATCAAAGCGCTTGTCCTCTCGGCGGGGCGCGATCGCCTATGGGCGCAGGTTTCCTCCCCGCCTGCGACCCATGGCCGCTCAAGCGCTTAGTTAGGGCGAAGACTTGTGGCCTCAATCCGCTTCTCATACCGCTCGATTGAGACCAGTACGGAGTTTCTTGAGATCGGACCAGACACTTGGGATGATATCCCGCGAATCAATTCCATCAGAGATTGGATGCCATGTGTAGAGCTCACTGTCTTCTTCGTCCCATTGGAGAAACCGGTTAACTCTTTTCATATCGGTCCGCGTAACCTGAGCTGCAACTCCATAAGCCAACTCGCCAGCGTACGGCATAATGAAGATTGAGACGTAGATTCGTCCAAGACCCCGCCAACCGAAGTTACGGGTATAAGCGTAGGCATACCCGTAGCTTGGATGGAAGTAGCCTTTCGTGAAGTTCGTCCGAGTGTGGAACCACTTCTTAAACTTTGGCTCGACGGCCGAGATGATTTCGTCAATGGCTGTGACACATTTCTTGGCGAAGCGAAAGGCGTGCTGAGCGCCGCGAACATCAGCCTTGGTGAATGGTGCCTCGGATTCCATCCCGTTCTCCTCCATAAACTTTCGGAACAGTTGACCTGGCGTTGTGAGCCGAGCTTTCAGCAATTTTCGATGAAGATCGTCAAAAACGAAATGCCCGAGAAACCGATCAGACTTGACTTGAGGCGACGGCACCGTCCTTGTTGTCACGTAGGCTACCGGCCCCTCACGGTATCGCAGGTATTTTTTGACTTGAGGCACCAGGCCCTTGCCGCGAATCTTGGTTAAGGTTTCCGCAGCAGCTATTTTTACTTCAACCAGTATTTTCCGGCTGTGGCGACCGGATACAACTAAGTCGACGATCCCGCGATCAAAACTCTGCTGTGGCTGTGCTCTTGCTGCGGAGAAACCTCGCAATATTCTGCGGTCCTTAATCAAGAGACGTAAGAATGATCTACGAAACGCTGCGTCCTCGTTGATGAGGTAGGCCATCACCTCAGTAGTGAAATTTTCGATGCTCTTCTTCTTTGGATTCTGACTGTAGGTGGCAAGCCGTGAGAAGAGGCTATCACTCATGATGGGAGATAAGACCGCTACATCCTAAAAGGCTACGCAAACATTCTCCGTTATTGAGTCATAACGATGAAGATCACACGGCGCAGTTTTTGTGCTCGCGTGCATCGCTAAGTTACGTATCTCTGTTCTCGCGAGCTTTCTTAAGCCGAGCGAGCTTCTCTTGCACTGAACCGGTACTGTGCTGAGCTTTCTTCAGTTGCATTGCAATTGTGTAGACACCATCCATATCTTTGCTTCGCAGTGCCTCTGCTAATTGCACAGCAAGCCTGATTATCACAACACCGTTACAACGGCTTTGCCTCACGGCTAAAGTGCTTAGCGTCGAGACGATCCAGAGTAGTAGCCAACCCAGGTGTTCTCGCGCTCAGAGAACATCCCAACTGTTCATCACAGAAATTCGCCCATTCCCCCCAAACCACCAAGGTCGTTCGCACAATCGTTGCGATGTCATTCAGGACCACTCGTGCATCGTAATGCTTCCGGCTGTATGCAAGCTGCCGTCTCAGAGACCAAGCCGAGCCATGAACATAGGCACTCAGTTGGGAGTACACCAGTTCGTACAGCCGACTGACTCTTGGTCCACACCGGTCCGCCTGTCCCTTAATGGTGGTATTGCACCAATTGATGAAAGGCCTTTCCCCTTTTCTTGTTTTCGTCACGAAGAGAGGCTTAGCACGATCATAGGCCGGCTTGAGGCGAGACAGCATAGCTCTGACTCTTTCAACATGAACGGGCTGGGCTCCTTCTTCTTCCCACTTGAGCGCGATTTCTGCCACCTCGTAACCTTCCACGTCGGCGTATTGAAGAAACTGAGGAACTCGAACGGAGACATCTTGAGCAATGTACCGTAGGCTGATGAGGCTTTCGCAAAAAAGGCGAACGTGGGCTGCCGCCTGATGAAGGAACTCGCAGCGTAGAAGGATATAGATGGCTGTCATGGTCGTTATGTCGCGATTTATCGAACTAAGCAGAAGCTGCTTAAACGGCGTGTCCGCCTTAAAGTGTTCATCCTGCGGCATTATTACTTCTTGAGTCGCGATAACTATATCTTCAAGCAGGAGAAGAAAGTCCCACACGGGTGGAGCAAATTCAGCCAGGTCAATCATTGCGTGAAGGTCGAGCTTGGACATGATCAGTATAGGGTTTAAGTGCCAGTTGGTTGAGGCGCACGGCGCGGCCATATTTCAAGAACGAAATGGACGAGGCTACTCGCGGCGTGAATCGCCAATCGGGCATGGCTGGCGTTTATCTGAATCCCCGCCTCACCACGGCCATGTGCTGATCCAGCATGGGTCCGCAGTGATCCGACTCCTTCAACAATTGAAGCAAGTCCGATCAAGATTTGCTTCATGTCGTTCCTCACCACAGACTGTGGTCCTAACCCTAAATGCTGCTGAACAGTACGCCATACCGGCCGTATGGATTGATCTTGAGGCATAGTCAGCCTCATTTGCTCGATATAGACTTTGCAGAGTGATTCAATGATTGCGCATGCAGCGGTGATAGCAGCTGGTGGATCAGACTCAACTTGGGCGACTGCCCTATCAAATTCAGCTCGAAGCGCGGTTAGATTTCTTTCACGAATGATGGACTCTAAACTAATGGTAGCGACATGCACAGTAGCGCCTAGGATGTGCCCACCTCGTTGGTAGGAAAGGTTATGCCGGGCCAGCACCCGATTCATTCTCCCCCGTCCTTGGAGCCAATCAGGACTCTGCGTATCACGCTCCATAAACTCTTCCAGAATACATCCCAGCAAGAGAAACGGATCGCCAGGATCTTCGTTCGCCCTCGTCAACCAAGTCGTTATCTTATTGATGAGAGTCCCGTTCGCCATTTCCGTGACGCCGCACCGAGTAAAGAGGTTGTTTATACGATTGTGGCTTGCGTAATGGGAAGAAAGGATTTCAGCGATGTCAGCGATGAGAGGTATTGGGATAGGCATAGGGCTGCGTGAGTCTGATCACGGGCGAGCCAAAGGGTCAAATGAAAAGGTCATGGCTGCCCTTTTTTGCCAGGGCCGACCGACAGCAGCTTCTGCATTTTGTTTAATCTTGCGTCGATTCGTTCAACCTTTGTCTCAAGAGGTTTGAGAACAGCCACCGCAGCCTCGCTGCTTGATATCAGCTTGCCGATGTCCTCTTTCAAAGTCCCAACTTCCTCACGAATACCGCTCAGCTCCGGGGAGGACACCTCCACCGGCCCCACAATCTGAGTCTGTGTGGGCGAAGTAGGCAGATAAGAAATCACGAAGCTTATCGGAAGCGCTGCAATGACCAAGGCGGTGATGGCCCCGGCAGTGAGGAGATGCGCCCCCTTCACAAACTGCGCAAGATGATCGTTCATTGCTTGATTCATTACGGCGCAATATAGCAACCCGCGTGCGTGAAAAGCTTTACTGTATTCCCGAAATTGCCCGGCTTTGTCTATGACCGAATCTAAGTAGAGTGTCTCACTGGATTTCACGCTGATGGCACGCACGGCCGAAATGAAGCCGAGGAGCAAAAGGACCGCGGATACGATCAATGCGCCAATAGCAAGCGTACGGATTCCAGTGCCGGAAGTAGTGGCTCTATTGATGATAAAGACAAAAAGAGAGGCAAGAAGCGGGACCAGGAAGACCATCAGCCCGAAGGTTGATTGCGCCTTCTGTTCGAGATGAATGCGCCTTTCTTCAGCCTGATCAAATATCCATTGACATTGTTCCACATGCGAGTCAGTGACCTCAGCTTGCGGTTCTGGGAAGGCGTCAATTTCTTCAGGTCGAGAGTTGAATGGAACAACGATTTGCCACAAAATGTATCTGGCACAGCGTAGCAGGTGCCGAAGGTGTTCGGCCAATGCACGTGGCTGTACCGCCGGGGGTGGCTCAGCTATGAATCGTGGACTCATTTGCAGTTGTCAAAGAAGAGGTGGATAAACGCATCGCGCATCGTGAACCCAAGCCGGTCTTCGAGCCATGCCCATTCGCCTGTTGGATTGACCTCCAAAAACACCAGGTCATTCTCTGGCGTTCTCATGAAATCAAACGCACCATACATTAAGTCAAGTTTCGCGAGCATCGCTCTACACATTTGCTGTTCTTCATCACTTAGGCTGGATACGGAATAGGACACTCGTACGTCAGGGTCTCGCCAATCAACCAAAGACGGATCTCCCTTGATGTCTGCCACAAAGCACTGCGGTCCAATGAACGTCGCACGTACATCTGCGGTCCTGGCGATCTCTTCTTGGAGTAAGACGGGGCAAATTCTCACGTTATCCTGGTCAAATGAGTCGGGGCTCACGCGGCGGGTATATACGGAATAGGACGCTTCGTCAACGAACATGCCGTGAAAAATTGGCTTGCAGATTGTTCCGAACTCATTCGCTGCCGCAAAACTTCGAAGCTCCTGCAGGTCACTAGACACCAGCGTGCGAGGCACCCTAAACCCTAACTTTCGGGCGATCTGCAGTTGGTAGAGTTTGTGTTCGGCGACGTAAACGCTATCAATCGGATTGACCCAGGTAACGTCCGGATTCAATACAAGGCCCATCGCAAGATGGCGCAGTTCACCCGTGACGAAAACCCTTTCACCGCGAGAAAGGCCGGATATTGAACCGGGTTGGACGGCACGGCGATACCAAACAGCTTTAACTTCTCTCAGGTCCAATGTCCTTGTGCCGACGGAAACTTCCCGTCGAACCTTATTCTCGGCCAGAGAGAAGGTGAAGTTCGCTTTGGTGAGATCTTCGGCGTTCAGCCGAAAATAGGGCAGGTGACGATTGATCAGTTCGACAACGAGGAAATCGGCGGTTAGGTCCTTGTCAGAAGTGAGAATAAGGAGCATCAAACTCCTGGAGTGCGGCTCCTTCTCCTTGATCCGCACCCTCGCGCGTCCTCGTTATAGTAGTCTCACCGAATCGAGATGCGTGAAGAACGGCTTGTTCTGCCTGTCCTTCACCCTCGCGCGTCTGTGCGAGTGTCGTCTCAGCGTATTCGGATGTCTGAACTCCCTCTGCCTGATCCACGCCCTCGCGTGTTTCTGTTATCCTAGTCTCGCCAAACTGTGATGCTCGAGCATAGGTCCGCATTGACGAAACCAATGGGATGCCCGAGTTTTTGGCAACCCAGATTTGCCGGTATTCATCGTAGACATGTTCGGGTGAGGGGGCGCTCTCGGGTGGGAGCTTTTTGCGGCCAAGTAGTATATACGGCGTCAACGTTCAAGCCTCTTCAGGGATGGCCCCGTACGGTTCGGTTTGCGACTCTTAGCAGGCAGCACGTTAAGCTGGTTTCGCCCCGACGTCAAGAAGGAACTTAGCGAACCAGCGGTCGTGCTTACGACAGCGACGGGTTGGATGACGACCTCAAGCAGGACGGGGTGAACCTGATCGAACTGCTCGGTCTACCCGGAAACTCAAGGCGCAAAACGGCCGCCATCTGCGGCGCTACCAACGGCGCTGGCTGATCGAGCGGTTCTTTGCGTGGGTACAGGTTACAATGGAAGCGTCGGTTGCTGATCCGCTAGGAATACTACCCGGCGAACTTACTGGGTTTTGTGCAACTCGCATCGATTCACCGTGCGGCTCAAGCAATCTTGACATAGGTTCTAATAAGTCTGCTGCAGCCTACCCGTGCAAGATAGCACGGGAGCCTAAACACTCAGCCGGAAGGCAAGTCAACTGGCAAATCCAAAACTTGTTCTATATTCGTCCCGATAGGCAGCTGGAAGATACCGGGAATTCTGCAGTCTATACGACTATCAACCCGTCGCATATCGCATTCAACGAGTCGGAGTCGGAAACGTTCAGCGCGGCTCCAATACCCTGGGTGTGAAACGGGTCCGACACTCACAACAATTGCTAATAGTCATCACACCAGAGAACGGTTAATCATCATCGCAGAGAGAGCCTTCTCCTCTGCCATAGGTGTTGCCATGAACATCAATGATCTCATCAAGCATGGGGTATCCGGTTCCCGGATTAAGTTCCTCCCCGCTGGACTCAGGATCGGGATCTAACAGACCCAACTCATCTACTCGTTGAGATGGCTCCCATCCAAGGCCGTTCCACCAGTTCTTCAGCTGCTGCCACAACACCGCTAATCGGGTCCCCGTCATGATGAGTGCACCTAGATGTTCTCAGGGCAAGAGTTTACTTCACTTGACGAGGAGTCGCTATCTCCCGCTGCCGCTGGCGTGACAACCGATAGCATTCCGATACCGCGGCACGCATCAAGCACTCCTATTGATGCGAGGGGATCACGGTTGAATGTGCTTACCAGCGCCCTTCGCCCCAGTAATATTGATCCCGCTTTTCTTGAGGGCATGCGTAAGATCCTCCTGGAACCTCTGGAGATCCTCCATGCTCTGCGGCGAAGTCCCAGGCCCAGGCTGCATGCCAGGCCGACCAGTGGGACCTCCTCCTGGAAGTGGTCCTCCCTTTGGACCTGCAGCGCCAGTTCCGCCTCCGAAGACTCCGCCAAGTCGCCGACCTGTCATTGCCAAATTACCAGCACCCGTTACAATGTCAACGGCGGTTTTGCCAGCTCCGATCGCTCTTAATGTTTGCTTCGCCCCGCTGTCTTCGTTGGTGAGTTCTTTCGCATCCCAGTGCCCAAACACGGGATACTCGGCGCCGATGTTTACCCGTCTCTGGAGTTCCTGCCTGTACACATCCCATTCAATTACCTGTATGCCGCTATCCCCCTTCTCATAGAGCAGCTTTCCATCAGGCCCGATGACCTGGGTCGAAGCTAATCCACTCGTTTCGACCTCGTTCTTGGAGAGCGAACGGAAATTCGTCACACCCAGTCCACCAGACGTGGGCTGAGCCGTCTCGGCAACACCCCATTGCGCCTTACCATCCACCACCTTGTAGTTCCACGTCTTCCCATACTGGCCGCTTTGAAATTCGGCGTAGACCACATTGCCTTGTTTATCCATGAACCCGCGCATCTGCACGGGATGATGTTGCCCCTGATGGACAGGATCAGGAATCCACTTGGTCCCGCTGAACATCCGCGTGTTATGCAGTTCGGAGAGTGTCCCACCCTGCGTCCGATGGAATTCCTCGAACCGCTCAACGAAGTGTCCGCCCGTTTCATGGGTATAGTCATGGAACAGGTCGGTCTTGCTCCCGCCCGTGCCGATATCTGACAGGACTTCTCTCGTGCCGTCGCCTGATTGTGGCCCGAGCGTCAATGTCCGAGCGGTTCCGTCCGCGCTGATCTGTTCTGTGGAGAGAGTCGTGTAGGTCGCCACGGAGGCATGCGAATCGGGATCTTGATGCATGTCGATGAAACCGGTCTCGTATTCTTTCGTCAGCGGATTTTGCTTCATTACGAACGCCTGGCTCCGCAGGTCGTTGACCACGCTTCCCTCAAGGAGACTCCCCTCCTTATCGAACAGGCCGAAGAAATGACCCTTGTGGGTCTGCCCGGTCGTCCCATCCTTCCACTCGATCGGCTTGTCTTTGAGGTATTGCTCCTTTTCCTGCCATCCCATGACGCTTGACACATAATCCCAGAGTTCCGTCTTTCTGCCCCCCTCAGCATGGCTGAAGATTGCTTCTCCCGTCTGGTTGCTCTTCACGCCCCGAACGGCGACATCCTGCCCGCCATACTGGTCAAGAGTCAGAAACTCCACCCCTTCCCTGCTCTGCCCGGCAGCGATGTGAAAATCTCCCTGGTGGTCGTAATTGCCGGTCAAGGACTTCGTCACTCCTCCGGGAATCGAGTAGGACAGACTGACCGACGTGGGCACACGCCGCTCCTGGCCGTTGGCAAGCTGGATCACGTTCCCTTCCTCGTGCGTCGCCACCTGCCTGGTCACCGCCTCATTTTCAGGAAGAAGCCCGATGATCCGTTGAAGCCTCACGCCCTCCCCCGTATAGCTCTTCCCCCCGTTGTCGCCGGTCTTGTAGACATACTCCATCCCCGCATCGACGAAGCGATCCTTGTTGCTCCGCTCCGTGCCACCCGCCGTCGCTTGGAGAAACCTCTTTCCCTCTGCATCGACATGGATCTCCCCTGAATAGGCAGCCTTCCGGTCGCCCTTGGTGCTATCGATTTCATAGGTGAGGGGACTGTGCTGGAACTTTCCATCTGATCCTACAGTCACACGACCGAACTCCCTCGCCTTGCCCTGAATGGTCTCCATCTCCCCGTCCAGTTTCCGGATGTCAATCGTCTCCGCCGCATCGCGAGTATAAAAGGTGCCGCCGTCTGCGCTGTGGTAATAGCGGAGATTGGCATCCTCTCTCAGCACCTCCCCGACGACACCCTCTTTATAGCCGCCCTGCGAGACGGCGAAGACCGAGATCCCGTTGATCTTCCGTCCAGTGAGTCGTCCCTTGTATTCGCGAGTCGGGCCGTCGCCGGAGGTCACCAGCTGCCCTTCGCCCCAGAAGTCCTGCTGGCCGAGACGCAGCCCCGACCGTGAGAGGGTGCCGGTGACCGGTTCCTGCCGGCCATCGGGATGGACCGCCCAGGCCATGACAGGACCCGTTTCGCTGACCTGTTGCGGCCCCCACTGCGTGCTCGTCTCCACCCGGCTCACGCCATCCTTGATCGATGCATCCACGCGGCGGACAGTCTTTCCCGTTTCCTGGTTATACTCTTCCCGGACCGAGTGGAAGTTACCATCCTGCTCGTAGCTGAAACTCTTGTCGATCGTGGCCCCGCGGACTTCGAACTGTTTCTGCACCATCCGGCCGGCTGCATGATCGAACTCTTCGCGACGGAACGCGCCACTGTCATACCAACCTCCGGTGGGCGATTTCTCGCTCGCTCGCCGCGAGAACCCTCCCGTCGGCCCTTGATACGTGACCATGCCGTTCGCCCCGATGCGGGTCGTCCCGCCATCAGCGTGATGCAGGGTGGAGACCCCCGTTTGCGCATCGACGCGCAGGCCGCCGAGGCCGACCGGTACCGTATAGCTCTCTTGCGATCCGGGACGACCTGCGGTCCCCATCCGAACCGGCTCCATCACATAGGACGGTGCATCCGACATGACCTGTCCCTGACCACGAGCGAACTGCCCTGCTTCCTGGCCGGCGGCAGAAAGGGGAGCGGAGAGACTCCCGGTGAGAGAAGACGCGAGATTCCCTCCTGCCCACACGAGGCCCCAGGCCACGGCCGGCACCGCCAGAGTCAGATCTGCCGCCATGGAATTGATGCCGACGATGTACTCTCTGATCGGATCGAACGAATTGAACGTGATGGCGTCGGCAAACCCTGAATTGATGACGAGGTCCTTGACCTTGGCGTTAGCTTCGAAATACATGACGAAATTCACGACCGCGTAGAGCGGTCCCCACATGGCGAGCCACGCGAAGCTCCGCCCGTAGAGGCCGAGGACACGAGTCATGGAGCCCGACAGGGCCATCACGGCGATGAACGGGGTGACCAGATACACCAGGCCTTCCGCGACCGTTCGGAGTACGGGGAGGAACTTCGCGGCGATATAGGACTTGGTATAGGCCTGATACTTCAAATCCTGGGTCGTGGCCTCTTGAGCCAGCTTCACTGCCGACGGCACATCGTTCATCGTCTTGGCCCTCTGGGCCCATGCCTCCTTCCAGGCCTTCACGATCACAATATTCCGCAGGACCTGGTCCGAGGTTTGTCCCGGCACACCGAGCAGAGTCGTCCGGAGCTGATCGATGAGCGGCAGTTCGTCTCCGGGCGTCGCTGGGTCCGCACCGAGCGCCGATCGTAGCTTCTGGGTGGCTTCCAGATATTCGGGCGCCGGCGTCGTAAAGCCCGGCGTGATGACGTTCGCATAGAAGTCCGTGCAGAGCTGCGCGGCGGGCTGGATATTGCCATTCTGATACCACGGTGAACTCAGGGCGGGATTGCTCGCAGAGATCGCGCCCAGGGCATCGGTCGCTTTCTCCACAGCCGTGCGGTTCAGTTGGTTGTAGTCGATCTCCTTCAGCGTGCAGTTCATAAGGTACTGGACGAGGTTCTTCCACAGATCGCTGTCGGGGAGCGTGAAGTCGAGCAGCTTCTGCGTCTCGAACAACGGCCGGTTGATCACCGATCCCGTGGAACGATAGCCGGTCGGCAACAAGAGCGCCGTCTCGGTGATCGAGGTGAGGTGATACCCAACCTGACCGGAGACGTAGGCCGGAAACGCGATCAGCACCGGCACCCCGGTCACGATCGTGTCGGGCACCGCCGCATTGACCTGATCTTCGATCGAGACGTCGGCCGTCACGAACACCGAGGCGTACAGCAGCCCGACCGCGCCGATCAGCATGGGGCCGAGGACGCGACGGTTGAAGGTCACATGGAGCAGGGCGAAGACCACCAACCCGAGCAGGCCGAGCCTGAAGAGGCTTTCATAGGCCCCCGTGGTCATCATCAGCTTGAGGCCCGTGATCACCGCCGCGATGACATCCCCGTTCCCGAACGTAAAGATCTGCCACATTGGCTGTCCGCTCCGGCCTCAGCTCACCGGCACCCTACCGGGCCGTGCGATACTGTCCCTGCTCGAGGGCCATCTTCGTGACGTTGTAGATATTCTGGAGGTGGGCCGATCGCTTGGCTGCCTCGGCGTAGGCTTCGGCCAGCACCTCGTGCGCCTCTTTCCGGAATTCGGCCGTATCCACGGCAAAGCTGGGCTTGAGCTGTTTGATCTTGGCCCCCTGCTGGATCGCGTTGTTCACCGCCCACTCCATCCATTGGATTGCCATTTCGATGGCCACCACTTCGCTCGTCATCCGCACCAACTGTGTCGCGACTTCATTCGGATGCCCGTAATCCGTCAGGATCTTGAGCACCGGGATCGGGCTCATGTTCACCAGCGTCACATCCGCCGCGCTCATCGCGGTCTTACTATAGAGATTGGTCACGATGTTCTGCAGCGCCGTCGCCGTCCGGCTCTTGAACCCTTCCATGGCGGTTTCATTCTGAGGTTGTATCTGGAGGCATTGGGTGGGATCATCGGTGCAGGCATAGACCCGGACGGTCTCCGCCGGGACCACGTCGATCAAGTCCGAGAACTTGATCGTGGGCGGATGATACTCGGACTGGCCCTGGTCACTCACAATGATCGTGCCGGTCGTCGACATGATGATGCGCGCGGTCTGATCTTCCACCCCCGCCTGTTTCAGGACGTTCCAGACGAGATTCCCCGTGATGTCGTATTCCGTGCCCTTCAGCGCCGCTGCCGCATCGGCCGAGGTATTGTCCTGGGCGCTGTCCCGATCTTCCCACGGGTCCCCGGTGATGCCGGTTTGGGTCTTGAACTGCTGCCATTTCCTATACGCGAACTGGTTGAGCTTGTCCGGATCCTTCATGCTCTGGGCGAGCGCTTCCCCCACTTCCTGGCCGGCCTGGCAGGGTTGAATCCGGCCCAGCGCATTCAACGACCGCGACGCGGTCTCGATCATATTCAGGACGTTCGAGCAGGTCTCGCAGAGCTCCTTCATCGCCAACTGGAAGGCATAGCCCAGCACCACGGACCCGCCGAACTGCTGGAGCATATCGACGTACCGGCTCAGCTTGGCGTAGGAGAAGCTGCCCAGGTAGGTGTCGATGCCGGCGCAGCCACGCCGGAACCGTGGCGGGTTGATATTCCAGAGCGAGAAGTTGTCGTTGTTCAGCCGGATCGAGTAGGCGCCCGCGGCGAGATACCCGCGGCTCTGGCTCTCATAGGCTCCTGGTGTCGCCGTGCTGACGACGCCCCAGCTATCGAACATGGTCTGGAGGGAATCGTTGAGGCTCTGAGCCGAGGCGACGGCCGGCATCCAGACCAGCGCTCCGGCAATGAACAGGGTCCGCAGTGTGCGCGCTGTCATAGCTACCTCTTCAGGGTGTTACGAATCGCCCGCTTTGCTCATCAAGTGCGGGCGCTGCTTCAGGATCGTGAGCACGCGCTCACGAAGTTCGTTGAACGTCATGACGCCGGAGCCGATCGCGACCAGGAAGCTCTCCTGGGGAATCGCGAGATAGATCGTCGGGACCTTCTGCAGCGAGACGCGTTCGGCCATGCCGTTGTCCGCGGCAGCCTTCGGGAATTCCTTCAGCCCCTGCCCGTCCAGGGTGACCGGAAAGACCTCGATCCGGTAGGTATCGGAGAACAGCTTCAGAATCTTCGACTGCTCCTGGCAAAAGCGACAGGTGGACGTGAAGAAGAAGAACAGGCCGACATGGTTCGCCTTTGCGGATGAGAGGAGCCGCTCGTCCACCTCGTGCGTCGCCTGGGCCTCCACGTCGTGGCCGAACTGCGAGGTCGGATGCTCGGTTGCAAAATCAAGCTGCGGGTTCGTATACATGGCCACCTGCCACATGGTCGTGAAGTCCTCGGAGCGCTTGAACACGGCGCGTTGCGCGATGATGTAGGTCTTCACGGTCTCCGGAGTCGGCGCATCCAAGGCGGCCTCGCGCTTGGCTGAAGCCAGCTCTCTCAGCATCCCGGCCGGCAGCCTGCTCAAATCTTCCTGTTCGATGGGGACTCGCTTGAGGAGGCTCCGATACTTGGCGGGGTCAAGCCAGGCTTCGAGGGGAAGAGTGGTGAGCGTCACCGGTGCGGGAGCTGCCTCCCCTTCTTCCTCGACCGGATCCTGGTACCAGAACCATCCCTCCCTGGCTTGCTCATAAAACTGGTTCGCCAACCGGGAAGAGGACGGAGACCGGTCAGGCGGAGACCCCGCCCACGTGATAAGCGGCGCGAGCGCCGAACAAACCAGCGCGATGACTCCTCGCACGATCGTTTTCCTCACACTCCTACTCCGCCTGAAACCAGGCTCCATTCTGAGTAACCCTTGCACAGTCGCCCATCGCCGGAGAGCCATGAAGTACAACGCCACGTCCAACAGGGCTCGCTACAGCAGACAGCAACGCTGCAGCTTCCACAGGAGAAAGACGAAGTCTTCTCCGATCACCGGCACCATCTTGCCCATCCCCCACATCAGCACCGTCCTGCCGATCGGCTGACAACAGGGAGCCGGGACATTGGGGATCGGATAGAGCAGTTGGTATTTGTACTGGCTCTTCACGATCAGGCCGGTTGGGAAGTCCGTGCAGATCAACGGCCCATCTTCCGCCGTGTAGAATTCCGTGCCGAAGCGGGCCAGCCGAGCCAGCAAGCGCGACATGGCCAGCGCCGCCGGTTTGAGCTGGCCGCTCGATTCCGACACATTGCCCGTGGTCGGGTACATCAACCCGAGGCTTCCAGCGCACCAGAACAGGGGATCGATGGGAAACCCGGCTGACGCGGCAAGGGAATCGGCGGCACAGGCCGCGACCGTGAGCGGATTCCCCAACAGGAGTGCTTCCGGGAACAGAATGAGCGCCAGCAGGTCATCGTTCCAGGAAGGGTCGATCTCAGATAGGTACGCCAGGTCGATCTCGTCGCCGGCGGCGCTGGGGTTGACACAGGCCCAGTCCACCGCGATCCCGACGATGGCCCACAAGGGAAAGATGTAGAAGTGGGAATGGTAGAAGGTGAAGTCCAGGTCGGAGGAATCCATATTGGTGTTGGCCGACCCTCGTCCCTCGAACACGAACTCGGGCCCCAGCGTGATCCCGTTGAGAGCAGGAAAGCACAGGGGCGTGCGGACGATTTCGACCAGTCGGACCGGCTCCCAGATGCCAAGCGGTATGCCCGGGACACAGAGGTAGGGCGTGAGACACACGCAGCCGCAGAGCTGAGGCGGATAGACGGCGGAGATCCCAGGCCCGACGGCGGGACGAGTCGAATCCTCCCCGACTTCCGTGAGCGTGAACCCGAAGAGACTGATGGGAAACATGCATTCCCAGCAGGTCTTCACCAGAGTGTCGGCCAGGATATTCGCGTTCTTCGGACAGACGGCTTCCGCGGACTCCGGCATCACTCCCCCCAGGAGAACCGCGAACAGGAGGAGCATCCCGATAAAGGCTGCTCGCTTGGCGCCCCGCTGAACCGATTCCCGCTCCTGCCGATCAGCCGGCCAGAAGCGTTCTGCCAGTTCCTGTCTCATGGCACGATCTCCTGAACCCGGAATCGATTGCCTTCCTGCGTCACGAGACTCGGGACAGCGACCACGCCGAACCGCTCATACATGAGCTGATTCGCCCAGTAGACCGGACGATGCAGCAGCCGACCAGGCGGACCCACATCCCCTTCCGTCACGAGCAGTTTCATCGGACGGTCCTCGTGAGCCAGGAGGTAGTGCTGAACCCATTGCACCTGTTCCTGCGAGTTGCCGTTGAAGAAGATGAGCGTATAGGGGAGCTTCACCTTGTCGAGCGGATTCACGGTCGAGCCGGCCCTGATGTAGAGGGTGCCGGTCTTCGGATCCGTCACGTCATCAGGAAATTGCACGGTCGCATCCACGAGGAAGCTGCGAGGTTGCTGAGCGTCCGGCAAGGGAAGATAAGGGCCTCGATGGATCTTTTGACCCATCGCGTCCTCCGCACGGCGCTTGATCGCGTTCCAATCCGTCCTCGCCACTGCGTCGCTCAGCACTTGTTTCATGTCGCGTTCGGCAATCGGCCAGGTCGGCGCGTCCGTCCGGATCCGCTGATGCCCGCTCGGCATCGGGAGGCTCGGTTGCGGTTCACTCGTCGGTCCTCCCTGCAAGAACCCTCGCTGGCGCCGGTCAAACCACTCCGCGAGCGCGCGATAGACTCTCTCTTCCCGCGCCAGGACCTCCAATAGATGGCGAACGGAAGTCGAGCCGATCACCACCGCATCACGGTCCCCTTTCACGATCGCGAGAGCCGGGACTTCCGAGACCTCGAGACGCCCGTAGAGCACCGGGTCGATCGAAACCGCTGCCAACAACGCTTCACCCGTTCCCATCAATTGCCGGAACCGTTCGCCCGTCGCCTTGAAGGACAATTTGACCGGCCCGTCGCCGGACGAAGGCGCATCGAGCAGACCCCGGATCACCATGCGCGCGCCCAGCAGCTTCGCCTCGGCAAAATAGCCCTTCAGCACTTCGTCCGGCATGGACAGGGACAGGAGCAGATAGATCCCATCCCGATTGACCTCGCGAGGCTCCTGGCCTCGGACCGGTTGCCCCACCGTCCGGGAGAAGCGCGCAATCTCTTCCGCCACCTTGCGTGGAGACCGTTCGGGCTCCAGAGCCTGCCTTGAGGACTCCCCCGCACTCGACCAGGATAGGGCTCCGCCGCAGAGCAGCCCCGCGACGACCAGCACCAACAGTCCCCGCCTTCTCATCATGAAACAGACCTCCCCCTCTAAATCACTGCCACCTACCAGATCGGAGTGACCACGCCTCGGAGATCCGCCGCCCTCACATAGCCGTAGTACCGGGAATCGAAGGATCGCGGATGGGGCAAGGCCACGTAATACTGGCCCGGTGGAATCGGACTCTCGAGCTTCGCCAACCGGATCGGTTGCCCGAGTCGATCGCGCTCCAGGCCTTCTCCGACCACTGCACCATTGACCAGCACCTGCCTCCCTCGCACTTCCACCTGATCACCCGGCACACCGACGAGGCGCTTCGTCCAGAGCACCCCCACCCTCGTGTAGGGCCTGGCCGGGCCAGCCGGCTCTACCCGATCGGCAGAGGCCTGCGCCATCACGAACGCCACGAGATCGCCCCGCTGCGGCTCACGCCCTTTCTCGATCAAGAAGAGCCGGTAGTCCGGCAGGCTTTCATCCGACCGGAGCGCAAGCTGATACCAAGGACTCGCCAACGCCAGAACGGGCCAGATCACTCCGATCCCGAGGAGGGCGAGCGCCACCTTGGGATGCCGGTCATGCCACTCGTTCACCCGTTGCAGCAGCCTTTTCACGTTCCTGCTCCAGGATGATGTCGATGGCCCGGTCGGTCGTCATCTCGGGACCACCCGCCTTCACGATGCGATCGATCAAGGCCAGCTCCTCCGCCTTGGTGGAGTACATCAATTGCGTGCGCCGATCGACGGTCAGCCGGCCGATCCCCCGGCCGTGATTGGCCGTATAGAAGAAGATTTCCGAATAGC
>JAANMY010002578.1_pt1 | contig 16774 bp, 12 predicted proteins | sample 7279691 | NCBI WGS metagenome assembly JAANMY01 (sample SAMN14094543, study PRJNA606508) | bioreactor metagenome | isolation source: A lab-scale SPAN reactor treating ammonium-rich wastewater day 388 | place: Ireland: Galway | collected 2018-02-07
ACCACAGACATAGCGCTAGCTATGGCGAGGATTTGCAACGCCGCAGACCGCCCGAGGCCGCGACTGCACACCCGCGAGGAGATTGTGAACACGTTCTTAGCCATCCGCATGCAACACCCAGCGGTTACGCCCCGCTTGCTTGGCGCGGTACATGGCCATGTCGGCGTAGCGCAGCAGGGTTTCAGCATCATCACCATCTTGCGGATACAGGGCGATACCAATGCTGACTCCCACGTGCACGGTGTGGCCACCGACATCAATGGGTTCGCGTACCGAGGCCAAAATGCGGGCGGCTGCGCGTTCGCATTCCGCGGTATCAGTCACCGCTGTGAGCAGGACAACAAATTCATCCCCACCAAGGCGGGCTACCGTATCTTCAGCACGGACGCAGGCCTCTAGACGGCGAGCGATAACGATCAATAGATCATCCCCGGCCTCGTGGCCCCAGGTATCGTTCACGGCTTTGAATCCATCCAGATCCAAAAAGCACACACCCAACAGGGATTGCGCGCGCCCGGCACGGCCCATCGCCTGGGCGATGCGGTCGTTCAGCAAAGTGCGGTTGGGCAGCCGCGTCAAGGGGTCAAAGTGTGCCAGTGACTCCAAAAACTCTTGCTGCTGGCGGCGCTCGGTCACGTCTTGGAACACGTTGATGTAGTAAGCGATCTGGCCCGCGTCATCGGTAATGGTGTTCATCGAATTGGCGGCGGCATACACACTGCCGTCAGGGCGACGGTTCCAAAATTCGCCCGACCAATGCCCGCTAGCGGCCAGGGCGGCCGACATGGCGATGTACCCCTCTTGATTTTTGCGGCCTGCAGAGAGAATGCTGGGCTTGCGGCCCAACACCTGCTCGCGCGTATAGCCAGTGATGCGGGTAAAGGCGGGATTGATATCAGTAATAAGCCGCTGTGCGTCGCAGATCATGACCCCTTCGTGCGTCTGAGCCACCACACTGGCGGCCAGGCGCAGGGCTTTTTCGGCTTCTTTGTAGGCCGTGATGTCTTGCTTGATGCCCAGGTAATGGGTGGTTTGGCCATCGGCATTGAGCAGCGGCGCAACGATGGCGTTTTCAATGTAGAGGCTGCCGTCCTTGCGGCGATTGATAAATTCACCCTCCCAGGCATTGCCTTGCTTAAGCGCAGCCCACATGGCCCGGTAGGTGGTAACAGGTGTCTGACCCGATTGCATGATGCGCGGATTGACACCCAGCAACTCTTCTGGCGAAAAACCGCAGATGCGAAAAAACTCTGGGTTGCCATATTCGATGGCAGGTGCTGTGGAGGTGATGAGGATGCTCAACGGGCTTTGCTCCACAACCTGCGAGAGTTTGCGAATCGTGGCCTGGTCAGCGTGCAAGCGTGAGAGGTCGCGCAGCACAAAAACATAATTGACGACTTGCTGGCGAGCATCCCGAATGGCACTGGCCGCCAGCCAGCCGATCAGCTCGCTGCCGTCCTTGCACCGCTCCTGCACCTTGCCTTCCCACGTGTCTTCACTGGCCAAGGCCGTCCACAGCGGGGTCAAACCAGCCGGCGCGGCCCGGCCATCCTGCCATTCACCCAGCTTGCGGCCCACGACCTCCTGGGCGCTAAAGCCCAGGGTGCGCTCGAAAGTGGGATTGACCGTCAGCACTCGGCCCAAGCTGTCGGTAATGGCGATCAAATCGCTGCTGTGCGAGAACACACTGGCTGCCAGGCGGCTGGCTTCCAGGTGGCGCTCTTCCTGCGCCAGCACACGCCGCACGCGCCAGGTCAAGGAGCCAGTCACCAGCAACAAGCCCAGCACGGACAAGACGGCAATCACTGCCAACCGTTCGGTCTGCTGCCGCCAGGGGCGCAGCACCTCCTGGGTCTGGGCCTGCGCTAGCACCAGCCAAGGGTAGCTTCGCGAGACGCGAAAAGCTGCCACCTCAGCCTCCTGGGTGCGGGTCTGGGGACAATGCGCCGTGCCCACTTGGCGCTCCAGGATGTCTTGCAGCGCTTCGGCCCGAGGCATCAGCGTGCCGGGTTGGGCATTTTCATTGGTAGAGAACAGCAAGATGCCATCATCGCTATAGACGCTATAGCGCAAGGCGACGGAGGTTTGGTGGTTCAGCGCCAGATTGATGAAGTAATCGCTGTTGATGGTTGCCAGCAGCGTCCACTGCGGCGCACCAGGCAGCACCAGGGTGACGGGGAAGAACCCGGAATCGACCACCAGCCCGCCCTCGCGATGGCGCGGCCAGGGTGTGCCATCGGCAAAATTGCGCCCACGCCAGGGATGGCCAAAGCGCAACACGCCCGCAGCACCAGGGGCCACCGAGTGCTGCAGCTCTCCGAGCAGCAGCCGCTGCCCCACATTGGCGGGGTCGGTGCTGATGTGGATTTTCCCCTGCCCATCCAGCGCCGACAGGGAGCGGATATAGGGCAGCTTTTGCTGCAAGGCCGCCATCGCCACTTGTAGTTGCTGCGGCTGTTCGGCCAGGTCAGGGTGATCCTCCCCCAGCGCCTGCAGGTGCATCTTTAGCAGGTGAAAGCTTTGCGAAAGGGCATCTTCCAGGTTGTATGCCTGCGCCTGGGCGTGCTCCAGGGTCTGGGTCAGCGTCAGCTGGCGCAGGTAGGCACTGGCCCCCCACCCGCCCAGCGCCACGGTCAGCACCAGCAGCAGTTGCAGGCCAATCAACAGCGCCAGCGAGTGGCGGCCCAAAGGTTTCTGGGAATCCAATGCATGAACCACGGACATGGCATTCAATCCAGCACGACGATGGGATCGAGCTTGTGCTTACGGGCTGCCGCCAGCAGGCGACCATCGCGCTTAATGGTCTGTAAAAAGGCTTCCAAGCGCTCGTGCAAGGCATCGTCCCCCGGCTTGATCGCCCAAGCGTAAGAGGTGATTTGGTAGGTACTGACGGGGGCCACCAAACGCGCCCAATCGGTGGTCTCCAGCATCCGGCGGGAATAAGGAAAGTCGGTCATAAACACGTCGGCCCGGCCCGATTGCACCTCTTGCTCACGGGCGTGCGGGGTTTCCGGGGCGATAAGCTGGGCGTGCTTGAGGCGCGCGCGCATCAACGGCTCATGCAATGTGCCTTTGGCCACGGCCACCACGATGCCGGGCTGGTCAATGTCACCCCAACTGCGAATTTTGCGGTTGCTGCGCGTGGTAATGGCCATGACATCGCTGGCCAGATAAGGCTGGGTGAAGCGCAGCACCTGCTGGCGCTCGGGGGTGATGCCGATGGCAAACATGGCCACGTCGCAACGCTCTTGCAGCAAGTCGGCGGACAAGCGGGCAAAAGAGCTGTCCACGAACTGCACGCCCACCCCCCAATCCTTTCCCAGGGCCTGGGCTAAATCAATGTCGATACCAGACAGCATCTGCGTGCGCGGGTCGCGCAAGGAGATGCTGTAGTAATCCGGCCAGATGCACACCCGTACCTGTCCAGCGGCCTGGATGCGCGCCAAACGATCAGAGTGGGTGGCGATAGACGTAGCGACAGGTTCAGCAGCGACTGGACAGGGGGATGTAGCCACACCCAGGCTGGCCAAAGCCAGCCCCAGTCCCCAGGACGAGAGGGACAACTTCATGCAAACTTTATTTAGAAAAAACGGGGATTAAAACGGCGATTTCAATGGGTGAGCTTACATCTCGTTGCCCTCATTGAACCCCAACCCAGCAACGACGGCAGGGCATCGTCCAGCGCATAGTAACGAAAAACATAGCATCAAACATCGGGTTATCAAGGATGCGATGCAAGCCACTGCCCTGCTGAAGGCATGCGCATGCTTGCGTTTGACTGTGGCTCAGCGCCTACACGCGCACGCTTATAGTTCGGTTTTTTTAAGATAGATCAAATCTTCTTATTAACCATGCTGCTAGTGGTTTTGGTCTGCAGCGCGTCTGACAGAAGTGCCTAACGGGCATCCAATTGGCCGGGCAGCTACCTTTGAACGCCTCATGGGTACGCAAAAAAGAAACCTAGGAGCTTGAGACCATGAATAGCACTGTTCTGAGTCTGCTGGCCGCCTTTTTGCTCTCGCTGATGGGCTTGTTTGCCTTCATGTGGTCGATGCGCAAGGGCTTGCTGGTAGAAAACCCCGGCGCGGCTTCGGCGATTTTTACGCCGGGGGAAATCGGCCAGGCCGACGACCCCACGCTGACCGCGCATGACCGCGAGCGCCTGCAACAAGCGCTGGATGCCACCCACGCCAAAACGCCCGACGAGCGCTGGCACAACGAGCCCGACACCGATTTCACCCGCGAGCAGCGCATGCTGGCCGACGAATCCTCGCGCTGGCCGGTGCTGTTGCTGCTGGTGTTTGCCGTGCTGTGGCTGGTGCTGGGCTCTTTGGCCGGGCTCACCGCTTCGGTCAAGCTGCACATGCCCGACTGGCTGGTGGCCGAGGCCTGGCAAACCTTTGGCCGCATGCGCACCATGCACCTGACGGCCGTGTTCTACGGCTGGATCACCAATGCGGCGCTGGCCGCTATCGTCTGGCTCACGCCGCGCCTGATGCGCACCACCCTGCGCGGCGCGCCCTGGGTGGTGTTGGGCGCGGTGTTTTTAAACATTGGTGTGGCCAGCGGCGTAGGGGCCATTGGCATTGGCTGGACGGCCGGGATGGAGTACCTGGAAATTCCCTGGCAGATCGGCATTTTTGTCGGCCTGGGTCTGGTGCTGATCGCCATCAACGTGTTTCGCACCGTGCGCCACCGCACCGTGGCGCATTTGTACGTCACCAGCTGGTACCACCTGGCGGCGCTGCTGTGGATCATTGTGCTATTCACCATCGGCAAGCTGCCCGGCGTGCACTACGGCGTGCAGCAGGCCACGATGAACTGGTGGTATGGCCACAACGTGCTGGGCCTGTGGTTTACGCCGGTCAGCGTGGGCATCATTTATTACTTCCTGCCCAAGGTGATTGGCCGACCGGTGCGCTCGTACAACCTGTCGATTCTGGGTTTTTGGACGTTGGCGTTTTTCTACGCCCAGGTTGGCGGCCACCACCTGGTCGGCGGCCCGGTGCCGGGCTGGTTGGTGACGCTGTCCATCGTGCAAAGCATGATGATGATCGTGCCCGTGCTGGCGTTTGCCATCAACATGGTCTGCACCATTCGCGGGCGCGTACACCTGACCCAATACTCGCCCACGCTGCGCTTTATGGTGTTTGGCGCGGTGATGTACGTCTTGTCGTCGCTGCAAGGCTCGTTTGAAGCGCTGCGGGCAGTCAATCGGGTGGCCCACTTCACCCACTTCACCGTGGCCCACGCCCACCTGGGGGCCTATGCTTTTGTCACCATGGTGCTGTTTGGCGCGATTTACTTTATGTTGCCGCGCGTGCTACACCGCGAATGGCCCTGGCCGCGCCTGATTGCGGTGCATTTTTGGCTTGCGGCCACGGGGATCATGGTTTATTTCATCTTCCTGACCATCGGCGGCTGGCTGCAGGGCACCGCCATGCTGGACGCGGCCAAACCGTTTATGGATTCGGTGGCCGTGACCATCCCCTACCTGCAATGGCGCAGCGTGGGCGGCTCGCTGATGGTGCTCAGTCACCTGGTGTTTGCCGGACACGTCCTGGCCATGCTGCTCAACGTCAAGCCCGAACGCAGCGGCCCCGCCCTGTGGGGTGACCCGGCCAAAGCGGCCGCTGCCCTGGAGGTTCCCCATGCAAAGTGAAGTCAAACTGGCCACCGGTGCCCTCGTCAGCCTGGCCGTGGCCACCGCCGCCTTGGTGGTGCTGCCCTATCTGCAGGTGCGCGATATTCAGCCCCCCGAGGGGCTCAAGCCCTACACCAGCGCCGAGCTGCGCGGGCGCGACAGCTACGTGGCCAATGGCTGCGTGTACTGCCACTCACAACAACCGCGCGACAAGGGCTTTGCCCCCGATGCCGAGCGCGGCTGGGGCCGTGCCACGGTGCCCGCCGATTACGTGTACGACACGCCCCACCTGCTGGGCAGCATGCGCACCGGCCCGGACTTGATGAACATTGGCGTGCGCCAGCCCAGCCAAGACTGGCATCTGGGCCACCTGTACCAGCCGCGCGCGTATGTGCCCGGCTCAATCATGCCGCCCTACCCCTACATGTTCGAGGTGAAAGACCAGGCCGATGCCGGTGAGGTGGTGGTCAAGCTCCCGCCCGGACAGGGGCCCGAAGGCAAGGTGGTCGTTGCCAAGCCCGAGGCGCTGGACTTGGTGCAATACCTGCAAAGCCTCAAGCGCAACTACCCCATCTTGCCCGCTGAGCCGCAAGCGGCCGCGCAATAACGCAGGAGGAATCCCCCATGCCTGACAAACTCAAAATCCTGCCGCAAGAACTGCGCGAAAACGCCGACCCGGAGGAAGCCATCCGCCCCATGCCCTGGCTGGCGGCGGTGGTTGCCGTGGGAATGGTGATTTTTGGCATCGTGTACCTGCTCATGAACCCCGCCATTGAGCGCACCGACCTGGGCGACATGCGCACCGTGGCCGATCTGCGCCCCACCGCCCAGGCCGCCGCCCCCGGCGCAGCGGTGGACGGAGGGGCGATTTTTGCCGCCAACTGCGCCGCCTGCCACCAGGCCAATGGCCAGGGCCTGCCCGGCGTGTTCCCGCCGCTGGCGGGCTCGGAATGGGTGGTGGGCGATCCCAAAGTGCTGGCCAACATCCTGCTGCACGGCGTAAGCGGCAAGATCGAGGTCGCTGGCCAAAGCTTTGACGGCATGATGCCCGCCTTCGCGCAACTGTCTGATGCCGAAATTGCCGGGGTGCTGACCCACATCCGCAGCACCTGGGGCAACCAGGCCGAAGCCATCAGCGCCGACTTTATTGCTTCAGAAAGAGAAGCTGGCAGCGCACGAACCACGCCATTTGAAGGCGGTGAAGCCCTCAAAGCCTTGATTAAATAGCGCTAGCAGCTCGCAAAACAGGAGACACCGCCATGCTGCGCACCGTGCTATTGAGTCTGGCCCTGCTGGGCGGGGGCTTGAGCGCCGCCGCCTGGCTGACGCACGACTTCCAGGTCTGGACGGACGAAGGCGCGCGCCGCCTCGAAGTGGCCCTGCGCCCCGTGCCCGTGCCGGCGGTCACCGTCGATGGCACGGGCATTGCGCCCAGCACCCTGCCCCAGCTGCTGACCACGCCGGGCCACGTCACCATTGCCGACTTCTTTTACACCCGCTGCAAAACCGTCTGCCTGACCCTGGGCAGCAGTTTTGCCCAGCTGCAAGCCGCCCTGGCCCAGGACAACCCCGGCGTGCAACTGCTCTCAATCAGCTTTGATGGCGGCCACGACACCCCCGACATCCTGCGCCACTACGCCCGCCCCCTGGGGGCCGACCCCGCCATCTGGCGCTTTGCGCGGGTGGCCAACCCCGCCGAACAAGCGGCCTTGCTGCGCCAGCTGGGCGTGGTCGTCATCCCCGACGGGTTTGGCGATTACGAGCACAACGCCGCCCTGCTGGTGTTCGATGCCCAGGGCCGCATGGTGCGCGTGTTTGACCTGGCCGAGCAAGACTTGGCGCTGAACTACGCCCGCCATCTGGCCCGCCAAGCCCAGCACCCCAGTGCCCAGGGGGCGGTATGAGCCAGGCCCCAAAATTAACTTATTTTGATAGCTGCTTGCGCTTTAAAGATAAGCGTTTTCATGCTTTTTTGCTAAAAAATAGCGTCCTGCTCCAGGGGATGGTTGGCGCTCTGGCGCTGGCCGTGGCCGTGCTGGCCCGCCAGTGGCTGGAGGCCAGCATGTGGCGGCACATGGTGCTGCAGTTTCCCTTGCTGCTGCTGGCCGGGGCCGCCTGGGCCGGGGCCCTGCCCCCGGCTTGCCAAGGGCGCAGCATCAACCAGTACGGCATCACCGGCTGGGTGGCGGCCAGCAGCATCTTGGCCGTGCTGATGATTCCGCGCGTGCTTGATCTGGCCTTGCTGCGCCCCGAGGTAGAGGTCGCCAAATGCACCGCCCTGGTGCTGGCGGGCCTGGCCCTGCGCCTATCGTGGCAACCGGCGGGGCGGGTGCTGCAGTTTTTCTTTTTAGGCAACCTGCTGGCCATGACCGCCATTGTCGGCCTGCTCTACATCGACAGCCCCTTGCGCCTGTGCAACGCCTATTTGCAGGACGACCAAATCCGCCTGGGCCAGTGGCTGGTGGGCATCAGCAGCGCCTTGGGCCTGGCGTGGCTGGCCACCGTCACCCACGAGGTGATGCAGCGCGAGCAGCAAGCACCACCGCCCATGTAGGGGCAGACCTATGTGTCTGCCCTGGCACCCCAACATCCCCGCCCGGCACCATGAACGATGGGCAGGGGGGAAATGGGGAAAAAGGGCGAACACACAGGTTCGCCCCTACGGGATGATGGAAAAACGCCCCAGGGCGCAAACCCCGGGGCGTTGTCGCGGCCAGCAATGGCGTTTTAGGCTTGGCCGATGGCGGCAAACTCTTTTTCCACCGCTGCGTGCGCGGCCAGCATGGTGGGCGAGGGTTGGCCCAGGCGGCTGACGACAAACACCGTCAGGCCGCACAGGATGAAGCCGGGCACGATTTCGTACAGGCCCAGCCAGCCAAATTGCTTCCACACCAGCACGGTGACCGCCCCGACGATGATGCCGGCCAGCGCACCGTTGCGCGTCATGCCCTGCCAGAACACCGACAAGATGATGACCGGGCCAAACGCCGCGCCAAAGCCTGCCCAGGCGTAGCTGACCATGCCCAGCACCTTGGCGTTGGGGTCGCTGGCCAGGCCGATGGCGATCAGCGCCACCAGCAGCACCATGATGCGACCCACCCAGACCAGCTCTTGCTGGCTGGCGTTTTTGCGCAAAAAGGTGCGGTAGATGTCTTCGGTCAGGGCGCTGGAGCACACCAGCAGCTGGCACGACAAGGTGCTCATCACCGCCGCCAAAATGGCCGCCAGCAGGGCACCGGCAATCCAGGGGTTGAACAGCTGCTTGGCCAGCTCCATGAACACGGTTTCCGCGTTGGCATTGACGGCAGCGGCCCCGGCTGCATGGGTGGCAAAGTAGGGGATGCCGATAAAGCCCACGGCCACGGCACCGCCCAGGCACAAAATCATCCAGGTCATGCTGATGCGGCGGGCCTTGGGGATGGTTTGCACCGACGCGGCCGCCATAAAGCGCACCAGGATGTGCGGCTGGCCAAAGTAGCCCAGCCCCCAGGCCATCAACGAGACGATGCCAACAAAGCTTGCGCCCCGGAACAGGTCAAACTGCTCGGCCGTGATGACGGTGTGCAGGTCCAGCCCCTGCTGCAAATCACCGGACAAGGCCAGCCAGGCCATGATCGGGGCCAGCAGCAAGGCGGTGATCATCAGCGAGGCCTGGATGGTGTCCGTCCAGCTCACGGCCAAAAAGCCGCCAATCAGCACGTAGGCGATGGTGCAGGCCGCGCCCACCCACAGCGCCACGTTGTAGGGCATGCCAAACATGTTTTCAAACAAACGGGCCCCGGCAACCACGCCCGAGGCGCAATACAGGGTGAAGAACACCAAAATCACCAGCGCAGTGACGATGCGCAGGGCGTTGCTCTTGTCCTCGAAGCGGTTGGCCAAAAAGTCCGGCAGCGTCAGCGCATTGCCCGCACGCTCGGTGTACAGGCGCAGGCGGGCGGCAACCCAGCGCCAGTTCAGGTAAGCGCCCAGGCACAGGCCAATGGCAATCCACGACTCGGACAGGCCCGAGACATAGACAGCCCCCGGCAGGCCCATGAGCAGCCAGCCGCTCATATCCGACGCACCGGCCGACAAGGCCGTGACAAAACTGCCCAGGCTGCGCCCGCCCAGGATGTAGTCAGACAGGTTTTTGGTGCCCAAATACCCCAGCCAGCCAATGGCCAGCATGGCAAGCAGGTAAATCGCGAACATGATCGCGGTGGGATCGTTCCAGGAAAATTGCATAGATGTACTACTTTTTAATAGCTAGCAGCGCTTACACAGCAAGCGAAAACCAGCATTTTTAAGAACAGAAAACCCCGCGCGAACGCATCGCGCCAGGGTTGTCCAAACGAAGGCGGGGTGGCCCTTGTCAGGCCATGGTCATCAACTGGGCATTGCCCCCGGCCGCAGCCGTGTTGGTGCTGATGGATTGCTCGTGCAGCAAGGCGGCCAGGTCGTAGCCGTGCCCGGCGTGCAAGGCTTCGCTGCTGCGGCTTTCGACGCGCACGATAGCCCCGGCACGGGCGGCCACGGCGGTGGTAATGCCCACCAGGGCATCGCCATCGCCCTCGAACAGCAAGGCCGTGATGGGGGCCTGGGCATCGCCCCAGGACTGGTCATCGGCACTGTGCAGCCAGGCCACCCCGGCATCGCCGGCCGCCGCGCGCAGCGCTTGCCAGGCGGCGGCGCAGCCGTTGTCCTGCGCGGGCAGCACCACGTGGCAAGGGTTGCCGGTGGCCAAAGCGGCGGCCACCTGGTGTACCAGGCCCAGCGGCGTGCGCGGCAGCGCCCACACCGGGCCACGCGCTAGCAGGCGGTAGCGGTTGCTCTCGCCCGTGGGGCCATTGAGCAGCACGCTGGTGCCCAGGCGCGAGGCGGCCAGCGCCTCGGCGCAGATGCGGCCCGATTGCTCCACCCCCGCCACCACCGTGGTTTGCAGGCTGGCCAGCAATTGCTGGGCCGGCACCGGGGCGCTGGCCTGGGCACGTGGCAGCGGGGCCAGCGCGGCATTGGGCTGGCCCTGCACCAAGCGGTACAAATACAGCGGCCCACCGGCTTTGGGGCCGGTGCCCGACAAGCCCATACCGCCAAAGGGCTGCACGCCGACCACGGCCCCGACCACGTTGCGGTTTACGTAAATGTTGCCCGCGTGGATGCGGCCGGTCAGGCGGTCGATGGTTTCGTCAATGCGGCTGTGTACGCCAAAGGTGAGGCCGTAGCCGGTGGCGTTGATATCGTCCACCAAGCGGTCAATCTGGTCACGCTGAAAGCGAATAACGTGCAAAACTGGGCCAAAAACCTCACGGGTCAAGCGCTTGGCGCTATCAATTTCGATAATCGCCGGGGCAACGAAGTGGCCGTTTAACACGCCGTCCTGGCGTTGCACGCGGGTGACTTTTTGCCCCGCTTCCTGCATCTGCTGAATGTGCGCCTCGATCTGGGCGCGGGCCTCTTCGTCGATCACCGGGCCCACATCGGTGCTCTGGCGGTCGGGGTTGCCCAGGCTCCACTCCTGCAGGGCTTCGCGCAGCATGGTGAGCTGGCGCTCGGCCACATCGGCCTGCACACACAGCAGGCGCAGGGCCGAGCAGCGCTGACCGGCCGAGTCAAAGGCCGAGGTCAGCACATCGCCCACCACCTGCTCGGCCAGAGCGGACGAATCGACGATCATGGCGTTTTGCCCGCCGGTTTCGGCAATCAGCGGAATCGGCTGGCCACTGGGCGACAGGCGCTGGGCCAGTTGCTTGGCAATGATGCGGGCCACCTCGGTGGAGCCGGTGAACATCACCCCGGCCACCTGCGGGTGCGCCACCAGGGCTGCGCCCACGGTTTCCCCCTGGCCGGGCACAAACTGCAGCGCATCGCGCGGCACCCCGGCCTCGTACAGGATGGCGACCATGGCGGCGGCCGTCAGCGGCGTTTGCTCGGCGGGTTTGGCCAGCACAGCGTTGCCGGCGGCCAGCGCAGCGGCCACCTGCCCAGCGAAGATGGCCAGCGGGAAATTCCACGGGCTGATGGCCAGCACCACGCCCAAGGGGCGTTCGCGGGCGTTGTCAAACTGGTCGGCCACCATGGCGCCGTAGTAGCGCAGGAAGTCCACGGCCTCGCGGATTTCGGCCACGGCGTTGGGCAGGGTTTTGCCCGCTTCGCGCACGATCAGGCCCATCAAGAGCTGGCTGCGTTGCTCCAGCAAATCGGCCGCGCGGGCCAGCACATCGCCGCGCACGGCCGGCGGTGTGCCCGCCCAAATGGGCGCGGCCTGGGCGGCAGCAGCGGCGGCGGCCTGGGCTTGTTCGGCATCGGTTTCGCGCACCCAGCCCACCACATCGCTCAGCTCGGCCGGGTTGCGCACGGGCTGCCACTGGCTGTCTTGCGCCGGGTCGGCCGGCAGGGGCACTCCGGCCGGGGCGGCCAGCCAGTTTTGCGTGGTGCTATTGAGCAAGGCGGCCGCCAGCGAGGCCAGTTGCTGCTCGTGCGCCAGGTTCACCCCTTGCGAGTTGGCGCGGCCCTGCGGGCCCTGGGCCAGCAACTGGGCGGGCAGCGGGATTTTCGGGTGCGGCGCCCCCAAGCGGCCTTCTTGGCTGGCGATTTGCATCACCTCCTCCACCGGGTCGGCCACCAGCTCGGCCACGGGCACGCTGGGGTCGCCAATGCGGTTCACAAACGAGGTGTTGGCCCCGTTTTCCAGCAGGCGGCGCACCAGGTAGGCCAGCAGGGTTTCGTGGTTGCCCACGGGCGCATACACGCGGCAGGGGCGGGCCAACTTGCCATCGGCAATCGCGCCGGTGACCTGGGCGTACAGCGGCTCACCCATGCCGTGCAGGCACTGAAATTCATACTGGCCGCTGTAGTAGCTGCCCCCCACGGTTTGCGCCAGGTGGTAGATGGTGGCCAGCGTTTGCGCGTTGTGCGTGGCAAATTGCGGGTAGATCGCGTCCGGCACCTCCAGCAGCTTGCGGGCGCAGGCCAGGTAGCTCACATCGGTATAGACCTTGCGCGTATAGACCGGGTAACCGGCCAGGCCATCGAGCTGGGCGCGTTTGATCTCGCTGTCCCAGTACGCACCTTTGACCAGGCGCACCATCAGGCGGCGGCGGCTGCGCCGGGCCAGGTCAATCAGATAGTCGATCACCTGCGGGCAGCGCTTTTGGTAGGCCTGCACGACAAAGCCGATACCGCTCCAGCCCTTGAGGCTGGGCGCAGCGCACAGCGCCTCCATCAAATCGAGCGACAGCTCCAGGCGGTCGGCCTCTTCAGCGTCGATGTTCATGCCAATGTCGTACTGCTTGGCCAGCTCGGCCAGGTGCAGCACGCGCGGCAGCAGCTCGCCCATCACGCGGTCGTACTGGGCGCGGCTGTAGCGCGGGTGCAGGGCCGAGAGCTTGATCGAGATGCCCGGCCCTTCAAAAATACCGCGCCCGGCCGACGCTGCGCCAATGGCGTGGATGGCCTGCTCGTAGTCGCGCAGGTAGCGCTGGGCGTCCTGCTCGGTGGTGGCCGCCTCGCCCAGCATGTCGTAGCTGTAGCGAAAGCCCTGGGCTTCGAACTTGCGGCTGTTGGCCAGCGCCTCGCCAATGTTCTGGCCGGTGACGAACTGCTCGCCCATCAGCTTCATGGCATGGTTTACGCCTTGGCGGATCAGCGGCTCGCCGCCCTTGCCGATCACCCGGGTCAGCGCCGATGAAAGATTTTTTTCACTGTTCGTGCCGGTCAGCTTGCCCGTCAGCACCAGCCCCCAGGCGGCGGCATTGACGAACATGGATTGCGAACGCCCCACGTGCGATTTCCAGTCGCCCTGGCTGATCTTGTCGCGAATCAGCGCATCGCGCGTGGCCTTGTCCGGGATACGCAGCAAAGCCTCGGCCAGGCACATCAGCGCCACGCCTTCTTGGCTGGAGAGGGAAAACTCCTGCACCAGCGCCGCCACGCCGCTGCCCACCGGGGCATCGCGCAGGCCTTGCACCAGCTTGGCGGCCAGGGCATGGACTTTGCCCGCTTGCTCAGCATCGCTCACCCGCGCCAGGGGCAGCAGGGCGGGCAGGCATTCGGTCTCGGGCCGGTGCCAAGCGGCGGTAATGGCCGCGCGCAGCGGCGTTTGCGGCAAGATGGATTGGGCAAAGTGCAAGAAAGGCTGCACTTCGTGGGGGGCCAGGGCGCTTTCTTCACTCTCCAGCGCATCGGCAGCGGCGCTTTCGGTGCCAACAATGCGAATGCTGGGCAGGCCACGCTCCAGCGCATCCACATACTGCACCACCGCCTGCTTGAGCAGCCAGTGCGGGGTGCGCCCTAAATTCTGGGCGGCTGCGCGAATGCGCTCGCGCAGCGCCTCATCAACTTTGATACCAAGGGTAGTAGACATTGCAAACAACCTTTAAACAAAAAGGTCGCACCAAGGTGCAACCTAAACAGGTTGAAATGTCGCAGAGGTTGCACCTCGTAAAAACAGGGAAAACCCTGACTTCCGTGGCCAAAAGCAACGGCCTGGGCCAATTCAATTATTCAGACAGCTGCGCCAGCGCCTGCCCCGCCAGCCAATCGAGCAGCCCCGGCCAGCGCGACAGCACCGGCCACGTTTGCACCTGCAATTGCGGGTAATCCGCTTGCGCCTGGGCAATCAGCGCGGGCAAGTCGCCCAGCACATGGCTGCCTGCCGACCAAAACACCGGCAGCACGGCCACCTGGGTGGCCCCTTCGGCGCCCAACTGGGCCAGCACCTGGGGCAAGGGCGGCTCCATCAACTCCAAAAACGCTTGGCGCACCACGCAGGTGCGCCCTTGGGCGGCGGCTTGCTGCTCCAGGGCCGTTTGCAGGTGGTCCAGCGTCTGCGCCCAACGCGGGTCGCGCGAGCCGTGGGCAAAGAGGACGATGGGCGGGGTGGTGGTGAGAGCGGGGGCGGTGTGCATGCCGCGATTGTCACGGAAAAAGCACCCCGCAGCGCCCCGCAACGGCCCGCGCCATGGCCTGGTGCCAGGGCAACGGGTGGGCAACGTCTGGGGGCACGGGGTTGGCATTACCCCGGCCACCCCCAGCGGGTCAGCACCGCACCGGCCCCCAGCAACCACAGCCACAGCGCCCCCGCCAACCACAAGGGCCGGATGCCGGCGCAGCGCAGCGCCTGCCACTGGATGCCCATGCCCAAAGCCAGCATGGCCATGGTCAGCAGCCCTTGGTCCAGCAGCACCCCCAGGCGCACCAGCGGCGGCGGCAAGCCAGGGTGCAGCAACACCACCGCCACAAACCCCAGGGCAAACCAAGGAATGGTGATGCGCCCGCGCCCCCCGTCGGCCGGGGCCCCGCGCCCCAGCCACCACGACAGGATGAGCAAAAACGGGGCCAGCAGCAGCACACGCAGCATTTTGGTGATCACTGCAGTATGTGCCGCTTGGCCCCCGATGGCACTGGCGGCCACCACCACCTGCGCCACCTCGTGCACGGTGGCGCCCACGTACACGCCATAGCCGGGGCTGCTGTGCGCCGTTGTCGGCCACAACACCCCCGCCAGCCAGGGGTACAAAAACATGGACAGCGTGCCAAAAACCACCACGGTGGCCACGGCCACGCCGACATCGCGCTCGCGCGCCTGGGCCACCGGGGCCGTTGCCAGCACGGCCGCCGCCCCGCAAATGGCGCTGCCCGCACCAATGAGCAAGGCGCTGCGCGGCTCCAGCTTGAACACGTAGCGCCCCAGTGCCCAGGCCAGCGCCACGGTGCTGCTCAGGATGAACACATCCAGCGCCACCGCGCCCCAGCCCAGGGCCGTGATGTCCTGCACACTCAGGCGCAGGCCGTACAGCACGATGCCCGCCCGCAGCACCGGCCCCTTGGCCAGTTGCACCCCTGCGGCCCAGCGGGTTGCGCCTGCGCCTTGCAGCCAGGGCACATGCCCCAGCACCATGCCCAGGCCGATCGCCAGGGTCAGCGCCCCCAAACTCCAAGCTTGCAGCAGCGGCAAGCGCTCTAACAACAGACACAGCAGGGCACCCGCCCCCGTCAATGCCAATCCCGGTACGGCCCGAGACCCCAGCCCAGTCACAATTTGCATGGACGCGACTGTAGGGATACGGGACGCGCCTGTATAACGAATAATTTACGTTGCGCTTAACTAAAAAACCGATAGATAGGATCTGCCATGCTGCCCATGACCTTGCGCCAGATGGAAGTGTTTACCGCCGTGGTGCGCCATGGCTCCACCGTGGCGGCGGCCGGGGCGCTGGGGCTGTCCCAATCGGCGACCAGTGCGGCGCTGCAGCAGCTCGAACGCGTGCTGGGCACCACACTGTTTGAGCGCCAAGGCCGTGCCTTGGTGCTCAACGCTGCGGGCCGCACCCTGCTGCCGCAAGCGCGCAACCTGCTGGAGCAGGCCCAGCACCTGGCCCTGAGCGTGGGGGCCGCCAACGCCAGCACCCAGCCGGTGCGCCTGCACCTGGCCGCCAGCAGCACCATTGGCAACCATGTTCTGCCCCTGGTGCTGGCCCGCCTGAGGGCCACCCACCCGCACATCAACGTGGACCTGCGCATTGGCAACACCGAGCAGGTCGAGCACGCGGTGCTGGCCCTGGAGGTCGATCTGGGTCTGACCGAGGGGCCCTGCCGCACCCCGGCACTGCTGCGCCAGCCCTGGTACCAGGACGAGTTGCTGCTCGTGGCCCGCCCCGGCTCACGCTGGACGCAAAACGGCTGTGATATTGCCGCGCTGCGCCAGGCCCACTGGCTGCTGCGCGAACCGGGCTCGGGCACCCGCGAGGTGTTGGAGCACAGCCTGCTGCCCCTGCTGCAAGAGTGGCCCAGCACCTGCTCAACCCTGGGCAGCTCAGAAGCCATTGCCCGCTGCGCCGCGCTGGGGCTGGGCATTGGCTGCCTGTCCCGCGTGCTGGTGCAGCCGTGGCTGGACCGGGGCGAATTGGTCATCCTGCCCAGCCTGCTGCCGCCGCTGCGGCGTGATTTTTCTTTGCTGCAACGCCCCGCGCACACCCTGACCGCGCCACTGAGCGCGTTTGTCCAGGCGTGTCACGCGCATGGGCAACTGCGCCAAGACCAGAACTAGAACTAAGAACGTGTTCAAAGTCTCGTCTGATGTGAGAAGCTTGCGAGATGAGAAAAGGTTACCCGAGCGATATCAAGCGCGAGCAGTTCGAAGCGATCCGT
>JAANMY010002579.1_pt1 | contig 16768 bp, 21 predicted proteins | sample 7279691 | NCBI WGS metagenome assembly JAANMY01 (sample SAMN14094543, study PRJNA606508) | bioreactor metagenome | isolation source: A lab-scale SPAN reactor treating ammonium-rich wastewater day 388 | place: Ireland: Galway | collected 2018-02-07
AACCGGCGAACGGCTGATGAGAAAAATCGGCGCCAGAAAACCGATGGTCTGGGGCTCACTGATTGTTGCCATTGCTACCGTTCTTTTAATGCAGACCTACGTAATGGCCGCAACCTACAGAGTTTTGGCGTTGATAGCCTTTACTTTATTCGGAACCGGATTAGCACTCTTCGCGACGCCAGCCACTACGGCAGCACTATCGAATTTACCGGCCGAACAGTCAGGTGCGGGAGCAGGAATTTTTAAAATGGCTTCTTCACTTGGTGCCGGATTTGGGATTGCCATTGCGGCGGGAATCTTCACCGCTGCTTCCAAAACCATTGAGGTTCAGGATTGGCTCTCTTCTCTTTTTTCGGGAAGACAGGACAATATCAATTTCCGCCTCGCCGCCATGCCGGCATTGGCTTCGGTTCTGCTGTTTGCCTTACTTTCGGCCATCACGGCAGGATTTAAAATTCCAAAAGACGGCGGAAAATTAACTAACAATAAATAAAAATTAATGGTATGCAAAATTCAACAGCACAGCAATCTTACCGGGGTAACGACCGTTTGCTTTACGGGATTATCCTGGGGGTTTTAGCTTTCTGGCTATTCGCACAAACTACCCTTAACATTAATGTAGGAATGGCAAAGGATCTCGGGATGGAGCAAAACATGATGAATATCGCAGTATCAATTACTTCGCTGTTCTCCGGGATCTTCATTGTGGTTTTAGGAGGTTTGGCTGACAGAATCGGCCGGGTAAAAATGATACAGATCGGTTTTATTTTCAGTATCATCGGTTCTGCTTTAGTGGCTGTAACGCCAAGCGGTGCATTGGCAACTCCGGTTTTAATGACGGGTAGAATCTTTCAGGGACTTTCGGGAGCTGCACTCATGCCTGCAAGCTTAGCTTTGGTAAAAGCCTATTGGGACGACGCCGCGAGGCAGCGTGCAGTGAGCCTCTGGTCCATCGGTTCGTGGGGAGGTTCAGGATTCTGTGCGCTATTTGGTGGTTTAGTTGCTTCAAATCTTGGATGGAGATATATTTTCTGGGCAACTGTGGTTATATCCGTCATTGGTTTTCTGATGGTAAAAGGAACTCCTGAAAGCAAAGGCGAAACAAAGGGAGATTACAAATTTGACCTTGCCGGGGTGATTACATTCATGCTTTCCATTATCGGACTGCAGATTCTACTGAGTAAAGGGAGTTCTTTTGGCTGGACCAGCGCGATTTCATTGGGACTATTTGCGGCATTTATCATTTTTGGATTCATTTTCTATAAACTGGAATCTAAAAACAGCAGTGCATTTGTCGATTTTAAACTCTTCAAAAACTCTACCTATACAGGAGCAACAATTTCGAATTTCCTTTTGAATGCGACCGCCGGTATCCTCATCGTTTCGCTTTCATTAGTTCAGTTGGGCGCAGGTTTAACTTCACAGGAATCCGGATTATTGACATTGGGCTACGCGATCGCCATCGTTTCCTTTATTCGTGTAGGTGAAAAACTGCTTCAGAAATTCGGGGCCAGAAAACCAATGATTTGGGGTTCGTTAATTGTTGGGCTCTCCATAATTCTTCTGATGCAAACCCAGGTGATGACAGACACTTATAAAATTCTAGCGATGGTATCCTATACGTTATTTGGTTTGGGACTGGCATTTTATGCCACGCCGTCAACTGATGCAGCACTCTCTAACCTTCCGGAGGATCAGGCGGGAGCCGGAGCTGGAATCTACAAAATGGCTTCTTCTCTGGGAGCAGCATTGGGTGTCGCAGTTTCCGCAGCAATTTTCACCGCGTTGAGCGGCACGACAGGTTCTTTTGAGTGGATGGACGGTTTGATCAGTTTTGTCGGAAGACAGGATAATCTTGCATTGCGGCAGGGTGCAATGATCGCGCTGGGTGTGAATTTATTAATGGTTGTGCTGGCAATCATTTCGATCGTGCTTACCGTTCCGGATTATAAAAAACCGGCGCCGCAGCATTGACAGTTATTTCCGTTAATCGTTAAACTTTTAAAATCTTACAAAATGAGTACAGCAGTTTTAGAAAAAATAAAATCAGGAAAAGACACTTTAACATCGTGGATGAATCATATGCATAAAACGCCTGAATTAGCCTTGAAAGAAACCGGCACCGCCAAATTTATTGCAGAAAGACTCCGTGAAATTGGCGGCTGGGAAATCGTGGAAGGAGTAGGCAAAACCGGAATCGTAGCCTCCATGAAAGTGGGTGACAGCGAAAAATCCATCGGTTTACGGGCAGATTTCGATGCATTGCCGATTGAAGAAGATAATAATTTGCCTTACAAAAGTACTGTCCCCGGGAACGCGCACCTTTGCGGACATGACGGACATACAACAATGCTTCTTGGTGCAGCAAAATATTTAGCGGAAACTAAAAATTTCAATGGGACAGTACGCCTATTCTTTCAGCCCGGTGAAGAAACCATGGAAGGGGCTCCGGCGATGATTGCGGACGGCCTTTTCGAGGCGCTCTGCCGCCTGCCCGGTCACGGACGCGGCACCCGTTTGCCCCTGCTCAAAGGACCCTTGGGAACCTTGGGAACCCTGCATCAGCCATTCTTTCGTTCGGGCTGCCCGGACTCAATAGCCATAAAAGCCTATCACGCGATGCAAGTTTCATGCACTCAAGTTCACTTGATGCCTTGAGCGTACGCGGTCCGGCGGGCCTGAGACAATTCTAGAGCCAGGGCGGCAGACGATCGAACGCAATCAATGCGTCGGCATCCAGGCGGGGCCGAACCTGCGCCCATTCGCCGCCCCGCACGAGGATTTCCGGTATCAACGGACGGGTATTGTAGGTCCCGGCCTGAACCGCGCCATAGGCGCCCGCCGACATGACGGCCAGCAGATCGCCGGGCCGGGGCTCCGGCATTTCGCGGTCGAGCGCCAGATAGTCCCCGGTCTCGCAGACCGGCCCTACCACGTCGACGGTCACCGGCCGGGAACGAATCGCCGTTTCGCGGACCGGCCAGATTTCGTGATGCGCTTCATAGAGGGTCGGACGGATGAGGTCGTTCATCGCCGAATCGACGATCACGAAGGTCTTGGCATCGCCGTGCTTCACATAGATCACGCGCGTGACCAGGATGCCGGCATTGCCGACGATCAGACGCCCGGGTTCGAAAATCAGCTTACAGCCGAGATCGCGGGTCGCGCGCTTGACGATGGCGGCATAGTCGGCCGGCAAAGGCGGCGCCTTCGCCGAATCGCGATAGGGGATGCCGAGCCCGCCGCCGAGATCGACATGCGCGATGGTGTGGCCATCGGCGCGCAACTGCACCACGAATTCCGACAGCAACGCGAAGGCATCGGCGAACGGCGTCAGCTCGGTGATCTGGCTGCCGATATGCATGTCGACGCCCGCCACGCGGATGCCGGGCAGCGCTGCGGCATGCCGATAGACCTCGCGCGCGCGGCTGATCGGAATGCCGAACTTGTTCTCGGCTTTGCCGGTCGCGATCTTGGCGTGCGTGCGCGCATCGATGTCTGGATTGACGCGCACCGAGATATCGATCGTGCGTCCCTTCGCGGCCGCGATCGCCGAAAGGCGGTGCAGCTCCGGCTCCGATTCGACATTCACGCACAGGATGCCGGTGTCGACGGCCGCCGCGAGTTCGCGGTCGGTCTTGCCGACGCCGGAGAACATGATCTTGTCCGCGGGCACGCCCGCCTTCAGCGCACGCTTGAGCTCGCCCTCGGAAACGACATCGGCGCCCGCGCCGAGCCGCGCCAGCGTCGCAATCACCGCCTGGTTGGAATTGGCCTTGACCGCATAGCAGACGAGCGACGGCACGTCGGCGAAAGCTTCGGCGAAAACGCGATAATGCCGCTCGAGCGTCGCGGTCGAATAGCAGTAGAGCGGGGTGCCGACCGATTGCGCGAGGGCGGCCAGATTTACCGCCTCGGCGCAAAGGACGCCGTCGCGATAGGCGAAGTGATGCATCGCAATCTCAGTCGAGCAGGGCGTCGAGAGGAATACGCTTCTTCGGGCCGCGAATGACCGGAAGCGCATTGGCGCCGCCCGGACGCAGCACGGAGCCCTGCTCTTCGGCCTGCGGCTGCGCTTCGGTGCCCGCGTTGGGATCGTTGAGCGCGGCCGGCGGCGCATCGAGCGCGCCCTTACGCCCGCATGCGGACAGCGCGAGCGCCACGCACAGCAGCGCCGTGACGGCCACCCACCGAGTCATCGCCAACGAACCACCGGTCACCGGATACTCCCCCATCGCGCGCACCCCTATAGCAGATCGATCAAAAGAGGCGATAGTTGGTTGTTCGATGTGGCCGCAGCCGCGTCAGCGCCCCTTTTCGAGGCGCTTTAACCATTTTCTGGCCTGGGCGCGCACATTGGCCGGCGCGGTCCCGCCGAAGCTCGTGCGGCTCCTGACCGAGCGCTCGACCGAGAGCACCGCGAACACCTCGTCGGTGATTCTGGGCTCGACCGCCTGCATGGCGGCAAGCGGCAGACGATGCAGCGGCAAGTTCTGCGCGGCGGCTTCCGCGACGATCCGCCCGGTCACATGGTGGGCGTCCCGGAAGGGCATTTTCAGCGTCCGCACCAGCCAGTCGGCGAGATCGGTGGCGGTGGCATAGCCCTCGCCCGCCGCTTTCTTCATGCGGGCGGTATCGGGAACCATGTCCCGCACCATGCCGGTCATCGCCGCGATCGACAGCGAGAGGGCAGCGAGCGCGTCCATGGCGCCTTCCTTGTCCTCCTGCATGTCTTTCTGGTAGGCGAGCGGCAGGCCCTTCATCACCATGACGAGCGCTGTGAGCGCGCCCGCGATGCGCCCGGCCTTGGCGCGCACGAGTTCGGCCGCGTCGGGGTTGCGCTTCTGCGGCATGATCGAGGAGCCGGTCGTGAACTTGTCGGACAGCCGCACGAGGCCGGTCAAAGGCGAGGTCCAGATCACGATCTCCTCGGCGAGCCGCGACAGATGCACGGCGGCGATCGTCGCCGCGGCCAGCGTCTCCAGCACGAAGTCGCGGTCAGCGACCGCATCGAGCGAGTTCGCGGTCGGCCGGTCGAAGCCGAGCGCCGTGGCGGTCATGTCGCGATCGAGCGGGAACGAGGTTCCTGCCAACGCGGCGGAGCCGAGCGGACATTCGTTGAGCCGCCGGCGCGCGTCGGCGAAGCGTCCACGGTCGCGCGCGGCCATCTCGACATAGGCGAGAAGATGATGGCCGAACGTGACCGGCTGGGCGGTCTGCAGATGGGTGAGGCCGGGCATGACGGTGCCGGCATGATCGAGCGCCTTCTCGGCGAGCGCGCGCTGGAATCCGGCAAGCGCCGCATCGAGCTGGTCGATCGTATCGCGCACCCAGAGCCGGAAATCAGTCGCCACCTGGTCGTTGCGCGAGCGCGCAGTATGCAGCCGGCCGGCGGCGTGGCCGATCAGCTCGGACAGCCGCGCCTCGACGTTCATGTGAACGTCCTCCAGCGCGCGCTTGAATTCGAACGCGCCGCGCTCGATTTCTGACAGGATCGTGTCTAGACCGTGAGCGATCCGGCCGGCATCGTCGGCCGTAATGATGCCTTGCTGCGAGAGCATGGCAGCGTGCGCCTTGCTTGCCGCGATGTCCTGGCGGTAAAGGTGCCGGTCGACGTCGATCGAGGCGTTGATTTCCTCCATGATCGCGTCGGGACCGGACGCGAAACGCCCACCCCACATCTTGTTGCTCATGACACGTCCAAAAAGCTCTTCCGAACCAGACACGCCGGCCCGTACATCCCGGCGCCGGCTCGTCCTGATCGCCGCCGCGGCTTTCCTCGGCGGGGGTGTTGCGCTGGCGGGGATATACGAGATCGTGCCCTTGCTGCGCAATGCGGGGGTGGCACCCGTCTGCCGCCCGGCGGCCGAACTGGCCAATGCGATCAAGCCCCTTGTCCGCGGCGAACTGGCAGCGCTGGCGCCGGCCAAGACGCCGATCCCGGCGGCTCATCTGTCGTTCCGCGACGCCGAGGGCCGGGAGCGCAGCATCGCCGACTGGAAGGGCCGCACCGTGCTCCTCAACCTCTGGGCGACCTGGTGCACTCCCTGCCGCAAGGAAATGCCGGCGCTCGACGAATTGCAGACAAAGCTCGGCAGTCCGGATTTCGAGGTCGTCGCCGTCAATATCGACACGCGCGACCCGGCCAAGCCCAGAACCTGGCTCGCCGAGACCGGGATTACGCGGCTCGCCTATTACGCCGACCCGAGCGCGAAAATCTTCCAGGACCTGAAAACCATGGGTCGCGCCTTCGGCATGCCAACGACGCTGCTGATCGACCGCAACGGCTGCGAGATCGCGACACTGGCGGGTCCGGCGGAATGGGCGAGCGAGGATGCGATCACACTGATCCGCGCTGCCCTGCAACCGCTCCAGCGCTGAGCACAGCGCAGCCGCTCAGACGGTGAGATTGACCTTCTTCGCCCCGGTCGCGATGTCGATCACCGTGCCGTCGCTCAAGGTCAGCGTGCCGCCGTTCAGGTCGATTTTCGTGCCGGAAGCGAGCTCGCCGGTCTTGCCGCCGGCAAAAATCGAATCCTTGGTGTCGGCTTTGCTGGTGTCGACGCTGGTGTCGTACTTGGCCAGTTCCTGATTGCGGGCAAGCTTGGCCTGGATTTCCTCCTGCGTGCGCTTGAGCGCCATCTGGGCGTAGATATTCCCGCTGTCGGAGATTTGCGTCGACCACGCGGCCGCGAACGCATCGCGCGCCGCCGATTGCCGGCCCTCGAAATCCTCGCGCATCGCCTTGCGCTTCTCGCGCCACGCATTGACGCTCTCGCGCGCGGTTGCCGTCCGCACCCAGCCGAATTTCTTGTTCTGGATCGCCGCCATGGCAGACCTCGGAAACAGGGTCTTTCGGGAGCGAGATTAGGCATCGTGCGTAACGAAATGCTTAACCAAGCCTTACGCGGCGTTTCGCCGCTCCGAGAAGCCGAGACAGCAGGGGGTTGACGGCAGCGTGCATCCGGTCAATACTTTACCATATGGTTAAGTATCAGAACACTGGCCTCGACACCACCTTTTCTGCGCTCGCCGATCCGACGCGGCGCGCCCTGCTGGCGCGCCTGAGCGAGCGCGAAAGCCTCTCGGTCAGCGAACTGGCGCAACCCTTCGCCATGTCGCTGCCGGCCGTCATGAAGCATCTCGACGTGCTGTGCGACGCCGGGCTGATCGTGCGTGCCAAGACCGGGCGCACCGTTTCCTGCCAGCTCGCCGCCGCGCCGATGGAAGAAGCCATGAACTGGCTCACCCGCTACCAGCGCTTCTGGTCCGCCCAGCTCGACCGTCTTGCCGCCTTTCTGGAGGAAGAGCAATGCCCGCCCCGCAAAGCTTCCCCGTCAAGCCAAGCCTCACGCTCAAACGCCGTCTCAATGCCGCGCCGGAAAAAGCCTACGCCGCGTGGACGCAGCCCGCGCAGCTAGCGCGCTGGTTCGGTCCCGACGGCACCTGCGACGGTTCGATCAAAGCCGAGCTCGATGTCCGCGTCGGCGGACGTTTCCGCGTGAGTTTCCGCACCGAGGACGACGAATATCACGAGGTCAGCGGCGTCTATCGCGAGGTGGTACCGAACGAGAAACTGGCATTCACCTGGGCCTGGCACACGACGCCCGAGCGCGAATCCTTCGTGATCCTGACGTTCAGGTGCGACGGCGACGGCACCATGCTGATGCTGCACCACGAGCAGTTCTTCGACGAAGCCGCCCGCGACGGCCACGAACGCGGCTGGAGCGGCGCGCTTGCCAAGCTCGAGCGGCTGTTCGCTTAAGCCGCGTTGACATCAAGTCTTCGCTCCACGTCCACCGCATACGGAGGCGCCCGTGCCTTCCATCGCCCAGAAGATCGCGCCCTGTCTCTGGTTCGACACACAGGCCGAAGAGGCTGCCCGTTTCTATGTCTCGGTGTTCCTGAACGCAAAACTCGGGCGCATCTCACACTACGGTAACGAAGGACAGAACATCCACGGCAAGGCATCCGGCATGGTGATGGTCGCGGAATTCACGCTCGAGGGACAGAATTTCGTCGCGCTCAATGGCGGGCCGCACTTCACGTTCGACGAAGCGGTATCCTTCCAGGTGTTTTGCGAAACGCAGGACGAGATCGACTATTATTGGAGCAGGCTCGGCGACGGAGGCAAATATGGGCCCTGCGGCTGGCTGAAAGACCGGTTCGGCCTATCATGGCAGGTTGTCCCCTCTGTCGTTCCGGACATGATGACGGATCCCGATCGCGCGAAATCCGACCGGGTGATGAAAGCCATCCTGCAGATGAAGAAGATCGATCTCGCTGTCCTGCGCCGCGCCTATGACGACGCAGAGCCGTGAGCGCAGCAAGGCCGCCGGCCGGTCCGGCGGAATGACGCGAAAGGAACCATGATGATCGTTCAGCCTTATCTGTTTTTTGAGGGGCGCTGCGAGGAGGCCATTGCCTTCTATCGCGACGCGCTCGACGCCAAAGTGACCATGACGATGCGCTACAAGGACAGCCCCGAGCCGTCGCAACCGGGCACAATGCCGCCCGGTTCTGAGAACAAGATCATGCATGCCAGCCTGCGCATCGGCGACACGGCCGTGATGGCGTCCGACGGCCATTGCAGCGGCAAGCCCGGTTTTCAGGGCTTCGCACTTGCGATCACAGTGGCGGATGCGGCCGAAGCCGACCGGCGCTTTGCGGCGCTGGCCAATGGCGGCAACGTCATCATGCCGCCGGCCAGGACATTCTTTTCGCCACGCTTCGGCATGGTTACAGACCGGTTCGGCGTGTCCTGGATGGTGATGGCTTCGCCGGAACAGACATGATGGAAGCAAGGAGAAAGCACATGGCATATGTCGACGGATTTGTCGTGCCCGTTCCGAAAAAGAAACTCTCCGCCTACCGCGCCATGGCGCGCAAAGCCGGGAAGGTTTGGCGCGAGCACGGCGCGCTCGAATTCCGCGAATGCGTCGCCGACGACGTCAAGAAAGGCAAATGGACGTCGTTTCCGCGCAGCGTGAAGCTGAAGACGAACGAGACCGTTCTGTTTTCCTACATCGTCTACAAATCGCGCAGGCAGCGGGATCGCGTCCTCGCGAAGGTGATGAAGGATCCGCGGCTCGCCAAGATGATGAAGCCGGACGCGATGCCGTTCGACGGCAAGCGCATGATCTGGGGCGGATTCAAGGCGATCGTCGATCTGTGAAGCGGCCCCGCGCGGGCGCATCGGCGCTCGAGCCTGAACCAGGACCGGCGTCGCCGGTCGACACCCAGACTTTGCCTGCATGCATCCTCACGGACGCAGGCCGACAGGGACCAGCATCATGTCAGTGGCACAGACCGGGGAATTCACGATCACCCGCAGCTTCGACGCACCGCGCGACAAGGTCTGGAAAGCCTGGACCGATGCGGACAGCCTGGAGCAATGGTGGGGGCCGAAAGGCTGTACGCTGCGCGTGGTGAAATTCGATCTACGGCCGGGCGGCATGTTCCACTATGCGATGGAATTTCAGTCCGGCCGGCCGATGTACGGTCGCTTTGTCTATCGCGAGATCGCGGCGCCGGAGCGTCTCGTCTATGTCAGTTCCTTTTCGGATGCGGAAGGCGTCATCGCGCGCGCGCCGTTTCCGCAGATCAAGGACAGTTGGCCGCTCGAAGTGCTCAACACGCTGACCCTCGGCGAAGACGGCGACAGGACCCTGCTGACCCTGCGCGCGCATCCGCTCAACGGCAGCGCCGCCGAAATCGACACTTTCATTGGCATGTTCGATTCCATGCTTCAAGGCTTCGGCGGCACCTTCGAGCAGCTTGAAACGCATCTGTCGAAGACCTGAAGCAGCCCCTGCCGGGATCGCAATATCGTTCGGAGGCATCGGAGGCCCGCCAGCCTGAAAGCATTCGCCGAGAACTAGACCGTTGAACAGGAGATCATCATGCTCACCCTCATCCTCATCGCGCTTGGCGTCATGATTGCTGCCGTGGCTTTTCTCGCCGCAACCAAACCCGACACGTTTCGCATCAGCCGGTCCACGACGGTCGATGCAAGCCCGGAACGGATATTTCCGCTGGTGAACGAGCTGCGCGCGCACCGGTCATGGTCGCCCTTCAATCAGGACCCGGCGATGAAGCGCACCTATAGCGGCCCGGATGCCGGCAAAGGTTCCGTGATGGCGTTCGACGGCGGCTACAAGACGGGCGTCGGCCGCCTTTCGATCACCGAGGCGGCGGCACCGTCCAGAATCCTGATGAATCTCGTCATGACCAGGCCGCTGCGCTGCGACAACGTGGTCGAGTTCACCTTCGAACGACAAGGCTCTTCGACGCTGGTGACCTGGGCCATGCATGGCCCGCAGACTTTCGCCGGCACGCTGATGAGCGTATTTGTCGACTGCAACAAGATGTGCGAGCGGCAGTTCGACGCCGGCCTCACCAGACTGAAGGAGATCGCCGAGGGCAACCGCGTCAGGCCCGCGGCATAACGAAAAAGCACGAACAGCCGCGAAAGCGCGCCGGCAACCGGACCATCGGGTATTTCATCATGTCTCTCACGCTCCATTTCCATCCGCTGTCGTCGTTCTGCATGAAGGTGCTGATCGCCCTCTACGAGAACGAGACGCCGTTCACGCCCCACATCGTCGACCTGATGGACGAGGCCGCCGCCGCCGCTTTCAGGAAGCTGTGGCCGATCGGCAAATTTCCGGTGCTGCACGACAGCGCCCGAAGCCGGACGATCCCGGAAACGAGCATCATCATCGAGTATCTGGATCAGGATTACCCCGGCCGAACGCGCTTCATTCCATCCGACAGCGACCTCGCATTGCAGACGCGCCTGCAGGATCGGTTTTACGATCTCTATGTACATTTGCCGACGCAGGAAATCGTCGGCAACCGCTTGCGTCCGGCCGACAAAAAGGACCCGTTCGGCGTTGCGCAGGCGAGGAAACGTCTCGCGGGTGTCTACGACATGATCGAGCGCGATATGACCGGTCGCACATGGGCCATGGGCGATGCGTTCACCATGGCCGATTGCGCAGCGGCCCCGGCCTTGTTCTACGCAAACAAGGTGATGCCGCTGGACGATCACAGGAATACCGCGGCCTATCTCGACCGGCTGATGCAGCGACCGTCCTACGCACGCGCGTTGGAAGAGGCGAAGCCCTATTTCCGGCTCTTCCCGAGCGAGGACTAGCTCTCACGATGGAAGGTCAGCGCGTAGGAACCGGCTTCTCGCCGCGATAATCGTAGAAGCCGCGCTTGGTCTTGCGACCGAGCCAGCCGGCCTCGACGTATTTCACCAGCAATGGACACGGCCGGTATTTCGAGTCGGCAAGACCCTCATAGAGCACCTGCATCACCGACAGACAGGTATCGAGACCGATGAAGTCGGCCAGCTCGAGCGGACCCATCGGATGGTGGGCACCGAGCCGCATCGCGGTGTCGATCGATTCGACGGTGCCGACACCCTCGTACAGCGTATAGATCGCCTCGTTGATCATCGGCAGCAGGATGCGGTTGACGATGAAGGCGGGGAAATCCTCCGAGACCGCGATCGTCTTGCCAAGACGCTTCACGAATTCCTTGCTCGCCTCGAACGTGGGATCGCCGGTCGCGATGCCGCGGATCAGCTCGACCAGTTCCATCAGCGGCACCGGATTCATGAAATGAATACCGATGAATTTTTCCGGCCGGTCAGTCGCCGAGGCCAGGCGCGTGATCGAGATCGACGAGGTGTTGGTGGCGACGATGGCGTCGGCCTTGAGGATCGGACACAGCGCGGAGAAAATCTTGCGTTTGATCTCCTCCTTCTCGACCGCGGACTCGATCACGAGATCGCAGTCGGCCAGGTTCTCGATCTTCTCCGCGCCTTCGATCAACGCGAGCGCTTCCTTGCGCTGATCCTCGGTGATGATCTTCTTGGCGACCTGGCGCGCCATGTTGCCGTTGATGGTCGCGAGCGCATCCTTGATCCGGTCGGGCGCGACGTCGTTGAGCAGAACCGGGAACCCTGCGAGCGCGCAGACATGGGCGATGCCGTTGCCCATCTGCCCCGCGCCGATGATGCCCACCTTGCGAATGCTTTGCGCCATGCTGTCCGTCCAACCGAATGTGGAGGTGTGAGAGCGTTCTGCCGGAAGGCCGTTTCTACGCCGATCCGGTATGCCTTGCCAGCCTTTAACCCTTGATCTTGGCCAATTCCGCGTCGAGCTCGGGCAGGGCCTGGTAGAGGTCGGCGACCAGCCCATAGTCGGCGACCTGGAAGATCGGGGCCTCTTCGTCCTTGTTGATCGCAACGATGATTTTCGAATCCTTCATGCCGGCGAGGTGCTGGATCGCGCCGGAAATGCCGACCGCGATATAGAGCTCGGGTGCGACAACCTTTCCGGTCTGGCCGACCTGCCAGTCGTTCGGCGCATAGCCGGCATCGACCGCCGCGCGCGAGGCGCCGACGGCCGCGCCCAGCTTGTCGGCCACGGGCTCGATGTATTTCGCGAAATTCTCGCGGTTTTGCATGGCGCGTCCGCCGGAAATAATAATTTTTGCCGAGGTCAGTTCTGGCCGGTCCGATTTCGACAATTCCTCGCCGACAAAACCCGAAACGCCCGGGTCGGCCGCCGCCGCGACGTCTTCCACGGGCGCGGAGGACGCGCCCGCGCCCGTGACCGGGAAAGTCGAGGTGCGCACGGTGATGACTTTCTTCGGCTCCGCAGACTTCACGGTCTGGATCGCGTTGCCGGCATAGATCGGCCGCTCGAACATGTCTGGCGCGACCACTTTCGTGATGTCGGAAATCTGCATCGTGTCGAGCAGGGCGGCGACCCGCGGCATGAAATTCTTGCCCGTGGTGGTCGCCGGCGTGACGATCGCGTCATAGCCGCCCGCCAGTCCGACGACGAGTGCGGCGAGCGGCTCGGCAAGCGCATGCTCGTAGGCAGCCGCATCGGCCACCATGACTTTCCTGACGCCGTCGAGCTTGGCCGCCGCATCGGCGACCGCGCGGCAGCCCTTGCCGGCCACCAGTACATGCACGTCGGAGCCGAGCGCCTTCGCTGCCGTCAGCGCCTTGTTGGTGGCGTCCTTGAGCATCTTGTTGTCGTGTTCGGCAATCAGCAAGGTGGTCATGACAGCACTCCCGCATCCTTGAGCTTGCCGACGAGTTCGGACACCGAGCCGACCTTGACGCCGGCCTTGCGGCCCGGCGGCTCGGTGGTCTTGAGCACCTGCAGACGCGGCGCCACATCGACGCCATAGGCATCGGGCGCCTTCTCGTCGATCGGCTTCTTCTTTGCCTTCATGATATTGGGCAGACTGGCATAGCGCGGCTCGTTCAGCCGCAGATCGGTGGTCACGATCGCCGGGCCCTTGAGCTTCACCGTCTGCAGGCCGCCGTCGACTTCGCGCGTCACCGTGACGTCGCCGCCCTCGATGGACAGCTTGGAGGCGAACGTGCCCTGCGGCCAGCCGAGCAAGGCGGCGAGCATCTGGCCGGTCTGGTTGCTGTCGTCGTCGATCGCCTGCTTGCCCATGATCACAAGGCCGGGCTTTTCCTCGTCGACAATCGCTTTGAGGATTTTCGCGACCGCAAGCGGCTCGCACACGACGTCGGTCTTCACCAGGATGCCGCGATCGGCGCCCATGGCAAGACCAGTGCGGATCGTCTCGGCGGCCTGCGCCGGACCGATCGAGACGCACACGATCTCGGTCGCCTTGCCGGCTTCCTTCAACCGGATCGCCTCCTCGACGGCAATCTCGTCAAAGGGGTTCATCGACATCTTGACGTTGGCAAGCTCCACGCCCGAACCGTCCGACTTGACGCGGATTTTGACGTTGTAATCGACGACCCGTTTCACGGGCACGAGAATCTTCATGTCCCATCCTTCGCAGGTGCGAAATCGGCGCTACCTAAAAGCGGTTCTGACGAGGTGTCAACGCGGTCGGTAAAATTCGCTGCCGGGAGCGCAGCCGCAGCCGGCCTCGCCGGCTTTATGTCAGGCAAACAGCGGGACGTCCCGCCGGCGCATGACCAAGATCAAGGACAAGCCCGCGACAAAGCCACCGGCATGGGTCCAGTAGGCGGTCCGCACATCGCTGATCGGCCACCAGATGCTGAACGCCTGCCAGGCAGCCCAAAGCGCGATCACCCAAAAGGCCCGCAGCTGCACGGTCAAAAGCCCGAGCACGAGCACGGTCATCCGTGCATGCGGGCGCAAGAGCAGGTAAGCCCCCACGACCCCGGCCACCGATCCCGAGGCCCCGATGACCGGCGCTAGCGACTGCGCATCGCTCAGCGCCTGCGCGATCGCGCCCACCGCGCCGCACAGAAAATAGAAAATGAGGAAGCGGAGATGGCCGGTCGCAGCCTCGATGTCGTCGCCGAGCACCCAGAGCACGATCATGTTGGCGGTGAGATGCAGCCAGCTCGCGTGCAGGAACGTGTAGGTCAGCAGGCTGACCGCGGGCCAGATCGTCAGCCCCAGCGCGGAGCCTTCCGGCGTGCCCAGCAGAACCGCCGGGACAACCCCGAAATTATATCCGATGACGAATACGGCAAGCGCCGACAACACCGCCAGCAACACATAGACAATAACGTTGAGCGCAACGAGGCTCCAGACCGCCCATGCACGGAAGCCGGGGCGCGCGATTCCATCCTCGTCATGGACCGGAATGACCACTGCGCTTGCCCCGCCTCACCGGTTGGCGCCGGGAATCCACAGCACGTCGCCGCGGCCCTGGTCGTTGGCGAACCGGCTGGCGACGAACAGAAAATCCGACAGGCGATTGACGTACTTGATCAGCGCCGGCGACACGCTTTCGCCCGGCCGGTCGGCAAGCTCGATGACCTGACGTTCGGCGCGACGGCAGACCGTCCGCGCCAGATGCAGATAGGCGGCGGTCGGCGAGCCCCCGGGCAACACGAAAGAACGCAACGGCTGCAGGTGTTCGTTCAGGCTGTCGATCTCTGCTTCCAGACGTTCGACCTGGCGTTCGACGATCGACATCCGCTCGCCGCCCGGCCCCTTGCCCACACCGGGCGAGGCAAGGTCGGCGCCGAGATCGAACAGGTCGTTCTGGATGCGCATCAGCATGGCATCGAGCCCGGCGTCGCCCGCGGTATGCAGACGCGCGAGCCCGATGGCGGCGTTGCATTCGTCGATGGTTCCGTAGGCCGCCACCCGCAGATCGTACTTCTTGCGCCGTTCCTGGCTGGCGAGCGCCGTGGTGCCGTCGTCGCCGGTGCGGGTATAGATTTTATTGAGGACAACCATCGCTAGCGGCCCATGAGCCAGATCGTGATCATGATGATCACGAGCGCAACGAACTGCAACAGGACACGCAGACGCATCAGGCGCTGCGACGTGTTCGGCGAACCGCCGCGCATCATGTTGATCAGCCCGAACAGGAGCACGATGCCGACGGCGCCGATCGCGACCGGGACGAGAAAATAGAAGAAGCTTGTCATCGGCTCTCCCTTAGCACCGAAGGCGCATCGCTGCCACCCGGCCGGCGCGGCCACGCATCGCAAACAAAGCGCCCCGGGCCTTCCGGTCCCGGGGCGTAAGACGAGTCGCGTCGAGTGGACGAAGAAAAATGGCTCAGGCCGTAGCGGACGGCGTCAGCGGGCCATCCCGACCAGATGCTTCTCGATCTCGTGCACCGGCATTTTCACATAGTCCTTGTCGATTTCCTTGCGGACCGCATCGCGGACATGGGTGGAATAGGCTTGCCGCAGGACGCCGAGCGCGCGCGGCGGGGCGACGAAAACAAGCGCTTTGGTCTCACCCGAAGCGATCGCCGCGTCGAGCCGAACGGCCAGCTTGGCGAGGAATTCCCGTTCGGCCTGGGCGTGCCAGTCGGTCTGCTCCATCGCGCTGCGGGCGCTGCCGACGGAGGAAATCGCGCGGCCGGGCGCGTCGGTGCCCTGGTCGCGCGTCGCCGGATTTTCCTGCTGATGGACTTCTTTCGTCTTCAGGTTGGGGAACTTCTCGTCGCCGGCGTTTTCGAGAATCAACGCCTTGGCACCGTCGCAAACAACGATCCAGAGTCCCGGCTCCATCTTCATAATCGTCTTTACTCCCTTGATCCGTCGTTTTTTATGCGGCCAGCCGCATCGATCCGTCTTGCGCTGGATCAACGCGCACGGCGTTCGAACGTTGCGTCAATTGCTGCCGTCAAGCAGCCGGCGAGCAATCACCTGGGCCTGAATTTCGGCAGCCCCCTCGAAGATGTTGAGAATGCGTGCGTCGCACAGGATGCGCGAGATGGGGAATTCGAGCGCGAAGCCGTTGCCGCCATGGACCTGGACGGCATTGTCGGCCGACGCCCAGGCCACCCGCGCCGCCAGCAGCTTGGCCATGCCGGCTTCGAGGTCGCAGCGGCGGCCCGAATCCTTCTGGCGCGCCGCGAAATAGGTCAGCTGCCGCGCGATCGTGATCTCCACCGCCATCATGGCGATCTTGTCCGACACGCGCGGAAAGCCGACGATCGGCTCCCCGAACTGCTGGCGCTGCTCGGCATAATTGAGCGCTTCCTCCATCGCCGACTGCGCGACACCGACCGCGCGTGCGGCGGTCTGGATGCGGGCCGCCTCGAAGGTCTGCATCAGTTGCTTGAAGCCGAGCCCCTCGACTCCGCCGAGCAAATTCTCCGTCTTCACTTCGAAGCCGTCGAAGGCGATCTCGTATTCCTTCATGCCGCGATAGCCGAGCACCTCGATCTCGCCGCCGGTCAAGCCCTCGACCGGGAACGGCTCGGCATCGGTGCCGCGCGGCTTCTCGGCGATCAGGATGGACATACCGCGGTG
>JAANMY010002581.1_pt1 | contig 16754 bp, 12 predicted proteins | sample 7279691 | NCBI WGS metagenome assembly JAANMY01 (sample SAMN14094543, study PRJNA606508) | bioreactor metagenome | isolation source: A lab-scale SPAN reactor treating ammonium-rich wastewater day 388 | place: Ireland: Galway | collected 2018-02-07
TCCTCAATTGAAGGAAGCACCGGGACTGGACCCCATCCCGGCCCTCCCCAGATTGGGGAGGGGGCAGTATTGGCGCGTCCCTCAATTGAGGAAAGCACCGATACTGGACCCCACCCCAGCCCTCCCCAGATTGGGGAGGGAGCAGTATTGGCACGTCCCTCAATCGAGGAAAGCACCGATACTGCTCCTCCCCCAGTATGGGGGAGGCTGGGAGGGGGTGAACGCCGCACCATCCATCTGGGCATCGACCTCTTCGCGCCCACGGGAACATCCGTCCACGCGCCCCTGGCTGGAACCGTCCATTCCTTCGCCGACAACGCCGGGGTCCAGGACTACGGCCCGGTGATTGTGCTTTCCCACGCCAGCGGCGACGGAGAGACATTCTACACCCTCTACGGCCACCTGAGCCGGGAATCGCTGGACAGATTGCAGATCGGTCAGACAATCGGCGCGGGCGAAGGCTTCGCCACTCTCGGCGCGGCGGAGGTAAACGGCGGTTGGCCGCCCCACCTGCATTTTCAGATTGTCACCGACCTGCTGGGATTGGACACGGACTTCCCCGGCGTGGGCACAGCCAGCCAACGGGAAGTGTGGAAAGCCTTCTGCCCGGACCCAAATCTAATTCTGGGAATCCCGACTGAACTCTTTCCGCCTGTGCAGCCGACAAAAGCGGAGACACTGGCCGCGCGCCGCGCCCGCATCGGCGGCAATCTCAGCATCGGCTACCGGCAGCCGGTGAAGGTCGTGCGGGGCTGGCGGCAATTTCTCTACGACGAGACGGGGCGCTGCTATCTGGACGCCTATAACAATGTGCCCCACGTGGGCCACTGCCACCCCCGGGTTGTGCGGGCCGCGCAGGCACAGATGACCGTTCTCAACACCAACACCCGCTATCTCCACGACAACCTGACCCGTTACGCCGAGCGGCTGGCGGCAACGCTGCCCGATCCGCTGAACGTCTGCTTCTTTCTCAACTCGGCCAGCGAAGCCAACGAACTGGCCCTGCGTCTGGTGCGCGCCCACACAGGCCGCCGGGAAATGATTGTGCTGGAAGGGGCCTATCACGGCAACAGCAGCGGACTGATCGACATCAGCCCCTACAAGCACGACGGGCCAGGCGGGATGGGCGCGCCGGATTGGGTCTACACCGCGCCCGTGGCCGATGTCTACCGGGGCCCGTTCAAAGCCGACGATCCTCTAGCCGGGGCGAAGTACGCGGCCGGGGTGCAGGCGGCGATTGAGCGGATGCAGACGGCAGGACGCGGACCGGGCGGCTTCATCGCCGAGTCCTGTCCCAGCGTGGGGGGGCAGATTTTCTTCCCGCCGGGCTATTTGGCCGACGTCTACCGGTATGTGCGGGCCGCCGGGGGCATCTGCATTGCCGACGAAGTGCAGACTGGCTACGGGCGCATCGGTACTCGCTTCTACGCCTTTGAGGCGCAGGGCGTTGTGCCGGATGTGGTGGTGCTGGGCAAGCCCATCGGCAACGGCCATCCCCTGGCCGCACTGATTACCACCGCGGAGATCGCAGCCTCCTTTGACAACGGGATGGAATTCTTCAGCACCTTTGGCGGCAATCCGGTCTCGTGCGCAGTGGGGCTGGCGGTGTTGGATGTGGTGACAGAGGAAGGTTTGCAGGAGCACGCGCGCCGGGTGGGTGAGCATCTGCTGGCCGGGCTGCGCCCCTTTGCCCAGCGCTTTCCGCTGGTGGGGGATGTGCGTGGCTCCGGGCTTTTCCTGGGCGTGGAGTTGGTACGGGATCGGGAGACGCTGGAGCCGGCTCCGGCGGAAGCCTCCTACGTCGCCAACCGGATGCGGGAGGAGGGGATTCTGCTGGGGACGGACGGTCCGCTGCACAATGTCGTAAAAATTCGCCCGCCGATGCCTTTTGGCTTTGGGGATGCGGATCGGCTGGTGGAGACGTTTGAGCGGATTTTGGATGAATTAACCGCGGGGTGACCTGCCCGGATTTTCGTGGACATCCGGGCAGGCAGACGACTACATATGGATCGGATGGCCCTCCACCGCGTGGGCAGCTTCCATCAGCACTTCACCCAGTGTCGGGTGGGCGTGGACGTTGCGGGCGATCTCCGCCGGGGTGATCTCCATCATTTGGGCCAGGCTGATTTCGGGGAGCAGCTCCGTAGCACCCGGTCCCACAATGTGCGCACCCAGAATTTCGCCATATTTGGCGTCGGAGATGAGCTTGACAAAGCCCGTGCGCACGCCCAACGCCTGGGCCTTGCCGTTGGGCATAAAGGGGAATTTGCCGATTTTGATGTCGTGGCCTTCGGCCCGGGCCTGGCTTTCGGTCAAGCCGAGACTGGCGACCTGGGGCTGGCAGTAGGTGCAGCGGGGCAGGAAGCGGTAGCGTTCGGCGGGGATGGGCATCGTCTCTGCCCCGGCGATTGTCTCGGCGGCCACAATCCCCTGGGCGCTGGCTACGTGGGCCAGAGCCAGCTTGCCCGTGCAGTCACCGATGGCGTAGATGTGCTTCACATTCGTACGCATAACCGCGTCGATCTCCACAAAGCCCCGCTTGTCCGTCTCTACACCTGTGGCGTGCAGCCCAATGCGGTCGGTGTTGGGGCGAATGCCGATAGCCATCAGCACTTTGTCCGCTTCGATAATTTCACTCGCGCCGCTCTTGACATTCTTGACGGTCACACGTACGCCGCTTTCCGTCTTTTCCACCGCCTCCGTGCGTGTCCCGGTCAATGCCCGTATCCCCGCCTTTTTGAAGCTCTTTTCTACCTCGGCGGAAACTTCCTCGTCTTCCAAGGGCAGCAGGTTTTCCAACATCTCCACAATCGTCACGTCCACGCCATAGGTGCGGTAGATGTAGCTGAACTCCATCCCAATCGCGCCGGAGCCGACCACCACCAGCTTTTGGGGCAGATTCTCCAGCACCAGCGCGTCCCGGTATTGGATCACCCGTTCGCCGTCGATCTCTACGCCGGGCAGAGACGCGGCCCGGGCACCCGTTGCCAGGATAATATGCGCGGCGCTGACCGTGCGTTCTTCCTGCACCTGGGCATAGGGGGAATTGCCCACCCGCACGCTGTGGGAATTGACAAAGACACCGTGACCGTTGATGACATCGATTTTGTTCTTCTTCATCAGAAAGGCCACGCCTTTGGTCTGGCGGTCCACAATCGAACGGCTGCGCGAAATAGCTTTGCTGAAATCGACGGTTAAGTTCTCGAAGCCAAAGCCAAAGTCAGCCGCGCTGTGCAGGGTTTCCAGAACCTCCGCGTTGTGGATCAGCGCTTTGGTGGGGATACAACCCCAGTTCAGGCAGACACCGCCCAAACTTTCCCGCTCTACCAGCGCGGTCTTCAGCCCCAATTGGCTGGCCCGAATAGCCGCCACATAGCCCCCCGGCCCGCCGCCGAGGATAAGAAGGTCGTAATCGTATGAATGTGTGGACACCTATGCCTCCAAATCGTTTTGTCAAAGAAACGTGAGGCGTGAAACGTGAGATCAGTGTCCGATCTTACGTTTCACGTTTCACGTCTTCAGATTCGTTCTTATTGCTTCCAGTCTTCCAAAAGTTCCACCACCCGTCCCACAAACCCATCCGCCTCTGCGCCGTTGAGCACCCGGTGATCGAAGGAGAAGCTCAGATAACAGATAGGCCGGATGACAATAGCGTCATCCGCGCTGGGCAGGAGCGGATGGCCGCCGCTGCGTACAACCGCGCGTTTGGCGACTTTGCCAATGCCCAAAATGGCTGCCTGGGGCTGGTTGATAATCGGCGTGCCCAGCAGACTGCCGCTGCTGCCGTGATTGGTGACGGTAAATGTGCCCCCCTGCAACTCATCCGGGCTAAGTTTGTGGGAACGGGCGCGACTTGCCAGATCATTGACGGCCCGGGCCAGCCCAGCCAGATTCAACTCGTCCGCGTCCCGAATGACGGGGACCAGCAACCCACCCGCCACCGCCACCGCCACGCCCACGTGTACCCGCCGGTGCAGGAGAAATCCTTCGGGGGTAAAGCTGCTGTTCACCTGGGGGTGCTCCCGCAGCGCTTCGGCCACCGCAGCCACAAAGTAGGGGGTAAAGGTCAGATCGATCCCCTTGACCGCAAAATCCGCTTTGTGCTCTTCCCGATGGCGCACCACTGCCGTCATATCCGCCTCGAAGAGGGACATTACGTGGGGGCTGGTGGCTACGCTGCGCTCCATATGCTCGGCAATGGCCCGGCGCATGGCAGTCAGGGGGAGGAGATTGGAGGCTGGGGAGTGGGGACTGGGGACTGAGACGGATATGTCTTCGCCAGTCACAGATTGCCGTTCGCTCTCATTTTCTAACCAGGCCAGTATATCCTTTTTGGTGACCCGCCCATTCAGCCCTGTGCCAGGGACCTGCTCCAAATCCAGCCCGTGTTCGGCTGCTATGCGGGCTACGACCGGGCTGACGAAGGCGCGGCCCGTGGGTTTAGAAGGAACTGGGGATTGGGGACTGGGGACTGGAGATTGGGGAGTAGGGGCAGGTGACTCGTGGCTGGCGACTATTTCCCCTGGCGCGCCGATATAGCCGATGATTGTGCCGACGCGAACGGTCTGCCCTTCGGCCGCGGTGATTTGCAGGAGCGTACCCGCGGTGGGGGCGGGAATCTCCGTGTCGATTTTGTCTGTGCTGATCTCCAGCACAATCTCCTGGCGTTCCACCCGATCACCGGGCTGTTTCAGCCAGCGGGCTACAGTTCCTTCCACAACCGTCTCGCCCAGTTGTGGCATTTTGATTGGGGTAGGCATAGAAAATGTCTCTTACTCCGTCGTAATAGCACTACATCGGGTAGGTGAGGCGTGAAACGTGAGGTGTCGTCACCTGATTTCACGTTTCACGTCTTCCCGTTTCCCCACGCAAGTCGTGGCTTCGCCACTTTATTCCGTACCAGCGAGGAACTAACGCACAAGCGTCAGTCGGTCGGCCAACCAACTGAAACGTGAAACGTGAGGTGTCGTCATCTGATCTCACGTTTCACGTCTTCACGTTTCCCCACGTAAATTGTGGCCTCGCCACCTTACGCAATACGTATTATCCCTACCCCGCCACCACCTTCACATAAACCTGCCGGCTGCGTGACCCATCGAATTCGGCAAAGAGAATGCTCTGGCTGTGGCCCAACATCAGCCGCCCCTCGTGGATCAGGCAGGTGATATGCACACCCATCAGGCTGGATTTGACGTGGCCCGCGGCGTCGGTAGGCGTGTCGAAGGTGTGGAAAAAGTCCACACGGGTGGGAACCAGCCGGTTCATCTCGAACAGTATATCCTGACTTGTCTTGGAATCCAATGCAGAGTTGATGGTCAGCCCGGCGGTACTGTGGGGGCAATAGACGTGGCAGACACCTTCGCTTATGCCGCTGGCCGCCACCAGCGCCCGCACCCGTTCGTCCAGATTGACAAGCTCCTGGCTGGCTGTCGTGCGAAAAGAGAGAGTTTCAAACATTCGATTGCTCCGGGTGGGATGATGGGATAATGTGGCAGGCATCACTCATTCACAATTCGCTATTCACCATTCACTATTTCTGTGATTCTTTCGCCCAACAACGCCTCTACCTCTGCCCGCGTTGCCACCTGCCGCCCCGCACCCAGCTTGGAAACTGTGACAGCGCCGATGGCATTGGCAAACCGGCCCGTGCGTTCCGGCGACCAGCCGTGCAGATAGCCATAAATAATCCCCGCATCGAAGCTATCCCCCGCGCCGCTGGTGTCCTGGACAGTGACAGTATACCCTGGAATCTGTATATGTCCATCCGCCGTGCAGATCGTACAGCCGGCCCCGCTCTGCTTGACCACCACCCATTCGGGGCCAAAGCCGAGCAACCGTTGGGCTGCCTGCACGGGATCGTCGATACCCGTCGTCAGGGCCGCTTCCTCGGCGGTCAACAGCACCACCCGGCTGGCAGAAAGCGCCAGTTCCAGCCGCTCTTTGCCCAGGTTGTGGACTTCCGGTCCCGGATCGAAAAAGATGGGCGTGCCCGCGGCCTGGGCTGTGGCAATTGCGTCGATGACCATTCCCGGCGACAACTCGGCAAAGGCATAGCCCTCCACAAAAAGCGCCCGGCTGTGGCGGATTCGTTCCCGCCAATCGTCGGGGATCGCCGCATCCGGGCTGGCCTGCATCCCGCCGATGAAAGTGTGTTCGCCCCCGGCCACCAGCGTCAGTACAACGACCGTCCGTTTCTGCGTCGAAATTTCCACCGCCGAAACGTCCACCCCTTCCCCGGCCAGCACATCCAGCAGAAAATGGCCGTGGAGATCGTCCCCCACGCGGGAGAGCGCACCGCTTTTCAGCCCAATCCGGGCCGCGGCGATGAGCAGATTGCACGCGCCCCCCGGCTCCAGTACGTGGCCCCGGTCGATCTGAAAATGGCCTGCTTCCACCGGGAAGTGGTCGATCTCCACCACAAAATCGACCACCAGATCGCCGATGGCGAGAACGTCAAAGAAATCTTTTGGCATAGAAAAAGCTGCTGATGTGATGAAATTTTGTCCCAAAGAAACGCGAGGCGTGAAACGTGAGAAAGGTCGATTACACTCACGTTTCACGTTTCACGCATCTACGAAAAAACAATGACTGTCCGCTCTGCAACCCGCTGTCTATGCCCGCATATCCCGCTGGATCAATTGGGTATAGCGCTGGGCGTAGTCGGCCAAATCCACCCGATTGGCCCGATTGACTGCCTCCACCCAATCCATCGGAAAGCGACCCGCGCCCCGCAGCGTGCCCGCCACTGCGCCGGCAATGGCTGCGGTCGTATCCGTATCCCCGCCTGTATTCGTCGCCAGCCGGATGGCCTCCACCGGGTCGCCCTCGGCCAGGACGACGTGGGCCAGGGCCGCCGCGGTCATCTCATAGGCGGGCAGCCCCGTGCCCACCAGATCGTAGATGTCCCGCTGGCGCTCGACCAGGGGCTTGTCGGCCTTCGCCAGCTCCACAGCCAGGCGGATGCGCCGACTGACCGACGGCGCGATAAAGGCGTAGCCATAGCGCTTACCCTTCTCCGCGCCCCGGCAGGCGGCGTCGATCAGATCGTCCACGCTGGGATTGCCCACCGCGGCCCGGCTCACCGCGCAGGCGATGGCCGCGGCGCTGGCAATCGCCACGTCCGTATTGTGGGTGGGCATAGCCGATTCGTAGGCCGCCTCTACCGTTGCCTCCCAATCGCCGGGATAGCGCAGCCCCACCAGGGCCACCCGCATCACCGAACCGTTTGTCCAGCCAAAGCGCCCGGCCCGGCCCAACTCCTCGCCCCGATGCCAGGCGTCGATAGCCGCCTTTGTGCTGGGGCCGATCAGCCTGCTGGCGGCCAGCCCCAGCCGGTCGATGGCGGCCCGAAAGCTGCGGGCGATGCTGGCCGCGCTGGGCTTGCCCCCTTCCAGCAGACTGTCCAGAATCGCCAGGGCGAAAATCGTATCGTCCGTATATTCGCCCAATGGCAGCCCGCCGTGGATGGGATGCTCGGCGGACGGGGCGATGAGGTCGGTGATGGGCGGCTGGGGCAGACAATGCAACTGACCCGCCGCGCCGAAGGCATCGCCCAGGGCCTGCCCCAGCAGACAGCCGTATACCCGGTCGTAGAGTGTAAGTGGTTTCGCCATAATTGTATAGACACCTGTCTGAAAATAGTGTAGAAGAGGAACGCAAATATCGCAGCGTCCAAAGGGCACCCGGCAGATTTACACGGATTTTATCCCTTCGACAGGCTCAGGACAGCGCCGTGTGAATCCCTGAACATCCGTGTCAATCCGTATTCTTTTTTCAGAGCGGATCACCTGTCCCCGCCGCCAGAGCAGGACAGCCCCGCCCATCAGCAGCGGCAGCAGGGAAAAGGCGTAGACAACGCCGGGCAATCCGGCGCGGATGGGGCGAATCTCCCGGCTGCTGCCCGGCACAGGCTGGCCGTCGCCATCGGCCAGTTCCACCCGATAGGCGGCCTGCCCATCTGCCACGGAAATGGCATAGCCGTAAAAGCTGGGCGACTTTTCCGTGGCAGCGTCGTAGGCTTCGATCTGATAGCCCAGGGACGCGCCGGGCAGTTGGCGCACAAAATAGGGCTGGTTCGTCACCCCACCGGCGGGCTGGCCCTGCTGAAAAAGTTGTAACGTAGCCCCCGCATAGGGCGTCGTCTGCACCCAGACATAGCGGTCGGCCCGCACACCGGCGGCCTGGGCGTCGAGCATCCGGCCATAGGCCAGCTCGTTCACCTCAAACTCGGCAAAGGGCTGCAAATAAAAAGTGGAGCCGGGCCGGGCGTAGATGGCGTTGCGCGGGTCGTTGCTCTGCTCAGGCACGGTCCACTTGCTGGCGGGCATCACAGAATAACCGACGCCGTAGCGCCGGGGCGCAAAGACGCGCAGACGCTTGCGGCTGGTCGGTTCGGCGCTGCCGTCGGGTCGTTCCAGCCAGAGGGTATAATCGCCCACGGGCAGATCGAGCACAAACGCCTGCTTGACTTCCGTGCTGTAGCGGGTGAAAGGGGGCAGTGGCAACGGCGGGCCGTCGGGAATCGGCAATTTTTCACCTTTTGTAGCGGCCTGGGCCGCGGCGGTCAGGCTGGCCTGATACTGCTGCTCCAACTGGAATTGGGCGTGGAGCGCCGCGCCATAGGCTTGCCGGGCCTGGTCAAAGGCGGCGTAGCGGGTGGCTGCTTCCGCCCCGCTGTACAGTGCAACTGTCTCAGCGGGGGCGTCCCCGTCAAATTGGATCACATACTCGGCGAGCGCCAGCCGCTGCTCCTGGCCCCCGCTGTCGCGCAGAATCAGCGTCCCGGCCACCAATTCGTTGCGGGCCAGCCAATCCGCCAGCAGCCGGTTGGTGATGGGCCACTCGTAGACGAGCGTGCGGCGGGGGGCCAGGACGTGGCTTGCGTCGGCCAGCAGATAGAGTGTCTCGCTGTCGGGCGGCGTAAAAGTGCTCTCGTACTGCACCCCCGCAAAGACCGTCGTGGCCCAGACAAAAGCCTCCCGCCGCTCCGGGGCCTGGGCCACCGCGGGCGCAAGGGACAATAACCACAAAGCCACAAAGACACAAAGAACAGCAAATTTACTTCGTATCTTTATGTATCGAGAAGTACCGGCGCTAATGGCACAATCAAACAACCACGGAATACACAGGATAGACGGAAAATCGCCGATTGTTTCTCTTTCCGTGTATTGCGTGTGTTCTGTGGTTTGCCAAGAGCCTTTGTGGTTTCTTTGACTATTCACGGGCCACCCCGTTTCAGCGCCCAGACCGCGCCGGCAAAGTAGACGAGGGCTTGCCCGACGATTGCCCCGCTGTGGAGCAGCAGCCTGCCCCCATCCCCCACCAGCAGGGCGTCCATCCCCCGGCCCATTTGGGCAAAGGGGGAGAGCCAGAGCAGCAGATCGTTCAGCCCATCCAGCCCGGCGCGCAGATAGCCCAGGGCGTCCTGGCGGGTGGTTGGGGACTGGGATGCCAGTTGCCCAATCGCCTGACCGCCCACCTGCGCGGCCAGTACCAGCAGTACCGCCAATAGAAAGAGGACGAGGGCCGTGCGCGCTGTGCGTCCCCAGCCAGCCACCAGCAGGCCAAAGGCGACGACCGCGCCGTTTGTCAACAGCCCCAGCCCCAGCACAGCCAGCAAATCCACCTGTACCAACAGATTCGTCAGCCAGCCCAGCCCGACCGCCCACAGCAGCACCAGCCCAGCACCCAGCCCAAAGAGCGCGGTCTGGCTGCCCAGACGCCCCAGCAGATAGCTCACCCCATCCACCGGGCCGAAGAAAAGCACCTTCAGCGTGCCCTGCTCCCGCTCCCGCACCAGATGGAGGGTGGCGTGGAGGGAGAGGTAGAGGGAGAGCAGGACTGTGCAGACGAAGACGGGCAGAAAAAAGGGGCGGGTCAAGACCAGCAGGCCGTTTTCGTCCAGAAAGGCCAGATTGTTGAGCACCAGTGTAGACGCGGCCAGCAGGGCCAACGCCGTGACCGCATAGACGCCAGGGCTGTAGAGGCTGCTGACCGTACTGCGCCGCCCCACCTGCCCCGCCGCGTAGAGACGATCCGCCAATTGCAGACTGGGCTTCATATACAGCCGCCCGCGAGAAGGCGTAGTAAGAAGTTCGACTTTTCGGAAAAAGTCGAACTTCTTAAATCCGTGAAAATCCTCTCTATCCGTGAGAATCCGTGTCCCATTCTTATTGCTCCACCCAAGAACGCACAGCCGCGTCAGTAATAGTCACAAATGTTTCTTCCAGAGAGCGTTCCAGCGCGCGCATCCCGATCACCAGCACGCCCTGCCCGGCCAGAAAGCGGGCCAGCGCGGGCCGCTGATCCTCGCCGGTGGGGGTCGTCACCAGCCAGCGGTTCGGCGTCTGTTCCGTCACATCCAGCACAAAGGGCAGCCCCGCCACCTGTTGGCGCAAGTCTGGGGGAGAGTGCTGGAATTCGACTTCGATGCGCTGCCCGCTGCCCAGCCGGGCAGCCAGCCCGGCCACCGAATCTTCGGCCAGCAGACGTCCCCCGGCGATGATCCCCACCCGGTGCGCGGTCTGTTCGATTTCGCTGAGGATGTGGCTGGAGAGGAGGATTGTGCGCCCGCACCGGTTCTCCTCCACCAGTAGCTCCCGCACCTGGCGGATGCCGTGAGGGTCCAGCCCGCTCACCGGCTCATCCAAAATCAGTACTTCCGGCCCGTGCAGCAGCGCCCGGCAGAGGTTGAGCTTCTGGCGCATCCCCCGGGAATAGCCGCCCACCAGCACCTGTCGCCGCTCCCACAGGTCCAGCCGTTCCATTAAAGATTGAATGGCGGGGCCGGGTTTTTCGACCCGATAGAGACCGCCAAAGAAGCTCAGATATTCCCAGGCGGTCATCTCGTCGTATTGCCAGGCGTCCTCCGCCACCACCCCCATCCGTCGTCGCAGGGCAAAGGAGCTGCCGTCGAAGGGCTGGCCCAACACCTCCACCCGCCCGGAGGTGGGGCGGGTGATGCCCAAAATCATCAGCAGTGTGGTGGTTTTGCCCGCACCGTTGGGGCCGAGGAATCCGTAGATTTCGCCGGGCTGGACGTGCAGATTCAGATCGTCCACTGCTGGGAAAGAGCCGTAGCGTTTGCAAAGCTGGGCGGTGCGAATCACAGGAGAGGCTCCGGGCTGGGCGCGGCAATGGAAAAGGAAGGAGGTAAGGGTTCGGAATGAACAGATGTTTTATTATAACGGAGCAGGGGGGAGAGGATATCAGAGGCCGAATCGTCGCTACTGCCATAGGAAAAGCTGCACTTGGATAGTTGGACTCACAAGCGAAAGAAATTGTCATTGTCCCCGAGGCTCCAGGCGTGGAGAACGAAAATGGAACTCGCGGTCCACCCGTTCCTCCACAGGCCGCATTAGGACGAACTCGTCGGGATATTTCTCATCGATCCGGGCAAACAAAAGCAGACGATCCGGGTCGTGATCGATCAGCTTTCCATCTTTTATGGCGACGTAGTGCCCAGGAAACTCTTTGCGCAAGCGCGGGTGGAGCGCGTGGAAGGCAGCCACCTCCTGCTCAGCTTCGTCGTCCGCAAGCTGAAATTCGCCGGGGAAGCGCTGGGTTAGCGACTGGTCCAACTGTTCAATGATAGCCACTTCGATTGCCTGATTGCGTTTTGTGGCAACCCGGGCAATGCGCTGGTACAACTCATCTGTCAGATGCAAACTGACTTCGTAGGCCATCGAATCCCTCCTCATCCCTACCCTTGCAGAGCCACCTGCCCCCTTGCCCATTCGCTCTATTATGCCACGAAAGGGCTGTAGCGAACCAACCCGCCGAATCAATTCGGCGTCTGCTATGGAAAATCCGTTGAAAACGGGTTATGTATCGCCCCCAGCGGGCTTCACCGCACTTACCGTAACAGCCGCTTCTCCCGCCATCCTATGCCGTACCAACGAGGAACTAACGCTTGTGCGTTAGTCGGTCGGCCAACCAACTGAAACGTGAAACGTGAGATCAGGTGACGACATCTCACGTTTCACGTCTTCACGTTTTCGTACGCATATTGTGGCTTCGCCACCCTATGCTATACTTCCCCTATGAACCGTGACCACCGCGCCATCGAGCGCGTTCTGCTCATCACCTTCGCCCTCAATCTTCTGGCCACTGCGGCCAAACTGGGCGTGGGTATCTGGACCGGTGCGCTCTCCCTCATCGCCGACGGTCTGGACACCCTCTTCGACGGCCTGTCGAATGTGGTGGGGATTGCGGCTGTGCGCAAAGGCAGCCAGCCCCCGGACGACGATCACCCCTACGGCCACCGCAAATTCGAGACACTGGCCGCGCTCCTCATCGCCACCCTTCTTTTCATCACCGCCTGGGAGCTGGCAACCGGCGCGATTGAGCGGCTGCGGGATCCCCACACCCCGCTGGTCAATCTGTGGAGTGTGCTGGCCCTGACTGTGGGCGGGGCGATTCAGGGCTGCACTGGTCTGTGGGAGATGCGCCGGGGGCGGGCGCTGGGCAGCGAAGTGCTGGTGGCCGACGCCCGTCATACCATCGCCAGCCTCTACGTCAGCTTCGCCGTTCTGTTCGGTCTGGGGCTGGTCTGGCTGGGATACGCCTGGGCCGACCCGCTGGTCGCCCTGCTGGTGGCTGCTGTCATCGCCAAAATCGGCGTGGAAACCCTCCTGGAAAATATCCCCGCGCTGGTGGATCAGGCCACGCTGGACCCGGCGACAATTGCCGCGGTCGTGGCGGATGTGGCCGGGGTGGAGAGCTTCCACCGCATCCGCAGCCGGGGCGCGACGGACGACGTAGCCATCGATCTGCACGTGCGGGTGGATCGCCGCCTTTCGATGCAGGCCGCCAACGCCATCGCCGATGAGGTGCGCCGCCGTCTGCTCGCCCTGCCCGGCGTGACCGATGTGACCGTCCACGCCGAGGCCCAAAGCGGCCCGGAAAGCGCGCTGGAAATTCAGCAGGCCGTGGCCCTGGCTGTCGGCGAGGAAGGACTTTCCCTGCACGAACTGTGGGCGCAGCAGACGGATGGCAGCATCGCTCTGCATCTCCACGTGGGCGTAGACCCTAACCTCTCCCTGGCCCAGGCCCACGGCCAGGTGGATCGGCTGGAAAGCACCATCCGCAGCCGTCTGCCCCAGGTGGCCGCGGTGCATAGCCACATCGAGACGGCCAGTGCCGATGTGCTGCCCACTGCTCGTGTCAGCCGGGGGCTGCAAGAGCGCATCGAGGCCGCTGTTTCCCTGGCTGCCGAAGCCATCCCTGGCCTGAGCGACCCCCACGAAATTCAGGTGTACCAGGTGGAGGGACAGCTTTTTATTACCGCCGAGGCCCTGGTGGACGGCGCACTCCCTGTGGCCGCGGCTCACGCGCTGAGCACAGAACTGCAACGGGCCGTGCAGTCGGCTGTCCCCAATGTGGGGGAAGTGCTGGTTCATTTGGAGCCAATCCCGTAGGGTGCGGTTTTGAACCGCACAATTGAGGGGTATCCCAAAATGTGCGGTTAGAAACCGCACCTACAGCAGTTCCTCCAGCCGCGCCCGCAGCCCGGACGGGGGGATCACCACCCGGGCCGCCCGGTAGAGTTGCTCAAAAGCGGGCAGGTCCAGCCGATCCAGCACAGCCTCCCGGGCAATGGCTGGCGGCAGCAGGCTGTGGAAACGGCCCAATTCCAGCAGCGGCTCCACACGGGGCAGCAGGCGGTAGAGGGCGCGCTGGGCCAGCCCCGGCTCCCAACCGGGCAGCGCAGGCAATGGGCCAGGCAGGTAGAGGCAGAATTCATTGACCGCCATCACCAGCGCCCCCTCCCCGCCGAAATGGCTGTCCAACATCTCCGCCAGCAGGCTGCCGTAGACATCCCCCCAGAAGTGAAAGAGCCACGTCCCCTCGGCCAGGGGCACGGCCAGCATCACATCCCCGGCCAGCCCCAGCAGTCCGGCCACCGCCCGCCCGCTTTCCAGGAGCACGGCAAAGGGCGTCGTGGCAAAGCGCAGTTGATCGTCCACGGGCTTGCCATCCCTGCGCCGCACCCCCACCCGGTAGCGATCCCGCCAGACCACTTCGAGGATGTGGCCGCCCAGCCGTAGCGTCTCCCCCTCCACCTTCGAGCGGGCCACCGTCGCCAGGGTGCGCCCGGAAAAGGCGTCCACCAGCAGCAGGGGCAGGGGGTCGCCGCCGATGTTGGCGTAAATCTCGAATTTGTCCACCAGTTCGTCCAGCTTCTCCGCGGCCCGCCATTCCCCCAGCCGCCCGCTGCGCAGGTAGCCCAGCCGGGTCAGATGGCCCAAAATTGCGGCCAGCGTCTCATCCTCGATCTCTTCCGGCGCAGCCCGACGCAGATCGGCCAGACGGATACCCCCGGTAGGACTTTGGGCCAGAATGCTGAAGCTCTGCTGCACCAGCACCGACGGCAAAAATCTGTACGTCGAACTGTCAGTTCGACCGGTCGGACTAACAGTCCGATTTACAGTTTCCCCAATCAGCGCCTGAAAACGCACCTCCTCCAACGACGAGCGAGCCATACAGAGCACACGGGTCACACCCGTGCGTCGCCCGCCCCGTCCAATCCGCTGCTGAAAAGAGGAGAGGGAGGGCGGCGGGCCGATCAGCACCACTTCGTCGATGCTGCCGATGTCGATGCCCAGCTCCAGGGTGGAGGTGCTGACGCAGATGGCAACGCTGGCCTCGGCAAAGCCCTCCTCCACCTCCTGGCGCAGGGCCGTGTCCAGATTGGAATAGTGGGTAAAGAGGGCGCTCTCGAAGGGCAGATGGCCGCGCAAAAAGGCCGCGGTCTGCTCCACTTCGCTGCGGCTGTTGCAAAAAATCAGGAACTTGCGTGGGCCGGACTCTCTGGTAGCGGTCAGGGCCAACGCCGTCGTCAGACTTTCCAGCCCGTGCAGGGGCCAAATGTCCGCGTCCAATTCTCGGCGGCCAGAGACGGAGATGATTTGCGCGTCAGCCCCGATTGGGAACCCCACCCCAGCCCTCCCCTCAAGCGGGGAGGGAGTAGATGTATCTGCCGATGGAGAGAGGTAGCGGGCCACGATGCCTGCCGGGTCCGGCACAGTGGCCGAGAGGGCGATGCGTTGCAGGGGGGTGGCGGGCAGGCCGCTCTGCTGCTGGTGATAGCTGCGGATATTCTCAATACGGCGCAGGAGACAGCGCAACTGATCCCCTCGTGGCCCGCCGTCCAGTAGGTGAATCTCGTCCAGGACAATCGCCTGCACCTCTGCCAGCAGCCGGGGCGCGCGGGTGAGCAGGGAGTCGGTGGATTCGGGGGTGGTGATCAGCACTGTCGGCGGGCTGCTGGTGGAGACCGGGCCGGTGTCGCCGCTTTTCATCGCGAACGAAATTTCGAGTTGCTCCAAAGGCAGACGCAACCGCTCGTAGAGGTCACGCACCAGGGCGCGGGTGGGGCAGAGGTAGAGGATGCGGAGACCCCCACCCCAACCCTCCCCCACTTTGGGGGAGGGAGCAGTTCGTCCGTCTTTTCCCGATCCAGGATAAGGGGAGAAGCAATAGCGTTCGAGAAGGGGGACAATCGCGGCTTCGGTCTTACCGCCCGCGGTGGCCGCAATGACGAGGGTACTGTGGCCGTCGAGAATGGGCGGGATGGCGGCTTCCTGCACAGGGGTGAAGCTGCCGTGGCGGGCGAAGAAGGGCGTCCACGCGTGGGCTAGGCGGGATTTGAGGCTGCGGGGGGTGGTCATTGGTTGCCCAAATTTACCAGCCAATCTTCCAGTTGGCCCGTATCCATATGCGCAGCAACCAGCCACTCGAAGTGTTGGCCCTTATCGTCGGTGACGAGCGTATACCCGCGAGAACGGGCTACCGCGCAAAGCAAAATGTCAATGCAATTGCGTCGCCAATAGTCGGCAGCATTCATCGCTGGCTCAACGGCTGCTTTCAGGTCATGCCAGAGATCAGCCAGCGCTTCGGCGTCGGCAGGGGAGAAGGGCAGCAGAGCGAACTCCGATTGAGCAACTGCCTGTCGAACCGTGTCGACAGCGTATGCTTCGCCTTTGGAGTCGGCCAATTGACGAATGCGTTCAGCGTGAATGATCGTCGGCACATACACACGGAGTTGACCGGAGCGGATGCGTTCGGTCAGCCGATTGCGCAGGGAATGCTGCTGCAGGATATTGGTATCCACCAATAATTCATTCACCGCCGCCATTATCACTCCAGGCAGTTTTCATTGCTCCGAGAACTTCGCGCTCCGGCTGAATTTCCCAATGACCGGCCTCGTCCTTCACAAAGAAAACCATATCCCCACGCTGTAACTGTAAATCGTCAAGCACCCCCTGGTAAAGCTGAATCTGATTCAGGGAATTGAGTCGCGCACCGGTCTCTGGCCCCAGCGGGGCAATGGCGAAATGGCGGGTGTGTTCCGCTGTGGTAGCGCGTGTTATTTGCGTATGGCCCTGTTTGTCCAGTGTCACGTCATAGAAGTTCTCGGCGAATTCAAAATAGGGCGAGTGGGTGGAAATAAACAGTTGTTCGAGAGCAACCGCGGGGTCTTGCATCAGCCTTCGTAGGGCAGTGAGCAAATGCTGCTGATATTGGGGTGAAAGGCTCATCTCCGGTTCTTCCAGGGCGACAATTGGAGAATCATTGAGAAAAACCTGCCCTAAAACAAGCAGCAATTGTTGAAAACCGGAGCCGAGACTTTCAATGGTCAATCGGCCATCGGGTCGTACAAAGCCGATGTTAATTTCGTCTGTTTCTGGGTGAAGAGACACATCCAGTAGCCCAATTTCAAATGGTGGCTCTGCAAGGATTCTTCGGACTGC